>Ga0307515_10000568_pt1 | contig 87076 bp, 86 predicted proteins | sample 17_EM_MG_FD_194513 | JGI IMG/M metagenome (GOLD analysis project Ga0307515, IMG submission 194513) | Populus trichocarpa ectomycorrhiza microbial communities from riparian zone in the Pacific Northwest, United States - 17_EM | ecosystem: Host-associated > Plants > Roots > Unclassified | place... | reverse complement strand
AGGAAAAATAATCGGGCTCTGTCAGGTTGTAGAGAACATCAAAAGGAAGCACATGACAGAGAGTTTTGAATTTTTCGACTTTTTTTGGTGGAGTAAAGGCGGGCTAAAGTTGAGGCTTAAAAATACACCGGGTTAAGGTGTCCCCAACCATACGCTACATCGTGATCGTCAGTCGCAACAGCAGCAACGACATCTCACTCACTTACTTTGCCCGTCATCAGTTCAGTCATTTATTCATTCGCACATTTGCCAGAACAAGGAAAAGGATAGTAAATACTCTCCTCCTGTTATGCCGAAAAATAACGAGAAAATCGATGTACGTCTTCTCTCTCGCATCTGCCCTTATGTGTGACATCATATGTATTGATATCAGTCCAAATATCTGAGTCCACTTTAATCCCCTATCCAGGCTCCTAAATCGCACGTTTTGGTTTCTGGTGCAATCGCTGGTCTCTTCTCAAGGTGCAGTTTCTTTAGCACATTCAGAACTTAGCTGACCCAAATATCCAATCAGATTTGTGATCAGTCCTCTCGATGTCATCAAGATCCGCCTTCAGCTCCAAGCTCATGGCACCGGTTCACTTAAGCGCCTGGTTGTAGTCAATGGACCTACTTACCGCGGGATATGGAACACTATGTGCCAAATCATACAACAGGAGGGCATCCGTGGCCTCTGGAAGGGAAATATCCCAGCTGAGGTGCTGTACATCGGATACGGTCCGGTTCAATTCCTCGCGCTTAAAGAGAGTACCCTTTTCATGCAGAGAACAATCCCCCAGATCAACGAAGATGCGAGAAACTCCATCGCAGGGTCTCTAGCAGGTGCTTCGGCGACTGTCGCGACCTATCCGCTCGATTTGTTACGGACAAGGTTTGCAGCCCAAGGAAACCAGAAGGTAGGCTCAGACTAACCAGAAACACAATGCAAACACATTCTGATAGCGTACAGATTTACCCATCCATCGTGTACTCAATACGTCATATCTATCAACATGAGGGCCTACGGGGGTTTTATCGTGGACTAGGTGCTGGAGTGACACAAGTTACTCCTCTGATGTATGTTCGATACCTCCCACCATCAATAGCGGCTAATATACGTTCGCAGGGGTATTTTCTTCGCCACTTACGAAGGTATTTTCCCAAATACCCTCCCAATGCCTAAGGCTTACGCTCAATAGCAACTCGCGCTTATACTGTCGACTCACTGCACATGTCTGAGCAGTCGTCAAATTTCCTGTCTGCGGGATTTGCATCCACGTTTAGTAAGACAGTTGTCTTCCCATTCGATCTCGTTAGGAAGCGCCTACAGGTTCAGGGACCCACGAGACAACAATATATCCACCGCAATATCCCAGTTTATATTGGTATCTTCGGCACGATTCGGGACATTGTCAAGTTAGAGGGCCTTCGAGGACTCTACAAAGGCCTCACCGTCTCGCTTGTCAAGGCTGCTCCCTTGAGTGCTGTCACAATGTGGAGCTTGGAGAACTGCTTGACACTCATGAACTGGATTGATCCACCAGACAGGAAGGAAGCGGATTAAGTTTGAAGACACCGTATACTGGACGGGAGAATTGGCGTTTTGGTTGACTTCTTTGTTTGGGCTGATTTCCTGTAGTCTCTTTAGGCTTACTTACATAGATCTACGTGTACCCGACTCGCGATAATGATACCTGGTTTTGATTCACACTTCTTTCTATTGGTAGCATGACCTAGGGAATGCCAATAATGACATTCAATAAGACAATCTTCTAGTACTAAGCCATCTTGCACAGAAAGTGGAAATATAGATAAGACGCTAAACACCCTCACAAAAAATGCTTAAATAACTAGAACGCCGTTCAACTCGCAACGAACAGTAGAAGAGGCTAAATTTGTTATTGTTGCTAAATTGCATGTTGCTCCTACATCCCTCGAATATATCATGCCCCCAAATCACTCACCAACCTGAATAACGCCTCCAAATGAATCCTTAGTTCGAGTGATTTATTATGACACATACGTTTGCAATAACTCATATCAATGCTGGTCGTTGTCTTAAAGTTTCCAAAAACTGAGCCAGACACGGCAAAATTGAGCCAAACCCACGCCTCGGAATGCTTTTCTGCCTGCGCTAGGCTAGTAGAAAGTACAAAAAAAGCGATAGACAAGGTTCAGCCAGGCTGAATCCTGCAGGATGAGAATCCGGTTACTCCCTCCCAATCGACACATCTGTCAAGAATAGGTGTGAGTAAGGAGAAAAAGATTCACTGGTCGGAGCGGCGCCTGCATCTTAAGATGTTTCATATAACGATGGATACAAACCCTATTGAGCAAGTACCAGAATGTTTAGGGTACCCAAGGTGTACTTCTTACCAAACCCCGCGTGACGTCTAGTAAGTAACGGGTGGCACGGGTGCCAGTTTCGGATACTTAAGCACTTTTTCACCATTAGCACTATAGCCCCTGCATTTCATCGCAACTCGCTTCAAGCCGTAGAGTGAAGTCTTAACCCAGCCAAGGCCCTAGTCTCGAACGCTGGGAAGCCCAAGGTCCAAAAGATGCCGTTTTAGATCCTGAGTTCTGAGAGATCCATTTCCAGATGCCTTTCAACTCGCCTCCAGTCTCGCAGGCCTTCGTTAGCTGAGTCTCACTCACTCTTAGTATTGCAGCTAACCAGGAAGGGTTATAGCTACCTCACAGCTCTCTCCCTAAGAAAAAGCAAGCGTCATATCTGGAGTCTTTGGTAGGGTAATTATATCGGTCTGGCTAACTTTATAGCCTGAAGTAAAACTTTAGAGTACCGCAAGGAAACCAATACAACTAAGGTTTCTGTACAGTCAACACTGCAGCGAACTGAGACATTCAGTATACTCGTGAAGTCTTCAGAATTAGGCTGGGCGACCAGCAGACTCAGCACAGATTAGCTAAGCAATAAGGAAGAAGTGGAGTTTGAGAAGCCAACTAGCTATGGGGGAAAGAGAAGTTGATGTTGACAACCCTGGAGCATAATAGGACGGAGACAACAATCTGGGGGATGGTGATTCTACCCTTGAAGGCATACATGCTATTATGGGAATTCCACCAACCCCCAAGCTCACCCCTTATCAGCATCGTCAACCAGCTCATCAGCAACAAATCTCCCTCCTCCCGAATTTTTAGAAAGCCGAGTCTGAATCTTCAGCTGCAAAACAAGAACCCCCGCCTATTCGTTATGTACTTCAATTTGCCTATATCAAGCCAGTGAAGAGTTTTCAAGCAACTGGGGATGAGTACCGAAAGTGATAGAGCAATGGTAGAAGTTAGCAGTTGACAGTGGAATCTTCCTCATAGTTTCTTCGAGCAATTTTTGAACGAAGCCGTTTTCCAGACTTTGGCCACAATACCAACCCCTACACCTGCACCGACTTGGAATTCCCTCTGAATTGCACCGCTCGATTCTAGAAACAGCTGCTGAGATAAAACCTTTGTTAGTTTAATCATCTACATAGGTGTATTGAAATCTTCGTAACTAGAGAACATTAGACTCAAGATAGTAAACTTCATAGTCAGTACTGTATTGCCTGATTTATGGTATGGAATTGGTTCAAACTGCAAACCAATCCTTTCATCTCTCCCCACGAGGCCTGTGCCTAGTAGACCAAGGAAGTCCAGTCGTTGAGCAATATTCTGCAACGGCAATTTCAACAATTTGTTCTACCTGCTACCCCAGTAGCAGTCGATGAAGTTATTGTTTGGTTTACTTGACGTTCACTACAGTACAAATTTTGAGATTTGAGGGTGTGTAGATCTAGAAGCGCTGTTGGTGGCTGACGCAGGATACTTAGTAGATAGTACTTAGCTCTCGTTATAGGTCGGCCGAGGGGATGCTTATCTAGTGCCTAGACTGCCTGTCTTAGACATCGAGAGGGAGGGTACAAGGTAGTCTGTAGACGGCTTTGGTCGCTGGCTGACAGACTAGGTACAAGGCAAAGGGACAAACGCATAACTACACCAACGAAGGTCAAGCTAAGGAAGACTAGACAGGTTAGGGTCCGGTCTCCGGCTGCATCCTCAGTTGATTGATGTGCATTGTACATTATGTACCTAGGTACGTACGTACCGGCACTGAATACATAACGAATCATTAAATTGGGCACTTTTTTGAACGCTTTCAACCCTGTCAGAAGAACTGCTGAGGAAAGACCGAGGCATTTTTTCAACTCATTGAGCTCTTTATGAATAGAAGATTGGGAATAACAATACAAGTATCCAAACGGTTTCCTCCAATTTTACTCGAGCTTTGGACCACCAACCTGAATGTTCTCACTCGGATCTGGAATAGGAGTGGATGAATTACGTTGAAGAGTGCTGGCTAAATTGAGAGGTGAGATAAAACCTAGTGGGGGGTCAACGCCATGTTCTTCAAGATCGTTATCTTCTGCGACAGCTACAACGCCAGGCCCAGGTGGGTCTGCGAGATTGAAGGTTTGCTGAATATAAACGGCCAGTCCGGCCAATGCCCAAGACTCGGCTATACACGGAGAAAGCTTCTCAGTCGTGTAGTCTCATCATTGCGGGGACAATACAACTTACCGTTCATCGTGGCCCCCTGGGTGTTTTTGTCTTTGGCAAGGTTAACTACCCCTTGAGGATCATATGCGATATCTGTAGTCTTTGGATTCACAACTATGGATTTGTCAGAGCAGCCTCTCAAGGGGTTCCTGATAAAGCTCGCTTGTGTTCTTCCAGTGGTACGTTTCATGGAACAAAGACCTGGAAGGGTTCTTCTTGAAGTTGTTGATAACCTTCTGCATCGAAGGGTTATTCCTTGCATCGGCGATCTTCGACTGCAGGTTGTCCAGGTCTTTGTCAAACCATCTCGGACAGAGCACGGCGTGATGTGCAGACCAGCCAAAGATCCCTCCTAGATCATCCCAAGTATACACCGCCACTTTCTTCCCCGGCGTCCTGGGATTATTGCACTCGGGCTTTTCTTTGTGTGGCGATTTGCTTTCGTCACAGTAAAAGAGCATATATGTTCGAAAGGCGCGGAGTCGATATGGATATTAACTTGCCTTTGCATGGCGTCTGCGTTGGAATCAAAAACCTCAGCCATAGTTCTACACAAGAGGGAAAGTAGTTTTCCTTTAAGGAATTTAGACCAATTTTTGCCGTACCACGGATTTTCACTAGAGTCGGCTCCAAGATACCTAAGAAGTACGCATTAGCACCTAAGTCCCATCAAAGACAATTCAAATTTATTCTACATATCTTGTGCAGGCTGGTATTTCCCACGTGTGAACCAACCCTTAGGCACCTGTTGTATTTTATTAGCATATATTGCTCATTAACGTCCCAGAAAGATGTACCCATTGAATATATGCTTTGGCGATTTCTGCTGCGTCCTTCCAAGCGGTTTCAATCCTCTCCCTTTGTTCTTGTTGCAGTTGTTGATGTAGCGGTATATCTCAGGCTAAACCTATACAGGCGCGATCAAAGTTGAACTTACAGGTGTTGTGGCTACAGGAGTCGATGTCGATGGGGTGTCCCGCCAGACAAATCTATTGTAACTACTAGATCGCTCAGAGTTGTAGGAGCACCTTGATTGTTTCCCTGAGTCACGGGAGGACCTGAAGTGCCCCGAGGTGCGGGTGCACTTAAAGCAAAGGAAACATACAAGGCTTGCAAGAGCCAGAAACAGCGAACGAAGTTTCCCATAATGGAACAAAAACGGAACAGATACTTATAGGAAAAAGAGCGGATGACACAGCGATGTATGGGGTATTTCAAGAAAATGAAGAGTTTCTATCATATGGGTTCCAAATCTACTTTCAGAGTTACATGGCCGAAGCTTTTATATCTTTTATCCCCCTCCCCCCTACATGCTACTGAGAAGATTACAAAATGGCATAACTGTCCGTGGCCGATATCTCTCTGTAAGGCTTAATAGGTGAGACGAACTAAAACTATTTACAACTTCTCTTTACTAACTCGTGTGGTTGGTGATTGTATCCGTAAGTGAACGCCAAAGTTGTTCCTTCGGGTTTCAGATTAGTCTCAGCACCAACAGATGCCTTCGGGTGCCTACGCCTACCTTTAAGGCGAGGTTCAGGTGTTTTTACAGTGAATAATGTCTCCAATATCTCACCAGAACCCTTGCAGACCCCCCATATAAGCATTCTGGTGTAACTCAATTGTCAATGCTTTTGGATTACCGCCTGCGACAACATGAGGGTCCCCGGTCCTAACTAGAAAATATGAAGAATTTTCAAAGGAGTATTTGAAAGTTGAACACAAGGGGTAGTCTTTCAAACGGCTTAGGGTACGGTGAGGACGAAACATCAGGTAAAGACGAGTTATTTGTATCCTCAAAATACAACTTAATTGTAAGAACAAGAGCGGGTTGTATCATAAAAATTACAGAAAAGAGATGACATGTATCACCAAAAAATACTGTCAAGGCGTTGTATTCAGTCCAAAACCAGTCAGATAAGGGGCAGCTGCAGTATTTCTCTAGCGAAGGGTGGCTTCTAGGGCCACATGTGGTTCCTCCTGTATTTGCCACAGATTTTCTAACGATCTGTAGGTGTAGTAGGAGAATTGAGGTCACGGTGACGCATTACATTGTCAGAGTGGTAGGATAGTAAACTTACGGGACGAGAAATTCTGAACACTTATGTACTATTGGGTCCGTTGCACAACAGCCCGTTAACACAAAAGCGGGCCGTTACACAACCGTTAGTACAGCATTGCTAGCTGAGTATGCTGGGTGACATAAACAGTTAGGTATATCAACGATTTATCAACTGACAGTGATAGAGAACATTCCCGACTTAGAGGTTATTGAATGTCTAGAAAATCATATTACCATCTCAGGCTACTGAGCCGTTTGGTAATGATTACGAGTTGGGGGCTGTAACTGGTAGTATACTTTAGAGAAAGCCCATTCCCGCAGCGAATTTTATCTTTCATCAATATTATGTGCTATCATCTGCTCTGATTAGAAATCCAATCGGTGAGCCACATTCCATAGCAATGCAGGGCTGCCGGCATAGGTGAGGGGCCCAATTAACCGTGCCGACGATTGTTTTGAACAACGACTGATTACGGTGAAGGTGGTTTGCTTGTGTACAGTGACGGTGGTAATTATAACATAGGGGTCCGGAGGCATAGTCGGCACTAAGTAGAAAATATAAAGATTTCAAAAGCAGTCTTAGTTTATCAGACTGCTTAGGGTCAACGTTGTCTGCGACAGCGAATAAAAGTCTACCCTACCCGGAGGCGTATAGTGTTGACTGTACATAATAGGAACTTTCATAGCCTGAAACTACTAACTCAGCCTTATAAGGTGGAAGATTGAAGGGACACGATAATGCTGCCCAATGAAAAATGATTACAATTCTGTAGCGCCCCAGATATATATATAGCTCTTTGGCGGTAGTACAGTACTGCAGAATTATGTATATACATTCTCTCGAACTGCGTTTCTTGTAGTTTAATGCACGATCGTTCGCCGCCCATTACGACCACATAGCTACCAAAGATGTTATCGATAATACGCCCATTGATTTTCGTATTGCCCTTAGTATCTTTCATAAGCGTTGAGGCATTGCTAGATAGAGACGAACCTTTTCCGGACTGTGATGGCTGCGTTCCCAGAGAGTTGATAATCGCTCCCGGAATCGGGTTCGACCTAACAACATCATATGGGTATTGCTTTCTCCGTGGCCTAGTGAGCGCTTCATGTTCATACTGATCATGAGCGACTGGCCACAGTACTTCTGCAATACGCTATCACAATGGATCAATACAGCAACTTGCAAACGTCGAAGCTACCGACGAGTACCAGGCAATGATGCGCCGTCTCGCCACAACATCACGCCCACCTGGCGGTGCCGTTCCGCCCTGGGTTGAGCTACGCAATGTGATGGACTACTACAGGCGACAATGGAATAAGATGATGGGCTGTCCGATAACAAAGGATATAGGCACGCTCAACACCTTAATCTCGCGACTTCGTACGCACACCGAGTCGCAACTGGGAATGCATGTCAAATCTGTCATAGTTGCTACTCCTTCCATGAAGGGCCTTGACTGGAGAGATCTTCAAGAGGCGATCAATTACGCTGGTCTCAAGTCACTGCATGATGATACTTACTTGCTGGTGCAAGTACCGGAAACTTCTGCTGCATTCGCCACCAATGGCTATGGCTTGTGTCAAGACTACGTCCATCCCTATGTTTGCGAGAGTGAGGAAGATGAGATGACTACAGAAATCGTATTTGCTATAACGTACGTGCGGTTACCACCATGGCCAGCCCAGATATATTCAAAGAAGCTAACCTTCCGATCACCAGCTTTACCAAGCGCGTATTACATCTGGCTCTCGTTCCCATGAGACTAGCTATGACCAATAACGAGGATAGACACGTCTTTGACTGGTCTGCAGGTCTAGAAGCGCTTCCTTCATACTCATCCGCAGACGCCTACTGGGACCATGTGCGTGACACGATCAAATCCCTGGTGCAGTCGACTGCCGAATTTCGTACTTCTCTTCCCTTTACTACAGTGTTGCTTTTGGGCGAAAGCGCGAGAAATCCAGACTTTCTACGTGTCCTGCGCGATATACTGCGCGAACTTGACGGGTCCCAAAACCTTGCTGCTGCTTTCAATGTAGACAAGGTGGTTGATCCGCTCTATGCAGCCGCCTGTGGTGCGGCAGAGTTTGCAAAGCGGATCCAGGAAGCATCGCCGTACAATTGTATCGAAGATGAAAGTTGTGCGCGGTCGCAGCGGGATCAAGAAGACACCCCAAGTAGCACTAACAATGAGAGAAAACTGCACCCTGATGAACTTTAGATAAAAAATCTCTTGTAGGAAATCTCTTGTAAGAAATGTGAGCTTAAGAATGTGTTAGCGCATTAGCCGTGTTCTACAACGTAACTATTACGTTTCTACTAGCTATGAACATTAAACCTTTGTTCAGAATTAAAGGTGTCCTTATGTGAATATAGTGGTGTGTATAGTCCACCGCAGCTATCAATATGTCAACCTTCCGATAACAGTCTCTACAGGTTCCTAAAAGAGGCAGTTCATATTTACAAATAAAAGATGCGCATTGCAGATAGCATCGATTTCAATCTACAAGTTCTCGAGACGTCTGCCTGCTTGTAAATGCTGTTAATAGTACGGAACTAGCCAAGCGACTAGTCCCTCGTAGTGTTACTCAGAGCAGAGCAGAACTAAACTTTCCCCAATCCAGCACTTCTATATGCTAGATTATACACTGAATTTAGAGAATTTGTGTGATATAAGGAATAGCAATCTAGTACCTTAGAATCCCACTATGTTTGCCGTTGAAAGAAATCCGTCCTAGGAATAGACTTCCGAGGCATTATTCGGTTTCAAAACACAGATCATTTTCGACCATACCACCACCTCCTCCGAGTGCGATATCATAGATATATATGAGATCTAATGGTTAGATATGGCGAAGAGTATGTCAGTTTCTAGATTGTAGAATGCTCCTAGGAATTAGTAGAAGGCGCTGCCACAGTTTAGCGTGATACTACGAATTAACGACGCTAGAATGATGGCCATGGAGTTGCTGTTATACACTCTAGATGTACCCATTCAGTTCATGGGGCTGAATTCAGTTCACTTATAAGTACATCGCATATCTCGGCAAGCCAACATGGTAAACGGAAAAGTTTGTGTTTCGGCCTTAGAAAATATGTACCAGCTCGACATGCATTTAGCGTCTTATGGACTCCTCCCGATACCTAACTTCTAGGGGTTCACGCTGTTCTTTATCAGCTTCTTGGTAAGCATATATGCATTCTAGTTGCCAACAGCACATTCCAAAACCTAGAAGAATATCAGTACCAGTTTCGCAATAACAAACAGTTTCATACTACCAGGTGATGACTTCATTCCAGTATATTCTAGTCTCAACACCCCCTGGCTGACCATGATGCTATTCATGAGGTTAAGCTGGATGATGGGGGCCGGAATATCCGATTCTGATCCTTCATACCAGAGTTCTCGAGCGGTCAGTCTGGTCAGATCTGGCTTTCCATCTGACCAGCCTAGGCTTTTAGAGCCCGACCCCCACCGGTCTATGTCAGGGGTGGTTTTTTCGAGTTCTTTCTAACCAGTCTACCGATATCTTGTAGATAGTGCTGAACAGCGGCGGCCGGATCTGGGAAATATCGCCCTTATATTGTACATCACTAGCAATAAACGCTCTAGATATTTCCAGGCATCCTCCAATAACCGTAAGTATCCTCAGATATCCATAGATATCTAACGATACCCATGCCGGGGGTAGCTATCTACAAATAATCACTGATATCTTTAGATTCCCCACAAGAAACTCCGACACCTGTTCCCTGAACATCGGCTGGTAAAACATTGCAGATTGCTCAACAGCTTCTGCCACTCAGCATCGACGACTTTCCTGAGTATATTCTCGAATCACTGAAATGCTCAAAAAGAAAAGGAGAGAGCATAGAAAGGTTCTTTGAGATATCCCTCGATTGAATTGATGCTGCGGACTGCAGCCACTAGAGGCATGAAGTCCTCTACAACCATCTGCCCCGAAGAGTGAAGCAATCTTCAGGTTGAATAGAAGTTTGGGGAAGAGCAATGCTGTATCACTGAGCCTTGATTGGGTTATTTCGAGGATAGATTGTGTAACGGCGATTGCTTGGAGCTGCATCGGACGAGACTGCGGTTGAACCTTTCTTCACTGGCCAGTAGAGACAGAGGCGAGTACGGCTCCTAAGCCGGTCCGGTACAAAATGAAAGCACATTTTTCTCTTCGCTCCCTTAGCCTTTCGATCTCCATATTGTGAGAAGTTGCGAAGTTAGGCATACTGCGGGCGAGCAAGCATCGAAGGTCATAGCAAGAGACGGCTAACTAGATCTTTCCTATCTTGAAGACATGTCGTTCGAATTTAAACTGGGGAGGGTTTCCTGTATGAATCTTGTCGTGCTGGCGGAGTGCGGGAGATGGCGGTGCATTGGCCTTGGTCCCGCCGAAGTAGGATGTTCTGTCAACACTTGACGTTTAATCACTAGCTTGTGCAAAATGTTCCGAAATTGAACGAGCAACGATACACCTTCTGGTGGCACGAACACACTTGATACACCGTTCCCGCCGGGGCATAAGTTCGGGATAATATGCTATAGCCTAGCGTAAGACTGCGAGGTTGTAGAACTGTACCTATCCATTATCATAGGTTATCACTTACAAATATGTCGCTGGACAAATAATGGAGGTGTGCGGAAGCTAGGCTGAAGCCAATCTTTGGTCCGTTTCTACACGAAAATTCCGGCAGCGGTGACCTAATAGGAAGAATCATAGGATTAACTGTGATATGAATTCACCCAACCTGGGTACTTGTATTGAACATAAGCACTCTATTCTTCGTGATGGTGACTTCGGATAATTTTTTAAGTAGAAAAGGAATAATAAGTAGCTCCCAGAGGCCGTCTCCCATTGGAATTCTCCACCCCCCATATTCTGGCAAGACCAGGCCACATCGATATCTGCAGGTACCCATAGCTCACATCAGGTACCCCTAGACACCGCCGACAGGTATCTACCAGCTATGATCTATCTGCAAGCCTCCAAAGCTAAATCCAGGCAGTCGACTGGGCCGGCTACACATAGTGGGTTCTTATCAGCGAGTGTGAATGGCTTGTACTTGAACCATATTCCGTGTAGGGAGTATTGTGTGGAGAGGATTTGGGTTTCCTCTGGGGACTTTGGAAGTCTACATGGGATCCAGTTCCGTGGCTCAAGAAATTGAAAGATTACCGCCGTTCGGTCAGCTCACTCGGAACCGGGTTGTGTACAGGATAAGGCAGCAGGCCAGTCTCACAAACGGACCACGAGCCCTGGTCCCAGTTGCCTTACTACATCACTGCAGCACCGGAGCACTCCAGTTAATCCGATGTATTGTAGCCAAAACCTGGCCGGCCCCAAACAAGTGACTTGTGTGAACTAATATGTTCCCATCCAGCAGAAGGACCAGTTAATGCCTACCGACGATACATTCAGGCCCCGAACACCCCTTCTAGAAGATCGGCAACTAGTTGTTGCTGCTGCTACCGCCTTGCATTCGGCCACCTGTGGCCATATCACAAACATAAGAACCGCAGCGTGCTGTCTCAGTCAAATCACTCGCATGCGAGTGATCAACGTGATTGAGATCTTAGACAACCTAAGATCCATGCAATGTCAATCAATGCAACTGCACGGCCAGGTACCGCGAAAGGCACGCTAGCTCCGTGGCCTCTGCGCTCGAACCCAAGCCTGTGCGGGGGCTGCGGCGATACTACGAAGTTTTGGCAGGTCGGGGCCGTAAGCTGGTTTCGCCGGGCTGGAACCAGACGGAGCTACAAAAATTGCGCAGGCTAGCCAAGCGTGAAAATACATCCGAAAGCATCCGATTCTGGATCCCACGCATCCGGCCGTGGGTTCCATTCCACCTCACGAAGGGTTTTCTTTGTCGATACAGGGACCAAGTATCGTAATGCAGGCACCGCCGCCGCCCATGCATCTTCTTGGTGGGCTCTGGGGGAGGTACTTCAGAAGTGCACTATGAGGACTCTACCTTCCCCTGTATGGAGCACAAGTACTAATGCAGAGTGCACCCTACCTCCGGGTGGATTTCCCCACCTTCCGTGCCCTAATCGATATCGGCAATTTAAAGTAGAATTTTAATCAATGCAAGACGATTATGCTGCACCCTGACATCATGTCACGCACACTCAAAAGCAACTTCAGAGCATATACTTGTACAAGGTCGAATTTCAATCCCATTCGATCACCTAAAGCTCCAAAAGGTTGAAGATGTATCCGAATAAACGGTAGCCAGGTAGCCAGAACAAACACAACCCCGCCTCACCAAACCAGAAGAACCACACAACGCTACCCACACCCCCAAATACAAAGAGATATATGAAAGAAAACGAAAAAGCGAATGTATAAAACCCCCAAACCCATGCAAGTAACCCCGAATAAACCCAGAAACATAGAAAACCGAGGAATCGCTCCTCACAGCAGATTGAACCCTCTGCTAATTGAATCTAATCACCATTCTTAACACGAATTCTTAACAAGAGCAAACTAAATGGCTGTTGTTCCCCGCAATAATGACTGCAGTGGGGAATTCTGTACTGCACCGAGACGGACAGGGAAAGGTCCATCATATGACTAAATGAAAACACCGTAGAAAAGAAAACCATTGAACCGTTGAATGCAGTGCCCCATACCAAACGTGAGAACAAAAGGAATCCGTTGACAACACTATACCAGCAATATAAGGCAAAAAAGGGAACTTTCATGAACACCCCCACGACAGAAATATCCAACACTCTTGAAAACGCCATCCAATAACCTTGATCACAAATGCTCCTGTCTTTCGGTCGGCTTTTGTTGGTTGCATCGAATATAAAAAACACCGAGGGAATAAAAACGCTAAAACTAGGCTCAAAAGCAGAAACAGGTAGGACAAGTACAATCCGAGAGTAGAATGGTATCTTCTGTTCTTTTTGACACTCCATGAAACTCGTACCGGCGTCAGGTCGTGATGAGAGCGCGATAATGAGAGACAGTCGGAGGGAGAAGCCGTCGATCCGGAGGTGTAGATGTAATCGATCCGAGTAAACATTCTTCCGCGTCTAACCAGCCCCCAATTTTCCCCTCCATAAACCCATAAGCAAATATTCCCAACTCATGCTCTCTTACCCCAACAACCATTTTCCGAGTAGCATCAGTCCAATCAAATATCGTCCTCACTACCACTCGACATCGGTAACACCCTCCCATTGCCCGCTTTTGATTTCTTCAATGGACTGGCCGTTCCCAATCCCGCTTGGCCCGCCTTTCTCTTCATTGAACCACCACTCTGTGGTGTATTACCACCTCCTATCCCCCGTGGGTGAGATCCCTTATTCGGCGTCCGAGTGGTGTTGGTTGGCTTCTCAATCTCTCTGACTTCCTGTTGCACTACACCATCGCCATTCTGATCTCCCTTCTTCTCTCTTTCCATCGCAGCCACTTCATCAGCCGTCAAAAACCGCCCTCCTGGTCCTCGGGGTCTTCTCATGGCGTGGTTATGCCGTGATTCATGCAAGTATGGCTTTCGTTGTTTCGATGTGAGCCGAAGAGCTTCCTCAAGCTTTTGCCGCGCTACCCGTCTCTTTAATATTCGATGAAACTGTTTTGCGTTTACATATAATGGCGTTTCTTCGGCAGGAACTATCTCGGGTGATGGTTGATGAGGCTGCACTGGAGTATGCTGTTGTGAAGGTTGTGGAGGCACTTGGGGTGGAGGTTGTTGCTGAGGAGTCTGAGGTTGTGGTGGAACGGAAGTCCGTGCGTTATTGACGGGCTGTGCGTGTTGCATCGCAGGACTGCCAGTTGGCCCCTGCGGTTGGCTCATCCTCCTCGCTGCCGGCATATGTGGGGTGCTGGGCATAACTTGATTCGGTGGTGCTTGTTGGTTTGGAGGCATACCAGTTGGTTGGTTTTGGCCTCCTGGTGGTGCAACCGCTGTTCCCATCTGAGGTGATCTCTGCTGTGTCCCCTCCCGTTTTACTTTAACAGCCGCTGGATTGACCTTTGGTGAGCCCCGTTGCCCTCCTCCAACTCCCATTGATATGTCCGAACCTGGTATCGTATAATATACTTGATTTCCTCCCTGCGTCCCTGCAGGTCCCGTCAGATACGGCTGGCCGTAGTACTGTTGAGACTGGTGGGGTGGATGTTGATTCCCTGGTTGGTGCATATTAGCACTAGGGATATGTGGTGATCCACTATTCCCTCCTGCTGGTCCCGTTGTCGAGTTGTGCTGAGGAGTATATGGACCCGCCGTGGTATGAACGTGATGAGTTTGCGGATATCGTGAGAATTCCATGATGTCGCTTGAAAAATATCTTGCGTTACTTTCAAACGCCGGGAGGTTTCTCGATACTGATGATGCCACCGCGAACCAGCACTGTAGGATGTTTCACCGAGCGGTGTAACAGTGGGTATCAAAATATATGTCGTTAACTCGGTTTATAGATCGATCCGGTGGTGATGTTGTGGCAGATGTGTTTATGTTTCTCGAAGACGCGTTGACGCGAAATATCCGACTATATCACAGGCTACCACAACGAAGAGGTATGACCGGATTGGATAAATGCGGAGAAAGTCAGGAACCTATCCTTGCGAAATCAGCATCAAGTCATCAAGTAAGCGACAAAACAATCGCAGGTCGAGGGGGTGGACAAACCAAGACGAAGTGTGTGGTCTTGGGTTGATGGGCTCCAACGACAGAGGTGTTAAAAGGTTCGTGCGGCTAGAGAGGATATGATGTCTGGTTGGTTGGTGTGGCTGTCAAATCGACCAATAGTAAATTCTGATTGCAGTTGAAATGAGCAGCAAAACAACGTCTTTTGCAGTGGCAGTCCTGTGTGAGCACGTAGAGAGAGTTCCTTTATCTTTTGATGTTCCTAAGAAACTGGCAATCTCAGGCCCCAAGACGCTCCAATTTCCCAGCACTTTCGTTTTTTGGTGTTGGGCGTAATTATCTGTTGTTCTCTGAGCGAAGCACGTGTCTGCCTGCTGAGTGCGTTGGCGATATGTTTTTCCAAGCACAACGACAATAAATGTCAAAGGTTGAGGTGGGGCGTGGGTGGGTTGGTAGCTGCAGGTTAGGTATGATGTGTTGGTGACAAGCTTGTACAAAGGGCGGGGGAAGGATTAAAAGACGTAGACCTACCGCACTGTGCGTAACTAAAGCAGACAGCCAATTGACGCCGTATATTTGCTGGGAATTCTGGGGAAATAAGAAACTAGAGCACAGACGGCTATCAAAAGAGTAGACTTCGCTTCCTCTTGCGTTTCGTAGATGTTTCTCTTGCCGTTCGTGGAGATGTAGATTTCGATGTGGATGGGATCGTTACGGTTTCCAATAAACAGACGTCTGTGAGGCAGGATTGGACAGTTGCGAGGATGGTGGGCTTAATTAGCATTGCTGTTCATCCGTGGAGGTGCAGAAGAAAAATTCGATTGGAGTGATGCGTTGGCAGACCGCGCAGCCGCCAACACGACAACCTACCTGGTCCTTGCCGATCTGGGTCCGCCTTTTGACTTTGTTTTTTTTTCTCCGTTCTGCTTCAGTTTCCCAGCCTCCCAAAGACTCCGCCTCCACAGCGCGCGATAATATTTTATTTTTACTTGCTGCTGGCCTGCTCTCTTGGAAGTTGCTGTCGTTTTTTGACTGTGACGACGCGTTGACGGGGGTAGTGGGCGATGGAGATAATGGTGGGCTGCCCGATGATGTATGTACGTACAGGCAAGTACCTTCTCACTCACACACTCTCTCTGCTGCTGGAGAGAGGTGGCTTGCACAATGGTCTAGGTAGGTCTTTGTCTTGTAGGTACGTTTGCGCAGAGCCCAGAGGTTGAACTTCAGACTAGGAGACTATTCAGGCTAGCGTAGTCAGTCAGGCAAGTCAATGCTGTCTGTACCAACCGCAGTCTGTACGCCGAAAAATAGCCAGGCGAGAAATAGGCCCCAACCTCTTGTCAGTCAGGTCAGGGTCGAGGGACGAAAGTATGGGATCTGGTATCGCAAAAGTCACCTGTTTGGGATCCAGCCAGTAAAAAGCAGCATATGACGGCGACTGCACACCACCGTTACCATTGTTTTGGAACAGACGTGGTGGGTGCGTACGTGCGTGGAAACGAACAGCCAAACTGAACACCCTTTGCGGCTAACTTGCAGCCTCGCGAAATCGCAAAAGGAAGGTGGTTGATCGGTTGCTTCTTACAAGTCTACAGAGTACCTGAGGTCAATACCTTTAAAGCGATGAAGTCGATGAACGTGGCCGATGAGCTGAATGTGTGAGGGGACGACAAAGTGTGAACTGAGCACTGTACCTGGAGCTTTTCTTTACTACCTGCTTTCTCAGTGCCTATTTTTCACGTAAATGTCACTGAGCGACAAACAATTTTATTTTTAAATCATATTATTTTACTGCAATGGACAATTGTTCCAGGCTGTGAAAGCTGCACAGCATCCCCACTTTACACCGCAAACAAACAAAATGATGGTCGTGCAGTGGAAATAGCAAAAAAAATGAAGTCCTGGTGGTGAGCCACAGCATGCAAGCGCCACGGCCGAGACCCCAAATGGCGACAATATTGCCTCTTCCGCAAGTGCTTTTTGTAGATATTTGTCTTGAATACTTTAAGTACATGGAGTGCAAAAACTTCTGCACATATTCTAGAAGGCCACAAGTCTGCATCTCAAGATACACATCAGAGAAAACGCGAACAAGACCAACTGAGATAGATACGCAATCATCTCAATCTCCACTTCATTTCCGCAATACCAACATGTCCGGATTATCCCTGCCCTTCTTGATATTCTCAAATCTTCTTTGCCTTCGGTAAGCTGATTATTCAAATAACAACCCGCATGCCAAATACTAATACACATGGGCATGCCGTATGAACCGGGTTATCTCGGTAGCAGCGTGTGCACGGACCAGGAATTTGCCCTTCTGGTGATGCTCCGATGGTTCATGGTCTGGGTATATAGGAGTTTCGAGAGTGACAGGCTTACATGTGCCCAGAGATTATCCCGAGATAATCCACTTCTAAAGTTCTACGATATTCATCTCCCCGTGACCAGAAAACCTTTGTATTTATTTTAGCAAATTAGACTATTGGACAGTCAGGCATCAACCGAAATGAAGTACTAAGTATTCATGCACAGAATTAATCCCGATAACCGACGTGCAACTTAATTCAACCATCTGCATACTATGTACATACAGGCACTTACCTAGCCGGATATTCCAGTCAAAAGAAAGGCCTGTCAAAAAGAAAGCCCACTTTTCGGTCTGTGCTTGATCTCCACATGTATTTCCCTGTTGAGATAAGATGGACCTTTGCAAAACATTTGGGGACCTCTCTTGTCTCACGTTTCCATCCTATAATACGGAGGGCTAGTAATAGTGGGGAGGTTGGTATAATATTAAATCCTAAGATGGGGTCAGCTGGTTATCATTCACTCGGATATCACTCGGCCGGTGGTTGGATAATACCATGTCATTTCTGAATTTCGAAATAAAATCAAAAACCATTTCTATTTGCCCAAAAACCGAGATTTCTTTTCATTCATGAGTGGATTAATTCCCGTTCCCCGCCGCCGAATTTACTCTACGGTCACGGCCCACCTAGATTCGGGTGTCACCGTTTCATGTCAACTCAGTGGCCTCATGAATCTCAAGCAACAGCGAATTCATTTATAATCATGTGTCATTTAAAGTCCAGTATCGGTCCCATTTAAACGCCGATTCTCTATCACGAGAGATTCTCAGGATCGTATCACTATCGTAGCCCTTCACATACGCGCCTTGTATCAAACGGTTGACATTGTAGCTAGGAAACTATCTATGAAATTTCACCCTAGTAAAAGGCTAGCCATCTCCGAGAAAAGAGCACGGATTATCCTAATTGGCGGATTTACTTCAGTTCAATTTGTGCTTGAGGAGGGCGGAACTGGAGAAACCACACGCCGGAGGGCCCATGTACGCCCAGAAAAGTACACTTTGAGCATGCACATGGCACCTTTGTAAGTCTAGAGCCGAACGGACCACTGGGTGGGTCAGCCTACTAAAATTCCAGTTACTGATCAGCGGTCTGCCATGGCTTTGCTTGTGTCCCAATGAGTATGCTGTCCCACTGGCCCGTCCATCACTTTATGACTGTGTAGATAAACTGATGGGATCTTTGTAGATTTGGGCAACGTGATGCGCAAAGGTTTTGGGGTGTGGAGCGCAATCACTGGCCATGGGTAGCTTCGCTCTATGACTGCTTGCAGATAGATCGATGAAATCCTAATCCTATAGATACTTGTAGTCTTGGGCATTGGAATGGGCAATGGAATATGCAAAGATCTGAAAATGCGAAGCACTATTAATGGCTCCGGGGAAGCCTGAAAACAGCCTCCCATGTCTGTGTTTCCCCAAAGTGTAGAGTCATGATCAAAGTCTGCCGTTCGTCCGGTCGATTCCTTGAGCTTCGAAAATGGGAGTCAGAGGTCTCGATAAGCATCGCAGCCAGTGTTGAAGGCAAGATGGTCGATGGTTGGTTTGGTATAGTAGAAGATAGAAGTATACTGTCTGGACCGATGTAGAAGGGCTCGTCATAAGGGAGCCCAAGAGTTGCCGATGGTGAAGTTCGCATCGTAGCTGAGTATTGAGGGAGGTAGAATTGTGTTTTAGATGGCAATGGAGATGATTTCTGACATTTGTTTCTGAAATTGCTTACGGTCATCACGACGTGCTGAAGCTCCGCCCTATGCCCGAGATAGATACATTGTAATACTTGAAAGCTGTTTGTCATGGACCAGTCGTGAAACAACATCAAGATAAGGATGTATCGTTAGTTCAACTACGCACGGAATCTAGCACAACCCCCATGGAAGTACTCAAAGCAGTCGGCGTTGAAGGGATGTATAGATAAATCCAACCATCAGGAACAGAAGCTATCGTCACCGTAATCAAAGGCCGTAGGGCAGCATAACGACGATCTTACTATTTCCTGGTGTACTATACCATACTCTGCAATCTTCCACACCTGATACCTGAATGCAAGAGAGGATGGTCGTTGTTCATATGCCCCCAAACATAGCTACCAGAACCACACCCTCAATCCTCGCCTTAGGGGTTCTCCCCCATTCCCAAAATCTTCGCCTAAGCAATAGTTACACATCGCCCGTCATTCCAGGGCGTCTCTCTAGCAGCTAAGCTAGCACATGTGGGCACATGTACGCGGCCTGAGACTACCAATCCTAGGTTATCTGTTGCTATAGCATGTCAGGCTATCAGGTTCGATGCAGTGCATACCCGTTGACTCCAAAACTGGTGGGTCTGCGCCTTGCACACCAGATAATCCGAGTCACTATTGCTGTCTTACATAGGGCACATCAAGTGTGGCCAATGACGCACATTGTTTACGTCCGAAGGATGGACGCCTCCGACAGGTTGTATTCGGAACGCACCATCGGGCCGTGATGACCCGCTGGGCGATCACTCGCAATCACTTAACCACTTTCTTTGGTATGGCCAGTGGAATTTCTGTTCAGAGCTCTATGTAACGTTCAAAACTCACTCCATAGTGGCCGGTTTCCATAGTGGCCGGTTTAGCCCGAACTATCAGTGAGAAGACTTAGTGTTCGACGGTTTATGAACAGCATAGCCAGCTGAAAACTGGGACTGCATTTTGGCGGCAACATTAGAGTTATAATAAAGTATGACTGCGTCAGTGTTGCGAGGTTTCCCATGTACCTAAGTGCTAAGTATGTATCTCATGTACATGCGCATAACTGCCACTTCATCACACCATCCCTGATGTACAGCTGTCCGATGCAGACTATCTACTGCAAAAAAAAGACAATTGAAGCCGCCAAGCAACAAAGATCGCTTTTGGGTTGTCATGCAGTTGTATGCCTTACTATGGCGCTCAATAAGAGACACTATTTTGGCACTTTTAGAATGGGCCAAACCGAGTGACCGGTTGTGAGTGAGTCAGTATCTTCAACGTTTGCGAATTTATCGTTTCCCTTTATTCGGTATTGCCCGAATCTCCTTGGGGTGTATGCCACTCCTGACGTTTCTTATGATTGGGTATTTTGCCTGCTTGCACTCTCAGCTTTGTAGCAACGTTGTGATACAAATAGCTTGAAAGCGCCTACTTGGAGGATTGTGAACAAATCTTGTCTGCCTTTGTAACGGGCGAGAGGCATAATCGGCGGCGTCTTCTGCATGCACAGTGGCCACATTATTGACTCCTAGAATCACCTAAATGAGATCCTTCGGCCGTGGCTGCGGCCGGCGAGCGGGCTATCGATATTTAGTCAGGAGTGATTGAAGAAGTCGTTACCGACATGCAAGTCTGGAGACGTTATCGTACGCCTCATATTGGTGTCGTACGCAGACCTCAGATTCCCCACTTCGTCGTCGTACCAAGGCTGGTATTTCGCAACGGTCGGATAGGAGGAATGGTCTTTGTAACAGCCACCGCGATATTCCGTTCTATAGATACGTCATTGGGTAAACTCAAGAGGCGTTTTCACTTGTCGTAGATGACTGTTCTGATCACTCGGCGGCCATTGTCAAGGGACCATACTGTCACATCGCCAAGCCGAGACCAACGATCCCATCCTCACCATTTATCACTTGCAAATGGCTAGTACATACGGACTTTTGCCTGCCTAGAAATAGCCTATAGTCTTCAGCAAGCTTAAGACCAAAGTAATGCACACATTGGAAATTTGGATATACACACAGTCGGCATTTTGCCTTTTTTTGCCTGCAATATAATATTGGGAGTGGTAAAGTCCTGATGTACTCTATTCTGGTTGCTAGGCATGGTGGTTCGCGAAGTCATGGTTAAGCCTTATCGATTATGTGCGGCTCAACTTGAGCTTGCTTGGTAGAACCCCACGATTCCATACACCCCGCCATTCGGAGCTCACAACTATCAACTATCGCAAACACATTAACTCTACTTCGTTTGGGATCCCGAGCTTTGTTCGCATATCACCAATCATTTCGCCTGAGTTATGGCGTCTCCAGATATTCTCTCGCAGCTGTGTTCGCTCGAGATGTCATCAGCTTCCCAAGGCGACAAAGCTACTGCCTTCACTTCGCTCCTTCGCTCCATCATCTCCAATGTACCCGTCCACAAGCTCAGGCAAAGCTTGACTGCCTTTATTGATACAGTCCTCTCTGATAGTGTCGGGATTGTCACTTCGCGACCGGTGTTGAGTGAGTGCGTTACAGCTATCTCCGGGGTAAATTCTACGGATATCAAAAAGGCTGTCTATGTCTACACGTTGGAAAAGCTCCGTCCAAAGATTATATCGTTCGAAGAGCAAGACTGTAACATTCGCGAGTCTTTAGCCGACATCTACGAAGCCGAGGAGGAAAATGGAGAAGCTGCAAAAGTACTTCAGGGTATACAGCTAAATCCTCACCAGCGCCAAATATCCGATGAGTTCCGTTTAAAAGTCTACATTCGCATCATGCGTAACCTCCTTGAAGACGACGAGGCTATCACAGCGAGTGACTATCTCAACCGTGCAACACTGCTGATACACACTTGCCCTGATGCCACTGTCAACTTGCAGTTCCAGATGTGCCAGGCCCGCATCTTAGACTCCAAACGAGACTTTTTAAATGCTTGCTCGAAGTATCACCAACTTTCGTTTTCTCCGGTGGTCGATGAAGCAGATCGGATGCAGTGTCTCTCTGCCGCCATGACTTGTGCTATCCTCGCTGGAGCAGGGCCTCTTCGTTCTCGTTCATTAGCAACGCTCTACAAGGATGACCGCTCCCCTCAGTTACAGCATGACTACTCCCTACTTGAGAAGATGTACCTTGATCGACTTCTCACTCAGAAAGAGGTTGACGAGTTTGCCGCCCGGTTACGACCGCATCAGGTTGCGCGACTCTCTGATGGAACGACTGTTTTGACAAAAGCGGTAATCGAACACAACCTGCTTGGTGCCTCGAAGTTGTACAATAACATTGGTGTTGAAGAGCTTGGTGTTTTGTTGGGACTTTCTGCCGAGAAGGCGGAGGAATATGCCGCCAGGATGATTGAGCAGGGACGACTAAGCGGACAGATTGACCAGATTGACCGACTTATCTATTTTGATTCTACGGCATCAACTGGAGGTGCTTCAGCGGAGCGCGTTGTGGGCAGGCAATTGAGAAAATGGGATGAGAACGTTGGTGCACTAGCACAGGCCGTGGAGAATATCACCAGCATACTGCAGAATGATTATCCCGTACGTGGAGAATCCGAGAATCTTCAAATGCTTACTACTCCTTTGGGCTAACGGAAATTGAAACAATTAGGATTTTGTGGCTGCTAATCTCGCTCACTAGACTCGAGAGCAGAGCTTTTTATTTTATCTGTGGCTATGATATTTTTATCGTTGGGGCTTTTTGCGATTACAATCGACTGGGCGTTTCGTACTCTCTGCGCATACTTATTTATGAGCTACTTAGTGTAGTATAAATGACGGTATAGAAGGTTTGCGTTAGCTCATGATTCAACTCTTTACGAGTGAGATTGGGTAGCTTGAGATCCTAATATAGCCCATCTATCCTCCAAAGCGGCTTTCCATCTCGCCACCAAATCATGCCTTCCTTCTCCATTCTCAGGATATCTTCGTCCTCCTTTTTCTCCCTGAGCTTTTGCCTCCTTTTGCTCTCCTCTTCTCCAATTCTCGCCCTCTCTTCCATCTCCTGACGTCTCTCCATCTCAGCAGCCTCAAACTCTTTACTCGCTCTCTCCTTCTCCTCCTCCTCCTTCTTTCGCCTTCTCTCTAATTCCTCATCCTCCTCCTTCTTTTCTTGCCTCAACACACTATCCCTCCACTCCACCAGTTCTTTGTAACCCTCGACCTCCTCTCCAGGCTCAAACACATACCAACCTCCAGGATTCGAGTTGTAAATGTTAAGATGTCCGTGGGGAACCTTGGTCGGTACCTGCTTTAGAACCTTGTTTATAACATCCTCTTCATAATTCTTGTTGACCGCCGCACCATATATGGCGAGTATGCTCCCGGGTTTCGCGGCGGCATCGAAGGCGTCCTGGTCACGCCAGACAGAGAGCACGGTCTTTCGGCGGCGTCCAGAGACAACAAGTGAAGATGCATCTTGGATGTAATAATCCTTTTTGCGTGTTTTGCGGGCGTCTACACGAGGGCCCAGGAGGACGGTGAGGACGTTTATATAGACTACTCGAATTAGCTAGGTAGTGGGGGAAGACTGCGGGGAACTGAGTAATAAAGACAATTGTGTTGCACTCGGGGAAGATCTGACAAGGTTGTCAGAGTGGTACAGTTGTCCATGGCCTTTTTGGCGCTGAAGAAGCCGGCGCTAGTTACCTGGGTGAATGTAGTGGCATGTGAGGACATTCTGTGAAGGTGTAGGTGTTGATGGGAAAGTTGTTAAAGAGTCAATGGTTCAATATGCATTTGAGGGGGGAGGGGTAGACGAAGTTTGTTGTTGTTTATTCATACTGTATGCACTCTAATTAGAGTATGACAAGACCTAATACCCCCTCCGCCTCCGGGCGAGCCGGCTAGATGGCGGAGCTCCCCCCCGCTACCCTTCATCCCCGCTGACGTGGTAGACGAAGTAATTTGATGTCACTGGGATCCATCATTCATCAATGTGGTACATGTCACTTGTCTGTAGGGTGTCTCCTGCCCAATTTTAGACCTTCATCTGATGACAAGTTTTCGCGCATGGCCTTTGTTTAATCAACCTCGCTGGTCATCAAGGGAAAAGTAAGGGAAAAGCATAGCAGAGGACCTGCATTTGTAGCAGATGACTGGCTTCGTTCTCAGCGCCGTTTACAGAGATCTAATGATACAAACAAGCAGACAAACTCTAAATAAGCAGCCAACATAGATACCGATCTAAAACGACCAATTCCAATAAGATAAACAGTACACCTTAACTCCAATCCAGATGCCAGTTAAGCAAATACAAGCAATATAGATATACATCTAAAATCCCCTCGGACCTAGAGCTCGGATTTCGCCCTGGCAGTTGCCTCGCTTCTCCATTGATAGAGAGGTTCCCCAGGCGCACGCCCAAGCATCTTGTCCCACGCTGTGATCGCTGATTGTAGGCCTAATGTGAATCTAATAAAACGTCAATAACTACCGTGGCAATGGAATCATGGGATGGGACGACTTACAGGATCTTTGGAAGTTCGTACCAACTCCTGAAAACAAATAGAAGCGTGTAATAAACAGCATAAAATTCCTGCCAGAAGAGCTCGCTGACTGTATACTCTTCTTGAAAATGCTCTTTCTCCTCCACCTCCAGGAGGCTTTGTGTAGATTTATTCCGTGCTTCCCAAAGTTCCTGAAACTTTGGCAGGACTGACAATGCATGCGACACGCGACCCAACGTATTGACGAGGGCAACAAGCTCAGTCCTCCGGAGAGGAGGGTTCTCGGAAACATCTGCATTCTCGTCGAATTCGAATAAAACCTTCAAGGCTGTGCCGTAGCCTTGGGTTTGAACTTTGCCCCAAAGTCTGCACTTATCACACCCAACACAGTCCATCACCCGGCTGATGTTTCTGAAGCGATTGCGGAAGTCTTCCTTGAGTGCCAATGCATCCTCTTGAAACATGGTGCTTTCGTCAAAGATTGAGGCGTCGTTTGGAATAGCATTAGCGAGCTTCAAGACCTTAGCCTTAGTGAGCCGGTTTTGCAGATGATCACCGGAGCAGAAAGTGTACTGAGGGAGGTAGTTGCGAAGTTTTGCAACCGCACGAAGAAGGATTGCATAGTTAAAGTAGATATTTTGGATGCGCTCTGGATGGCCTCGGAATCGATTGATAAAGCAGTCGAGATTAGGGCTCCATAGACCAGTACTCTGATTGAGATAGTCCCAGCAAAGATGAACCGAGATGCTCGAATGCATCCCCGATATCACTCTGTAGAACACCCGTTTTTCCAGGCACTCATCGTCCACATCAACCTCCAGCAGTGCGGGGTTCCCAGTCGCGTCTTTCGCAATCTCGTGCGTGAGTTTGTCCTGCATAACGTTGATAAACCCCTGCTTTGCCTGGCTGAAGGGCGCCGCACCCGCTTGCCCCTCCTTAGATTTCGAAAAGCAGTTCTCCCGATAAATTGACTTCCACACATTTTCCGCCCCAGCTCCAGCATATCCGGTGAATCGCTCAGGGTTGTCGACAAGACTCACGTAGTCTCCGGTGCTGCCTTGTGTTTCGTCCTCCGGAATACAGTAGTCTCGCTCATCGCACTCATCGTCTTCCACAACGCAGCTCTCTGCCGTATCTTCGCCTAGCTGCCCACCTAGTGGACTCTCGCTCGCCTTTCGACCCTTCGGATGACTTGCTTTAGGGCCGGCAAGTTTTGAAAGTTCCCCCGCACGCCATACCGGTGGAATATCGTCTTCATTGTCGATCGTAGTAACTGCACATGCAATATTGGCACACATGCCATCGTCGGACCAAAAGGGACATGTTCGTCCATATAGGTCCAGTCGGTAATAGCTGAAGTAGTCGGTGCCGCGGGTGATGTCTTGTACTAGAGGACGTACTTCTTTGTTTAACTTCTCAAGCGCGCCATAAGTCGCGCAGCCGTCTGGTATGAATTCAGTAGGTTCATTCTAAACGTTAATGCACAGTCAGCACGGTAGTGGGAGAGCTGGTGAAGAAATGGCAAGCGAACACTACAAATACTAGTCGTTAACGCGACGACTCCCCCGATGATAGCCAGCAACACAAGGGCAGTCTTCGATATAGGTCTCGATATCCGCATTGTTGAAATGTATGGCGATATAGTTTAGAGAGGAAGAGAGGAAGCAAGGTGCACGAGGTGGCGGGTGGTATGATTAGATGTTATGCGTGGTGGAGTTAAGGACACCTTGCGGCTTGCAACGTCTTAGTAGGTATTACAAGTACAATCGTGCAAAATCCTCACCCGTGGCTTCTAGAGTGATGGACAAAATGATTTATCAACTGTGAACCGGATGAACCAGTGACGTGTCCAATCCAGCGCGGAAGGAGAGAACGGTAGGAATCATGCCAGACGAAGAAGGATGGGGACACTCCTCCGAGTTTGCGCAGAGACAGGAGACATGTTGGAGTTGGACGCCTCAATTATTTTTCCTCGTCGCTGGGTTGCTGTTCGACTGATGAATGACCTTACTTCGAACGAAGATGGTTTGTCATTACATAAGGATCTTTCCTTGATGCGTTGCCGTGGGTGGCAAAACATATATTTCCATCAGACCCGCAAAGAGCTGTAGAGTAAACAGAAGGAGGGGCTGCGCCGCCTGCTCAGACGCGCGCCATATAATACGGTCTCGCCGTTCTCGCTCTTCACCGAAATACTAAATAAAGCTGGCCTGTGAAGCAAGTCATTACGCGCAAGGCTGAGTCTGACCGTTGAACTGTATCGCATAGATAGATCGCCGTACGATGATGGTTGGCTTACAGATTTGCTCTGCAGACGAAAAAGCATACAAGGACATAATATGATTTCCCTCCTCCTTGTGAGCTTTCCACTTAAGTATAACATTCATCCTCACACACCATACTGTACCACATTCCTATACCAAGTATCACCGCCTGTTGTCTCGAATAAATACTGAGTGCGTGAAGCACCTGCTCATCATCGCGTAATATGCCTCTCAAAAACATCTTCAAAAGCAAAGATGACAGGCACGGGTCATCCTCTCCACCCACTCAACCACTCCGTGCACCGCAACCAGAATTCAAGTTCATTCGCAGCGACACTGTAATAAGCTTCTTTCTTTCATATTACCAGTTTAGAGCGCTGATATAATTTACATATAAGACTTCGGAGGACGTGATTCACCCTCCGACCGGCTTTCCTGGCGAAGATCTCCCTAGACCGCTAGGGCAGGACCCGCCTCGGTCGCGTCCACGCTCATCCTCTTCAGCAAGCCGCTTTCGCGAATCCTTTCAACACTTTGGCCACCGAAGAAGTCGGTCCATTACCTCGTCCAACATACCAGCAGACCTTCCCAACGTTAATGACAGTGCCGTTGATCGCGAAGCACAATGGGAGAAACGTGCGACAGTGTTAGTTGGAAGTTCCGCGTTACCGACACCATCACCCGGAGGCCGTAGCCGGAGTGGCAGCGTATGCACACCAGACGATGATGTAAGACCGGAATCTTCGGTAGCTATACAGGATTGAATTAACAGGTGGCCACCTAGGAAAATATCCAAGAAGCAATCCGATTGCATGAAGCCGGAGAGTATGAGTGCAGCACTGCCATGTTCGGCAGGCTAGCAGACCCTAAGGGCCCCAACAACCCACTATCACAGGTTCTCTATGGCCTTGCACTGCGTCACGGCTGGGGTATTGATACGGATCCTGCTAAGGCATTGACATATCTGCGGGCTGCAGCAAAGAACAGTGCGGAGGTAGAGCAAGAGGCCTTACGTGCAGGGATGACGAAAGGCGGGAGCGCAAAGGGAGAATTGGTTCTAGCTATGTATGAGGTATGTATTTACGGCTTGCCATCCTTCCGGATTAAAGCTTACGAAACACGACGGGGAACAGTTAGGTAACTCCTACCGACAAGGTTGGGGTGTAGACAAGGACCCTGTAGCAGCAAGGGAGTTCTACGAGACTGCAGCAAACTTAGGCGACTCCGATGCACAGAACGAAGTCGGCTGGTGTTATGTAGAAGGGTTTGGATGCAAGAAAGACAAGGTAAGGCAAGCCCATCTTGGGTCTATGCCGCGTCGGTACCCATCATTTCGTCGGTTTGCAGCATTGGGATTTCTGCACCCCACGAAGCGTATCTTACAGTAACTAACATCGGATCAACCTGTCTTGCAGAAAAAAGCCGCAAAGTTTTATCGGATGGCCGAGAAGCAAGGAAACAAAACATTAGGAAATTCATGGTAACTCTTCCTCTAACCCTTGCCTCTGTCTCAAACAGCAAATTCCTAGATTTCCTCTCCCAGTTTGCTAACCTTTTTACTAGGATATACAAAGATAAGGTTACAATCCTCTCACCTACAGCGGGTTTCACCAAATGACATTGCATGTTGCTAACTCTGTCACTAGTATATGGATGGGGAAAACTAAAATCCCTTGCTTGATGAAAGAAGGATACCCATCATCGTAGGTTAATTACAGCATCGTTATTGAGTCACTATTGGGTTTTGGGATTCGTTTATCACGTTTTTGTATGGAGTCAAGGAATTTTAACTTATTGTTCCAAAACATAACTTTTATTATACTGATGTGCTAAGAAGAATATCTCTCTGCTCCCAAGTGAAGGCGAAGGTAATGATATCGCGATCAGACCAGTCTAGCTAGCTGTCCATTGTCTATTGAGAATAAAGAAGAGATTAAACTATACGAGAATGTACAAAGGAAATCCAACAGATCAAGTCGAGGCTCTGTTAGGCCCGATGTAAGAAGGTAATAAATGTTAGGACCCTGCCTCTTCCAATTACCAAATAAGTTGGAGATCAACTCCGGCCCTTACAAAAGAAATGTATAGTCGTTATGCAGCAAGCGTGCATGGAAGTGTTTCGAACAAGAAAAGACGATACAAAAAAAAAAGAAATCGAGAAGCAAGGAAATTCGTTTCATCGTAGGTATCGTAACTTCGTGGCCTCGTATCTCATAACTTCGTAACTTCGTAACTGTTCGTGAAAGCGTAAGTCTTCATGCACAAACCCATTGTCCGTCCGTGCCGGAAAGCACTGTACATACAAATCCCCCAAAAATCAAAGCAAATAAAACACAACAAATCGCCAAAATAAAAATAAAAAAGCCGACCTGGGTGCCCTGCAATAGTCTCTGAAGTGAGACCGAAGAGTAACGCAGGGCAATATAAAAAATACAACAGAACAAAACCGAAAAAAAAACCAAGACTAAACCAAAACCAAAAACGAAAACGTGAAATTAACAAAGAAACCCAATTTCCAAAATGCAAATGCCAATCCCCATGTGTAAGCAAAAAAAAAACAAAAAGCAAACTGCAGTCAAGTCCTTCCATGCAATGTTCAAGTCTTCAATCCCCAATCGTCCAAAGCATCGCATCCTGAAACATGGAAAGAATCACAATTGCAAATATCAAAAAAAACCAAAACCCGCTCGTAAAAAACAAAATATAATAAGATGCTCCACATACACGTCACATTGAGGGTGGATGATACTCAACATGACTTAACCGAGACTCTATGAGTGAGCTGCGGCACCTCCGCTCTCCTCGTTTCCACTTGCACCTGAACTCTGAGCCTGACGGGCGAAGGCGGCGAAGCGACGAACAACTTCGGCATCAACGCGGTCCCACAGAAGTGATCGTGTGTAGACCTCAGCTGCGGAAGGCTTTGCGTTTCGCATGTTGGCAAGGTTCTCCTGAATGCGGCGGCGGCTTCTCTGGTTGACTGGCTCAGGCTCCCGAAGGAAGTTGTTGGAGGTCACATCGTTGTACTCAGCAGGAGTCAGTTGCATGAACTGCTCGCGTTGTTGCTCGGGAGTGGTCTTGTCGAAGGAGTTGAGCACGCTCATGGTCGATTCCAACCCTACCATCTGGGGAACATCGGACTTGGCAACAACCCAAGAGTCGGTAGCAGAGACGGGGTCAACAGTCTCGACACGGCCAACCTCAGCGACACCAGCATCTTGGAAGATGTTCTGTAGAACAGAGGCAGAGGCAGTCTGGAGTTGCTTGGGAAGGGGCGGGAGGGCCGCGGTGGAAGTCTTCGAAGAAGCGACAAAGGCGCCACACAACAAAAGAATGAGGAGCAATCCTGGAGCAGCAGGCTTCTCAGACTCGCTGAGAGGTGCGACCTTCTCAGTCTTGATAGGAGAAACATCGTGCATGATGGGCTCGGTCCAGCACGGGCTGTCAAGGTCGAAGTCGTTCTCGAAGTCGAAAGCATCGCTGAAACCAGAAGAGCTGTTCTGATGGGCCATCGGAGTGCGATCCATGGTGTCCTGCATTTTGTGTAGTTGGTCATCCAAGTAGGCATTCTTCTTGCGGAGTTCGCCGGTTTCTAGAGTGTGAGATCGTACCATCTCCTCTTTCTCCAGCTGTAGTGTGTCGGCCTTGTGGTGAAGGAAGTCTCTTTCCCGGGCAAGTTCCTGGTATCGCTGGTGCATCTGTTCCTCTTGCATGGTCATCTGAGCAAGCTTGTCCTCCAGCTCCTGAATGATGTTGCTATGGAGCTTCTTCTCTTCTTCAAGGCGCTCGGTGTGTTGCTTCTTACGCTGGCGTGAATCCAAGCTATAGGTATGTCAGTACATGATTATAGGATACGATGTCAATAGGATACATACGCTGCTTGTCGATTGCGAAGCAATCGCTTCTGTTGCTTGAGTTCCTTGATCTCATTCTCGTCCTGGGAGCGAGCAATGAGTTGATCGATGTTCATAAGAGTTCGCTCAGCAGGGATATCGAAGCGAGCATTCTTCTTCCGGATACCATCTCGTCGAACAACATGCAAAGGCGAGTGCGCTCGGGGTCCTGGGCTTGACGGACGCATGCGCTTGGCCATTGACTGGCCGTCGTGGTCTGCTGGGCCTGCACCGTTTGTCCAGTCCTTGACTGCAGGTGAGGAAGGAATAGAGGCGCCAGAGTTCGGGAACACGGCATGGGGAGGGATATGGACGTTGTTATCGAAAGCACCTTGCGCACCTTGAGCTCCCATTGCTGGAGCCAGATATGCACCACTCTCATCGTAACCATTGAACGCGTTGTTGTCATATACTGTTGGTGTACATGATCCCGACGCTCCACTGTTTGACGACCAGTTGTGTTGCTGCGCATATGCAGGTTGTGCTTGCTCGAGCTTGATGAATGGGTTGTTTGTTCCGTTGCTGTGTTCAAAGGTTGCGGCAGGTACTGGTGTTGAATCGTCTGCAGGACCTGCAGTCATGCCCATATCATGATCGAAATCCCAGTCTGCTGATGGTGAGAAGATGGCGTTAGTATCTAACGCTGAGCCTCGCCGTCGGTCCATGGAGGAGATATCTAGTGTCGAGTCGAGGAGATTGTTGCTGTCGAGGATGTTTTCATCGAGTATTGATGCATCATCATCGTCAAAAAACGACCGCCGACTGTCCACTGACAGTGTCTGTTGAAGATATTGATCCATCTGGAAGGGGTGGTGGTATCCTGAAGTCATTTCTCAGAATTGTGCTGGCAAAACTGCTACGCAGAATGGTGGGAAGATCTAAGGTGGGAGAATTCGTATGTTGACAGCGGGAAAGCGGTGTCAGTGAAAATCGAGGGAGGAATATTGAAATGTAGTCGTAGGTAAGAAGAATATGGACACAGTCTATTCAGACAAAGGGATGTCTCGTTTTCTTCGCGGGATATGATGAACGTGGATAACGTGAGGGGAAACGGAGGATAAGAAAGAAAAAGTCGGAGCAGCTGCGGAATGCGGGCGCTGTGCTATATACTGGGTAAATGCGAAGTACGTGGGTGGGCCGGACTCTGCGTGCGTGTGTGGGTAGCGGTGAGTATCAGCAGAAGAGCGTGCTGATGACCCAGTGCGAATGAGAATGGCGTGAAGCGCATGGTATCAACTTGCACTGCAGACAAGGGTGGCTGATTCGCTGGCAGTGGTATCGCAGGGAAGCGTCCCCCAAAAAAGAAGCACTGTCTCAGAATACCACTCCCCTTCTCCGTTCTCTTCTGCCATCCTGTCCAGTTAATCCCGTCCTATCCTATCCTCTCCCTTTCCTCCCTCATCCGTCTGCTTCTGACCATTTGCCCACACTCCTTCTCAACTTCGAATCGGGCTCTGTGATTGCTGGATGTTACTGCTGACCCTGACCGCCCGGCGAAAAGCCTTCCTTGGTCGCACTTGTCCTCACAATTCCCATACTATACAGGTATGGGCGGAACATGGAACGCTCACAGGATTTTATCCATTCATAGGCGCTGCCCTCCCCCCTCCCCCCACTACCTAGAAGCACTCCTGCAAGAGACCTGACCGGTCTATCTATCTATCTTCACTCATTGGAATGGAGTTCACCCAAGCGGAGTTCTGCATTGCACTAAAACTGAGTTCCATACAAAGCAAGCGTAGGTACTCCATGTACCCACCCTGATGCTCGTTCGTTCGTCGTTCGTTCGCAGTGATCGCCCACTTTTTTTTCTGTTTTGTTTTCTTTCCCCAAATTTTTAGAGTAATTTTTGAATCCGATGGCACTCTGGTTGTCCGAGATCCTGCGCCCCCGGGCGAAAATCATCCGCATCTGAGCCCCGCAAAAACTCTGGAAGGCTGCTTTAGCTTTATGGGTCCTTCTCGTCATGAGTCCCATCATGTCCATGTATTTTTACGAGATATTTTTTCTTCTGTGTGTGAGATTGGATTGACAGCTCAGAAACAAGGCGCTGTGATACGTGAGGAATTTCTTTTTTCATTTTTCTCTTCAGGTCTTGGAATTGTTCAGTCGTCACCTTGCCCTCCGTCGCAGGACAAACTTACGGCCTTTGATGCCCAATACGGCAACAAATTGATTGCACGAGGTATATAGGTACCGCGATATCCCACCCTCCGTTGCTTTTTGACTCTGGGATGGGGTAACACATAGCAGCTCCCCCATCACTTCCTGGGTACATTGCCAGAAAAATCCCAAACGACTGGCTGTGATTTGTATACTTGGAACGGGCGGGCAGTTAGGTATCAAACATATTTTAAACGAGGTGTTTATTCTCGGGTACGGAGGTCAGGCGAATGAATGACTGGACGAAGATCTTGTAGCAAACACCAAACCCCACCATTTCGACGCGCGCGTGCCGTGCCCAAAAGTAGTGCGTACTTGCTCCGAAGAGACCATTCCGAGCCAAATGCAAAATGCCAATGATTGGTTTTGCCAATCCGGCTCCTGGGCGCCTCACTTCTTTATCTGTGCTCCCATGACGTTCACCTACATGAAGAGGTACTTACTCCCTTCCACATACTAGAATACCCTCTGAAACACATTGGCAGCATGGAACTACCCCAAGCAGCTGTTGGAATTTGTTTCTGCGGCAGCCTTTTCCCTACCGTCTCTGGTACCGCCGCGGAGCGGGGAAGAAGGGAAACTAGGTAACAGTCCAGCATAAAAAAACTGGTACTTCCGAAAATTCTACTGGCTCGCCAGGATCGGTCCGCCCCACGAAACTGCCCTTCCTCTACAGAGCACTTTTCTTGCCAGGCTGAGAGGCTTTTCCGTTCTGAGGCTGGACCTTCCCCGAAGGCAGCTTATGCCTTGGCCAATCCCACCTTCGAACGCACCCTAACAAGGGTAAACGTGAGAATTGAGGCGTTGCGTGGACTCTCCACCAATAAGCAGGCCACTGTCGCACTTGTTTTTCACTGCCGACGGGAAGCACGGTGATCTGCCGATGAAGAGAAGTTTCAGAACACATTCTGCAGTGCTACAGTGCCACAATATCTGCGGCTTCCATTTCGTCCAGTTATCATCTTCGGTGTCACGGCATAAGAACGGCTGATAACGAAGCTGTGGGGTTCCAACACAACGAACGAACGAACGACAAACGTCAAACGTCACTATCCGCAAGCCTCGCATAAAGACAGGAGCTTGGATTATGGCATTGTGGGGAAAAAACAGCACACAAGAAGCGAATGTTTTACAGTTCTCTGCAAAGCATCGTGGATTGATAAAACAAGGGTAACAAAAATGTAGAAATACGCCAAAAAGAAAACTAGCTATGTCTCCTACGCATCTGCATGCCCCAAGAATGAGAACCATCCTGTGGAGACGAACTTCCAAGCTCTTTTTCATCCCGCCCTTTCCCCACTCCGGGTTAACCTCTACTGTTGGTTTCCATGATCTCGCGACCGAGATGGCGGAGGGCAATCTGGATACCAATGAACGCCATATCCAACCCACCAGGAATTCAAAAGTCGTCCATCCTCCTCAACTCCGTTTTATGCCATGCTGAAACATCAAAAATCCAGGAAAAGAGGGGACATCCACTATATCCAGAGGACGAGGTGATTAAGAAAGCTGCTGTCAGGTTAGAATTTGATAAAATCTTCCAGTAAAGTGCCATCATCATTTTCTTCGCCGTATCGAACAAAATCGACATCGGAAAGGACATCTGAATCCACATCGCTACCGATAGACTCGGTATCTTCCTCTTCCTCACTAGAATCATGGCTGCTGTCGTCATTTGAAGAACTTTTGGCTTTTTCAGCACTTGCAGTGGCTGCCGCCGCTCTTCTTCGCCCCGCACGCTCAATGTGTGGCAATTTGCATTTTTCGTCGGTACATACTCCTGTTTCATCGAATTCGGGGCATTCGTGTACATGCCGCTCAGTGCAATCAGCACCTTTGGGACAGTATCCCAGGGTTGCAAAGCGGCGACAGACAGACGCCGCTGGGTTGACTCTAACATGGGCATATCGACAATCCGGCTTTGAACAATTGCCACGAAGAAAATGGTGGCATGCCGGTACGCGATGCGGTGTCGGATCGTGTGATAAATCACACATATCGCCGTCCTGACAGGAATCAGAAGCTAGGAACCTCGGACAAATAGCGACCTCATTGGGGTTGTGAACGTATGGACATGACATCCCGTGTTTGCATTGACCTGCATATCAACGGTTAAACGTTTTCGTCAGTTACTGCACTTATCTCTTTATATTTAGGGGCCAGTTGGTAACGGGTCCATCCATCCTACTCAGGCATCGTCCCCGTGTAACTCAATCATCCATAGACGATGAGAATCCAAATCAACAATCTAGGAAGGCATTCGATACCAGAATTTGAATAGTACTTGCAAGGCGTCGATTTCCTTTGCGATAGCTTCGATCGTCTGCCGTTAGAAACCAAAATGGCCGCCGGTTAGTGCCCATTGAATATGCACAAACGTTTTGACCGCAAAGGTGCAGCAGATATGTTGAACTGACCGAGATGCTCGTACGAGACCTGCGCGCCAAAGATTACCGTTACGGCTCCTTTGAAACTGAACACCTCCAAGAACGGCCTTCTTGGGCGTCGTGGTAACATTGGAGTTACCTGCGAATGTGTTAACTAAATTCAACTCCAGTCAGTAGACCTGAGTAAAGAGAACATCATCCTCACCCGACAGTCGAACCAGCTTACTCCCACCAGCAGTGACCCGGTATCGTTCGCCTCCAATCTCGACTTCACGATTAGAGTGATCTTGGGAGTCCTGCAAGAATCGATTAAGCTTCAACTTTTCGTGTGCTTCCCTCCTTTGAAGTTTGTCGTCGAGGGTTTTTGCCATAGCCTTTGTGCGAGCCTGAACTTCTTTGTCATATACAGAACTATTGATCAACTGCATATGGCGGTCCCGTTTCGCCACCCACCCTGAAGTTGTAGCAGTTTGGGATTGATTGGTGTTTGATGTGGGGCCAGTAGAACTCGAACCAGTCGCCGCAGATGTTAATGGAAGCGGTCCAGTTGGAGAGCTGGTAGTAGTATTATTATTATTGATCACAAGTGTCCGGTGGTGGTGAGCCGCCCCTCGACCTCGGGCTCGTCCCCTTCCACTCCAAGTCGCGCGACTCGGTGGCTGCCAGTATGCGGTTCCGCGTCCTCTCGATGATTCTATGACGCTCATTAGTAGTGCGGGGCGTGTAGTGGTTGCAAATTAATACTGACGGTAAGACGCATTATAGCTAAAGCCACTTCGATAAGAAGCAGATGGCGCTGGTCTTGCAACATGCTCGTGCTGGTTTTTGTGGCGGTTAATTTGACCTATTGGCGCTATTAACGACAGTCTCCAGACTGACTGCGAGTTTTACAGTGTCACTTACCGGCTAGTTGACCTATCTTTGATAGTAGTGCGTCGTGATCTTCCGACATGATTGCTGCGAGTTGGTTGAGATAGGAGGTGGTGTTGGAGGTTGAGCGATGGTAGAGTCGAGTTTTACCTAAAATCCAACCCCTTAAGCGCCCACTTTTTGTCGTAAAATTGAACAACTGGTTCTGACGAGAGGACTTCTGCAATTCAGACTTCACAAACTGCTCTCGTCGGACTAAAATTCTTGTAAGACTTACAATCGAACGGACACTTTTAAAAGAGCTGTTCTGTTGGTACATACTCGGGTTTTGCCGCTGGTATTATGACATATTCAGAACCGCCACTTTCCAACGTCACGCCAACTCCATACCCCCTCACCTAGAGGTTTCTCACGATATCCCACAAGAACCAAACAGTACAATCAAGCTCATCGAAAGCTCCCTACTCTGTTAAATTGCTTTTGCAAGGAAGCGATTCGACATCCTCTCCGGGATGGACCATGCTTCCCACGGAGATCCTATACGCCTTGCAAATCATCGTTTCTGCAAAGGACATCCTCCTCCCCTGAAGATTCAATAGGCGGGCGCTGGCGTTCTTTCTCGTACACGCATGTAACTACCAAGCAGATATATAAAGTTACTTACTTTTCTTAGCTTCGCTCTTATTATTCCACACTCGTGGCATCTTCTCGAACTTGCCCATCCAACTTTCGGTACGTCTGCTGCTTGTGTCGAACTTTCGGCCTGGCCCAGGCACATACAGCTCTGGGGTGTGCGGACAATGTTCTCTAACCGGTGCTCGGAATTCTTTACCAGATTGCTGGGTTGTTCAAATCACGTTTGTGGAAAGGGAATATGCTGGATCAGTAAAAGACTGCATTGAGTATGCGTGGGGCTGACGACGGACGATGGACGGTCCGGCATATTTTGACCCACTTTGACCAGACGGTAACAGTGGTGGTCTTGCTCCTAGCGCTGGCATGTTGGTACCGTCCATATTGGATGGAGGGTATGGCAAGAAGACTGAAGTCAGACTTCAGACTACTGTTAATAACAACTACGCATGTCAATGAAATGGGATGGATACCAAAACATCTATCACTGCAAATTTTTTCTGTGCGGCGGGAAGGGCATCATGCAATGTATCTTGATAACATCTCTCTACCCACCCGCAGATCGACGCTGTTTACCTAGTCTGAGCAATATGTATTTTTGGTTAGTTTGGAGATGGAGATTGACGTAATTTCTCCGGATGTGGAGGGTGGGAGAAAGAAGGTCTACAATATTTTATGCAATTTTATTACATTACTACTAATTTGAGTAGCTGTCTATAAAGATTGCTCATCATTTGGAAAAAACTCAATCTCTACATCCTTCCTCCGATTGGCTGACATGAACACAACGCCATATGAGAAGGGGCGACAATGAGAAGATTGCTGGATTCATCAACCGAAACTGACAAAGGAGAATTAAATTCTCAAATCGCTTCAGTTTCCAATTCCAAGGAAGTTGACACTTGGACGAACCCTTGGAGTTTCCAAGCTGTAATTATCAATCTAAATCCATTACTTGTTTCCCACCAACCTCAGCTTATTAGCTACAGTATAAGATTCTCAGTTCTATTTTGAAGTTCTACAACATGGCTCGTCCCAGCAACAGAGCTTCAGAGCTGAGAACTCGTGATAGAAGATGAAAGTTACTCAACCCCGGATCCCGGAAACACCTCGACGGTTTAGAAAGAGAACTGAGAGAGTGAGGAGGGGGAAAATCAAAGTACGAGATATTACTTGGAGTGTAGATAGACTATTAGAGTTGGGAGGTAAAAGTACTTCTGTGAGGGAGATAATGGAAGACCAAAGCGTCAACCCTAAACACCTGCCCTAGACCTACCAACTTTGTTGCAAACAACGGCTTCCCGATATACTCTAGTGTAAGCCCATCACTATTCCATAAGAAATACAGCCCTTCCAAGTAGCTTTTCGCAAATCCGTGATTATCACCAAATGCAGTCTCTGTATAAACCTGTTCTTGAAACGAGCGGGCGGCGGGGCAGGTGGCGCTGTGGCCGTTCAAGATGGGGAAGAATGCCAGCTTCTAGATCTTCTCATCATTGACCTCGGATTATGTGGTTTGCCGCTCGAGGACCTTTCAACGCACTCAAACACTGGACTACCTCAGCTGATGATAGTCAGCCTAGAGAGTCTTCTTCCTTCCGAAGGAGTTGTATAGGCTTCAAAGCTACTCTCACCATTCATAGTAGTGATGGACAAAGACGATATCTCAGAATTTTGACTCAAAAATTTTACCCCAAGACCAAGAGAGAGGAGATTTCTCGAGACCTCCGACCTGTTTCTCAAATTCCCGGGCAATTCTCAGGACCACAAAATGATAATCCATGACCACGTGTGGTTTGAGGGTAGGGTCTAGCGCTAAATTCGCCTCTGAATTTGTCCTTCGATTTCTCCTTTTCTTGCTCACTGGAGTTTTTGGAGACGGGCGAATAAAAGGAGGAAGCTGCAGGGCGCCTGGTTTGGAGAGTGTACGTGTTGAATTGAATCATAGCTTGTGCCACTGGACTTCAGCTTTGCGGCAATTAATCTCGACATTGTTCTTAAGAACTCCCAAGTCTCAGGACTTCCAGTGCAAAAAATGGTCGGCCGCAAGATGTCTCGAGATGGGACTTAGTCCCGTTCCGTCTTGCTCGTGCCCATCCTTAGGAGAACCCGATCCGTGAGTGGGCTCCAGCTTCGACTTCAGGGACTCTCTATTGCTGGCTCACAGTTCGGCGCTCAACCTTGTCTTTAGCAGAGGCTCTGGGGCGGAGTGCTGAGGCGCAGTGATTGGTGCTGTCGAAGTTCTGGAGCCTGTTCTTGATGGAATTTGATCCGCTCCCTTGCGTGCCTCAGCCTGTAGGCTCAAGAGCCTCTTCCACAGCTGCGAGGATCCACTTTAAGAGGAATCCTTGGATTCCCCTGCAATCATTATCAAAACCAGCCGATCGATTGATTAATCTCATGTGTGCACTTTTACATTATCAGTGCATTGAAAAGGACATCTATTTCAAGTGTTTCGTTTCTTATTGGAGCAACTCATCCATCCCCTCACAATATTGCCAACGAATAATTTCGCCGTAGTATAGTAGTGGCATTCTAGTCTGTACGGTGGATTGGCTCGTCGAATTTTCTATCTATCACGGCTCCTCATGAGGTACACGGCAAGATAATGGCTCATCGCCGATCACTCGTTCATTCTGATTCCAGGCCCAATTTATCGTATACATTCCTGGTATACCCTCAATATGAAAAACTCGTAAGTACGTCACTTGTAACTGGCTGAAACTAGTCAAGATATCTAGATCGAAAGTGCGTTCTTATCTAGCCACTGTCTCTGCCTATATAGAGTACATCTAATTGCAATATTGTATGAATCCTCGCTTCCTTCCCGACGAGATCGAATTACCTTTACATCACACATGACAGAAAACGCTAAAGGTGGGATAAGGAAAAATAGACACCAGAAAGAAATGAAATATTGTACAAAAAAGCGCATCCCTAAGACAGTTTGTTGCAATTCAAGATGACCAGCCGCCTCTACCACTCGTACTAGTCTATTGTTAATGAAAAATAAAGAAGTATAGACCTACTCTGCAGCTAGATTGCAATTTCTTGTCCCAAAAATGAACGTCGAACGAAAAGAAACCATATCAATTAAAAATCGAACAAAAAAAAAGAACGCCCGTCTACCAACTGCAAAGCACCTACACGAAAGACAAAACTGGATCCAAAGCTCGTAAGTAGTGCCGGTCAATTATCATATCATAAACAAAAAAGGACACCCTTACTCCCTCATGCAAACTCCTCTGGTGTATTACTCCTGCTCGAAGAAAAGAAATGGGATTGGTCTATTGTTAAGACCCATTCGATCATTTCCCGCTCATTGCGGGTGGCGAAAAGGTAGGTATTTAGCGGTGCGTACACTGCAAAGATATGTGGACGTCGTAACAGCTTTGCAACCTGTGGCTGGTGGTCGATACGGCATTGGCTTAGATTGATCGCCATGATTTCTTCACCATCTGGAACAGAATGCACATGCAGGTAAGGCCGCCGTAATTCAAAATACCTTTTGGTCCAGACTTTGTTGGTTTCGTTGAGGGTCAAAAGATAACCGGACTTGAGTAATGATGCGCTACATATTGTCAATTTATGGTTAAGACAAGACGCGCGCAATGGGGCGAACGAACCTCTTCGGTATTTGTCGGACTTCAGCCATCAATCGTGGAGGTTGGGTTTCGGTGGATGTAGCGAAACAAGCCCCGTTATGTGGTGGTTCAATGTTTTCCTTCACAAGGATTGTCTGTTAAGTAGGTCAGCTGTGAATAAATACCAACAAATTGGAGTCATGTTTCCTTATCGGAAACATAACGTACTTCGCTCGGATCTTTCCAGGACGACCAGAGGTTAACAAATTTCCGCAGGACATGTATTTTCGGATCCTCTGGCGACTCTGGATCCTCTGGCATTAATGGTTCAGTGATCTCTGGCGGTGTGCTTGTCTGGTGTGCGGTCTGGAGTGGGATGCCTGCTGGTGCCTCCACGTATTCGTCACCAGTAGGTGGTGGGATTTCCCCCACAAGACTTATTATTGGCTCCTCAACTGGCGCACCTAGTACCCCTCCGTTCTCTTTGCCTAATATTCTCCCCACAACTCTTCCCATAGGCTGCTCTTGAGGTACAGTCGGTGTGACATTTCTTGTGACCGGAAGACTGTTCAGAAACCCTTTTGCGTTCTCTACCTCCGCCACCCTAACTCTTCTCTTCTTGGCTGATATGAAATCACGCACCAGACTGACACTTCGCGGCGTCCACCCCGCAAGATATTCCTCCCCTTTAACATACCTATGCAGTGTATTCATTCTCCATAGGTCGCCGGCGCGCCTCGCCGCTGCTGGTCTGATCACGAGTTGGTATAATCCCACACTAGCATGTACGATCCTGGTGTTGTTCCACAACTGCATAAATTTACTTGGCCCACGAATGAGTCTTGGTTGAATTTGCGCCGCAATATCCAGGGAAAATAGCATCGACTCGGATAAACGTTCTGAAACAACGTTCCACCGTAGGCACATCTGCACTCGGTATTTGTCTGCTGTTGTGCGGTCTAGCAGAATCGAATTGTGAAGGCTAGAATCCCACTGAGCCACTACAGTTACAGTGCTTGTTCCATCGGCATTTGTCTTCACAACGGGCCCCAATATAATGCTTAAGCGGACTTCCTTCGTCGGAGAAGAAAGATCGGGAATCTTTCCCCGGGGGTCGAGTAATCGAACCGATCCAATGCGAACATTAGCCACATCTCGCCACTGGAGAGCTTCACCGGAGCTGTGCGTTAAGCTTAGTTGCAGTCGTCTTTGGAGGCCTTGATGTAGTTGGAATGCTCCTGGGTCTGCGTCAGTTTGTTGCAGGACTTCGACTGGCAGATATTCGCCCGATTCAGAGAGCTCCAAGATTTGTGCTCGAGCAAAGACATCGTGTCGCTCTTCGGTATAGAACTCAGTCTCATTGAGCCGAGCACTCTTTTTCTGAGGGGAGATTGTATTACTATGATCGCGCATGTCATCCCAGCTGATCAGCTTCTCGAGGTGCATCGCAGTGATCTTCGCAAAGATGGCGACCCGTAATGTCACATGGCGCAGCGGGCTTCCGAGGGGCATGCTCATACTGTGAACACTATCGAACCGTATTGGACCTTCGTCAAAATTGGAAACCATCGTGGTCGTTGTAGCACCACTTTCATCAGAAACTCCAGGAATGAACATTTGTGCATGGACCGCCGTCCCCTCGCGTTCTGCAAAACCTATCATGTCTCGCATGATGACGTTGAATTTAAGCGTTGAACGGGCTTCTGCTTGAGATGGCTCGATGGTCAACTTAACGATGCCTACCACGCTTTGTGTGTGTGGCGACATGATATCAAGTGCAAAATCTTGCGAACGAGACTCAAATATGGCAGTCAGAGGAACGTCCACGTCTCCTATCAAAGAATATTGCGGTAAGATCGGTTCGGTGAATGGGTCACCCAGTCGGAAGTGCTGCCACGGTGAGCGAATTTAGCGTCTAACAGGCCAATGGAAGAATAAACATTTATGGATACGTACCTGCAAATACTCCGGCCGGTCCAAGTATTGATAAAGCTGTCGCATTTGCCGAACACGATTCTGAAGTTTTTCTAAAGACCAGAGATGGACAACACCCGCGTGGAAGTCCATGACTCGTATGCCAACACATGGCTTTTTCGCCATTTCCAGGAATTCATCGTCCTCTGCCGAAACTCCATTGAGCACGAGATCGTAGCTGGATTGAAAAGTATGACCAACATCCACAATTGTGAACTGGAAAACCACCATCTTTTCCATCTCCTGGCTCATAATCTGCGCTTCTTTCAAAGTTGCTGCCTGCTGTAGTATTGATTCTGCCATCCGAACATATTTTCTTTGTTTCCAGTGATCTATGACGAACCTGGCGAGACTGACTTGATGCTCAGTGAGTATTTCTTTCGTTTTCTTCGAAGGGGATAGCGATATCTCTTCAAGCCGGTTTTCAAATTCTTGTCGTTGTTTTTCCAATTCTTTCTGCATTTCGGCCCGTGCAGTGGCTAGCTGTTCCTCCATCTTGGTCTTTTCTGCTTTGATTTCCTCAAACTCCAATCCTCCTGCTGCCTTAAGTTTTTCTTGGTATTCCTCTTTTTGTTGTTCGAGCTGCCCTTGAAGCTCTTCTTTCATCAGCCTAAGCCTTTCCTCTACCTCTCCTGGCTGCGGTGTCCCTGGCATTGTAATCATAGTGTCCAACGAAAGATCATCGGCCAATGTTGCGGTTGAAGCATATTTCTCTCGAACCCCAGGGAAAGATGAAGTGACGGACGCTGTTTCATCGTCGTCTAGTCGGCTATCCGGCCTCCCCTTGCGGATTGCTTTGACCCGTTGCATCTCCTCCAAGAGGTTATCCAACTCATCATCCGCAAGTGTACTGATCTTCGAACTATCTCCTAGCCATGCTGTAGCAGCTTCGCGTCGAGCAAACGACCATTCCATGTCGCGACTATTTGGTATGGCAGCTGGCGATTCAGGTCTACTACTATTGCTTTCTGTTTCGAGCCTTTCTATCATGTCTGTAGTGACACCATTACTCAACGTGTGCTTGTGCTCTGGGGATTGCGGAAAGACAGCGGAGTTCATAGTCGCCGATTGCCGCAGTCGGTCTCGTTCGGCACGAGCCTCTTGGGGATGGTTAAAGCGGAAGATATGGAAATCCCCTAGAATAATACGGAACCCCGTACGAAGACGCCTTTTTTTTTCGATCCGCAGTCCATTCACCATGACTGCAGCACCTTCGTTGGGAATTAAAGTTACCACGCCATTGTCATTCTCGAAACGGCAATGATCCTGGAGGATTTTTGAACCATTGAGTCTTATTTGAGCGGTAGTTGATGTCTCGACATTACCGACTTGTGTCGTCCCAGGCTTGATATTGTAAACCAGGCACTCTGCTAGCAATGGGTCATCGCTCAAGTTCACGAGATGAGGGATTTTCTTCGGAGTAGAAAGACCGATAAATCCTTTCTCGATGCTGATTCCTAGTTCTTCAAGCGCAGTTTCCCGCTCTTTGTGGATCTGCTGGGTCTTTTCTAGCCGTTGCTCCCAAGTTTGGTTAAGATCGGTCAAAATTTTCTCCGATTGGTGCAACTGTTCCGCAATTTCAGCTTTGGAAACCTTCTTGATTTCGCCAGTCGCTGTTGTAATGGTGACGATCTGCAACTCTGGCGGTGTGTCTGGTGCATAAGTTTCCTCTGTTCCACCGCCTGAAAGCTTTGATCGTAGTTGCTGCAATTCCTCTTTCAATTCCCGAATCATTCGAGCGTTTGGATCCTCATTGACAACGGCGTGATTCTTGATACGCTTAGCGGAGTCCGCATACCGTAGCGTTGACAGAGTCTCATCAAAGTTGATGTCGGCAGGGGAGATTGCCGCAATCATTGCAGTCATACTATTACCGCCCAAAGAATCCTTCAGAAGCCAGGTCAATACAGAGTCTCGATATGGTACTTGGGTTCCCTTTTTCTTTCCACCTTTCCCTTGAGACACGTCCGCAAGTGCCGCAATAACACGCCCAAGAGTCGAGAGAGACCTATTGATTTCGGCACCTTCCTTGAGGCGCGCTCCCGTAGCTCCAGTAGACGTCGCTCTCTCAGAACCTGCCAAATCAACTAGACTGATTCTAGAAACTTTTTCTGTATCCATGTTGGTTTCTGTGTCGTGGCGTTTCTGGCTGAGGATGAGTGTGAAGACTGCGTGGGATCTTGAAGAGGTTTCATTCATGTTTGTTGCGGCAACGGTTCTAGCCTTGTTTCCTTCATCCATGAGATTCTCGATTTCTGCGAATGACCCTACCACTAGTCTTGCTAAATCTTCTACATAGGGACCCGTTGAAGGATGCTCTCTAACTTTCAGTCCGGATTTTGTCGAGGGATTCAATAGGTCGCGGACTCGCTCTAGTCTCATCAGTTATGCTTAAGGCCTGCAGCAGATAATATACCATTGTAAATCTCTAGATACGAGACTTCCACCGTGCATTTCAGATGCGGATCGGTCTGTAGAGCATTTCTAGTATGGGTTTAATTTCTGGTCACTTTCACTAACTAGGGCTAGAGTGAACCAACATTCGTTCGAACATGTACTGGCAGATCTTCGGAATCACACCGAATTCCTGGCCATACCCCATCTGATTCACCCACGGACTTATCAGCTCCCTGGCCAGCTTAGCCCTCAGGGGTAATTGTGAGGGATTCAGACCATGGAGTAGGATTTTCCAGAACCCGTCTGCCCATACGCAAAGATACAATTGTTGTAACCCTCAAAAGCATTGTCTAGTAATGGTTCTCCTAAGTCTTGATAAAGAGCATCCTGTCCAGCTGTATATAGGGTGTATATTATTAGCCCCGGAAAGTCGAAATCAATTCCAAGTCACACACCATAGGTCGAGTCGTTCTTCGAAAAACTCCAGTAACTCCTGTCGAAGTTGAAAACCTTTGGTCCATGATCTTTGGCACCCCCTTTACCGGTCTTCTCGGCACCCGGGGGTGGTGTTAGGACCGTTTGCGTGTCTTTCATTTGCACGATACATTTCGCACCCCGCTCCTTCTCTACTCACGCCCGCCGGTGATAGCGCGTAAGCACTCCAGACGTCAAAACAAGATACGCCGCGGCGTCATAAATCCATACCTCTACTATTGAAGGGCCGTACCCTAACCACTACTTTGATATTACCGCCCCCCATAGCTGTAGTTTTGTTGATGTCCGCGTAGCAGTAACCAAAGGGGCGTGTGTCGTCCTAACGACTCCGTCTTCCCCGAAGTCGTAGTGCGTGCGACTACCCCTATTCCCTTGTATTCCCACAAATCCCACGGCAGAAGATTTTGTTGCTCGGCAGAACAGGAGTGATGATGCTTTCCCCGTGGCGAAGAGAGGGCGTCAGAACCAGCGCACCAGAGTGAATGAAATTTCCGAAGGAGAGTTTGATGTACGTCGCGTCGTGTGTATCTGGCGAATACCCCTATGTGACAATGGTTTTGCGAGTTCGTCGAGGAGGTAGAGAGGTAAGCGGAGTGGGGGGAAATCGGAGGTGTCAAGTTGTTTATGGATGCGGCTAGACAACATCCTCTGTGCAAATGGAGATGCGCAAGGGGGATGAGGGAAGCAGGTACACGAAAACAAGACCCTGCGCGTTTGCGAGCGCTTCGATTAACGTGCAACATAACTTTATCTAATAAGGCATCGACAGGGAGCTTTACACAACAATGAATAGAAGCAGTTGAGAGCTCTCTCTATCCTCAGCTTCCCTACCTCCACCAGGTACTAAGTGGCATACAAACTTAAGTACAGCGGGAACTCCTTCGCTTGCTCGGGTTCCTTGCCAAGGCGCCAGTGTCATAGAGTGATAGAGTCTAGGGTTACACTCTCCCCACGACTACTTATTTGACGGTGCAGACAGTTAGGTATCCTACATAAGAGACGCTCTTAACATAAGCAGTCGTGTATTTAAATCGTGAAAGGGGAAGCATTACCCCGAACCTAAACCAATATGCAAGCGAGCAAGCAAAACAAAAGATACCAATATACACAAACCCGCACAAAAACATGAACAGATGCAGCCTAAACCATCCCAAACGGCCAAAACCACAAACACTCAAGCCATTTCTATTTCCTTGACCTCAAAACCCTCCCAGCACCATTGGCCTTACTAGCCGTCTCTTTCTTCACTCCAGCCACCCGGTTCTCTTTCAGACTACCGTTGCTCCCGGTATTATTCATTCCGCCGCCTCGCTTCAACACCTTGTTTTTCTCGGATTCTGCAGCAGCAGCAATAGCAGCAGCTTTTGCTTTTGCCTGCGAACTCTTGGTACCTCTCATGCCCGCCGAAACAGCTGTGCCTGCTGTCTCCGTTGACGACCTTGTCGTTGCACGTGACGTCGGTCTCGAGCTAGAAGTCGTATTCAGTACTACCTTACGTGTTCGAGTCCCTTTGGGCAATTTGATGGGCGAGGCCGTTCGTTGGGGAGTCAACCTTTGGGGGGACGATGAACGCGCTGGAGATGATGATGGGGGTAGATTTGACTTGCTGGAAAGTCCAAGAGGATTATGTAACGAGTGTGGCAAGGGCGGTGGTGGCATCTGCTCTCGCCCTGAAGAGACGTTTGGTTTTTTTGCTACTCTCTTCTTGGAAACCATTAGGCGTTCGTCTTTGCCCTTCTCTGTTCCCCCACCACTACATCCGCCCGTTAGTTATAGCACACTTTGAAGAGTCAAACATAAATCAACCTTAGTCTTCGTATATCATCTACGAATCCCTTCGCCCCACCAACAATGGCTATTGAGCTTGCTAGGTCTCTTCCTTCGGCCTGGGCAAGCAAGTCTGCCATTGTAATCTTCCATAACTTCTTAGGTATCCGGTTAATTCGCATCTCTATCCGCTGTTTGAGTGCATGCGATTGTTGTGTGTACTGCGAACGAAGTTTCCGAGTCCTTTCATTAACTGGAGGATACAGCGAAAGGTGCCAGTGATCAGTATGTACAAGTGCAAAGCTCTTAGGGAATAGACACACATTCTAACTCCAAGTTCTCCAGAAGCGCTTGTTTGCCAATCTTCGTGATTCTACCATCATTGACGCGTCTGAATGGCGATTTGGGTGCCTGTGCAGATTCTTCGGGTGGTGGATGGGGAAACATTGTTTGTTGTGGTGAGTCGGCGCTTTGCGTGAGCGCGACTGGACTGGCGGTGGCCGATGAGGAAACGCCTTTCTTTCGGCGAAGGAGAGGTGCCATTGTGTTCCCAGGGCTTTTTCAAGTAATAGTTGGTATTTAGTTTCCGGTAGTGGCCTGAGCTTATGACGAATTGAATGATACGCGAGTGGTTGTGGGGAGGCCGAAGGAATTTGGTAAACAAAGACCCAAATCAAGAGCCGGGTAGCGTTGAAAGCTACTTCACGTCTTTTTGCACGACAGTCAGCTCCAACAGCTCCAACCATCATCCATCAACTCATCAACTCATCAACTCATCAACCACCAACCAACTATTATCACCACAAAACTCGTTTTGAAAGCTCATCCAACCCATTTTTAGCAAACTACACATTTTTACCGCTACCATGGTGTTAGAAGCAACGATGATAGTGTTCGTCCTCATTCTCGAAGACTACAATACTCGGAGATCCACAACTGACAGCTTGCAGGGTCGATAATAGCGAAAGCAGCCGAAACGGGGATTATCTGTATGCTTCGACGTTGCAAATTTGCTAGTATTGTTTCTAACCGCAGTTTATAGACCAACCCGCTTTGAAGCTCAAGCCGACGCTGTTTCACTCATCTATTCTGCAAAGACACAGGCAAACCCGGAATCGTCTGTTGGCCTGATGACAATGGGCGGAAAGGGACCCGAAGTGTTGGTTACACTGACGACGGATTACGGCAAGATCTTGACTGGATTACACGATACTAAAATCAAGGGAGAGGCCCATCTGGCAACAGGTATTCAGGTAGCCGGAGTAGGTTTCCCTACCCTTGATGTCGCATGTTGCCACGCACACGTGTCCGCATTATCATATCAACGGCAGAGCTGACTGCATTATAGCTTGCCCTCAAACATCGCCAGAACAAATTACAGCGACAGCGAATTATTGTTTTCGTCGGTTCCCCGATTGCAGAAGACGAAAAGACTCTTGTCAAGCTCGCAAAGAAGATGAAGAAAAATAATGTTGCTGTTGACTTTGTCAACTTTGGGGAAGTTGAGTCGGACAACACGCAGAAGCTCCAAGCCTTCAGGGAGGCCATTAACTCATCCGACAATTCGCACATCGTTACTATTCCTCCTGGACCTCAGCTTCTTTCCGACCGCCTCATTGCCACCCCCATAATGGGCGAAACCGGATCTTCCGAAAGCGGAGCTGGAACTGGAGAAGGAGGCGCAGGTGGTGAGGGGTCAGGCGGGTTTGAGTTCGGTTTCGATCCTAATCTGGATCCCGAGCTGGCAATGGCACTGCGAATGTCAATGGAGGATGAGAAGGCAAGAGTTGCAAAAGCCGAGAAAGATAAAGAGGAGGGCGAAAAGAAGGAGGCCGCTGGGGAAAGTTCCAGCAATTTGGATAACATCAAGGAAGAGGACGAGAACACACCACTACTAAAGGAAGACAAAACAGACAAGAAAGATGATGATAAGATGGATATTGCATAAGCTGCAACACCAAGGTTCGTGTCTGAGAGCGTACAGTTACGCTCAAGAAGGACATTGGGCGGCGGTGCTGCTTACATCATTACTGTAAATTACACTCGGAATTCTCATGCTTGTAACGAATGCTGCCGCATCGTACTTCACTGCAAATCCTTCTAAAACTAAAGCACCAGGAAGTGTGCACCGACACTCACATCTGCCCTTCAATGATACAGATGTTTCTGCTAATCATAACCTTACAGCGGATTAAACCATTAAAACTCCATAACTCCAATCTAACTAAATGCCAAACACCATGGCATGTATACATAATGTAAGCCTCCGTCACCGAATCTTCTATTGGTGTCGTGATATAACCCCATCACCTGTCCAGTCGGGATCCCTCGTACCCTCCAGTTATTGCTTTGGTTTGATGTACGCGGCCAGATGTCTGTCAAAGGATTCGCATCGTATCGGCATCTCAATCTGATAGAAGGGATTTTTCATGACGTAATCGGCATACAGCTCGTAGACCCTCCTGCAAATAACGTCGATATTTGGCTGGTGAGGTTCGGCAAATATCAGAAATTTGGTGCCTACAACCCATTCATCCATCCCCCAGATTAGCTATCTTCACCCACTCCGCAAATAGCAAGCGAACAACAGTAAGAAATACTACCGGTAAGTGTTTGGAAGCATTGCATGCGAAACTGGTCGCTTTCTAATACCTCCAAGCCACCTGAACCAGGGACTGGCGATATTCGAGAGGTGATCGCGTGGACCCCGTGGAACGTGCCAGCAAGAACCAGATAGTCATTGGATGACAATTTATTGAGACCCTCGTTAAAGTCGCGCTGGTATATGAGACCGCCGGCTTTATTGAGTATAAGAATCGAGAGGATGACCATGGCGATATCTATAGGGTGTCCCGGCGATGGTATCTATGGTGCGATACTCTACGGCTGAGGGAGAGAGGGTGTGGAGAAAGCAGTTGCACTGGACGTTTGGTTTCGAAGTCTAGAGGAAGATACAGTTGTTTAGTGTACTTCATCATCCAACCATCCATTCATTCGGACCCACGCAACACTCTCTACTTGTTCCCCGGTAAAGTACTTGGTAGATAGACCTGTCACTGCTTGCCACGGCACTACAAGTCATAATTTCTTGTTCTATTACTCAATTCGATTAAACCCACCCACAATTTCCGCAAAGGGAATTCTGCATCTCGAACCCTTGGCACTGCTTTTAACTAAGTACTTCTTGGCGCATTTTACCGCTCAAGCGCGCGCAATACCCCCGCGTCAATACGCCAACTAGCGCGGTGACAATCTGGTGGGCTGTATCGAGCGATGAAATACGAATTATCTTCACTGGAGCGTTTTCCGGCTCAAAACTGCCAATAACTATCTGGGCAATTCTAGGAAGGTAGTGCGCTGCCTATTCACCAATGCCAAAGCAACACAGGTAAACAATTCCCTTCAACAATTCTCAAATATCAGTAGCAGGCCTAAGACCGAACACAGATGGTTAGACCTTTAATGGGGAGAGGAGCAACGGGCGAGTAGTCAAGACCGCCGTCTTGGCCGCCTCCTTCCCCGGGCCCGCGTACTCGCACGTACCGAACACGCTCTTTCGGCGATTAACTATTTCTTAGCGAGTTGTCGGAAGGAGGCCTTTCGCTCAGCTAGTGATGCTGCCTCCAGAAACCTCTTATTTGCGCTTCATTATAGTTAATTCATGTTCTTATGCAATGGAAAAAGAGAGACGATAACTTTGATATTGATCTCGGCAGTCAGGCAGGTCAGGGGTTTTGTAGAAGCATTATACCTGAGGGCGTGAGGTTACTATACACCGGACTCGTGAGGACCGCCATTGGACGTAGGGAGTGAAGAAGGTTTGGAGTTGCCGTTGGTGCAGGACAATGATACAGGGGCACCGGATGGAAGGCTGCAGATGAATTACTACTGGACCGTTGCCGGTAACTTGTGGAATTCAAAACAGGGGGCATCGTGGTGTTCACGGTGTGGTAATTTGGTGCAGTGATGGTGATGCAATTGTGTGCGGTAGATGAGTATTGTCACTACCGTAAAGAAGAAGTGGGGGTGGTTTTCAAAATTGAAAGCTTGAATGATGATGTGAGTGCCATCGAAGTGAAGAGTCTCACTTAGCCAATCGAGCCGCCCTCTCATCGCTGACCATTTTTCGCTGCTGTTAAAGAATTGTTCCAGAACCCTCGCTAATTTTCGGATTTTTCGTACCATGCCCGAGTTGTTCCTGAATCCCCTTTCCTCGTCTCCGTCTCGTGGGATCAGGGGACGGAATTGGCCGCGGCCTTTCCTCAGTTCGTTCGTTGCACGGCGATGCAACCGTTGTCCTTGATGTCATGAAAATGTGGCAATGTAGTAGTGGTCCAACGATCAGCATCTCATGCAGTTCCCAAACAGTGCAGTTATTAAAGGCACATAACAGTTGGTTTTACAATTTGGTCTAGAAGGATCACTCTGATGAGGGCTTTGAACTAGGTATCACAGATCTGTGGACAACGTCACCCCCACGTTTTTGATTGTTGGGATGGCCGTGAAGCTGCATCGTATTGTACTATTGAAGGACTTGCACATCGAAAATCCAAGTCGAAATCTGGTCCACATCAACATGCACAAAGAAATATTGGAAGTCTATTACACAAATCCACGAGGCCGGGGCCGGAAATATCAAACCCTGAAAACGTCGTCAAACTTAAATAATATATCCAGCAATAGTAAGGTTAAAGAGAAGTGATGCTGGCGCTTCCTCCGAATGTGGGATGCTTCGAGAAGCCAGCCCGTTTGGTTTGAACAGACGTCTTGACAGGGTTAGGTTTGGCAGGTTGTCCGTTTGGCGATGGGCTTCAAGCTCGGTTTTCCTTGCACTGGTACTCTGTGCCGGAAACGTATCTATACAGATATGACATGCAGCCAGCGGATATACAGTGATGATATTAAGTCGGGCCAATAAAGCCAACGCACCATATTCCGTAAGTACTGTATCCGTCACCAAGAAAAGTACGTCAGTTGTCAGAAGTGTACTAAAAGTTTTTATTGTATATTGGACTCTTGACCATTTGGTGATCGGAAAAACTGTTAGCACAAAAAAGTGTACATCCTTGTGACGGGTATATCAAGCCTGTTGTAAATCTACCCAGGTACGCAGAATATTAGTGTAGAGGATACTTTTAGTAGTCGCGGAGCTGGAGTGTAGAATAAAACTTTTTATTCAAAATGTCCCTAGTAATCTCTATTTGGTAGAAACCACTGACAGTCCCCCAAATCATCCCATCTCGGCCATCATGAAACTTGACTTCGTGCGTGGGTGGCCCACAGAACTGGCTGGTGGTGACAGGCGGCGATATGTAGAACGCCGCTTTGATGTCATGTTACTGATAAGTATGAAAATCTGTCATGCTATTTACAATCCTGCCCGCAATGTTCCCAGTCAAGCTCCGTACTCTCCCGCTCCAGACCACCCCCACCGCCGCTCCAGCGAGTTCCCTCCTGCTACCTCCCCAAATCATCTCTTCCCAATACGATCCAGTAGAGTTCCGTCACGTTTGTTTTTTTAGAAGTCGTCCTCAGACATTCCCCCCACCACCATTTCCAAAAATCCAAGTTTTATTCCGTTCCAAGTTCCGATCCGATTGACACGTATAGGCTAGAAAAATGCGTCTCGTGGAGTTCTATTGGACCGCCGTGCTGGAACGGTACAGCTCGTGACGCAGCCCAACAAAGGGTGTGCTGACCACCTTCAATATACCATCCTATAATAGATTACCATGAGCTGCTCATCACGCTCCTAGTATAGGAGGCATGCAGCTGTTTGATAGGCCTTGTCGAGACGCTGCTTTTTGGCCAATCTACGTGTCAACCGGATGAAACATCCCGCAGTCAGATGAGAGATATTGCGCTGGGTCTGGGAGATAAGCTGCAAATCCTCGATGAGTAGTGACGCTGTGACTCGGCAGCGTTAATGCCCCCCAGTATAACTCGCTAAAGCGGGTTTTTTGCACCTATGGACGTGTTATTTAGAATGGGTGATGATGTGGTAATACTTAGCATCTGGGAAGAGTCCCACTGACAGGTTGGTGGGCGTTAAATATCCTGCAACATATGTACCACCATATGATGAATTGCTAATTATTACAAAAAAGATAAGTCGAGAGATAGAGAGGAAAAATAAGGGTTTTGATACCGAATTAAACCTTTACGGGAAGAAATACCTTTTTGGTTTACCACCCTCCTCCAGTAGTTAACCCCCCGTGGCGGAGCCAATAGAAAAGTTGTGAAATTGCCATCAGAGTCTTTTCGATTCCTTGCTTATACCGTGGAATGCAAGATTAGCGCATTTCTCGATTTGCTTTTCATATGCTCTCACTCACTCGATTTGACTCAGATTCTGTTACGATATGGAAGTTGGGGAGAACCGTGTGCGTGTATTCTATGGTACAGAGAAGAGAGAAGGAGAAAGACTCGAGATATACACAGGAGGCATTAGCCCCTGCAGCAGTGACCGTGTATCAGACCTGTAACATCATGTACATCTGTAACAGATTCATGACAAGACCTGAATTGTACAAATACCAGGTACCACAGACTCTCGAGATTGTTGTTCGCATCGTACGGAAATACTACAGCGCAAACTACGAATTTCCAGGAATGAGTGATCGAAGGTGCACGCGAGTGCTGAGCGGTGCATTGATTTACGAGTGATAATAGCATGAAACCCACACAACTGAGCCGCAGCACCAAAAGATAGGCATATGAATGCATATGAACGCATATGAACGCATATGAACGCATATGAATAACATCGTAATTTGTGTTCGTACGGTAGAGGAAATACTTACACGTTACTGAGTGTAAAGGTTCGCGTCACATCCATTGCACTTCTTGCTCACCTTTAGGCATTCAGAGGTGAAACTTGCCACGTTCGAAATTTCGTCCGAACTTACAGTAAATCACACGTTTCTCATGAATTACAGTATATTGCGGGGGAATTATGTTGGACCCTTCACGATTTATGCATAGTGCGAACCTTAAATTGGAACACGTCAAATGTCATCTCCACCTCCATCTAACTTCTACCTACCTCTAACCAAACGAACTTCAACCACAACTCCACCACGACTCGCTCTCCTCTGTCCTCCGCCTTCGTGGACTCGTTAAACCAAATCGTGCACCGCCGTTCACGTCATTTCGCCTTCTTTCTCGATCGCGTTTGCGGTTCAGGCGGCGACACTACCCATCGCCAGTGTTCCCCCCAATCGCACGTCACCGTTTCTCGCCCCCGACCCTTTGATAATCTCTGTTTGGCAGACGAACGTGTAAACAATGGCTACCAATGGGTTCTCGCAGGCTCCAACCGCTCGCGCAAAAGAGCATGTGCTCGGAGACGAGGAAGCTGGCCAGGAGCTGAAGCTTGGTGAATTTGAGCATGCTACTGGCTTGACACTTTCTGAAGCAAGAACCTTGATGACAGTTATCTTCGACCATCGGCGGGAGGCGGGAAAGTTCAAGGTCCCGGACAATCAGTGAGATTCACGCCACCCGTAACCCGTCGGAAGAATACGAGGGGGTATTGAATTTCGTTGCTATAGAATCGTTACCAAGACACAAGCGTACCTCGAAGTGTTCTCCCGTTTTAAGCAACAAGAGACCGCACAAGCCGTCGAGAGAATTCTCCTGCTACAGAAAGACCTGACATCGTTTGAGCGCGCACAGCTGGGTATGTTATATCCCTCTGTTTTGGACGGGAGTATTGTTAAATAGAGCCTTGCTTGGCGGGCTTTACAGGCTCGCTCTGCTGCGACAATGCCGAGGAGGCAAAGACTCTGATCCCGAGTTTGGCGGACAAGCGGTCCGATGAAGATCTGCAGGAGCTTCTCGAAGAGGTATAAAAAGCCACTGTCTTCCCTGCGGGCACGCCGTGCTTGAGAGGCAATCCTGAGTCGTGGATGCTGACAATAACTTCTCCGGTTAGATCACTAGACTGCGCCAGTTCGTGTAGAACTGATTTTATTTCCGGGGTCGGCAAACTATCAGATCATCTAGATATCTATTGGTGACCTATTCGTTGGGATGGATCCACCACATATAATTCATACCTAACTAGGGGGAAGGATTCCCGGTTAAAAATTCTATACCTATCAGGTTTTTGATGGCAATCTTAGATGGTGAAGGTTTCATCAGATTTGTACACAAGTATAATGCCTTCCCGGGGCCTAACAGCTTGAATAGAGTGGACTGTTCACCCGGATTTGTTTTGAGTATCATTCAGACTCATGCCATGAGATGGTGCTATACCATAACGTTGATTGTAGATAGGGATATAGCTACGCCTAGGGTAATGGAGCTACTCACGCTGTTCATTCGTTATGTGCTGTGGAACATTATCACCTTGTTTGCGAAATTCGCAGTTGTTTTGGACTGCAATACAATCCTATCTATGATGATCTGGAGCAGATGCAAGAGTGTAATTCCATGATTATTCTGTACCCTTGACCATAAGCTTCCTTTCTAGGCGCGCAAAATTGGCGGCCGGTTCACAAGCTTATCTCGGCTGTGCTAAGAGTCTACAGTCGATCACAGTGATGATAATTATCTAAATCGTTGAAAGTCCTTGATCACATGCTTTAAATTCCGCAGCCCATCACTCACTATCTATACTATCCCGACGGCAGCACGGAAGATCTTTGCTATTGTCACCGTGCATACAGGCAGTAAACTGCGGGAGATAACGTTGGTCACAGACTCTCCTACTACTGGGGTGTTTGAGGTGTGCTTCTAACTACCGCCAGCCGAAGTGCGGGAACGGGAAACGGAAGAGGAGTGACATCAACCCCATCCTTCTCTCCAGCTTTCGAAAACCAAGGTTCGGCGGGAGATTACATCAAGCTGCATATCCCAAGCGTCCGATGCCTGCTTGTATCATTGTCTTCTTGCTAAGATCCGGTCTTCAAAGAAGGTTAATGTTTGATCTCCAGTACTAGGCTGATACCCGACCTGCGATGGTGGCCCACATTCAAACTCGCGAACAAGGACGAGGAAGATCACAACTGCATTGAGACTCGGAATGTAGCCCCAGAGAGATAACGACGATGAGCTCAACCTGGCCTGCACAGGCTTCTGATCTTTGACCATGTTGGTGATGGGCACGAGGTCCCACTCTAGAATTGCCTGAATTTCAGAAAGAAGACCTCAGCCGAGTGTTACCAGTAATTCCACGGATGATTTACTAGATGTGCTTTAGTGATTAAGCATACAGTTGATAGTTTTCAGAGTGCACATCTAAGTATTTTTAGATCCCATATCGAGTGACGCCACATGATCACGAGTATTCGAGACGAAACCTCGGATTGCTGAATCGCCCCAAATATCTATTGCAATGCTAATCTGATGTCTTGCTTTCTACAACTATCCCTACACCTCCCGCTAAGATCTTGGTAGATTTGTTAAAGTGTTTATACTGTTTTGGGTACACGTGGAACCGTTGGGAGAACCTTCACCGTCGATGCTAGGTATTCAGATCTTGATGTCTGTGGAGTACCGTAGAAAACCAATAGCCACAAGCAATACGCTTCAATCCATTTAGGACTTTCCCGACTCTAAGATAGAGTGGAGTTGAAACTGGGACCACCTTTGTATGATTGGTACCACGAGGTCCTATGCCGGAAACGAATGCCTTCGAAATGCTGCAGCATCCCAGCGGATACCATGCCAGTATCGGGAATAAAGATATGTAATCTAATCAAAGCCACCAGGTGTGGAAGCTCTCGGTTATTTCGTGAAACCTACACAGGTGCTGTCTAGCTGCATGGAACTTTGGGGTAGTTCAGTGTTGAAGGAATAAGTAGGAAGTGTTTGGATAACTGTAACGGCACGTATGAACACTAGCACAAACTTCGAATGAATACCTCAAGCTAGAAGAAAGATACAAATGATACCTGCAATCCTGGGGCCCTGTCTGTGGAGAGTGAAAGTAGATGAAATCGAACGTCGGACGGCAACCTTCAGATAACTTTGGTCAAGGTATTGGTGTTTAAAGGCGCCAGACACTATGACGACGATATGTGTTGTACTGCGGTACTACTGCTGCAGCTAAAGGTCGTAAAGATTAGGGTAGTGTGTAAAACTGCCTCTCTGTATAAGAATGTGTCGGCGCCGGGCTTCTAGGCAAGACCATCCATGCATAATGATTATTCTTATGCTTTGTGTGGATAAATAAGAATGCGGCGGAATTTGTACTCTTATTAAGTGCGGATTCTTATAGCAGGCATTCTATAAAAAGAGGTGACTGCATTCTGCAACAAATGCCTTACAGCAGTGAAACCGAGTAGTGTTATTAGATAGTGGATAAATAAGAAAGTGTCACCGATATACCCACTTTTGCCCGTCACCGCTGGAGATGTGTGTACACCACGAATGACCTAAGCCGAGGTAGTCCTGTGCAGCCAAACCGAAAGAAAGAACCTCACAGTTAGCAGTGACAGCCGTCAACCAAAGCCATTAATGGGCGCTGTCTACCGACTAGGGATATCGGAGGTGATGGTTGGGGCCAGGATGCATAATTGCAGGGAGAGACCATGATCGTGTGCGATCTGAAGTGCTGCAGAGCGTCTGAGGCGGGTGGTCGGACAAGAAAGGCACGTGCTAATGCAATGGTGTATGCAATGGCGTAGTCAAAGCAAAAGTAATCATCAGCAAGATTCAGTGCCTGGTCCGTTTGTTTCGGATTTGCATGAGGCCGTTGCCAGTTTTCTGGATGGAATTGTGAGGCGCTGGTCAACGACAGCTACCTATCTATTCAGACGCGGTCAGCAAGATAGTCGAAATCGAGATTCTTAGTCTGTGATCGGCGAGGTGGGAAACAAACTGCAAACACCACGTCCCAACTCATGTACTTCGAGGAGATCCGATTGGAACCGAGGAACACAATGGATTTCCGGCCGTGCCGTGTGAAGCGCTGAAGCACGCTAGACTCTCCGGATCCCGCAGGCAGTGGGTATGGATCTAGAGCAAGTAGGGCGGCTTATCTTCAAGCCATGAAAGCCATTAAAGCCATTAATGCATGGCAAGCTCCTCGCGGGATGCACGTTGTTCATTTTGGGCGGAGCATGAGGAGCTGGCCTTCAGAGCTATGCCGATGGGTTTCTTGTCGAGATCTTTTCGATGGGCAAGCTCATGTGATCTGGAGCAGATTGTTGTTTTTCGTTAAAGCTGCAAGTCATCATGGGGCATCACCACCATGCAAAGTGAGGGCGTGGTTAAGTGCACATTGGCTGTTGAGGAGCAGTAGATATCACGTGACTGTCTCGGCGGTGCTTTTCTCTGTCACTTCAACTCTCATGGTCCCCCGCAGCGAGCTCCTTCTGCATCACATCCCCCTCGCGATGTTATCTACTAATGTACTCTACACAGAGATACCTCACAAAGCTCTGTAGAGTCTTGAAATACTTAAATACTCGTGTACTATACTTGGTTTATCTATTGAAGGTAGTCTCAGAGAGGTGTGCATCTCTCGTTGGCGACTACTGTTGAAGGATCATGAAGAACCGCTTCTTTGGGCGCCGAAGCTCCAAGCTGGAATTCTGGATGTTGCAAATGACTCGTCAGAAAGCCGAAGCTGTCGTCGTAAAGGGTGGCGACTGAATTTTTCTCACGATACATACGCACCGGTCAAGAACCCCCAACAAGAAAGATGCAAAAAAGAGGGCCTGCATTTCGCCCAACGCTTCACCTTAATATATCGGAATGGACATTCTCATCGAGATTAACTTTGACATTGCATTCCACTAAGTGCCTAGATACTGTTCGAGCAAGAAGAAGCGAAGCTGCAAAATATCTTCAATTCGTGATGGTCCTGAAAAGTCAAATCTAAACAGTACTACCGTTACCCGAGCAACCCTCGTAGTTCGGAAACCAGTCTGAGATTGCTTGGCGGCGAAAGGGAACGATCTGCGCCGGATACGAAAAATCAGAAAATCTTATCTGCATTCATTAAGTAGTGATTTGTATGGATCGATCTACGTTTCTGTTACGATTTTTGTATGTCGTGTAAGGCTGAATTGTGGGGATGTGTCTTGGCGTCTAGAGGTCTTAAAGAACACGTTAGCGTTGCGATCATTTTCAGCGCCCGTCACGTTCGTGGACGATCATGGCCTCTACGGACAGCCTTGCATCAAATGGTAATGATTGGTCTCTATAATGGGTATGCTTCTCTGTTTGTTTAGTTGTGTAAGGTATCAGGTCGAACTAATAGATGTCGTTCTTGCGGATAAGAAGGTTGTCTTGATCTGCCCGTTCATCCGGCTACCCAAATAGAAACCGTACAACCGGCTCCGAATTTCAGCTTGCATCACCCTGCTATCCTCCATCCACAGCAACAAGTCCCGAGTTGACTGAACCGGTGGAGACACTCGTTTTACATCCCGAGGTGGACTGCAGCCAGTACTGTATCATTGTAGTGATTTCGAACTGAGACAACGCTGCGAACTTCAACTCGAGAATAGACGGTCTGACGTGGAGGTGCAGGTCATCTGGGATCAGTACGTCGAGTTCATACCCGTGAAAGAGTTCCTCCCTAGGCTTTTAGGTGGCAATAAGGTGGGGTTGGCATGGCGTGGCTGTTGGCGCCGGTGTTCCTAAGCGGCCCGTGGCGGCCCGTCCGGCCAGGGTCGGGGCCGGCTTGTGCTAAAGAAGACTCGTAGGATGGACGCCTCGGTCGTCCTATGTTTGCTGAAAGCTGACCTGGGCTGGACCACATATGCAGGTCGGACAGATGTCTGCAGTCCGGCATCTCCTGGGTCGACTCGGACCGGCTAACGCTAAAGGCGGGTGGTCTGTATTCAGCTGGTCTGCGAATCTGTGGGTGGATGGATGGACTGGTAGCTGGACTAGCCGCTTTTCTGCCGGACCACAATAGGAATGGGTTCTTGCTTCAGCATGCCCATGCGTATGGATCTCCTGGTAGGTGGTCTTTTCGCTGTTTTATTTTCATCTGTGTACTCATGTCTCCTTTAAGTGATAGAACGTTCGAACTATCAGCTTCTGCGATAAAGAGCGCCGCACGAGACCTAGAGAATATCATGCTTATCTGGAAGAAACAACACAGCAATAAATCACGCACTTTTGAAACCAGCCGAGGTTATGGGTTTTAGGGTGCGGGAGGAGTTGGGTTCATCGTGAAATATCGAAACCTCATCTCGTCGACCATCTTTCTGTGTAGGAAGGGCTGAAGTCTTTTGGTTGAAGTCGGCGGACTCTTGCCTATAAGGTACGCTTCTTTCACAGGTTGAGAAGTTGGGAAGAGCTTCTGTTAGCCTTCGAATCTTCTACGCCCGCTTGGCGCTGTCCGAGTGTTCGGTTATGCCCGACAAATTGGAAACTTTGGCGATTCTTCATCAGCATGAGATCTCAGACCACTTTCAAGATGGGAAGGGAAGTTAATAAAAATGAGTGCGGCCACCAGGTTTATCAGATTCCATGCTCATGACAGGGGGTTGATATCGTCAAGGGGGAGAGTGTGTTCCTTGTGTTCGCTATTGGGTGGCGTACCTTTCGTCCAAGTCACTGGGTGATAACAAGTGTGACTGTCTTCGACACTTTCCACAGCATGATCAAGGTCAAATTCCAGATGGATGGAGATAGCCTTCATGATCGTTTACAAAGAAATAGCTTTGGTAGCGAAGGTCTTGGATACGATCCTTCGCTCAGGTAAATGCGTCTTCCCGCCCTCTCGCAATACTTTCCTTTCTACTTTTTTTCGACTCAGTACATAGCCTAGAGTTTCTGATGTGGGTGTCCAAGCCATCTATGTTGACTGTATCCAACAAATTTGCAAACTCACTGAGCGTGACGAATAGTTCCGCATCCACTGACTCTTGCCGCCGTGCTTTTGGGTCTCTTGACGCGGGAGGTGGGCGTTGGGTGGAACCGCACAAAATGATTTGGCGAATTGTGCCTGGCATTGTTCTGAGTGTTATGATATAATTGGTTTAAAGGGGTTTCATTCAATCAAAGGGATTCTCAGAGGGGAATTCAAAAGAGTTAGTTTCGGATACAGCAGCATTTTAGGTAGAAGATGATCCCTTTTCCAGCAAATTATGAACTCAATTTACTTGAAGACAGACAGACAACATCCACCCCACATTACCTTCTATCCAAGTTTAAAATCAGTAAAGTATCGTCGTTTGCCTCTTCGGCGCAGGAATTCCAACATCCCTGACAGCTCACATATGCTGTCATCAGTATTAGCTTTCGAACGGCGGCGGGAGTCCTCAATGGTTACCGTCGGTGGATGATCATCTCGATGTTGATTTTGTATTGTCTCCTTCCTACAGTACTGATTATCGTTACTAGAGTATAGATGCCTCTTTTTCATGTATCTTTGAACTTGAACGTGTACCTATCAATGGAAAAAGCCTTCATTCGGTGTCTGGCGACTGCAGAGTACAATGACGACGTTCCCAGCACTTCTCTCTGTGCAACTCCTCACTCAGCCAATTTACGGCCTCTCCCACCGGTTGCTAAGATTCAATTGCTAAGATTCAATTGCTACGTATGCTGCAAGAAATGATAGCTACTGCCGAGGTTTACTCCATCCGCCAAGGCCGCCAAGTCACCAAGTCTCTACCAGCTACTGATGTCGACTACACCCATAATAGTGTGTGCAACAAAACTAGTCCCGAGAAATCCAAGAGGGTTGCCAGGCCGCCAGGTCCGGCGGGTGAACTGAGCCCGGGAGCTCCAGGCAACTTCATCCTTCGGGAAGACACTGTCTTGCGATGATCTACAGATCGCACAAGCTCTAGAGGCCTTCATCATTTAAAAACACACGTCGCACGACGATATATGGAGCGCGGAGTTCGTCAGGCTTTCTAGGTTCTGGGCAGGAGACACCACAGCTCACAAACTCTAAAGAAGGGTGCAAGCACTGGCGCCACATAGGGTCTTTTGTTGTATCATTCAAAGACTTTGCGAAATAGGAAACAACAAACCGCCCATGCCGGATTATATTTACCAAAGAATATTTATTATTTATGGGGAATAGGTTCATCGAGTGCACTGAAAAGATCCAATGGAACTCCTTGGCGGAGCCGTTTGCACAAGGGTGGGATAGTATAGCGTTGGTGTAAACCAATTCCAAGTGCCGATAGGTATCCGGTTCTTATTTATATCAAGAATATACGATATCATCGAAGAAATCGATGGCAAAGACTTTGTGTTTAAATTTTGCTATGAAGAGACTTGTGGCTAATCGTGGAAGTCGATTAATAGCATTGAAGCACATAATTGGGTGCAATATAGGATAGTAGCGTTGAGATAGAACACGACAAAGTGTAGCGACGGACGGCGACGGAGGTATAGAGAAGAACGTTATATTTTGAGGAAAGTGTGTAAGGCATCACCACGGTTTGATGGTGTTGCGGCTCCACAAAGGGGCTAGTGCAGCGCCACTGGAATGGCAGCCAATTATATGTGAAGAATGAGACCAACTCTGACGTCCGTGCACAACCTACCTGGGAAGACAACGGCGGGGCAGATAATGCGGGGCAAAACAACAACCAGCGGTTACCGGCCATCAGCAGTTGGGAGAATGTAAAATGTTTAAGTGAATTCCAAGAAATGACTGAAGTTGGAGAGGTGCATTTTTAGGGGTGGTGGGAGCCAATTTCAGCTCCTCATCCACTCGAAAATTACCCACCAGTATGTCGTACCGGAAGGAAGGAAACTAGCCGCAGCAGGGAGTTGTTTTTTCACGCAAAAAGTTTGGTATGACAGCGAGTACCCCTTGTGTTTTGTTATGATGGCGGGCGGTTTCGTATATTCAACGATTGAGAAATTGTCATTAAAACGATTGAGCAATCCATGCGAACTAGGACCAGCCCGCAACGGCTCACTAATCTATCAATCGGATGCTTCAGCGGTCGTCACTACTGGTAGTCAACCACAAATTAACTGCCACAGAAGCCATTTCAATCGACCGTCATTTAACTACCCGCCAACGGTCTTCAAAAGACCCATTTTTCGTGTGGCATATATTCATGTCCTGTTGATCAGAAAAGTGGGTCTATTTACTACCTGTGCCTGCGTGGGTGGGTACTCGAGTGGGGATGTCTCGTAGGAGTTTCTTTTTTTGAGCTCTCACACATAAGGTACTTGTCAACTGTCTAAGTGAATGTTTTCTCTTAAAGGATGCCTTATCAGAGCGAGAGATGTTTCTCTTCATCACAAACCCAATCAGCGTTCTCTGTTATCCACCCGTCAGTACCAGGTAGTCTTCTCGAGTACTTAGTATTGACTAAAGCACATAGAAGCACCCACCACTTCAATTCAACTCCATTGAATTCTGGAAACTTATACCTGATTCTATCAGGTACTAGATGCTTACCTAAAAGTATCCTCTTGTTGCTGTTGACTTCACGAAAGCTCAAAACACTCGTCGTCTCTTGACGAAAATAGTAGAGTGCAAGTAAGTCGTAGTCAGAGTTGGATGAAGCGCAAGGTTCGTCTTACCTACTTTTAGTACTATGCTTCTCTACAACCCACCAACATCACAACACCCTCCTCACACACCCACACCACGCAGCAAGTCAGAAGCACCCTAAGCATCCTCAATCAAAGCACCCACACTCAAGTGCGTCAGAACCCCTGCGCGCCTCCGCTTTAGACCACTTTACTCCGTGGTGTCGGTGCCCCGGCACTTCTCCAGAGCAACGCCTCCGAGCAACTCGTCGAATCAGTTTTGTCGTCGTCTTACCCAATCTCGTGTGTCTGCGGCACCGGTCGTCGCCTGTACCTCTTACTCCTTTAGCCGTACCCGCAGAGAGAGTGAGCGAGCGAGCTACTTCTTTTGTTCAGCATCCAATCCCTCCACGCTGCAGCTGCGACAAGCAATCTTCCTACATATCTACAAACCCGACGAAAACACCAGCCCCGAAGGGTCTCCGGAGATTGCAAACCCTCCACCGCCGCTTAACGATGGCAATTTATTCTCTCTCTTCCTAGCTGGATCAAAAATTCTTCAACCGAATCCGACTCGTGACTCGGAATTCAGCCATTGAGACGCGGGTAAGGCCGGATCTCAGCGGAATCTGCAACTACCGTTACGACTTGTTTACCTCGACATCCTAGTCAATATTGTTTACCACCACATAATGGCAACGGGGCTGCTAGGGAGGCGGGCTGTCAGTGGGAGCGCAGCAACCCTTGCGCCTCCAGCAAACGAAGAACTTACTCGAAGGGCCATGGAACGAAGCCCCAGTATGACGATGCGAGCCGAGAAAGAAGACCTGAAGGAAGCTGCGGAGGAGAGTTACAACGTTATCATGGACTTAAATTTGGACGGTAGAGTTCGTTGGGTTAGCCCCTCCTGGGACACCGTGATCGGGTGTGTGAGAGTGTATTCCTTGGCTTCAGGTTTCAACGCCTCTGACCAGTTTATTTCACAGGACCCCAAGAGATATAATTCAAGGACAACCAATCGCGGATCTTTTAGTGGATGATAGGGATGCATTCCAGAGAGCGGTGGAGACAATGAAGAACGATGATTCACGAAGCTTCAAGCTCCGTTTTGCGGTGACAATGGGATCAATGTCGAAGCTCACCAAAGATATGTCAAGTGCATTTTCTTCGTCATCGGAAATCGAAGCCTTTCAAATGGACGGGATTCCCGACCAGCAGACGACTTTGACGCTTGAAGGACAAGGTATCTTGATTTACGACCGTGCAACTGGCGAGCCTAGCCATGTAAGCCCCGTACAGAAAGACCACATTGAAAGCGCGGTTCTGACAATTGGGTAATCAAGACAATGTGGGTCGTGCGTCCTTTTGTGGAGCCTACTGAAATCACCATCGACCTTGCACCTGTTTTAGTCGAGTCATTGGGTGTTGGTGCGGGGATGTTGGCACGGTACCTAACGAGTCTTGCCGAACAGGGTGCGGTCGATCCAGGAAACCATCCACCTCCCATGCCAGTACTATGTCGGATATGTGAAAGGCAGATTCAGCCTTGGTGGTTCGAGAAGCACTCTGAGCTCTGTATGTTGGAGCACAAGGCAGAGAGCGATGTGCAGCTGTGTCAGGAGAACCTCGGTATGCATAGGCAAGCTATAGTCAAGGTTTTGGATGCAATGGAACGGCGAACCGCGCGGCCAGTTTCGGGAGAGATTTCCATGCCCCCCCCTCCAATTGAGTACCGTGGACTCCCAATTGGACCTTCTTCGTCTTCGTCCTCCGGTACTGCTTCCCCGGGCACGCCGCCGAAGTCTAGGGATCATTCGGCATCCGGTTCTAGATCACGTTCATTTCCTGCTCGTCGACCCCTCGTCCGTATAGTTGAATTATTGCTCGATCTCTGCGATACCGCTATAGAGATCAGCACACCTGCTATCAAGGATGGTTATGGAACAGTGGAATTGGGGACGTTTCGCACTCAGTCTCCCGAGTCAGAGGCGCGAATTAACCAAGTGTTGCAATGGCAATCACCAACTACGAATACCTTGGATGAGGAAAAAGGCCTGGCCCAGCTATGCCAAGATACCGAGGCTACAGCGAGGGCCAAGGTTGAAGCTGTAATTCGTCATCGAAATACCATAGAGTATTCGGAAAGAATACGCTTAGAATTTAGTATGCTCGTGCAGGATTGCATCGATGAGGCCTTGAAAAAGGCATCAGAATCCATAAACGATGATCTGGAAGACGATTACAGTAATGCCTCAGATGATGGAGATGAATCGATTTTTGAGAATTCCTTCGGCGGTGCCATGCAGAGGAGCAATAGCACGCTGACCGAACCAGGAGAAAGACTGCGGAGACATTCTTCGCCTGCGGTGTCGGGCACCACCAGTCCCATGGAATGCTCTACCCCGAAATCTCAGCACAGTCTACGCAGGACCAGCAGTCGCAGGGCGAGATATAGCCACCGTTCAAGCATGCAATTTGATAACGAAGGCGCCGACAGTGATACGAGCGCTAAATCCTCTCTAGCCGCAGCCATAGGGCACGCATCGACTGAGAGTCCCGTTTCTGATCATGAGTTGACAGCCAGATTTAGCTCCCGAGATCACAAAAGGCGTAGCGCATTTCAACCTACGAGTAGTTCTCATTCACCGAATAGACAGCAATCTCCTGCTCGTATACCCCCATCCTCCTCGCCTCTGCGAATTTCGAAACCGCGACCAGCTATGTATGAAAACATGCCAACTCCTATTACATCGCCTTTACTTTCCACGGGAGACTTTTCTCCGGCATATGAACACAATTTTCATCATCGACGGCAGTCTTCCGCGACTTTGTCTGATCAAGTTAAGTCTGGCACACCGTCCTCACCTCGACTGTCGGGTGTAAATCCGTCTCAGCAAAACCGTGCTGTGCCACCTTCAATAAAGGATTTCGAGATTATCAAGCCTATCAGTAAAGGTGCTTTTGGAAGTGTCTATTTGTCCAAAAAGAAATCTACGGGGGACTATTTCGCCATTAAGGTTTTGAAGAAAGCAGATATGATTGCAAAGAACCAGGTAACTAATGTACGAGCGGAGAGAGCAATAATGATGGTACAGGGAGAAAGTGATTTTGTGGCCAAACTCTTCTGGACATTTGCCAGTAAAGACTACCTTTATTTGGTCATGGAATACTTGAATGGTGGTGATTGTGCAGCACTAATCAAGGTTCTGGGCGGACTTCCTGAAGAATGGGCCAAGAAGTACATGGCGGAGGTCGTCTTGGGGTTAGAACACCTACACAGTAGAGGGATAATCCACCGAGACTTGAAGCCCGATAACCTTCTTATAGATCAAAAGGGTCACCTGAAGCTTACTGATTTCGGACTATCAAGGATGGGATTGATCGGGCGGCAGAAACGAGCACAAACCCAATCGTCCGAATCTACACCAGATCTGCTGAAGCAAGGTCCCTTTTCCCGGTCTAAATCAATGGCTTCTTCTCGGTCAACGTCGTTTGACTATCCTGGTGCCAGCTCGCCTTCGGTAACACCGTCAATTGTACCGGATAACAATGCTCAGCTGATTACACCCTCCTACTTTAGTCTCAACAGGGAGAGCACATTAAGCCGCGAAAGCTCACTGCGGCGTTCCTCGAACCCCCGGAGCGATAGTGGAACGGCTGAACATCTGGCGACAATGTTGCAGAACTTTAATTTGAGCGATCCAGGAAGTTTCAGTGCACTCGCCAGCCGACGGGCACCAATTGGTGACGAAGATGCGCAGAGCGAAAGCAGTACATCAAGCGATTTCAGTGCACTAGGTCTTCAACATGTGACTTCCCATACGAGTCAAAGCCAAGTCCAACAGGCTCCTCCATCGATGATGCCTCCACAGCTAGCCTTGTTTAACCCAGAGGACAACAATAATCGCAAGTTTGTCGGTACGCCGGATTATCTTGCGCCTGAAACCATCAGCGGGACTGGGCAAGATGAAACTAGCGATTGGTGGTCATTGGGGTGTATCTTGTTTGAGTTCTTATATGGGTATCCTCCTTTCCATGCAGATACACCCGAACAAGTATTCGAGAATATTCTAGCACGGAAGATCGATTGGCCTGATCCAGACGAAGATGATGCTTCACCAGAAGCCAAAGATATCATGAATCGACTCATGTGTACGGATCAGACGGAGAGACTGGGAGTCAATGGTGCTGAGGAGGTTAGAAAGCACCCTTTTTTCGACGGCCTCAATTGGGAAACGTTGCTTGAGGAGGAGCCCCAATTTGTACCAACCCCTCAAAATCCGGAAGATACAGAGTACTTTGATGCACGAGGTGCAACATTGCAATCATTCGTGGATGAATTTGATGATCAGTCGACACCTTCCTCTACTCCTGGCGCAGATCTTCCCGAACGACCCCATGATGCTGTGTCTCGCGTGAGGAAAGAAATTAGCTCAAGCAAGCGTGGACTCATTCCGCTTTCGATACCCCCCCACATCCGTGAAGGCAGGAATCGAAGGCTGAGCGAACCCGTGGCTCAAGATGATTTTGGGAACTTCGCATTCAAGAACTTACCAGTTTTGGAAAAGGCAAATAAGGATGTAATCCAAAAATTAAGGACAGAAGCATTGAAATCTACGCCAGCATTGGCTACTTCGAACCCTTCATCACCACTCGAGAGTAGCCCGATTTCCACCAAACCTCTGTCTAGAGCATTGTCGAATTCTTCTGCAAAGAGTGGCGGAAAGCGTCCTGTTTCACCCTCAAACCATCTCCATCAGTCCACTTCTTCTCCGGCCCGAGCGTCACAGCCATCGTCTCCTCTTCTATTGTCCTTCACTGCCGGTTCGGGGGATAAGAGAAAGACATCAACTGCCAGTGCATCGTCGAGCCTGTCTCAGCAGTCCAGTGCAAGTTCCTTACAGCCAGGTGGTCCCTTCGTTGACATCCCCCGCTTATCCACAGGCACTGTATCTCAGATGCCATTGTCAGCCTCGTCCCCAATCAAGATGCAAACGAAGATATCAGTACCATCTACCGCGGCTACCTCAATGTCAATATCACCGACCAGAAGCTCGCACGACAAACAGCCAATGAATCCACTTCAGCCATCGCAGAGGCAACTAACCGGTGCCAACCTGAGGGTCCGATCGCTCACGATTGGCTCGGCAGACAGTGATACCACTTCTGCGGTTGATAACTTCAGGCAGCAGCAGAAGCGGCGAAGCCAAGTCTTCGACATGTCACCTTCTTCATCTGATAATGAGGAGGTTCGTACCAGTGCACTCCTTCGAGTCCAACGCAGGCGGCAAAGTGCGCGGCGGATGTCAAACATCAGCTTTCAAGATTGCCCGGTATACAGACCTCTCGACGTACTTGGTAAGAGATTTTCCGCATATTTTTGACCTATGCTAACTTTAGTTGAAGTTTGCGAGGATCATCCGGTTTCAAGAATGGTGATGGAGCGTCTTTTGGAGAAGTTAAAGTGTCGGACAATCATGGTTGAAAACGGTGCAGAGGCAATGCGATATGCAATGGGTGAAGTGAAATGTGCACAAAGTCCTCCCACCTGCATGGATGGCTCGTACTGACAGATGACCCAAGTTGATATCATCCTGATGGAGTTCAAGCTTCCTCAGATCAACGGCGAGGATGTGGCTCGAATGATTCGCACCTCCAAGAATCCCAACTCTTCTACACCGATTGTTGCCGTAACGGGTTATTTAAAGGATCTTTCAGATCCACAGCACTTTGATGAATTAATGGAAAAGCCTGCTACCCCATCGAAGCTTATTGATGTATTGGAGCGTCAATGCTTTTGGAAGGCTCCAGCTTCTGACCGACCCACTTTCGGGGATAGAAAAGACTTATTAAGCATCCGGGCACCGCTGGATGTTTCGGACGAACGCGGAAGACTGTCTCCATCCGTTGAGAGGTTCATGGCTAGCGCGAGATCTCGAAGCGCTGCTTCTCCGTTCTCATTAGTGGATGATGATGCAGTGTCGGTAGCTAGCAGTACCGATCCCACCAGACCATCGCGTACGAGTGACTGGGAACGCCTTAATCTCAGCTCAGGTTTACCTTCGGAACACGAAATGCTGAGCCCTAATAGTATGAGTAATATGCCGCCCCCGGTGAGTATACCTATACCGCACCAGGAGATGGGTCCGGCAAGACTCCAGTCACACCCCATGGAGAGAATCCCGTCACCGTTGTCAACGCACGTTAGTGCTGGGATGCTTGATAATATTACGCCCCCGCTTCCGTCTCCACCAGATTTGGCTTCTCTAGCACCATCAGTTCATTCCGAACCACTCTTTGGGACGCAAGATACAGAAATGTTAAAGTCTGCGGATGGTAATGTGCCTCCTGTTGTGCCGCTGCAGAGGTTCCGAACACATCCCCCGGCAGCGAACTCCCTTGAGGAGGGTTTTGCGTACAGACATATGAGGCCACAACGGTTCAGCATGTTATTTTCACCTTCCAAGGATATGGAATTATCTGATCAGGATGATGAGCAATCCGTATCCCCGCCTCTCGATTTCAACAAGAACAAGAGCAAAAGAAGTTCTTTAGAAAAGAAAAAAGAGAAACAGGGTAAGCTACGCAAGGAAGGTTTATTGGGCGAGGAGGCCGATGCCGACGACGAAGATTCCCTAAGTGGCGGAAGAAGACCCAGCAAAAGCAGGAGTATAGGGGAGATCATTAGAGGGGTAAAGCGGAGTCCCCCAGAGATGAAGAGGACGAAAAGCAGTGAGGGAAGAAGATGAAGATGCTAAATTGAGCTTTTATGAATTCCGTGTCCTTTAGGATGTGCAGATTATGATTCGATCTCCTGGCGAGGACATCCGAGAAGGAGGGAACAGCAATATATGATTATTTGTTTCTGTTGTGGCGAAGGAATGGCGTTGATATGTTTGCTTGAATTGGGTTGTTTTTGTTTATCGGGGATATCTTTTCGTTTTATTATTTGCAATGTCCGAATTCTTACTTCCAGGTTTGGGTGTTTCTTTGTTTCCTTTCGCGCGAGTATGCCGATGTTGTCAGGATCTCGTGTGGATTTACGCCATTCAATTCTTTTATAGGGTCTTTTCTTTGCAGGGTCTTGGTTTTCATGGTTATCCGGGGTGTCTCCTTGAGGCGTTTCAGTCTTTGGCAATATTCCGTTTGTTTTTGAAGTATTACCAGTGTATCACCAACGAGAATGTAGTGCAGAGTGAGATGTTATGAATGGTAGTTGAGCTTGGTGCTGTGACAACTTATTTTGCCCCACTTCCCACTTCGCCTGCCAAGATTTCATGGTTGTCGGCCCTAAACCCGCAATCACAAATTTCAAACCTCTACTCTCCCCCACCTAAATACCATAGTCGACATTCATGGCGCCATCATTCCAGCTCTCGTCGCTCATAGCTTCCCTCCCGGAGTCTGAAGGTGGAGCATGGGGTCCTCCAGCATCCACCGACTCTTCGTTAAACGAGGTGCCGTACGCACCGTACTCAAAAGCGGACAAGCTTGGTCGCATGGCCGACTGGACACAGGATAGTGGCAAGGACGGACGTGATAACAGAGGAGGGCGGCAAGGATACAACCGGAATTACAGAGGTGGGAACCTTTTGAAAAGTTCTGTTGCAGGGATAAACCGAACCGGACTTACTCATTGTTTCGTTTCCCTCTATAGATCAACAAGTCTACGGTGCCGGTACTTCCAGTCTTTTCTCCTACCAACATGCTGAGGACGAAGCATCTTTCTCCGTTGTCGACAATACTCGCACATCTACCAAACCGCGTATGGGCTTTGGACGCGGTGGTGGAACCATTTTCCGTGGTCGGGGATCCCGTGGGGGACCTCAGAGTGGCCGGGGTGGAGCTACCAGTGGTCGCGGAGGGTTCCAGCGTACTCAAACTAGCCGAGGTGGTCACGATAGCCGCTTTGATTCTCGGGGCGGCCGTGGCGGTCGCGGTGGACGTCGTTTTGGATGGAAGGATTGGGATAAGCCTCAGCGCAACCGTGATGCATCCGTCGTCATCAAGCCGGAGTGGAAGATGTTGGAAGAGATTGATTTCAACAGACTCGCCAAATTGAACCTGGAGACTGACGAGGGTGAAGACATCGAGAGCTACGGTTTCCTCCATTACTACGACAGATCCTATGATAAAGCCGCTGGCGCCAAAACCGCCGAGCGAAGACTTGCTGTGCAGGACAGACTATTCTTTAACCCTACGGCCAGCGATGACCCTGTCATCCAGGACCTCGCACAAAAGGACGAAGCGACTATTTTTGCTACCGACTCTGTTTTGTCGATGTTGATGTGCGCACCTCGTTCCGTGTACCCTTGGGATATTGTTATTGTTCGCGAAGGTAACAAGATCTTCCTCGACAAGCGTGAGGGTTCTCAGATTGACTATGTCTCCGTCAACGAGAATGCTACCGACCCGCCGTTGGATGTTTCCGAAGGCAACAAGGATGCCATGAACGCCCCCCAGGCTCTTTCAATGGAAGCTACCTTCATCAACCAAAACTTTGCAATCCAGACCGTCAATGAGTCTACCAGTAAATACGAATTCCCTCAACCCAACCCCTTCTATAACCCCGAGGAGGACAGTGAGCCCCTGGGAAGTAAGGCATACAAATACCGAAGATTCGACCTGAGCTTGAACGAGGAGGAGCCAATGCACTTGATTGTTCGAACAGAAGTAGATGCTGTGGTTAAGACTGGCTCCGGCGAAGACCAATTCTTGACTATCAAGGCTTTGAACGAGTTCGATGACCGTGCCCAAGGCTCCGGCGGCGCTCTCATTTGGCGCCAGAAACTCAGCTCACAGCTTGGTGCTGTGGTCGCCACTGAGATGAAGAATAACTCCTGCAAGCTTGCCCGATGGACAACACAGAGTATTCTTGCCAAGGCACACCAAATGAAGCTTGGGTATCAGTTCCCTCCCCTTTTTTTGTAACTCATACTGATCTTGTGCATAGATTCGTTTCTCGTGCCACCCCCAAGGACAACAACCGCCACGTTATCCTCGGCGTTGTGTCCTTCAAGCCCAGAGAATTCGCCTCCCAGATGAATCTGAACCTCAACAACGGATGGGGTATTGTTCGCACCATCGTCGACATGTGCATGCAGATGCCCGAGGGTAAATACGTGCTCGTCAAGGACCCCAACAAGCCTGTTCTCCGTCTTTACGAGGTTCCAGTGAATACCTTTGAGGAGGAGGAGGATGTGCCGGCACAGGGTTCGAAGGAGTAATATACCGATGTTCGTTCGTTCCTTTTTCGGGTGGGAGGTTTTGTTTTGATGTCTTCTCGGGTTAACAGGCTGGGGGTTTGCGTATTTGGTATCTTGTTCGGCCTTGTTTGTTGGGTGTAGATACGATTCAAAAAGTATTGTGTGCACCGGAATTATAGATGGAATGAAGATGGGAAGTGATAAGTCGTGAGTTGCTACGCATAATATGACCTATGGTGGTCTTAACGAGTGGCTGTGAACGGATGTGTTGTGTAGACCATCAGGAATAATGTTAGAACTTTAGAAGGAATGCTTTTGATATTCCCAACCAACACCCAAGACCTCTATGGTATACAAACACAGTCCCAAAATCTACCATACCCTTCTTCCGCCCCTTTTATCACGGTTTCTCACTGCTCTCTGGCGCCTCAACGAACGCCGCCTCGGCCGGTAGTCTAAAGCTCGCACAATACATAACCTTATTCGGCGCAACCCGTCTCACATCTTGCAGTTCCACCTCCTCAGCCTTGACTGTGTACCCTAAGTACTTTGAGATTTCAGCTAGAATATCCTCACCCGCAAACTCCTCTCCGCGGTCTGGAGACTCGCGGTGGAAAGTGTGCACGTGTATAAGAGGCAACTTTGTCTTTCCGCCTTCAAAAATATGCTCCAATCCATGATACACGCCTCTGAACGCATCCAAAAACTCCACCGCCGACGCGGGGAGGTTCATAACGAAATGCGCGAATGTTGGAGGGACGGGGATTTCCCGATCCTCTGGTGTAGGCTGGGGGATCCCTGCCAGTGTCTTTGTGCGGCTGTACTTTACGGGGAGACCCGGGATGGTGGCGGGGTTGGAGTCGGACGAGAGGTAAAGGGAGTAGAAGTTCTTTATGCTTTGCCAGATGAACTCCCGGCCGTCTTGGTTGTGTGGCGTCACGAAGGCAGAGACTTTATTGCGTTTTATGTTTTCGCGGAGCGCGGAGAAGGATTCTGGGTTTAGATCGTTGGCGTAGACGAAGACTTCTTTTTTTCCTGCGGGTACGGCGAAGGGACCCACGCCGGCCATCACGTCGCAGACGGCTTCGCCGGGTCGGAACTTGGAGATGATCCGTTCGTGTTCGTGTGACAGTCGGGTGTTCCAATATACCTTTGCGAAGTCGAAGACAAAGTTGCAGTTCGACTCTTTGACCTCTACGGTTGTGTCTGCTGGCCCGGCGAGGATCTCCATCGGAAAGGTACGAAAGACAGACTTTGCACCCACGTCTTCGAGCTTGTTGACGACTGTACGGATCTGTGGGTTTTTGTCGAGGATTACTTGGGCGATCAGGGATTTGTAGGGGAGGTAGGCGGCGCGGAGGTTCAGGTGTGCAAGATGCCCGGCTTGTGCGAAGGCGCCGGGAACGTCGTCGAGAATGTCGGTGGGGAGAATCGCTTGGATTATTTCGTCGTAGTTCCAGTTCGTATAGTTCATGTGGAGGGTGTACGGTACCAGCTCCATGATGTTGGCACGGACCAGCTCTTGTGTTGCGGCGCTAGCGGTGGAAAGGTCTGTAATTGTTCGCGTTCAGCCATCCCAGTGCCGACGAGGGGCATGAGGTGTACCATCTGCTTTCACCTTCGGCCATAGCAGTAGCAGCTTCCTGGCTTTGTTTTCCGGATCCTCAGGCATGAGTTCTACCCGCTTTACACGGAGAAGGTCGCTCGCGCACTCTTTTCGTACCCGTGATATGTCCTTGGGTCGAAAGATCCGTGCTGCCGAGAGTGGGATCTTTTTTTGGAAGAAGCTGCGGTCGAGCACCTTCATGGCGCGGTTTACGGGTGGGAGAAAGAGACGGGACATTTCATCGTCTGCGGGAGAGGCCTGAAAGGATCAGCCATGGCAGCGAGGGGAGAACCAATGGCTGCAAACCTGCATGAGTGTCGGTGTAGCTGGCGGATGGTGGATGGGTGGGTTGGAGGTGAATGAGTGATCGCGGGGTGAGTGAGAACATGGTGGTTGGGCGGTGTTGGTGTGTGGGGAAGCAGGGATGAGGACATTTGAGCCGCACCAGCCTTATGAATGACTTGCATGAAGAGAACCAGACAGGGGGATCGACATCCGACAGACACGGGACAGCTGAAATGTCGACCGGCGACCACGACGATGAAGATGAAGACGAGTTCCTCGTCCACACTACCGCTCCCACCAATGCTTCTTTCGACAAAATATATAGGGAGCAGGCCAACCAAGCTTTGAGCTTTGTTCCCGCCAGACGGATCGATGTTGGCAGTGTATCATGGCCGCGGAAACGGGCTTTCTGGGTGAACGAAGAGCAATATGAAGCGTTGGCTACGAAAATGGCAAAAATCGTAGATGATGATGGGAAGAGCAATTCATACAGTTTACGGACCCAGCGTCAGTTCTCGCCCCGCAGCAGTCGGAAACCTCGGTGTAAACAACACTGACGGTCTATAGCGCAGACTTCCTTAACCACCGGGTCACAGCCGTCCATCGCTCCCTATCGGCCTTCTTGGCCACCAGAGCCTGAGACCGGATTTCATACGCCCCAGAAGTCATCGGGCCCACTGCCGCCACATGAGGAGCGGCAGAAGCCAGAAATACTTGTGCCCTACACTGTGCTACGAACACCCTTGAAATCTTCAAGCTATGCTTCACCGCAGGAACAGGAGGAACACCAGTACCTTTCGCAGGTTTACGACTCGTGGTGCTCAAGCCCCAGCATACCCGATTCACAGCCTTCGCAGATCCCGAGCTCTCGAGTACCGCAACCATCCCCCTCCATATGCACAGACACACCTTGTCCCCCTCAACGGCTCTTTTCGCAGATTCCAAGCTCTCAAGTACCATCGTCATCTCCTTCCATATACACAGATACGCCCTGTCCCTCGCAACGGCCGCCATCCCTATCGTCCGGAGATCCCCAGCGTAGGCCAGCCATACCACTTCCACCAGTATTCTCGCAATCGTCCCCACCTGCCAAATCATCCTCTCAACCACCATTCACAGCCATAGAAACCCCATTCCCAATCTCCCACGCTTCTTCGCAAAGCCAACCAGAACCTTTCGCCTTTCCGCGCCTCACCGACGGTCTCCTCCTAACCATCTCCACCCCCGCCCCGACCGCCGCATCCCTCGAAATCCCCGCCGGCTTCTCCCCTGTCCCCGCATCCCCCTTCAGCGTCTCAGCCCTCACCTCCCAAACCCTTGACCCCCCACCCTTCGATCCCATCTGCCCGCTCCCCACCCTCGTTGACCCACCATACATCATCGTCGCGCCCTCCCCTGCAACATCTTCATCGCCCCCGCAGGTCCCGCTCGCTCTCTACGACCTCGTCGAGCAGGAGCTAAAGGGGAAATTTAAGCAGCGGCAGGTCTCACAAACCCGGACGCTGCGGCGGTGGGAGCGCGGGTACTGGAAGGTAGATATGACAAGCTGGAGGGATCCTGTGCATAAGATGAATTTTTGGAAACAGATTAAGGATTCGATTATGGCGGGACGGTTGGGGATGGTGATGATGTCGGTTGAGACGGAGGAGTATGGGGATATGAAGGAGCGGTGGATGGAGGGTGGGGAGTGGACGGGGAATAGGAAGGTGATGGAGAAGCGGGGGAATATGGTGAGGGTTTATTGTTGGGGTGGAACGGTGGAACAGGTTTGGTGTGTGCTCTATGTTACTGGGTATAGAGGGATGGATGGAGCTGTATGGGTTGATGCCGGCGGGGAGGTGGTGGTTAGGATGGTTTGAGGAATTTTGGTGTTTGGGGTTGGCGTTTTTTTGTTTAGAATTGGGTTGTTGTGGGTTTCGTAATAGGGGGCGTTTCTTTCTTCCTGAGATGTAGATGAATATAATCTAGTGTCCACTTCCCCTCATGGGTGCTACATATAGGTTAGAGATATGAAGCCGGGAAGACTCACATTGCCATATTTCAGTTTGTGTCATACCCCAACAACCTAAGGTCTATCATAGCTGGAAGAGAAATCAACGAAGCTACATATTCAGTTAGGAATTTATCAATTGGTTTAAAGGCTACGAAGTTTGCTGGAACACTTGTCGAACAAAGTTGATACGGTATGGGGGCTTTTGAGGAAGGGTACGTGATACCTAGGTACGGGATTGTGGTGAACTCTTTTATGACCACTGGATGGAGGACTCAGTTATGGAGGAGCTGGAGGACTCTTGGGAGTAGCTTCAAAGGCGGATGGAGGATTTCCAGAAGGAGGTACGATAATTAATCATTTAAGTGAGTGGAGTAGATACAAGTACCCTTATAAGCCCGATGAAGGTGAGGATGAATCGGCTCTCACTAACTAGCTTGTACTAAATATCACTCGGCCTATCCACCCGGAGCACTACCTAGGTATGTGTCATTTCACCTTGGTTCGTTAGTTAGTGGGGTTGGTTTTGATTCCCAGAGCCGGCACGGAGAGAGAGAACGGGAATAGAGAAGAGCTCTCATGATAGTGAGACTATTTCATGGAAGAACCACCAGGGCCATACCATGGATGTAAATAACTACAAGAGGAAATTTAGAGTAAATGCCCAGCATCTCAGACGGTCAGAGGCCACCGATATTGTGATGAGGTTCCACTCGTGGACTCTTCCATCACAAAGTTGAACCAGTTCATCGGGACCCCCCCCATCTACGCCTTCTTCCCCTTCCCCCTCCCCTTCCCTTCCCCCCTCTCACCCTTACTCCTCTCATTCTTACCCCTCTCAATCGCGCCCCTGATATCCCACCCATTCAACACCCCGACGCCCGCAGTGAGATACCCCGCGAAGCCCAACCACACCAAATACGGCACCATCAGACACCCCGCAACCCCATCAACATCTGCATACCACTTCGTAAGCACCCCCACACACCCCGTTAGTGAAACAATATCAACCATAGCAGCCACATTACACTTGGCACCGTAGAACAGCGGCATCCATGCGAAATTTAGCCCTAGCTGGAGCGTATACAATCCCGACAGCGCTGAGGGAACGTCGGAAAACATGGATACCCGGTAGGATGCGTACCCCATCGCGCCGTAGAGCATCGTCCATACCGGTGCGAATACCCAGGCGGGCGGACGCCCCGGTGGCTGCCGGAGGATGGCGTAGGTACGTTTGACGGAACAGGTGCTGGCGACGATGTATCCGATTATGGAGCCGATGCTGACAGGGAGAACGATTGAGATTGTAGGGGAGGTGAGGAGGGATGGGGGGAGGGAAAGGGCGATGAGGAGAGCTGGAGTGGCCATGTTGTTTGGTGGTTGAGGATAAAGTTGGAGATGGAGGAAGGTGCCGGGTAGAGGGTAGGGTTTGGAAGTACGTGATTCTGCTTCATCAGATTACACTTATATTACCTCGAGCGGTGAGGCACGAGGGAACGTTGGGTTATGTACTTAAGCTTTGGGGAGTGGGATCAAGGATGGACACTGGTTACTAGGATTGTTGGATTCTTTGAATGACCTCGGACTTTGTTCCTTCCACCCTTCATATGGGAGCACTCGGTTGTCGTTTTCTATGCATCACACGGAACGGAATTGATGATATCGATGGCCTCTAATGTCGAGGTAAACCTAGATACCCCCCCTGGCTGTCTACATAAATGTGAGATGGTTTTGGTGGTCCTGTCATAAATAACCAGGTTTTTACGAAGGATAGCCCTCGGCACTTAGTGGTACCAAATATTATCGGGCAAGAGACGCAGGAAGCCGCCGCTGAGTTTCTCCACATTCTACTTCCACTTTAGAATTTGTGGGCCGTGTGTGTAACTGGAAATATGTGGAGTTGCACGGCGTGTTATAATGACAAAATTGATGAGTAGCTTCTGTAAGAAAAAATGGAGGTTTTTTTGCAGACGGACGCAAGTTGGTCTACTGAGATGAACTGTTGAACTGTCACCGTTGCGTTCAATGACGGTCAGGGGACCATTCTTCGATTGTTTTATCCCAACGCCCGACTTGCGTCTGTCTGCAAAAATTGCAATTTTTGCTTACGGTATGTCAAGGTTAATGACTGAAGTCATTGTTCGGACATGAGTACCTATTATTTTTGTTACTCCCCCCAATGCAACTCCGAATACGTACACCACAGAAAAAATTCAGCTCCTTAAAGACCAACCAGACTGACGACACAACTTCTTCCCATAGTTTAATTTTTGTAGAAGAAGGTTATCTTACGGAATACCAGAGGGCTATCCTGCAAAAAAGAAGGGGGTTATACCACTATTAGAAGAGCTCTCATATATTCCCTTCTTTTGCTTTCCCTCTCTCTATCCCTCTATCTCTGTACCAACCCAAAATTCGAGACTTAAGCCCGTTTGTTTGTGCGCAATGTGGTGGAGGATGGTAGGACTCCATCTTCATGATCCCCAATGTAGAGTACAGCGGGTGGCTAAAAGTATCGAGTAAGCGGACATTAAGCGGCAGGAAAGATTGTGGCCCAAACAACTAAACAATTTGCATATACCACCAAAAGAGTACAAAGGACAAAAGATCCCACAATGTTCCATTTTTGCCATGTTGGATTGGTCATTGGATATTACTATTTACAATTGCACAGTAAGCAGCGGTTCCTGTATAGCACGCAGTAAATTCTCTCACTGAGCATCATACTTGCTGAGTCTCAATTAAAAGCCTTCAGATCACTCCCCAGAGGGTTCATTATTGTTCACAATGGCTGAAGTTAGGCCCTTGACAATATATGCCGCTTAATGTCCGTTTACTCGATACTTTTAGCCACCCGCTGTATGTGCTTTGAGAATATACCCGTTCAATCATGTTTCTTACCATAGGTTGAGCGATCGACGATATCCTGAACTTCGGTCCTGAGCCTCGTTGCTATTTTCTCTTGAGACTCTTTAAATCCTTCATCTGGTCTTGAAACTTCTCCTGATGTGCCTTTAAATTTTCGCGACCGAGTCCCCATATAGTGGTCGTAAAGTTCACCAAAACCTGGTATATCTGATCGTATCGATTCGAAATAAGGCGCTGTGCTGGAACCATAGCAAAGTAGCTACTCGTCATGGTATTGTACTCTACATACCTCAATCAGCGATCAACTGTGTTCCAACTTCAAGTTGGAAATTTCGAAGCTTTTTAACCAGTCAATATTCCCGACTGAATATGTGGATCCGAATTCTTATCCTGTCCAGTTTTTTGCTTACTCTGATCTGTATTCAAATAAACTGTTCTACTTTGGGTATGCTCTTGCAATTAATTATCCTCTATACTATTGTTAGGGTTCATAGTGAAAGTATGTTACATGGAAAATCTTATCCTAGGAAGTGTTAGGTGTATTATAAGAAAGGGTATATTGTAACGAAATGTTAACCTTCATTATATGGGTATCAAATATAGTCTATGTTTTGAGAAGTTTGTACCTGCACAAGTTTTAGTTAGTTTGGGTTTTGAATTATTGCGGGTTCTACCTCCCCGAGCCTCCGTTTCCACCGAACCTCTCCATCATAACGAAGTCCACAACCTTTCTTCTCTTACGATAGCGACACTGAAGTGCGTGTTGTCCTGGTTAGTAAAATGCGATCACACACTGGCGCGAATGGTCCTCTTTTGAGGAGCAGTGAGCGAAGAAATGGCCAACGCACACTTCATTCCAACGAAACCACAACCCAATTAGGTATCCACGGTCCAGTATCCACGCCATACCCCTCTGGTATCTATGGGGCATAAATGAAACAATCATCTAGAGACCACACACACTCCCTCACCCCGACCACCACGGCCATCACCGCACCTACTACTATTTACTGAAAATGGCTACGAAGATGATGAATACGCTCTTTTCCTACCCAGCCCGCTTCCTCTGGCGTCACCCCTCACCACCTCCAACAGCAACAACTACAGCATCCGAGACGCGGTCCGTACAGATTGAATTTCCAGCACCGTTGGCTGCAGTAACAAAGCGCGCCCCAATAAAACCAGAACGTCTTCAAACCACTACGACCGCTACTAGCGATACTGTCGCTGCTACCCCCCTCCATCGTCCCCCTAAGCGTCCTCACCAGAAATCTCCGAAGTCCCCCCCGCCCACAAACCGCAGTCCGCTCGTGCGCCGCATCCCCAGCATGCTCGGCGAGCACGAAGAATTCGTTTCTGACGAGGAGCGCGGTGCACGTGAATCTACTCCGCGCTCTAAACGTCTCCGTCGCGAATCGCACAACTTTGACACACATCACCGAGGCACGCGGGAAGCAACAGTGATGTCATCCGTCACGAATGCAGACCCAGAAGTCGATGAAGAAGAAAATGGCGACATAGATAAGAAGCAAGAATACTATCTTATCCGCGAAGCCAACGAAGAGCAGCAATTGGCAGAGCTAGAGGAGGAAGGGTTTACACACCAGGAAGCGCAGTTATTTTTACGAATTCGGAACCGGGGGTTGGAGCCACTACTGCCCGCGCACTGGGAGGTGGATTTTTCGACAATGCCCGGGAGTCTGTTTTTTCCGGAGAAGGGGAACCAAGTGGGACATATCGATTCAGTCTCGCTAGAGGGGACATTTCAGGCCACCAATGCGCTTCAGGCATTGGTGATGTTGGGGTCCACGGTGAGGGGGAGGATCGAGAATAAAAGGGATCCGGAAGATAGGGTCATGGCTGCGTTGAAGAAGTACGTGCAGTGGAGCGTGGAGGACGTTAAAGCTAGCAGTAGGTGCTTGGGCGCTCAGTCGCTGTTCTTGGAGTTGAAGGGATGCAGACTAACGTAAATAGATTACAAGGAGTATTCAGAAATATATCCACGGATAGTGCTAGTCCGGTCGAATGGTAAAGGCGCTGAGTACTGTGAAGCAAGGGTTCGGAGAGTATGGAGATATCCGCCGCCACCACCGTTTCGCACGCAACAGTCACTGACACATGGATCTAGAAACTGAATGAGGTCGCGTCAGAAGTTCGAGAAGAGGAAGCTCGATTAGCAGCCGCCGGGGTACCGCGAGACGAAGACACAGCATCATCGACCCTCTACGGCATTGCGGTATCAGGAGCGGTAGTGGCACTGCTAACGCTCGATGCTCGTATCACAGGCGACAACACGGCACCAAGAACTATGATAATCCTCGACTTTTCCGACATCACTCTCGATTTCTGGAACGCTATTGCGGTAGCGTTACTAGTGATCGCAGCGCGCGAAGATGAGCTGGCACGGTACGAATTCTATGGAGTTCATGACCTCAAAATGGTGCTTCCATCAATGGGTGCGAAAAAACGGGGTTGGGAATTGAGGACTAGGACCAATGCTGCCTTCGACGCCGATGACGACAAGTGATAGAATTCACTGCTTGCTCTTACGTTCAGTTCTTTATTATATCTGATGAGTTGAAACGATCTTTGGTGCATATTTGGTGTTACTGGAGTGCTGTTGATGCGTGTTTTACGTCCTGTGATCTTGTACACTGTTTGCTTATCTTGGTGCATGTATTTTTTTAGCCTCGAAATTCGGTGTTTTTTGTTAACTACGTTTCCGGTTATGCTGTCTCTCGAATGCCCTGAATAATTTCGGCAGGTTATTCTATTATGACCCTGATTCACTCTGGCGTAAACTGATGTTGAGAAAGCCCTGAACGTAGTGTGTCCTCCTCGGTCCCCTTGACTTTTTATTTGATGAGTGGGCAGAACATTTATTCTGGATAATGTTGAATCGAAATGCGTTATACTATCCACCTTTTGAATAATTGTAGTTCTGCCGTAAGTACTTGAGAACGTTGTAAAGGTGCTCCCTTTATGTCCTCGCCACAAGTACCTCGTAATTCTGGCATCATCAGATAGCACTCTTCATGACATCTGAGCGATATTCCACTCGAAAAAAAAGTATGTCAATATATACGGGGCCTTCACGAACGTGATGATGTGGCTCAGGGAAGTGGGATCAAGGATGAACGCTAGCTAGGATTCCTTTCCTTCATACAAGAGCACTCTGCCTTGCTTTCTGTGCGTTGCGTCAAGGATTAAGCAGGTACAATTACTCTAAGTAAAGTATCCGTAAGCCGTTTTGATGACCTGGAAAATTACAGATGAACCGTCGAAAAAAAAACGAAGAGCTGCAGAATTCTATACCCAAAGTACTTAGACAATGATTGAATTGAGGGTTTTGAATTCCCCAGCCCTGGGTTGCATTTGATCATTGCATAAACTTCAAATGCAATTCCCACTAATGATGTATCAACTTCTGAATGCACTTACCAATTTCTACTGCTGTAGAACCCCTCGCAGGGAATTCTGAGATGCTTGCGACATATCGATGTACCTCGGGGCTGAGGGATGGATGTAACAGACAGCTCTTTTTCCAACACACAAAGAAGCTCCAAGCACGATTATACTTCCAGAGCATTCTGCGAGTAGGCTGGCTGTAGATATGGCAAGACGGTTCTCAACAGATTTGGTACGCGCCAATGCCTTCTTGTCGGAAATGACCTCGGCTGGGCGACCGGAGCTTAAATGCATTCAACGAGTCTGGATAGAATTGACGGTATCGATGACCTCTCCAGATGTCGTTTAAGATGTTGAACATTACTCTATATCGCGCCCCTTGCAGTTACCTACGTACCTGGTACGTGGGATGGGTTTTGGTGGTTCTGTCATGAAACAATCCCTTCCTTTGTGACACTCCGCTGTCCCATAGTCATGTACATAGAGTTACCTAGGGAAGTTCTACCGCCAGACCCCTTCTTCCTTCTTAACAAACACCGCAACTCCTCCACAACCCTTCGCTTTGGCTGTGTGGAATACCATCAACAACCTCTTCTCTTGACTCTATTGAATCGAGTCTCTCCGCCAGTCTATCAGGAGAGCTCTTCTCTATTTCCGTGTGTGCCTCTATTTCTCTCTCCCTCCCACTCACACTCTGTTCCTGCTCCCTAACCTCTTCCTCCTCCTCCTCTCCTCCTCTCCTCCTACTCCGCAATATTATTACCTAACCTTCATACCTCTCGCTACGAATTATCGTATTATTTTGTTTCGCTCTTCTTCCTTCTCTTATCCCTTTCCCATTTTCTTCGTCTTGAAGCTTCGTTTTTTTTGCCGATCTCTTTTTAACTCAATCGCCATGTCTCGTTCGCGTCGCAGATCCTCCCTTCTCCCTATAATACCGGCGGAATAACGTCCCGATTGTGCTGTTTGGAGCCAGTTTGCTCATAGTGTTCGCCGGATAGAATCCGCCATGGATCGTTACAACGGAGATCAGGTCAGGGATCGCAGCAGAGGAAGTAGGGAACGCGAGGCTGGCGGAGACTTGTCCTACGGTCGTCTAAACAGTGAGCGTGATGGATTCGGTAGAGGCAGGGGTAGAAGTCCAGGTGAGCAAATATCCCTTTTTGTCGCGGCTATTGTCTCGGGGTGCTCTACGACAACTCAATCCTGATCCATTGATATTTTCATGCATTGTTTCGGGGAAACAGGCGCTACTTTTGGTCCTGTAATAGCATGTTGACTGAGGGATTACTGCTCTAGTGCCGCGTCGTACTCGCCGTTCAAGGTCTCCTCCTGCTGGGAATATCGATCGCTATGTCCCCGGTTCTCCGCGCCGTCGCTCTCGGTCTCCGCTACGGCGATTTGATCCCCACCCATATCCCCAGAATCGCAATGTGCTAGGTGGCCCAGGCTCAATCGACCGCTATGTTCCGCAGGGCGGACTTACTGGTCCCCCCCCAACGTCGCTCCCGGATCCTCACAAGCTCGATTACTCGGTCACCTATACCTATTTCTCGGAATGGTATTATCAAGAAAACACCAAGAACAGAGAAAAAGAGTCAATTACAAAAGATGAAGTACAGTCGGCGTATGATAGGTATAAGGATGATCTAAATGCGCGATTGGCAAAACTATTTGTAATGGCCCATAAGGGTGATGAATGGTTCAAGGAGCGTTATCTGCCCGGGGCAAGAGAAAAGGCGAAGGCCAAGATCTTCGAGTATAGGAGAGGACTCTGGTATAAATGGAAGGCCCAGCTGGATGCTGGAGCTTTTGACGATGTGGATCGCGAGACCCCGGGTGTTAAGGTCGACGGTGGGGATGATGTTGTCGAGGAGGTCAACCGGGGAGTCGATGACGGCGGACTGAAACCCGTCTTGTTGATTAAGACTATCAGTCCGACTGTTAGCCGGATACAATTGGAAGAGGTTAACCCAACAATCTGAGCACGTTTTGAGGACAATGCTAATGGACATGCCCAGCTTGCCGCAAACAATCTTCCGAATTTTCACTTTGTCTCTCTGTCAGACCCAAACCCTCTGAAAAAGTTTCACAGAATCGGTTTCATCCTCCTCAAGCCAGTAGACCAAGATGACCCAGCCTCAGATCCGACCTCCGTGGACGAGACCACTGTCGAGATGTTGAACGGAAAATCCATCCATGATGACCAGCACGGAGACTTTGTATGCCATGTCGGTATTCATAATGGACCAACCAATCCCAAAGCTAAGAAGCTTCTGAATGAGTACATGAGTATGCCACAAAACCTCAAAAAGGAAGCAGAACTCGTCGAAAAGTGTATTAAAAAGCTTGAGGCAGAACTTATGGACGAAGAGAATTTGATATATGAGTATGACGGCTGGGAACTTATCAAAGACAAAGTTGAGGCGTGGGGTTCTGTTGAAAGAGAAAAACGGGAAACTTCTGAAGAGGAAGGAGAGGAAGGAGCAGACTCGGAGGTCGATTTGAAGATCTTGAAGAAGAAAATCGACCTAGGAGTTGAATACCTTAGGAGGGCTTTCAACTTTTGCATGTATTGTGTTTCATCCTCAGATTCGATACACGAACTCACTAGAAAATGCCCTGGCGGCCATATCCGTCGACCAACACCATTCCCTGACTTTACTGCCGACCAAAGGACTATCAATTGGACCAAGAATTGGCAGGACAAGCTCGAATTGTTTGTAAATCCTCCAAATCCGAACGACGAGGACTATGCCGAGCGTATTAAGAAAATTGGAGGTAGGGTGGTTAAAGAGGCTGTCGAGGAAGAAACTCTGAAGTTTGTCAAGCAAGAAGACGAGGGGAAATTTCGATGCAAGGTGTCGAATTGTACCAAATTGTTCAAAGCTGAGGAGTTCTGGAGGAAGCATTTGGACAAAAAGCATACAGAATGGCTTCAACAGCTGGAGCTTGAGGCATCACTGGTCAATTCTTATGTTTCGGATCCGACACGCGTTCACCCACCAAAAGTCGAACAGAATGCCCAGGGAAACTTTCAAGCTGCTGGAATGGGAGGAAATAGAAATGCACCAATGCTTCCAATGAGCTTTGCAGGTGGAATTCCAGGACTTCAGCCTCCACCCGGATTTGCATTCAACGCTGCATTCATGCAAGCTGCGGCGGCGAGCGGTGTTCATCACACCAATGGCAATGGCATGTTAGCTGGTGTGGGACCTATTCGAAGAGGCCGAGGCCAAAGTGGCGGTGGACAAGGCGGGCGGGATAGCAGATATGGACAACCCTATGCCCGGCCGGATCGTGCACAAAGAGAAAGGGAGCGCGAGAAGAGGGATCGGGAAATGAGGGAAGCACAATCGAAGAAGGGAGGATCTGGAGGTACCGGCGGCGGCAGTGGTAGTGGTGGTGCTTCAGTCGGTGGTGGACCGGAAGCCGAGTTGGCTGTTATGGGAAGGGCAGTCAAGAGCTACAAGGATCTCGATGCAACGGCCACGGTAAAGAAGGAAGTTGATGAATTGGATTACTGATGGGTATTTTCAAGTGGTGGTTTTGTATTCTATCTGCTGGGTTGGATGTCTATTGGTTCTTTTCTATTGAGTTCCTGTTATATCTTTCTTTGTTAGGTGTTTGTGTAGTCCGTCTTCAGATTACTTCATTTCATTGTGTTAATTTCTTTTTCTGGATTTACTATCTGATGTGCCATTAGTTTGAATTAACTTGCTCTCTTATGTTACTTGGACTGTTTTGATTCTTATGAACGCTGTAGTTCATCGCAGTGCCAGGATATTGTGACCCATCAGTTGGGGAGGTTAAAAGGTCAAGTGGCGATATCACTCACTCATAAGGCGGCAGCATACTAGTAACATCAATATTCCACCATCCCATCCACATCTATTGTCTCTTCTGTAACATACCATCGTTGATAACCTCTTTTAATCCACATAAAAACAGCAACATCGCAAGAGAGCGGGGGTTTGTAATAAGTCCCTTCTAGTCGAATGGGATTTGAAGTAGACGAAGAAGGGGAGGAGGAAGTTTATATTCTCGAGGGGAAAAGGGTAACAATAGTCTCAACTCTTGAGACCAAGTTTATGAATTTGGGGGGGGGGGAATAAAGAGAAACATAGCAGG
>Ga0307515_10000567_pt1 | contig 87086 bp, 87 predicted proteins | sample 17_EM_MG_FD_194513 | JGI IMG/M metagenome (GOLD analysis project Ga0307515, IMG submission 194513) | Populus trichocarpa ectomycorrhiza microbial communities from riparian zone in the Pacific Northwest, United States - 17_EM | ecosystem: Host-associated > Plants > Roots > Unclassified | place... | reverse complement strand
GCATACGCAGCGCATGTGACAACTCTGCGAGCGTGACACCAAGCCGTCACATTCACCAGCTACGGTGGCACCAGGTTCAACCCAGAAAGCCCGCCATGCAACGCAAACTCATCGCGCCTTCTGCACTTGCCATCGGCGGTGCCGTGCTGTGGGGCATGGTCGAGTTCGTGGCCTTGTGCCGCTCGCGCTGGTCGCAGCGCCTGCGCATTCGCGCCTGAGCCCTCCTCGGCGTTCTATTCCGCGCTCTACTCTTAAAACGCAAGCCCCTTCGCCCGTCGCGAACCGCACTGCGGCCTAGCATGGCCGCATGACGCTCCCTCTTTCCGTGCTCGACCTCGTTCCGGTGGCCGCAGGCAGCAGCGCGGCCGAAGCCGCGCGCCGCACCATCGACCTCGCCCGCCTCGCCGAACAACTCGGCTTCGTTCGCTACTGGTTTGCCGAACACCACGGCATGCCGGCCGTGGCCAGCGCCGCGCCGGAGATCCTGATCGGCCACGTGGCCTCAGCGACCACGCGACTGCGTGTCGGCTCCGGCGGCGTGATGCTGCCCAACCACCCGCCGCTGCGCATTGCGGAAGCCTTCCGCACGCTGGCCGCGCTGCACCCCGGCCGCATCGACCTCGGCCTGGGCCGCGCGCCGGGCTCCGACGTGCAGGCCACGCGCGCGTTGCGTGCCGTCGACGGCGAGAAGTTCCCGCAGCTGCTGTCGGAGCTGCTCACCTGGTCGGGTGAGAACGACCTGCCGGCCGACCACCCGATGCATGCGCTGCGCGCGATGCCCGACGACGCACCGCTGCCGCCCATCTGGATCCTCGGCTCCAGCGGCGCCAGCGCGCGCATGGCCGGCCAGGCCGGCATGGGCTACTCGTTCGCGAGCCACTTCAGCCCCACGCCGGCCACGCCTGCGTTCGACGCCTACCGCCGCGCCTTCGTGCCGTCCGATCAGTTCGCCGAGCCGCACGCCCTCCTCGGCGTGTCGGTCATCTGCGCACCCACCGCCGAAGAAGCCGACTACCTCGCGAGCAGCATGGACCTCGCCTGGGTGCGCATCCGCCGCGGTGAGTTCGCACCACTGCCCAGCCCCGAAGAAGCGCTGGCCTATCCGTACACCGAAGCCGAGCGCCGCGTGGTGCGCGACTTCCGAGCGCTCGCCATCGTCGGCACGCCAGCGTTCGTGCGCGAACAGATCGAGGCCAAGGCGGGCGCCTGCCAAGCGTCGGAGGTGATGGTCGTCAGCAACCTGCCGGACCATGCCAAGCGCCTGCGCAGCTACGAGCTCCTGGCGGGCGCATTCGCGTAAGTCTCAACGAGCACCTGGCCCGTTCGATCAACCCGGCAACTCGCGCGTGCCCTCGCACAGCGGTGCGTGAACGCAGCCCAGCACGCGCCGGTCCGCCTGCCCGGCTTGCGACATCACCCGCTCGACCATCGCGCCTCCGCACACCGGGCAAGGCTGGCTGCGCACGCGCCAAGCCGCCGGCGGCAGCGTGGTGTCGAGAAACGGCCCCTCGCGGCGGATGACGACAGGCAGCGTCTTCTCCTCGCGCGAATGCAGCAGGTCGCGCAGCTGCGTGCCGTCGATCAGCCGGATGTTGCGGCCTTCACTGAAGCGCACGGCCTCGGGCGTGAAGACGCCGGAGGTCAGCACGAAGCCGCCTGCCGCACCACGCGCCTCCATCAGGCCATGCAGCTCGCGCAGCGGTGCCACACCCACGGCATTGACACGCCAGGGTTTGCAGTCGACCAGAAACTGATCGTGGCCGCGTGTCAGCACCATGTCCACCGCACGGCCGCCATTGCCGCCCGTCTCGCTGACCACATAGCCACGGTGCCGAAACCCATCGGCCGCCATCAGCTCGAACTGATTCCAGCCGATGCCGTTGATCAGCGCCACGCCACCAGGCATCACCACTTCGGGCTTCGCCGGGCGCAAGCCGAGCAGCCGGCCCGCCGCGGCGACCCAGCCTTTCAGGAAGCCCTGCTGTGGAGCTGATGCCATCGACCTGTCGCTGACGTGGTGAAGAAGAAGCCGAGGCTACCCGAGCCGACCCCTGCCGACAATTCGGTGGACAACGTAGAACAACATCTCACTGCAGCAGGTGGTGGGCAAAGTAGGCGGTGACCTTGCCATTCACCTCGGCCGTTGCCTTGGCTCGGTCATAGCCCGGCGGGTCGTTCAGCATGTCACCCAGCAGCCCGGTCAAGCCAGGCGGCAAGGGAGACAACAGCGCGCCATGGCCGGCACCAGGCAGGTCGGCCAGGTGCTCGCACGGCGTGCAAGCCTGCAGCACCCGGTCACTGTGAAAACGCGGGTTCAGCCAACGATCCCCTTTGGCGGTGATCAACGCCAGCGGCACACGCGGGCTGGCGAGCGAAGCCATGTCGAAATCGGCCGCCGCCGGCACACCCGCCACGATGGCCACGATCCGGGGGTCGGTGTGTTCGCGCCAGCTGGCGTCATCGAAGCGGTGGCGGATGACGAGCAAGGCCACCCACTTCTTCAAGCCGTCGAGCATGCCGCCGGTGAGCCGGGTGGCCAGCCCGACGCAGCTCTGGAAGTCGGCCACCAGGTCGGCCTCGCAATGCTGTTTGAAGCCCGCCGGCGACCAGCGCCCGCCCGCGAGGCTGAGGGCCGTGTGGCCGCCGGCCGACATGCCGAACATGCCCACCTTGTCGAGCGACAGCAAAGGCGCGAAGCGCGTGTCGCGGCCCACCGCGTCGATCGCACGCGACACCTCGGCCGGCCGCATCGTCCAACTGTCCGGGCCGGCATGGCTGTCGTCCTGGTAGTTGTCGGCGCGGTGCTCAGGCAATACGACCACGAAACCGGCCTCTACCAGGCTGCGTGCCAAGTCCGCATGCACCCAGGGCGAGCCGCCCGAGCCATGCGAGATCACGACCAGCCGGCCGTTGCCGCGCTCAGGCGCGCCTTGGGCCGCCACCGTCAGCGCAAGTTTGCCGAGCGGCATCACCTGCTCCGCGGCACGCGTCGGGTAGTACACCGTCACCGGCCCGTCCTCGGCCGTGGCAGCGATCGTGTCCAAGCCCATCGCCGCATTCGCGAAACACGGCAGCAGCCCCAACAGCGTTGCGCACAGACCCACCTGAAGTCGATTTCGAGACATCAGTTCACTCCACATCGAAGGCCCACGCCTCCGGTGAAGTGAACGATGCGCGGCCACTTGCGCGGCGTCTCGCCGAAGCTTGCAGCGTGCAGTTTTCGGTTGGCCGATTTCAGGAAACGGCCAGCTTCTGCCTGCGGAATTCGGTCGGCGTGAGGCCGGTGGCGGCTTTGAAGGCGCGGTTGAACGGGCCGATGGACTGGAAGCCGGCGTCCAGCGCGATCGTCAGCACCGGCGTGTCCGACAGGGCCGGGTCCGCCAGCGCGTTGCGCGCATCGGCCAGCCGAAAGCCATTCACGAAGGCGTTGAAGTTGCGATGCCCCAGGCGCTGGTTGATCAGGCGCCGCAGCCGGTACTCGGGCACCGCCAGCCGCGCCGCGAGGCTGGCCAGGCCCAGGTCTTCGCTGCGGTACAGCCGCTCTTCGGCCATCGCGTGTTGCAGCGCGGCGGCCAATCGGTCTTCGGCCGGGTCGGGTGCGGCGGGCGGCGCGGGTGTGGGTGCGCGTGCCGGCAGGTCGGTATCCGCAGCCTCCTCAGGAACTACCACGCCCGGGGCGGGCGCAAAGAGCCGGGAGCCTTCGATGCCCAGGCCCAGCAGGCGCCAACCGATCACCGCGACGATGACGAGCAAGATCAGCACATCGGCCATCGCCGTCGCCCCGGTCAACTGGCCCAGCGGCGACCCCAAGCGCGCCACCAGTGTCGCCAGCGTGTAGACGACACCTGTGGTCACGGTGAAGGCCCGCAGCCGGCGCCGCCCCTCCACCAGGTCGGCACGCCACTGCGACGCCGCGGCCCACGCCGCCAGCGCAGCAAACAGCAAGGGCACCAGGCGCTGCAAACCGAAGGTGAACGGCGCGAAGCTCGACGCGCTGTGTGCCATCACCGCGCAATTGAAGCCGCTCAGCGCTGCCACCATCAGCCATGCCACTACGTGCAGGGGCCGCCAGGAAAATTCATCGTCGAACAGCGCCTGCGCGAAGACCCAGAACAGCACGGCGTTGCCCACCGAGATCGCCACCCACTGCGCCTGCCACACGCCCGGCACCCGGGCTTCGAACAGCGGTGTCGAGCTGACCACCTGCACGCACAGGCCCAGCGCCAGGGCCGCCGCGGCCTGGGCCACCGGCAAGTGCGGGCGCTCTCGCAACAATACCAGTGCCAGCAGCACCAGCAAGGCCACCAGGGTGCCGCGCAGCGCGGCATCGAGCAAGGTCAGCGGCAGCGAGTCCAACGCACTACGGCCGCAACGACACTGGCAACTTCAGGTCGGCCCGCGCCGCCACCGCCGCTTCGCGCACACCGCAACCATCGAGGTGGTCGTTGACCAGGCCCATCGCCTGCATGAACGCATAGACCGTGGTCGGGCCGACGAAGCTCCAGCCGCGCTTCTTCAGGTCCTTCGACATTGCAACCGACTCGGGCGAGGTGGTGAAGGTCTTCAGCACCGAAAGCGTCATGCGCTTCGGGCGCGACTTCGCCGGCGGCTCGAAGCCCCAGGCATAGGCGGCTAGCGAGCCGAACTCGGCGCGCAGCTCGATCACGCGCTTGGCGTTGTTGATGGTCGACTCGATCTTGCCGCGGTGGCGCACGATGCCGGTGTCGGCCAGCAGGCGGTCGATGTCGCTTTGCTTGAAGCGGGCCACCTGCTCGGCATCGAAGCTGGCGAAGCCGCGGCGAAAGTTCTCGCGCTTGTTCAGGATCGTGAGCCAGCTCAGCCCGGCCTGAAAACCTTCGAGGCAGATCTTCTCGAAGAGCCGCCGGTCGTCGGTGACCGGGAAGCCCCATTCGTGATCGTGATAGTGCTGGTAGGCCGGCGAGGCCTCGCACCAGAAGCAACGGTGCGCCCCGTCGGCACCGGCGAACAATCCCGGAGAAAGCTTGGGCATAGGCATGGGCCGCGACTCTACAGCCGGCCCATGCAGCCCGGTGCGCCGCAGCGGCAGCTCAGCCGGCCCTGGTGGTGCGTCTCGCCGTAGTTCACGGTGATCTCCTCGCCCATCATCAGGTCGCGCATCGCATAGAACTCCACGCGCCCCTGGCGAACCCGCAGCGACGCGTTGGGCCGGCACGAGTGGTTGGCAAAGCGCAGCGGGTCGGCCGAGTTCGACGCGTCGATCGCGCGCCGCTCCGACACCGCGATCATCATGATGCGCGACACGCCCTTGGCGCGCGCACGCGCCTCTTGCGCGCTGACGGCCTCACCGCGGATCTCGCCGATCTTGCGCCGCGCGGGAATGGCTTCGGCCGCGAACGCACCTTGCCCGTCGATGGCGCTGGCGCGCACGTCCAGCGCAAACTTCTGCGGGTTGCCGCGCGTCGGCTGACTCGCAGCGGGTGGCTCGGGCGGCGGCAAGAAACTGAGTCGAGGCATGGAAGCCATTGTGGCGTCAAGGCCACCCATGCAAGCGATCGGCGCACTAAGTCACGCTCGTCGGCAGTCGTCAGCAAACTGGCGCGCAGAACGCTTGCTTTTCCATACATGTCCCGACGCTGCGGCCGATAGTCTTGGCATCAGCATGAATGCGAGGCAAGACACCATGAACCGCACCCAGACGCAGACCGCCAACCCACTGGCCTCCCGCTACCCCGTCGTGGCCAGCAACGACGCCATCGAATGGGAAGAGATGCCCCCGATCGCGCCCCGCATGGTGCCGATGGACCTGCGGCCCGCGATGGCCAAGCCAGTGGTGATGCGTACGCAAGCCACCGACTTCAACACGGCCTGGGGTGTGACGATGCCGGCGCACCTGGAAACCACGCCGCAGCCCGCGACGTTTCACGAAGCCATCCGCGGCCTCGTGACACGCGAGGTCGACGAGCCGGAGCTGTTCAAGCACTTTTTCGGGTAGATAGAGCCCCCCAGTCGCTTTGCTCCTGCCCCCAAGGGGCGCCAACACTACGGCCGGGCAAAGCCCGTTCCGTGTGTCGTTGCTTGATGGGGCACTTCGCTTCGCTTGTGCGTTCGTGGTCGGCTGAGTTTTGCGCTTCACTCGAACCTGAACGCGGTTGCCAACGCCCTGGCGCGCACCGTTCAGAATGCAGCCCACCTCAGCCTGCACCCATGCACCGATGGACATCGACCCTCTCGAGATTGCCAAGACCGAAGACGAACCAGATCGCCTGGCCCGGCACCGTTGGCTGAACCCTGCGGTGGGCGTGGCCGTCGCGCTGCTCGCCACCTTCATGGGCATCTGCAAGGTGAAGGACGACAACATCGTGCAGGCCATGCAACAGGCCCAGGCCGACAAGATCGACCACTGGTCGTTCTACCAGGCGCGCAACCTGCGCGAAGAGCTGGCCAAGGCCACGGTGGTGCAGTTGCGGCTGCAGGCTGCGGACCACGCGGCCGACAAGCAGGCGGCGTATCAGGACGCCATCTCGCACTACGAGCAGCTCGCCAAGGAGCAGGCCACGAAGAAAGAAGAGCTGCGCAGCCTGGCGGCCAAGGACCAGGAAACCTACGACGCGCTCAACTTCCACGACGACCAGTTCGACCTGTCCGATGCCTTGATCGCCATCGCCATCTCGCTGCTCGCCATCACCTCGCTCACGCAACTGCGCTGGCTCTACGGCCTGAGCATGGTGCCGGCCACCTTTGGCGTGCTGATGGGCCTGGCCGGTCTGCTGGGCTGGGCCTTGCACCCGACCACGCTGATCAAGCTGCTGAGCTAGGTCGCTTCGGTGATACCCCACGACCTCTACATCATTTGACGTAGGAGTGCTCCGACCTCAATCCGCGGAGAGGTCCCTCAACTCTGGCGACGGCGCGCGCGTACGCTCCATCAACGCGAAGGCGTGTGGGTTCCAAGCGCTTTCTTTCGTCAACCGGAGCAAAGGAAATGTCATGAACAAGGATCAAGTCAAAGGCGCCGCGAAGGACGCCGCAGGCAAAGTGCAACAGAAGACCGGTGAAGTGATCGGCAGCACCGAACAGCAGGCCAAGGGCCTCGCCAAGCAGGTCGAAGGCAAGACGCAGAAGAACTACGGCGACGCGAAGGAAGTCCTCAAGGACGCGACCCGCAAGCCCTGATCGCAACAGCTGGACCACGGGCGCGGCACGAGCCGCGCCTGTTCATTTGGCGCCGGCACTTCACCCGCTTCCACCCATGAAAACACTGAGCTGCGAACGTTGCGGGCAGCGTGTCTTCTTCGAGAACGTGGCCTGCGAGAACTGCGGCGCCGCGCTGGGCTTCGTGCCGGGCGAAATGCGCATGGCCTCGTTCGACATCGGCGGCGACGGCAGCTGGCAACGCACCGGCAACGCCGACCGTGGCCTGCAGCCCTGCCTCAACTACTCAGAGCACCAGGTCTGCAACTGGATGGTGCCCACCGGCTCGGCCAACCCGCTGTGCCTGTCGTGCGCCACCACGTTCATCGTGCCCGCGCTGAGCAAGCCGGAGAACCTCGCGTACTGGCAGCTCATCGAACAGGCCAAGCGGCGGCTCTTCTACAGCCTGCTGTCGTTGAAACTGCCGGTGCCCAGCAAGGCGGAAGACGCCGAACACGGCCTGTCATTCCAGTTCCTCGAGCAGCTCCCGGCCCAGAAGGTGATGACCGGGCACGACAGCGGCATGATCACGCTCAACATCGCCGAGGCCGACGACGCGCAGCGCGAGCAGGCGCGTGCGCATCTGCACGAGCCGTATCGCACGCTGCTCGGCCACTTCCGCCACGAGATCGGCCACTACTACTGGGACCGTCTCATCGACGGCTCGGCATGGCTCGACGAATTCCGCACGCTGTTCGGCGACGAACGCGCCGACTACGCCCAGGCCCTGGCCGCGCACTATGCGTCGCCGGCAGTCGACTGGCAGCAGAACTTCGTCAGCTCGTACGCCAGCTCCCACCCGTGGGAAGACTGGGCCGAGTGCTGGGCGCACTACATGCACCTGCAGGACGGGCTGGAAACCGCAGCGGCCTGGGGCCTGAAACTGAACCGCGCGCTGCCCGGCGCGCCGCCGGTCGAAGCCAAGGCAATGGACCTCGCGGCTGTATCCATCGAGCCCGCCTTGATCGAGCAGTGGCTGCCGGTGTCGCAGTTCATTAACGCCATGGCGCGCAGCCTGGGCTCCCACGACGGCTACCCCTTCGTCGTGCCAGCACCGGTCATCGAGAAGCTCGAGTTCATCCACAAGGTGATCGGCGCCGCGGTGCGCGGTGACGTGGCCATGCGCTTCTCTGCGGCCGAGGAGCCGGCCGAAGTCGGCTGATGACCACGAGCGTGCGCCCGTGACGTCTTACCGAGGCCGCAAGACTTCGGTCGGCCGCACGTTCAGATAGACCGGCACCGGAGACGTGGCACCGCGTATCAGCTTGAGCGCGCAGTCGCGGTTCATGCGGCTGGCGTCCAGCGCCTGGTGCAAGGCATCGACGCTGTCGATCACCACGCCATCGAGTCCGACGATCAGGTCGTGGGTGTGCACGCCCGCCAGCGCGGCCGGGCTGTGGGGCTCGACCGACGATACCCGCACCCCGCTGGATTGCGGAAGCTCGTAGGCCAGCACCACGCGCCGGTCCAGCGTCTGCGTGTTGCCTGCCACACCCAGGAAGCCGCGGCGCACACGGCCGTGCTGCAGCAGCTGCGGGATGACCCACGACGCAATGTCCACCGCCACCGCGAAGCAGATGGATTGCGCACCACGAATGATCGCGGTGTTGATGCCGATCACCTCGCCGCGCGAATCCAGCAGCGGGCCGCCGGAGTTGCCGGGGTTGAGCGCCGCATCCGTCTGGATCACGTCGGGGATGAGCCGGCCCGTGCTCGCACGCATGCTGCGGCCCAGCGCACTGACGATGCCGGCCGTCACCGTGTGTTCGAAGCCCAGCGGATTGCCGATCGCGATGGCGATCTGGCCGCGCTTCAGCCCGGCCGATCGGCCCAGCGAGGCGTGGGTCAGCGTGCCCTTGGAGAGACCATCAATGCTCAACACCGCGAGATCGGTGTCCGGGTCGTCGCCGACCCAGCGCGCCGCGAACTCGCGGCCGTCGGCCAGCGACACGCGGTAGTTCACCGCGGGCCGGGCCGTCACCGGCGCCTGGCCCGCACGCACCACATGCGAGTTGGTCAGCAGGTAGCCGTCTGGCGTGAAGAGAAAACCCGACCCGCCCCCCAACGGCGAGTCTGCGCCGCGGAGCTGAACCGCCGCCACGCTGGGACCAACACGCTCGACCACGTCGCTGACGGTTTGCGAATAGGCATCATGAAGAAAGGCATCGCTCGCACCCAAGACAGCTCTCCTTAGTCGGGCTAGGTGTGAGCGAAGGCAGGAGTTTCAAGGGTCCGCGAACACGATCCCGCTCATTCCACAAAAGACTGACGGCTCATTTGTCGACCCGCCCCCCCGCTACGCGGCCTGCAGCAGACCACGTTCGCGCAGCACTTCTTCGGCCGCGAAGAGACCGTTCAGCGCAGCCGGGAAGCCTGCATAGACGGCCATCTGCATGATCACCTCGACCACCTCTTGCGCGCTGCAACCCACGTTGAGCGCGCCGTGCACGTGCACCTTGAGTTGCGGCGTCGCGTTGCCGAGCGCCGTCAGCGCCGCGACGACGGCAATCTCGCGCGACTTCAGGTCGAGACCGGGGCGCGAATAGATGTCGCCGAACGGGAACTCGACGATGTAGCGCGCGAAGTCGGGGGCGATCGTTGCGAGCGATTCGACGACGCGCGTGCCGGCTTCGCCGTCGATCTCTTGCAGCTTGCGCAAGCCGCGCTCGTAGCGTTCGTTGTTCACGGTGTCGTTCATGTCTGTTTCCTGTACCAGTCGAGTTTGTCGCGAAGGGCTGCGAGGTGTTCACCCAGGTCGTCGAGTTGAGCCACCAGCCAGTGCTCGTGTGACTCGAGCAACACCTGGCGTTCACGCAAGGTGGCATCGCCACGCTCGCGCAACTGGGCGTAGTGGCGGATCTGCTTGAGCTGCATGCCGATGCGCTTGAGGCGCAGCACGAAGGCCATCCAGTCCACGTCGTTCGCGTCGTAGCGGCGATGGCCGCTGGCAGCACGCGCGACGGCGCGCAGCACGCCGATGCGTTCGTAGTAGCGCAAGGTGTCGGCGGTGAGGCCGGTGGCCCGCGCCATCTCGGCCACGGTCAGCGAGGGGTTTGAAGAAGAAGTCACACCGCAACCTTAAATCTTGGAGTGCACTCCAAGTCAAGCGCCGCGTGTTCTGTTTTTATCGCACCGTGCTGGCCAGGATCGGGAACAACTTGATCAGCCCGTCGGACATCACCTCGACCGCCAGCGCCGCGAGGATCAAGCCCATCAGCCGCGTCATCACGTTGATGCCGGTCTTGCCCAGCACCTTGGCGATGCGCCCGGCCGCGCTGAACGCCAGCCAGACCGACAAACCGATCACCACGCCGTAGCCGACCAGGAACGCGACTTCCCACCAATGGCGGGTCTTGTCGGCATAAATCACCATGGTCGAAATGGTGGCCGGGCCGGTGAGCAGGGGAATGGTCAGCGGCACGACGGCGATGCTGTCGCCGGCGTCGACCTTGTCGCGGCCCTCGGTCACGTCTTCCTTGCGGGTCTCGGCCGGCTGGGCATTCAGCATCTGCAGCGCCGAAATCAGCAGCAAGGTGCCGCCGCCGACCTGGAACGAGGCGAGCGAAATGCCGAAGAACTCGATGATCCGCAGCCCCGCCACCGCGCTGACCGCGATCACCACGAACGCGCTGAAGGCCGCCACGCGGATGGTGCGCTGGCGCTGCTGGCGCGTGAAACCTTCGGTGAAGTGGATGTAGAAAGGGATCACGCCAATCGGGTTGACGATGGCGAGCAGCGCGACCAGGGGCTTGTAGATGTCCATGGGGCATTTTGCTGGCTCAGGCCCGGCTGACGCAGATAGCGCAAACCCGGCAGCGAGTTTCACGCCTGCGCGACACCCACTTTGGACGCTTTGCTCATTCCCGGTGCACGATAAATGGAAAACCCTGTGCAGGCCCCATTCGCCACCCCAAGCCTAAATCGGCAGCCGATCGGACAAGCCGGCCGAACAAATTGTTCTGTCACGACGTCCACAAAAGTGAGGAAGGGCGCGCTTTCGATCATAGGGATGGCGCCTCTTGGCGTGCACGTGTCCAATGCCCTACCCCGAAAACAACACTTTCCAGTTCGGGCGTATTGCAGGGCTTTCCACTATTTGCACCGGTTTGCTCAATTACTTGATAATGGAATTTCCCGGTATGGATGCAGCGCCTTCGCTTGAATGGTTCAGGATAGGTAAAAGCTCCACATTTGTTCTCTGTCTCTTCAGGAAAGAAAGGCGCTCTCCATGGGCAATAAACTTTACGTCGGCAATCTCGCGTACAGCGTTCGCGACGAAGATCTCCAGCAAGCATTCGCTCAATTCGGCACCGTCTCATCTGCCAAGGTGATGATGGACCGCGACACTGGCCGCTCCAAGGGCTTCGGCTTCGTGGAAATGGGCTCGGACGCCGAGGCCCAATCGGCCATCAACGGCATGAACGGCCAGGCCCTCGACGGCCGCGCCCTGGTTGTCAATGAAGCCCGCCCACGCGAAGAGCGTCCGGGTGGCTTCGGCGGCGGCGGTGGTGGTGGCCGTTCCGGCGGTGGTGGCGGCTTCGGTGGCGGCGGTGGCCGTTCCGGTGGCGGCGGCTTTGGCGGCGGTTCCGGTGGTGGCGGCGGTGGCTACGGCGGTGGTGGCGGTGGCCGCTCCGGCGGTGGTGGCGGCTACGGCGGTGGCGGCGGTGGCCGCTCCGGCGGTGGTGGCGGCTACGGCGGTGGCGGCAGCAGCGGCGGTGGCCGCGGCGGCTACTAAGCCCTCAGCCGAGCCGCTTCATTGAAGCGGGCTCAACAGAAAGCGGTGGATGCGCAGGCACCCACCGCTTTTTTCATGGCAGATCCGACGCGGCTGGCTAACCTTTGTCTGACGCGGTGGCCAACCGGGCTGCGCGCCGGCGACGCCACAGCACGCGGCCGCCCCATCCGGCAGGGCCGAGCATCAGCGCCCAAGGCAGCACGGCGACAACAAAGGTGATCAAGCCGGCCACGCTGTGGGCCAGCATGCGCCCTGCGCCGCGGACGGCATCGCTCACCGGCGACCAGACTCCGGTTTCCAGCACTGAGGGGCGGGCACTGAAACCCAGCGTCACAAGCACCTTGTCGGTCTGGTTGGACAAAGCCTTGCGCCGCGAGGCGAGGCTGTCGAGTTCGCTCTGCACACGCACCAGCTCCCGCTCCACGTCGATCAGGTCCTTGAGCTTGGCGCCGGGCGTGCCCATCAGGCTGCGCAGGTGGTCGCGAAACTCGCTCATGTTCTTCAGGCGCGCGTCGGTGTCGATGACCTCGTCGGTCTTGTCTTCGGCCGTCTTGCTGTGCTGGCCCACACTGCCCAGGGCGCTGACCTGCTTGAGGAAGGCGTCGAGCTTGTCGGGCGGCACGCGCGCTTCGAGCTGTGCGCTGGCCGGGCGGCGTTGGTCATCGCGTATCAGGGTCGAGCCTAGCACCTCGCAACCGGCCGCCTCGCACGCTTCGTTGGCCTGGCGCCAGGCGGTCTCGACGGCGTCCGCCTCGGTCTGGATCTGAAGATCGTGCCGCACCGCCACATAGCGCCGAAGAGGCGCTGCCTGCGCATCCGCTTGTGCCGAAGTATCGCCACGAGCCCGCTTGTCCATGGCCACCGAAGCCGGCGCCGTCATTGCCATGCCCGCCTGGAGCGTGACGCCGTCGGAGGCTTCTTTCTTGCCGCATGCGCCGAGCAGCAGCAGGCAGGTCAAGGTCGACGTGAAGAGATATCGCATGGGGGCTCCGTGGGACTGTGATGTCTCTTCTACGTCGCAGCCCCGCCAACGGGGTGAAACGGCTGCCGCGCCGTCACTCGCCCTGGCGGTGCTTGCGCGCACGACCAGCCAGCACGCGGTCGAACAGCGCGTTGGGCAAGGCGCGCAGCAGCTTGGCGACGACACCCATCTGCCACGGGATCACGCGGTAGCTCACGCCCGCGGTGATCGCGCGGAAAGCCTTGTCGGCAAAGACATCCGGCTGCATCAGGAAGGGCATGCTGTAGCGGTTTTCGCTCGTGAGCGGCGTGGCCACGTAGCCCGGGCCCACGGTCACGACCTTCACGCCGCTCGGCCGCAGCTCGCCGCGCAGGCTCTCGCAGTAGCTGATGACGGCCGCCTTGCTGGAACAGTAGGCGCCGTGCCCCGGCAGGCCGCGGATGCCGGCCACGCTCGCGATGCCGACCAGGGCGCCCGAACGGCGCGTGCACATCGCGGCGATGAAGGGCTGGAAGGTGGCGGCCATGCCGATGTTGTTGGTCTCGAACGTGGCGCGCATGACCTCGATGTCGTCGAGCACGGCCGTGTCCATGCCGATGCTGACGCCGGCGTTGGCGATCACCACGTCAGGCAGGCCCTGTGCCTCGATGCACGCCCGGCCGGCGCCGGTGATGGCGGCGATGTCGCGCACATCGGCACCGTAAACAGCAAAGCGCGCTGCATCCAGGCCTTGCGACTGCGCCCAGGCCTGCACTTCTGCGGCGCGGCGCGCCACCAGTGCGAGCCGGTAGCCCGCCCGGTAGAAACGCGCGGCCAGCGCCTGGCCAATGCCGCTGGACGCACCGGTGATGAAAACGAGCGGCGCAGCGCTCATGGCTGCTTCACCCGGGAATCGAAGGTGGCACGGGTGCGCCCGCTGAACTGGATCAGCCGGTCGAGGTGGCTGTACTCGATGCCGTCGGCCCGTACCTGGGTGCCGGCTCGCGTGATCGTCACCGGCAGGTGCGAACGCACACGCTCGGTGTCGAGAAAGGCGTGCAGAAACTCGCCGCGGAAATTGATGGCCGGTTCGGTCGCAGTGGCCTCCGCCACGATCTCGGCACCGCCCAGCAGCTGCACTTCGGTGGCCGCGCCGTTGGCGATGGCCCGGCGCGCAGTGGCCAACGTGATGCGGCCGTCGGGGCTGACGGCACGCAGACGCACGTTGTCGATCTCCACCGTGTCGGTGTCGGGAAAGTGGCGCAGCGTGTCGCCTTCGATCTGCGCGCGCAGCGGGCCTTGCGGCGTGAAGCGCTGCACCGCGAAGTTGTGCATCTCGTAGTCGGGCTCGTGCCGCGCCGGCGCGGCTGTTCGCTCTTCGCCGGCCAATGGCGTGTTCTTCACCAGCCACCAGGTGGCCAGGGCCAGCAGGGCCATCAGCAGCAGCGGCAGGTAAGCGGAGGCGAGCTGCAGCAGTCGCCAGCGCAAAGGCTGCTTCACGCGGGGCGCCGTCGTAGCCGGTGCGGGCGGCGCCAGCACCGTCAGCTCGCTCAACGCATCGGTTTCAGGCACCGGCATCCAATGTGACGAGGTGGCTGTGCAGCAGCGGCGCGTAGCGGCCGGCCGCGGTGAGCAGCAGGTCACAGCACTCGCGCGCCGCACCGTGGCCGCCGCTGGCGGTGGTGATGTGATGAGACACCGCCTTGACCTCGGCATGCGCGTTGGCAGGGGCGCAGGCAAAGCCGGCGCGCGCCATCAGCGGCAGGTCGGGCCAGTCGTCGCCCATCGCGGCCAAGGCGTCCCAGCCCAGCTTCAGTTGTGCGAGCAAGACCTCGGCCGCAGCCAGTTTGTCGTGCGCGCCATACACGGCATGCGCGATGCCCAGGTCGGCCACGCGGCGGCGCACCGCCGGCGAGTCGCGGCCGGTGATGACGATGGGGGTGATGCCGCCTTGCGCCAGCAGCTTCAGGCCATGGCCGTCGAGCGTGCTGAAGGCCTTGAACTCCTCACCGCGCTCGCTGATGTAGATGCGCCCGTCGGTGAGCACGCCGTCGACGTCGAAGATGGCAGCGCGCACCGGCTGTGCCTTCAGCAGCAGCTCGGGCGCGAACGACAGCACCGGCGTGATCGCGCGCATCAGATGACCTTGGCACGCATCAGATCGTTGAAGCTCAGAGCACCCACCAGCATGCCGGTTTCGTCGACCACCACCACGAGCGTGATGCGCGCCTCTTCCATCAAGTCGGCGGCCTCGACCGCCAAAGCATGGGGTCGAACGGTGCGCGGTTTGCGGTGCATGACGTCGTTTGCCGTCAGGCCGCGCAAGTCGCGCCCCTGCTCGATGCAACGGCGCAGGTCGCCGTCGGTGAAGATGCCCAGCACCTTGGCCGCGCTGTCGGTGACGATCGCGGCGCCCAGGCTCTTGGCGCTCATCTCCCGCATCACCTCGGTGAAAGCGGTCTCGGGGTCGACACGCGGCAGCGCGTCGCCGGTGCGCATCAGGTCGCGCACATGCGTGAGCAGCTTGCGGCCCAGGCTGCCGCCGGGGTGGGAACGCGCGAAGTCTTCCTCCTTGAACCCCCGTGCATCGAGCAGCGCGACGGCGAGCGCATCGCCCAGCGCCATCTGTGCGGTGGTGCTGGCGGTGGGCGCCAGCTTGAGCGGGCAGGCCTCTTGTTCGACGGCACTGCTGAGCGCAATGTCGGCATGCTGCGCGAGCGACGACTCGGCGCGGCCCGTCATCGCCACCAGTGTGATGCCCACGCGCTTGAGGGCCGGCAAGATGGCGGTGAGTTCGTCGACTTCACCCGAGTTCGAGATCGCGAGCACCACGTCGCCCGGCGTCACCATGCCCAGGTCGCCATGGCTGGCCTCGGCCGGGTGGACGAACATCGCCGGTGTGCCGGTAGACGCCAGTGTGGCGGCGATCTTGCGGCCCACATGGCCGCTCTTGCCCATGCCCATCACCACGACGCGGCCGGTGCAGGCCAGCATGGCCTTGACGGCTTCGGCGAACTCGGGGCCCTGGCGTGCTTTCAGTCCAAGCAGGGCCTTGGCCTCGATGTCGAAGGTGTCGCGCGCAAGCTGTAGCGCACGTTCGGCATCGAATGAAGTGATGGAGGGAGCTTGAGCAGGCACGGCGCAGCGGTTGCGTGAGGGGCGTCCAGTAGGATTCGATGATTGTAGGCACGCAGCTTGCGCGAACCGCCCCTCATGGCATCCACCCTAGAAATCGTGTTGCTGTACCTCGTCGCCGCGGTGGCCGGCGTGGTGGTGTGCCGCTCGCTGCGCTTGCCGCCGATGCTCGGCTACCTGGCCGTCGGCGTGCTGATCGGCCCTAATGCGCTGGCGCTGGCCAAGGGTTCGGCGGGCGTCACCTACCTGGCCGAGTTCGGCGTGGTGTTCCTGATGTTCGTCATCGGGCTCGAATTCAACCTGCCCAAGCTCAAGAGCATGCGCAAGCTGGTGTTCGGCCTCGGGCTGAGCCAGGTGGCCTTGACGATTGCCGTCGCCATCGCGGGCAACGCGGTTCTGGCATGGGCATTCAGCCTGGCCGGCCGCCACTGGGGCTTGAGCTGGCAGAGCGCCGTGGCGCTGGGGGGCGCCTTGGCGATGAGCAGCACCGCCATCGTGGTGAAGTTGATGGCCGAGCGGCTGGAGCTCGAAAGCGAGCATGGCCGCCGCGTGATGGGGGTGCTGCTGTTCCAGGATTTGGCCGTGGTGCCGCTGCTGGTGCTGATCCCAGCGCTGGGCTCGTCGCCCGAGAAGCTACTCACCGAGTTGGCGTTCGCCGCGCTGAAGGCCGGCGCGCTGCTCACGGTGCTGCTGGTCGGAGGCCAGCGCGTCATGCGATGGTGGCTGACGCTGGTGGCGCGGCGCAAGAGCGAAGAGCTGTTCATCCTCAACCTGCTGCTGGTCACGCTGGGCCTGAGCTGGCTGACTGAACACGCAGGCCTGTCGCTCGCTCTGGGCGCCTTCGTGGCCGGCATGCTGATCGCCGAGACCGAATACAAACACCAGGTGGAGACCGACATCCGGCCCTTCCACGACGTGCTGCTGGGGCTGTTCTTCATCACCATCGGCATGAAGCTCGATGGCGAGATCATCCTCGACCAGTGGGCACTGGTGTTGGTGCTGAGCGTGCTGCCGGTGGTGTTCAAGTTCGTGCTGGTCGCGGCCTTGGCCAAGGTCTTCGGTGCGGCCACCGGCGTCGCGCTGCGCACGGGGCTGTACCTTGCACAAGCGGGTGAGTTCGGTTTCGTGTTGCTGACCCTGGCCACGCAAGAGATGCTGCTGCCGGCGCATCTGCAGAGCCCGGTGCTCGCGAGCATGGTGCTGTCGATGCTGGCCACGCCCTTCATCGTGATGTACAGCAACCGCATCGTGATGCGGCTGAGCGCGACCGACTGGTTGATGCAGTCGGTCGCGATGACCTCGATCGCCAAGCGCGCCATCAACACCGAGGCCCACATCATCATCGCCGGCTATGGCCGCAGCGGCCAGAACCTGGCGCGCCTGCTCGATGGCGAACACATTCCCTACATGGCGCTCGACCTCGACCCCGATCGCGTGCGGCAGGCCGCTGCCGCGGGCCAGAGCGTGGTGTTCGGCGACGCGGCGCGTCTGCAAAGCCTGATGGCCGCCGGCCTCGCACGCGCCAGCGCAGTGGTGGTGAGTTACCACGACACGCCCTCGGCGCTGAAGATCCTGCACCTGGTGCAGGCGCACGCACCCACCGTGCCGGTGATCGTGCGCACGCTGGACGACACCGACATCGAACGCCTGCAGGCCGCTGGTGCCACCGAGGTCGTTCCCGAAGCCATCGAAGGCTCGCTGATGCTGGCCAGCCACGCGCTAGCGCTGGTGGGTGTGCCGATGCGCCGCGTGATCCGTGTGGTGCAAGACCAGCGCGATGCGCGCTACAGCCTGCTGCGCGGCTACTTCCACGGCGCCGACGACGACACGGTCGACGACCTGCAGCAGGCGCGCCTGCTCAGCGTCAGCCTGCCCGCCGCGGCCGCCAGCCTGGGCCAAACGCTGGCCGACCTGGCCTTGCATGCGGTGGGCGTGAGCGTGGTGTCGGTGCGGCGGGCCTCGGGCGCCGTCACCAAGCCCGAGGACGCGTTGACCTTGAGCGCTGGCGACACCTTGGTGCTGTCGGGCCTGCCGGAGGCCTTGTCGCTGGCCGAAGGCAAGCTGCTCGGCCGCTCCTGAGTGCGTTGAACGAACCAGAGGCCCGAAGGCCTCTTGGTCGTCACCTTGCAGGTGTCACTTGCATAGAGCGTTCACGGGCAGGCTGCTGAGTTGGCAACCGCCAGCGGACGCAAGGCCTTGGTGGTGGCACTGTCATCGGCGCCGGTGGTGTTCTGGGTGTAGGTGCATCCGTAGGTCGGCACCGCGACGGTCGCTGCGGTCACGACGTCATCGCCCGTGGGCTTTACCCCGTCGCGCTCCCACTTGATCATGTCGTCGAAGGCCGTCGCCTGCTCCGCGATCGTGAAGTCGCAGTGCGAGATGCCGCGGATCGCCCGTTGCACCAGCCAGGCGCTGTTGCCCTTGGCCGCCACGCGTTGCTGGTAGACCTGCTCCATCACGAAGGGCACGAACAAGTCGCCCAGGGTGTGGATCGACACCACCGGGATCTTGATGTCACCGTTCGCCTTGGGAATCCAGCGCAGGCCGTCGCGGCGCAAGCGGTTGGCGTCAGGGTCCGCGGTGAGCTTCAGTGCCGCGGCGTTGAGCGCCGCAGACCCAGCCACGTCGCCATCGATCACATAGGTGAAGCGGTTGGTGTCGATCACGCTCTTGGTCAGGATGCCGCTGACGGTGCCGTCGCCGCCGAAGGTGCCGTACGACGACGGAAAGCTGCCGCCGTAGGCCAAACCCAGGTCGAACATCGGGCGCTCGCCGCCTGTCAGGTTCTTGACGACCGACTTGTACTTGTCTCCGATCGCCGTGGTGGCGATGGGCACGCCGGGCGAGCCGGGGAAGGTGCTGAACAGGGTGGAGGTGACCAGGACACTGATGTCGGCCCAGCCTGTGGTCGGGTACTTGGGCACGCCAGCCAGCGCCTGCGCCGTGACCTGCATGCCGCTGAATACGTCGAACAGCTCCGTATCGCCGACGACACCGCACATGGGCACGGCGCCCGCGTACGCCACCTTGTGGTTGGCGGTGGTGGCGGCTTCTGCTTCGATCGCGGCCGCGGTGATGTGGCCACCCATCGAATGGCCGGTGATGTAGATCTTGGTGGGCGCCGCCAGCGGGTGGGAGTTCGCGGCGGCGATGTCGTTGAACGCCAGCGCCAGCGCGTTGGTGTCTTCCACACCGGCCCGAACGTCGTAGTAGTTCTTGCTGTAGCTGGACGCAGCCCAGGCATAGCCGTTCTGGATCAGGTAGCGGCGAATCGACGGGTTGTTGACGTTGAGCGTGTTGCCGGCGCCTGCGTAACCATGCGCATACATGACCAGCTTGCCGTTCCAGTTGGCCGGCACCTCGACTCGGTACGCGGCACCGCCGAGGACACCCGCCCAGCGGCTGGTGGTCGACATGTCGACCGTGTCCGAGGGGCCGGCGGCCATGGGTGCGAAGGTGGTGGCGGTGGGGTCGGCCGGCGCAAAGCTGTTTCGCGCATCCTGGGGTCGTGTCTCTTCAGGGGCTGGCGGGGGTGCGGGAACCGGTGCGGGGTCGTCGCTGCCTCCGCAAGCGGCCAGCAATACGGTGCCGAATAGCGCGGCGAGGCGCATCGATGTAATGGACTGCATGGATTTGTCTCCTGGTGTTTGAACTGTTGGATTCGGACCAGCGTGCGAGCGCGGTCTGAAGCAAGGGTAGTTCGCACGACACCAGGCGATGAGCGGGCTTTCCCCCTGCGCTCAGTCACCTCGGGGACAAATGGTTCTGCTCGGTGGAACGCAAGAGACGGGCGGGTGACGTCCGCGTCCCGCGGCGTCATCGCGCATTGCCGGCCAGTTCAGGTGACCGGCGTCTGCTTGGTCATGTTGGCGCGCATGCGTGTGGCCATCACACCACCGGCTGCGCGGATCAGCTCCAGTGCCAGGGCCGGCGAGCGCTGCGCAAGCTCTTCGAGCCGCGGGCCACGCAAGGCCCAGATGATGGACGGTGTCATCGCCTCGACGCTGGCGTTGCGCGGCCCGTCGATGAACAACCCCGGTTCACCGACCACCGAGCCCGGACGAAGAATGGCGATGCGGTTGCTGCCGGGCGGGCCGCCGGTCACGAAGACCTGCAGCGAGCCGCGGCCCAGGAAGTACATGCTGCGGTCGTTGTCACCCTGCTTGATGACGAGGTCACCTGTGCGCACATCGTGCTGCGTCAGGTAAGGGCCGATGGTGCGCCACTGGTCCGCATTCAGACGTGCCCTGAAGGCGTCTTCGGTGTTGAGCGATTGAATGGCTTGAACCAGCTCGTTGAAGTCCATGATGGGTCGTTGCCGCGAAGTGAGAGGGCGCGGTCTGTGAAACACCGCTGCCGCCAATTATCGGCTCGTGAGATGCGCCTCACAACCCGGGCAGACCTGGAGCCGCCGCTATTTGCCGATGCAGAAGCGGCTGAAGATCTCGCCGAGCAGGTCGTCGGAAGTGAACTGCCCGGTGATCTCGGACAATGCGTTGTGCGCCAGGCGCAGCTCTTCGGCCAGCAGATCGAGCGCCGGCGCAGTCGACGCGGCTTGCGACTGAGCCGCTTCCAGATGGGCCTGTGTACGCTGCAACGCATCCACGTGGCGCGCACGCGCAATGAACAGGCCTTCGGGCTGAGCGTGCCAGCCCGCGAGGCCCAGCAGCGTTTTCCGCAACTCGGCCAAGCCGTCGCCCGTCAGCGCCGACAAGACCGTGCCAGGTGGGTGGGGCACCGAAGCGAGATCGCTCTTGTTGAAGACGTGGACCACACGTTCGGCAAGCGGCTCGAGGCGTTGCGCAATCAGCGCGTCGCCGTGGTCGTAGCCGGATTCGCCGAGGCGCGTCAGGTCATGCAAAAACAGCACCGCGTCGGCGCGTGCAATCTCGTCCCAGCTGCGTGCGATGCCGATGCGCTCGACCTCGTCGCCCGAGTCGCCGAGCTCACGCAGGCCGGCGGTGTCGATCACGTGCAGCGGCACCCCTTCGATCTGGATCGTCTGGCTCACCTTGTCGCGCGTGGTGCCGGGAATCGGCGTGACGATGGCCAGCTCGGCACCGGCCAGTGCGTTGAGTAACGAGCTCTTGCCCACGTTCGGCTGGCCGGCCAGCACCACCTGGATGCCTTCGCGCAGCAGCGCACCTTGGCGTGCCCGGTCGAGCACCGTGGTGACTTGGGTTGCGATGGCGTTGAGCTGACCACGCGCATCGGCTTTCTGCAGAAAGTCGATGTCTTCTTCGGGGAAGTCGAGCGTGGCTTCGACCAGCATGCGCAGCTTGATCAGGCGTTCGCTCAGGCCGTCGATCTCGTTCGAGAAAGCGCCTGTGAGCAAGCGGCTGGCCGAGCGAGCGGCGGCTTCGGTGCTGGCCTCGATCAGGTCGCTCACCGCCTCGGCCTGGGCCAGATCGAGCTTGTCGTTGAGGTAGGCACGCTCAGTGAACTCGCCCGGTTCGGCCAGGCGCAACCCGATGTCTCGTCCGGCTTCCAGGCAGCGAGCGAGCAGCAGTTGCAAGACCACGGGGCCGCCGTGCGCCTGCAGTTCGAGCACGTCTTCGCCGGTGTACGAATGCGGTCCGGGGAAGTGGATCGCGATGCCCTGGTCGATGGCTTGGCCCAACGCGTCGACGAAGGGCAGGTAACTCGCGTGACGCGCTTTCAGCGGATGGCCGCACACCGCGGCGATCAGCGGCTGCAGGTCGCGTCCGGAGGCGCGAACAATGCCCACAGCCCCACGGCCCGCCGCGGTGGCAATGGCAACAATGGGGTCGTGATGGCGCGGCAGCATGCCGGCGATTGTCCCCGACGCGTTGCCGAACGGCGGCTCGATGGCCACCGCCCGGCACCGATGCCCAGCTACTTGCCGAGCACGCCCAGCTGCTTGTTGATGATGTATTGCTGCGCGATGGCGAGGACGTTGTTGGTCAGCCAGTACAGCACCAAGCCAGCCGGGAAGCCGAAGAACATCACCGAGAACACCAGCGGCATGATCCACATCATCCGGGCCTGCACCGGGTCTGGCGGCGTGGGGTTGAGCCAGGTCTGCAACAGGCTCGACGCCGTCATCAGCAGCGGCAGGATGAAGTACGGGTCCTTGGCCGACAGATCGGTGATCCAGCCGATCCACGGCGCATTGCGCATTTCGACGCTGGACAGCAGCGTCGAGTACAGCGCGATGAAGAACGGCATTTGCACGAGGATGGGCAAGCAGCCGCCGAGCGGGTTGACCTTCTCCTCGCGGTAGATGCGCATCATCTCCTGCTGCATCTGCTGCGGCTTGTCCTTCAGCCGCTCGCGCATTTCCATCACCTTCGGGTTGATGGCCTTCATCTTGGCCATCGAACGGTAGGCGCTGACGTTGAGCCAGTAGAAAGCGATGCGCAACAGCACCACCAGCGCGACGATGGACCAGCCCCAGTTGCCCAGCAACGAATGCAGCTGCGTCAGCAACCAGAACAGCGGCTTGGCCAGGATGGTGAGCCAGCCGTAGTCGCGAACCAGATCGAGACCGGGTGCCACGTCTTCCAGGCTCTTGAGCTTCTTGTCTTCTTGCGGGCCGGCGAAGAGCATTGCGTCGAGCGTCTTGGTGGCGCCCGGTGCAATCTCACCCAGCGGCAGGAACATGCCGACGGTGTACTCGTTGGTCGCGTTCGGCACCTTGTCGGCGAAGAACTCGCGCTGTTGCTTGCCGCCCACCAGCCAGGCCGTCGCGAAGTAATGCTGAACCATCGCAACCCAGCCGTTGTCGGCGCTCTTGTCGAATTCGGCCTTGCCCTTGTCGATGTCCTTGAAGTCGATCTTCTTGAACTTGGACGCCTCGGTGTAGATCGCCGGGCCGGTGAAGGTGCTGTAGAAGCTGGAGCCACCGGGAGGCGGGTTGCCGTCGCGCACCAGCTGCAGGTACAGGCGCGGGCTCAGCACAGCCGATGAGTTGTTGACGACCTCGTGCTTCACGTCGATGGCGTAGTCGCCACGCTTGAAGGTGTAGGTCTTGACGAGCTTGACGCCGCCGATTTCGGGCGACTCGAACTTCACCTGCAGCTGCTTGGCGCCTTCGGCCAGCGTGCGTTCGCCGGGAACCAGCTGCATCACGGTGTGGTGCTCGGGCAGCGGGCCAGCGCCAGCCGCAGGCCAGAGGCCGGTGCGGGCGATGTAGTAGCGGCTGCTCGACTGGTCGAGCAGAACCACGTTCTTCTTGGCGGCCTTCGGGTCGACCGGTTCGTCGGGCCGGCCCTTGAACAGGTTCATCACGTGATCGACGATGTCGGTGTGCTGCTGGTCGTGCTGTTGCAGCAGCTCCAAACGCACCAGTTCGCCACCCTTGCTGTCCAGCGTGGCCTGCATCAGGTCGGTCGAGATGGTGACCTTCTCTGACGGCAGGTTGGCGTCGGGTGCACTGGCTGCTGATGCCACAGCTGCTGTCCCCGCAACACCCGCAGCCTGTGGCGCGGTGGGGCTTGGTGCAGGACCGGTGCTCGCAGGCCGCGTCACCGGTGCCGGGTTGAACATCGACGGGTGGCCGTTGCTTTTGTTCCAGGCGTCCCAGAGCAGGGCGAGCGACATCAGGAACACCACCCACAGCAGGGTGCGGCGAATATCGGTCATGGGGAAGTCTTTTTGCGGGAGGTGAAAAGGGAATGAAACAGGCCTCCGACGTGCTCGGGCACCGGGTCATGGCCGCCCTCGCACCAAGGGTGGCAGCGCGCCAAGCGGCGCAATGTCAGGTAGCTGCCGGCGCCAGCGCCGTGCTGTTCGAGGGCCTGCAGTGCATAGGCCGAGCAGGTGGGTTCAAAGCGGCAGGAGCTGCCCAGCCAGGGGCTCAGAAAGAAGCGATAGGCCCGCACCAGCGCGAGCAGCAGCCTTTGAGGCAAAGCAACGATCTGGCGGAGCATCGTGGTTGCCGCTCAGGCCGAGACGCGACGTGCAGCGTCAGCCAATACGCCAGCCAGCTCGGCCCCGGCACAAGCTCCCAGTGCATCTGAAGCCGCACTCGGAAAGGTGACACGGTCGAAAGGCGAACGAAGCCGGACCACCCACAAGCCAGGAGCCAAGCCCGCTTGCGCCGACGCGGCGGAACGGATCTGGCGCTTGAGCAAGGTGCGCGTCACCGAGCGACGGGCGTGCCGCTTGGGGACCACGGCACCCAGCCAGCAGGCCTCTGGACCCAAGTCATCCACAGCCAGGCCCTGTTCAGGTGCTTGATCTGTTGACAACTCGGTGGAAACCAGCCGCGGACGGGGTTTCGCGGGTCGGCTCGGGCAGCTTTCGAGGTAGTGCACCGCAAAATGCGCACTGCGCGCTCGGATGGGTGACCCCAGAACGCGTTCGAAATCGACGGATCGCACAATGCGCCCGATCACGGCGTGACCGGTGGTGCGGCAACGGGGCCGAGCGGCCTCAGACAGCCAGACGCTTGCGGCCCTTGGCGCGGCGTGCGTTGATGACGGCACGGCCGCCGCGGGTCTTCATGCGGACGAGGAAGCCGTGGGTACGGGCGCGGCGGGTCTTGGAGGCTTGGTAGGTGCGTTTCATGATGGATCCTGCTGAACGGGGCTAAGCTCTCGACCGCTGCGCGCAGCATGCTTGCCGCGGCCCGTCTCTTCTACTGCTACCCACCGTCATTGAACGTTCCCGAAAAGGGCTCCGGGAAACCCACTATTACACCAAAAACCCCCTTCAAAGTCAAAGACTTGCACGGCGACATGCGCCTGCGCACGGCTATTGACCGGCTCGTCAAAACTGTGGATAACCGCGTCTTTCCGATCCTTCGCGACGTAGAATCCCGCCGCTCCAAGAAGACTTTTCCACAATATGAGCGCTGATCTCTGGCAACGCGGCTGCGAGCGACTCGCCGCGGAGTTGCCCGAACAACAATTCAACACCTGGATCCGCCCCCTGCCTGCTGCCGACGTCACCGACGACGGCGGCGACGGGGCGGTGGCGTCTCTGCGGGTGCCCAACCGTTTCAAGCTGGACTGGATCCGCAACCAGTACGCCAGCCGCATCGAAGCCGTGTTGAGCGAACTCGCCGGCAAGCCGGTGCGCCTGGACCTGACGCTCGCGGCTCGCGAAATCACGGCTGTCCGCATTCCCACTGTCTCGGTTCGAACCAACGGGCCGGTGGCCGCCACGCAAGGCTTCAATGGCCATGGCCACAGCAACGGAGCTGGCATATCACCCACGTCGGCCCGCTTGTCGGGTGACACGAATTCGGCCACCTTGCCACGCCACCGCCTGAATCCGGCACTTACTTTCGACACGCTGGTGCCCGGCCGTGCCAACCAGATGGCGCGCACCGCGGCCCTGCACGTCGCCGGCGCACCCGGCCAGATGTACAACCCCTTGTTCATCTACGGCGGTGTCGGCCTGGGCAAGACGCACTTGGTGCATGCCGTCGGCAATGCGCTGCTGGCCGACCGCAGCGACGCCCGCGTGCTGTATCTGCACGCCGAGCAGTTCATCACCGACGTGGTGAAGAACTACCAGCGCAAGACCTTCGACGAGCTGAAAGCCAAGTACCACCAACTCGACCTGCTGCTGATCGACGACGTGCAGTTTTTTGCAGGCAAAGAGCGCACGCAGGAAGAGTTCTTCAACGCCTTCGAGGCGCTGCTGGCCAAGAAGGCCCACATCATCATGACCAGCGACACCTACCCCAAGGGGCTGGTGGACATCGACGAGCGCCTCACCTCACGCTTCGACGCCGGTCTCACGGTGGCAATCGAGCCGCCCGAGCTCGAGATGCGCGTGGCCATCCTGATGCGCAAGGCCGACCTCGAAGGCACGCCGATGCCCGAAGACGTGGCCTTCTTCGTCGCGAAGAACGTGCGCGCCAATGTGCGCGAGCTCGAAGGTGCGCTGCGCAAGATCCTGGCTTATTCGCGCTTCTCGCAGAAAGACATCAACATCCAGCTCGCGCGTGAAGCACTGAAAGACCTGCTGTCGATCCAGAACCGCCAGGTCGGCGTCGAGAACATCCAGAAGACCGTGGCCGATTTCTACAAGATCAAGGTCGCCGACATGTACAGCAAGAAGCGCCCGGCCAGCATCGCTCGCCCGCGCCAGATCGCGATGTACATCGCCAAGGAAATGACGCAGAAGAGCCTGCCCGAGATCGGTGAGCTCTTCGGCGGTCGCGATCACACGACGGTGCTGCATGCGGTGCGCAAAATCGCTGCCGAGCGCCAGAAGAACACCGAGCTCAACCAGCAGCTTCATGTGCTGGAACAAACACTGAAGGGTTGAAGGCAATGTCAAGTCACAAGCCTGGGGACAACTTCATGACAACTTTCAAGCTGTCCACAGGCCTCGTCACTTGTTCAAAGTTGTTGTCTGCGACTCCCGCCTTTGCGGGGTGTTCGCGCACAGGGTTGATGGCAAGGTAAGCGGTTGATGGAAAAGGGGAAAATGACGTTCTCCACAGAAAACGTCGTCCTCTACTAAGACGACTAAATTAAGAGGTTCACATGATTGTCTTGAAGGCAGCACAAGAAAAAGTTCTGAGTGCTCTGCAAGCCGTCTCGGGCATCGTCGAGCGCCGGCACACTTTGCCCATCCTGGCCAATGTCCTGATTCGCAAGACCGGGGGGCAGATCGAGTTCACGACCAGTGACCTCGAGATCCAGGTTCGTACCATGGCCGACCTCGATGGCGACGCCACGAACTTCAGCACCACGGTCGGTGCGCGCAAGCTGATCGACATCCTGCGTTCGCTGCCGAACGACCAGATCGTCACGCTGAGTTCCAACCAGAACAAGCTCACGCTGCAAGGCGGCAAGAGCCGCTTCACGCTGCAGACGCTGCCGAGCGACGACTTCCCGCTGGTGCAAGAAGCGGCCGACTTCGGCCCCGTCTTCAGCGTGCCGCAGAAGACGCTCAAGTTGCTGATCAACCAGGTGCACTTCGCGATGGCGGTGCACGATATCCGCTACTACCTCAACGGCATTTTGTTCGTGGCCGAAGGCAAGAACCTCACGCTGGTCGCAACCGACGGGCACCGCCTGGCGCTGGCGCAGGCCACGCTCGATGTCGAGATTCCGAAGCAAGAGGTCATCCTGCCGCGCAAGACCGTGCTCGAACTGCAGCGCTTGCTGAAGGACGAAAAAGACGGTGACAACGGCGGCCCGATCGAGATGCGCTTCGCCGGCAACCAGGCCAAGTTCAGCTTCAGCGGCATGGAGTTCGTCACCAAGCTGGTCGAGGGCAAGTTCCCCGACTACAACCGCGTGATCCCGAAGAACCACAAGAACCACATCACGCTGGGCCGTGCGCCCTTGCTCGCCAGCCTGCAGCGGGCCGCCATCCTGACCAGCGAGAAGTTCAAGGGCGTACGCGTCAACATCGAACCCGGCACCTTGCGCATCGCGTCGAGCAATGCCGAGCAGGAAGAAGCGAAAGAAGAGCTCGAGATCGACTACGCCGGTGACGCCATCGAGATCGGCTTCAACGTCACCTACCTGATGGACGCGCTGGCCAACATGAGCGTCGAGATGGTCAAGCTTGAACTGCAAGACACCAATTCCAGCGTCTTGATCACCGTGCCTGAGCAGGCCGGTTTCAAGTACGTCGTGATGCCGATGCGCATTTAAAACGGCCTCGAAGGCCTCATCTGACTGAAAGCGGGCTCTGGCCCGCTTCAACGCTTTTACCGGGGCTGCAACGCAGTGGATGCAGCCCGAACCGTGAGCCTCTAGCAGCAATGACCGACGTGCAAAACCTCCCCGAAGACGACGCCGCCAAGAAAGCCGCCACGGCAGCCGACTACGCTGCTTCGAGTGCCGCCTATGGCGAAGGCAGCATCCAGATCCTCGAAGGCCTGGAAGCCGTGCGCAAGCGCCCTGGCATGTACATCGGCGACACCTCCGACGGCACCGGCCTGCACCACCTGGTGTTCGAGGTGGTCGACAACTCGATCGACGAATCATTGGCCGGCTACTGTGACGACATCGTCGTCACCATCCATTCCGACAACTCCATCAGCGTCACCGACAACGGCCGTGGCATTCCCACCGGCGTGAAGATGGACGACAAGCACGAGCCCAAGCGCAGTGCCGCTGAGATCGCGCTGACCGAGCTGCATGCCGGCGGCAAGTTCAACCAGAACAGCTACAAGGTCTCGGGGGGCCTGCACGGCGTAGGCGTGAGCTGCGTGAACGGTTTGTCGAAGTGGCTGCGCCTCACGGTGCGCCGCGACGGCAAGGTGCACTTCATGGAGTTCAAGCAAGGCATTCCGCAGGATCGCCTGCTGGAGCAGCGTGATGGCTTCGAGGTATCACCGTTGAAGGTAATCGGCGAGACCGAGAAGCGTGGCACCGAAGTCCACTTCTTGCCCGACCTGGAGATTTTCTCCAACATCGACTTCCACTACGACATCCTCAGCAAGAAGCTGCGCGAGCTGAGCTTCCTGAACAACGGCGTGAAGATTCGCCTGGTCGATGAGCGCAACAACCGCGAAGACATCTTTGCCTATGCGGGCGGCGTCAAGGGCTTTGTCGAGTTCATCAACACCGGCAAGAAAGCGCTGCACCCCAACATCTTCGGCGCCATGGGCGAGAAGATGAGCGATCAGGGCACCACCATCACTGCCGATGTGGCGATGCAATGGAACGATGGCTACAGCGAGAACGTGCTGTGCTTCACCAACAACATCCCGCAGCGTGATGGCGGCACCCACCTCACCGGCCTGCGTGCCGCGATGACGCGCGTGATCAACAAGTACATCGACGACAACGATTTCGCCAAGAAGGCCAAGGTCGAAGTCACTGGCGATGACATGCGCGAAGGCCTGTGCTGCGTGCTGAGCGTGAAGGTGCCGGAGCCCAAGTTCTCTAGCCAGACGAAAGACAAGCTTGTCAGCAGCGAAGTGCGTGGCCCGGTTGAAGACGTGGTGAGCAAGGCGCTCACTGACTACCTGCTCGAGAACCCGGTCGATGCCAAGATCATTTGCGGCAAGATCGTCGACGCCTCGCGTGCACGTGAAGCGGCCCGCAAGGCCCGCGAGATGACCCGCCGCAAAGGCGTTCTCGACGGCATGGGCCTGCCTGGCAAGCTGGCCGATTGCCAGGAGAAAGACCCGGCGCTGTGCGAGATCTACATCGTCGAGGGTGACTCCGCCGGTGGCTCCGCCAAACAAGGCCGTGACCGCAAGTTCCAGGCGATCCTTCCGCTGCGCGGCAAGATTTTGAACGTGGAGCGCGCGCGCTTCGAACGCCTGCTGACCAGCAATGAAATCCTCACGCTGATCACCGCGCTCGGCACCAGCATCGGCAAGGAAGAATTCAACCCCGACAAGCTGCGTTACCACCGCATCATCATCATGACCGACGCCGACGTGGACGGCGCGCACATCCGCACCCTGCTGCTCACCTTCTTCTATCGGCAGATGCCCGAGATCGTCGAGCGCGGCCACATCTACATCGCGCAGCCGCCGCTCTACAAGGTCAAGCTCGGCAAGGAAGAGCAGTACCTGAAAGACGGCACCGAACTCGACGCCTACCTGCTCAAGGTGGCACTCAAAGACGCCAAGCTCGAAACCGGCGTTGGTGGCGCTGTGTTGCAAGGCGACACGCTCGACACGTTGGCCCGCCAGTATGTGCTGGCCAACAACGTGGTCGATCGCCTGAGCAAATGGATGGACGTCGAAGGCCTGCGCGCCATGGCCAACGGCCTGGTGCTCAAGCTCGATACGCTCGAAGCTGCTGAAGAATCCGCCGCCGCCCTCAAGGCCGCGCTGCACGATGCCGAGGTCACCGCTGAGTTCGACGTTCGCACCGACAAGCACATCCTGCGCATCAGCCGCATGCACCACGGCAACGTGAAGAGCAGCGTGATCACGGCCGACTTCGTGCACGGTGCCGATTACGAAGCACTGAGCACAGCTGGCCTCACCTTCAAGGGCTTGGTTAGCGCTGAGGCTGTCGTCAAGCGCGGTGAAGGCGAAAAGCAGAAAGAAGCCAAGGTCGGCGACTTCCGCCAAGCCATGGCCTGGCTGCTGCAACAAGCCGAATCCGCCGTCGGCCGCCAGCGCTACAAGGGCCTGGGCGAGATGAACCCCTCGCAGCTGTGGGAAACCACAATGGACCCGACTGTGCGCCGCCTGCTGCGCGTGCAGATCGACGACGCGATCGAGGCCGATCGCGTGTTCACGATGCTGATGGGTGACGAGGTAGAACCCAGGCGCGAGTTCATTGAGGCCAATGCTTTGAGAGCGGCGAACATCGACGTCTAAGGTTGTAGGTTCTCAGTTGACTTGCAAACTTTCTCACTACTTGCAAACAACTTCAGCGGGCCCATTGTTGAGCGCCGTTAACTTTGGAACTCTGGCTCACTGAAAGTGGAACTCATCGGTCGGAACGGAAGCGTCGTCAACGCAGCCTCACATTTTTCGGTGAGCGCCAACAGGGGTGAACTAGCGCCGAAAACCGCTTTGCAGCGATTGCAGCCAGTCACCCCAGCGGGGCGAACTTGCGCTGACTGGCACGAAGCAGACTCTCGGTAGGTGAGCGGTACGTGCCTGGGCCGCAGCCGAACTCTATTCACGGAAGAGGCAGGGGCGAGTCGCTCACGGGCGAACCTTTGGTCTGCGGCGCTGCGGCCGGGCTTTGTTCAGCAAGCCAAATTGGGCCACTCCCACGGTAAGTGGGCTTGCCGCGAGGTAGTCCCGGAGTTGGAACGCCAACGAGGACCCTCAATCCGGAAACTGCCGGTTGAAGCCGGTGGCGATCAGGCGCCCCAGTTCCCGGCCTCTGATCTTGTCGTCGACCAGATCCCAGGTGAGCTTGCCGTCCGCCGTCAGTGCCAGCACGTCGTGAGCCAGGAATGCTTCACAGTGCGTCAGGTAGTCCGTGTCCATGTCGGTGAGCGCGTAGACGCCCACCTGCTGCAGCAGGCTCTTCACGCTGATCGGGAAAAGCCAGCTCGCGAACAAGGCGTGATTCGCGTTCGACCAGACCGGCGGGGAGTGCTTGCCCGGCATCGAAGGACCGTGTGCAGAGTTGTTGCGAGCCGCACAGAAGTCCTGCACCCAGGCGTCCAGCGGGCGCTGCACATCCTTGGGCCAGCGGGCATGCCAGGTCGCCTCGGACAGCGGACCGGGTGCCCAGGCAACCTTGGGGCAATAGGGATCGAAATGTCGTGCGATCCTGGCGGCAAGGTCAGGCGTCGCATGCGAGGACTGAAACAAGGTCTCAAAGGCCACGCGAAGCAGCACCAACTCGATGGCCAGCGACACATCCGCAGAGTCCGTGTTGGCGCGGTTGAACACCGTGATGCTCTTAAGGAGCCGCTCCTTGAACGGGTCATACGGCAAACTGTCGATGGCCTGCACCAACCGGCCATCAAACTCGACGCGTTCGCTGGTCACGTGATGGGGCCGCAGGATGACTGGCGCACCGGATGCCGACACGACGTTGAGACCATGCCCGTCTCGCCGCCGCGTCTGAATCAGCAGGCGCGACGCATCGCCCACCACAAACCGCTGGCCAACCATCGCCAGACAGTCAGCATTCCAGTACCAGTGGCTGCCATATCGTCGCTCGGACAGGGCGGCGAACGCGATCGTCTGCCCGAACGTCAGTCGCTCGGCAATGTCGTCCTCGGTGAGCTCGGTGGCACTGGAGTCCCCCTCCCACCACACGATGGTGGCGCGATCGACCCGCGAGCCCATGGCTGAACCACCATGGGCTGGAACGGCATACGCCCCGAGGATGGCGTCGATGTCGCCCTGCGGAATGCCGCCCAGCGAGCCCGGCTTGCTTCCGCGTTCAAAGGGCACCAGCTTCACCGGCCCGAGGGCAATCTCCTCCGTACTCGGGACCCAAGGCAGAAAGAAGAGCGTTGGCACGGCAGCTAGACAGGCGACATCGTGCGGCCTAGGACATCACAACGGCTGGCGGTCGACGTGTCAAACCCGGCGATGGCCTTGGTGGTTGAGCAGCGCGGCGATTGCAAGGTTTTGGTCACCCAACGCCTCCGTGCATTCGCCTTCAACGCCACAGCCACCTGGACGGTCGCCTTCGTGATGGCCTTCTTAAGCTGCAGCAGCATGGGGTCGGCCTCGTGGGCTGCGGTCACACGCCGCTGCATGCCTTCGTTCATGCGCAGAACAATTTCCAGCATTGGATCCCTTTCAATGGGTTCACCACGCGCTGACCGTAGCACACGGCCGCGCTGCTTGCATGCCAACTTCGACGCACAACCGGCACGATGGTCAGCGCATTCTCATACTGCCTTTCAGCCACAGCGGGCAGCCTGACCGATCAGCTACGCGTGCACACTCAACTCAACTCGGAAGGGTGCCGGGTTTTCCTTCAACACCGGGTTTGCGGGCGAGGAGTATCTGCCTGAGGTTTCTAAAGGTGCTGCGTGGTATGGATGCCGACGAAGAAGGGACATCTCTGCAGAGTCACGAGGTGGGAGTCACAAGCGGTGACACGAGGAGGTGTTCGAACTTGTCAATGAGGCGCCCACGTTCCGAATCGAGAAATGCCGCAACCATGGCGGAGTACTTCTGGTCGGCGGCACAGTGAACGAACAGTGCCTCGAATCTCTCCAGCGCTCGAGCCACCCGCCTCGCTCTGGTTTTCTTGTTGTCGTCCTCGGCGACGTCCATCAGCGTGTCCTCGATTGCGCCAATCGCTGTCGCAAGCAGCAAGCGATGTCCCGTTCGCTCCTCCACGAGGTCCTGCCTGTTGAGGCCATACACACGGATGCTCCGCCAGCCATGGGCGTCTGGGCCCGTGGGCTGTTGACGAGGCGCCAACAAGCTCCAGTCCTTGTCCGAGACCCATGTGAGGTGCGTCGCTGGATCACGCACAGTCGGATCGATCAGCAGCGGATCCTCGGCAGCGGTGCTGTCGCCTTCCTTGCGAGCGTACTTCGAAGGATCGGACAGGGGGAACGCTGATGCCTTGCCGCTTGACTGCGGCTTGCTGGCGAGCACGTCCTCCTTGGACATCCCGACTGAAACCATTCGATGGCTACGACGTTGGTTGCAGTTCGTGCAACTGCAAAGCAGGTTGTCCCATGTGGCCGCAAGCCACCAATAGCCGGTGTGGCCCGCACAGTCATCAAACTGTCCTTTAGGCCTGAAATGCTCAATTTCGATATCCGTCACCTGCCTGATGGTGGACTCGCAGTACGCGCACGTCTTCCGGAAGAGCTGATCGATTGCGAGTGCTACATCCTTCCCCTTGTAAGCGGTGAACTTGTAGGCCGCACCCGCCTTTGCTTTGTCGGCGTAGTGATCTCGCGCAGCGTCGCGCTCCTTGTCTCCTCTAGCTCCCTTCACGGTGAGTGACTTCGGAGCCGTCACTGTCGTTCTGACGATCCGCCTCATGTCAGCCGGGAACCTTCAGGCGTCGCAGCGCGTCGACGATGTCGCTGACGGCTTGTTCACGCAACTCGCCTCTTCCCCCCAAACTAGTCCGCCGGCGCTCGTCCAGATACCGGCGCAACGCCTCGTTCAGCATCTGCTCGACTTCGGTGTTGCCCAACAGCTTGAAGGCGGACAGGTTGCCAAGGCTACGGGAAACCAAGTCCGAGTCCTGAACAGATGACCCCAAGGCCAGCATCTCCAGATCGGCTTCCAGCTCGGGATCGGAGGTGCTTGCCAGTCCAAAGAAGTCCGAGGTCAACAGTTGCTCGGCTCGCATTCCCTGAACATTCGGCAAATCCTTGATCTCTTCGACCTGCTGCTCTTCATTGCGAAAGAGCACGTGGACTTCCCTGTCGTTCATGCCTCGCAGGCACAGGGGGTCGTGTGTGGTCGCTATGAACTGAACGTTTGGCATCGCACGTCTGAGTGCTGAGACCACTCGCATCTTCCATCGAGGATGCAGGTGAACCTCCAACTCGTCGATGAGCGCCAGGCCATGGGCCCCTTCCAGATTGCCCCAGCTTTCCGTCATCTCCCTCATGATGTCGATGACCATCGCGAAGAGAGACCGGTAGCCATCGCTCAGGTTCTCAAGCGGTGATTCGCGGCCATGTGCGCTCACGAAGAGCCGCCCGTCGGAATACCTTCCGATGCTGTCCGCAGGCTGCAGCGTCAACACCTCCCGCATCGCTCGCGCAATCGCGTTGAAGTCTCCATCCGGCAAATCCTGGAGCCAATCGCCGGGATGCTGCAAATGGGCGGTGGGATCGAAGAGAGTCTTGACCTTCGCCACAGCGAAGCGTCCCCTCCGCGGCTTGCCGAAGAATCTTCTCGCCCCATAGGCCAAGAGCGGCATCGTGGGTTCGTCGTCACCCAGGAAAGCAGGGTTCAAGGGATCGATTCTCAATCGGACGGGGTCGATCGCATCGAACTCAACCACGACCTCGGAATTCTCCACAGGCATGAACTTCCAGCTCTTGACGTCGCGCGGCAGAAAAGGCTCCGGCTCAAGCTTCAGGCGATCGCGCTGCTTGCGGCCCATGAGCGTGAGCGCAATGGCTTGCAGGATCGAGCTCTTTCCAGTGGAGTTCTCGCCGAGCAGCATGGCGCACGTTGGCGCGCTGCCGAAGGAATCGGCAGGGAAGCTCATCTCCAGCTCGCGAATTCCCTTGAAGTTTCTGATCCGCACTTTGCGAATCCGTGCGGATGCGCGCGACCGCCATTTGGAGTCCTCGATTGCGCGCAAGTCTCGAGCAGCCCTGGCCGGCGCTACGGTCGCCCTGTGATCGCTTAGCTCGAGATCCATTGAGGCGAGGTGTTCATCTCTCAGCAAGGCGTCAATGCTTGGGAGAGTCGCGAGCAGCGAAGCAAAATCCTGTTTATAGAACCCCAACCGTGGCGCTCGCTGCCCCGCCAACTTCGCAGCAATCTTGAACCTAGCGAAGAAATAGAGCAGCACAGAACCGCTGAACGGCTTCTCAGGTTCAAGCTCAGCTATGAATTCAGAAAGGGCGGCCTTACTCTGACCGAAAGATGCCTCGACTTGCGTAAGGCATCGAACCAACTTCAACTTGCGCTCCATGACGAGGTCAAAGCGGTTCAGATCGAGCGTCGAGATTGTTACGGCCCCTATTGCCGATTGAGTGATCAGTTCTCCCTCGCGGGACAGACCAAGGTGACTCGAGGGATCGTCGATGCAAGGATCCAGGAGCAGACGCTTCTCTGCTGCTTGTGCCTCGATCCAGGAACACAAGAGCGGAGCTCGAGGGCCCTCGATGGGAAACAGGTTGGCCTTGGTGCGAGTGCACGCCAGGCACGCCAGATAGAGGTTGCGCCATTCATAGGCCAACCACCCGTAGTGGTCTGGGCTGAATGAACGCTTGGATTCACCTGCATTCGACAAGGGGCGGAAATGATCGACGGTTCCCCCGGATTCCGTCTGAGCCAAGGACATTTCGCAGTAAGCGCATTTACTGCGGAACACGAAGCCAAGCGCCTCGCGCACGTCCGGCGCGTTCCAAACCTCAGAGTTCAACGCGACACGTCTCCTGAGGCGCTCATCTTCGGGAAGGGCGTAGTGCGCCTTGAGCCTTTGCCGCGCGGCGAGTGCGTCTGTGTTGCCTAGGGTATCAGGCCTTTGCACGAGCCTTCGGGCGACAAGCCTCATCTGAGCCTCCGTGTGCTTAAGGTACTAGCCATATTTTGCTGCATTGAAGAGGGGCCAGCGATGACGTCAGTGCATGACGCCAGACCCTGCCCGTTCCAACGAATCCTCCACGCCGGCATCAGACGGGGCGCGAGAGAGCGAGGCCGGAGGCTTTGTAACGGAACCAGCATCCGCGAAGGGAGGCAGGGGCGCTTGAACGACATCACGGCGATCCGCAACACAGCGCCGCCGCTCTCCTTCAGCACGTGGACCGCCTGTGCGACCTCAAGCTCGCAGGGAACATAACGTCGGGCGCCCGGATCGTCGTTGACCACCTTCGCGCCCGATCGCCACGGGCGCCAGAGGTCGTTCCGCCTGGGGTGCCTGGCTCTCACCGGTGAACGTCTGCATGAGGAGGCAGTACGGTCACTCGAAGTGCGGGTTGAGCGAATGACCGGTCAAGAAGATTGCGGTCACTTGGGTTCGAACGGCGAAAGTCGCAGATCAGTCTAAGCAGTCGCCTGTGTTGGCCGCTTGACTTTCTACCGCAGCCCCTCGCCGCACGTCATGCCCTCGCCACGGCCATCTCCGCCAGCCGGGTCGTGTACCTTGGCGATCGCCTCTCCTCCGTGGGGGGTGTCACCACGATCCGCTTCTTCAGCCCAATCGCTCTGATGTTCGCAACGATCTCGCTGAACGCTCGATTGTTGCGCTCTCGAGGATTGACTACCCTCGATCAGTTCGATGGCGACCTGGCGTACCTCACCCGCGGCTCCCCGCGGTGCGAGCTACAAAAAACATCAAAGTAGCGTCGGCGGCTCTTTGGCTATGTTCTTTTCTTTCGTGGAAGGAGCTTCGCGGTCAGCCATATACGACGCGAACCCGAATATGACGAGCGCGAGGACACCAAAAACCAAGATTTGTGCGGTCGACGTATCCATTCCGATAGTGTCCTTTCGGTGCGGTTGAACAGGAGCATTGAATGGAGGATATACCGATCCTCTTCATTCGGGGAGCGCCGTCACACAGTCTGCAGAGGGGCGAAACCGCATGGGAAAATTCGTAGCTCACGCGGACGCCTGCCTGCATCACCACGGCCATGAAGATGGGCCCATGGCTGCCCCAGCCTAGCGAGCCTTTCTCTTGGCAGCCAACTGGTCTATGAATGACCAGGTTTGTTGCGACAGCTAATGGAGCAGTTGTCGCTCCTCCTGAAGGCTCAGGGGTGATGACGAACGATCCACAAGCACTTCGAGGAATCCGCAGAGCCTAAGACGCGAAACGATCTCCGTTGTGCCCGACATCAGGAAGTCTCGCGGTTGTCCATGTAGAGGAAGAGCTCGCGCTCTCGCAAGTGCCTTAGCGGACATGCCCTGCTTGGACAGGGTGAGCTGGCATTCACCAGAATCGCGAAAAGCCGCGAACGAGTCTCGCTGGGGCGGATCCAGCAGCCAAAAAAAGCTGGCAAGTGATTGCCTCTTCGCTTCGTCAGATCTAGATGCCATTGAGTGGGTGACGGCTAGGTTTGAGGTTGGCTTCCACTCGGGGAGCGGCTGCGCAGACATCCTCGCACCGGTGCGACGACTGGTAAGGCGCGGATTTAAAGCGGAAGTGCGCGTTGCAAAGGCTCATTCAGGCACGCTGACCGAGTAACTCGATCTGAGCTTGCGCGCCCTAACGACGCCTCAGGAAGTGCGCTGCAACCCCTGCGCCGAGTGCTCCGGTTGGAGCTCCGAAAACGCTGAGTTCTGGCGAGAAGGGGCGGTCCGCACTGCCAACAACAACCGGCAGGATGTACATGATTGCAGCACCAACAAGCGCACCCAGGACGGAAGCTGACTGTTGGGGCCTCGGCAGGCGCCAGGTGAACGCAAATAGTACGGGCCCCAGACAGAGACTGGTGGGGACCGCGATGAGGCCCGCAAACAGCCAGATTGCAGGACTTGCAAAGAGCACATCGACGGGTTTGATCCAGAATCCACTCGGTTCGACCAGCTCGGCCATGAACCAGAACGCTGGTGCCGCAAGTGTTGCCACCATTGCGCCGAGAAGAGACGCCTTGATCCGCGCCAGCAAAGGTGGCGGTGATCGCAAATGGGGTTCTCCCCGCGTGGAGTCGTTCATGCGGGAGTTTGGCGTTTGGGTAAAAACCTAATGCTGAAATTTGTCGACAGCGGCCACGATCGCCTGCACGATGGCATCTTGCTTGGCGTTGTCGGCCACATATTTTTCGTCCTCCGCGTCCACGATCACACCTACCTCCAGCAATACCGCGGGCACCGTGGTTTTTCGCAAAACCAGTAGCTCATCAAATTTGTAAATGCCCAACTTGGCATCGAGCAGTTCGCGGTTTTCGCCTGCAATGGGTTCGGCGTGGTGCAGTGTGGGATGGCGACCCAGTGCGAGCAATGCTTGCCCCAGTAGCTTGGCAAACTGCTGGCTTTGCGCAAACTTGGGATTGAGTTGGGACACAAAGATCGAGTAACCGGCAATCGGCTGAACGGTCTGGTATGCGGGTGTAGCGTTGACTTCGGTCTTGGTCAGGTATTTCAACTGCGCCGAGTCGTGGTGCAACGCTAAAAATAAATCTGCCTGTCGGGCATTTGCCAGTTCGGCGCGCCCGTCCAGGCTGATTTCTTCTGAGGGCGCACGCGTGAGCACCACCTGCACGCCAGGGGTTTGTAAGGCCTTGGCCAGTTTTGCGCTCAGTGCATCGTTGTAGCTGACTTCGTGGATGCCCTTGACGCCCAGAGCACCGGGTTGCTTGGGGGTGTGGCCGGGGTCTAGAACGATGACGAATGGTTTGTCTGCGGTGCGCGGTGCGTCAGCTGCATCGCAGGGTGCGACGCATGTAAAAAAAGCGCACAGACACAAAAAGGCCTGTGCGCTGCGTGCTTTCAAATAGCGCGACAACATGTGCTTCCGTCTATTCGTTCAAGCGGCTCATTCCCAAGATTTTTTGGCGATAGCGGTATCGTTGCAAGTGCCGGTTTTGCACTCCCGGGCACGGTCGCGCAGGTACTCGGCGCGCTCACGGTTGAGTTTGTAGTTGCAGCTGACGTCGATGGAGCCAGAGCGCTCGCAAGACGCGTCCCGGTATTTAATCCACTCGCGTTGTGTCGCAGTCAGCTGCTGTTTGACATTGTCTTTGAGCGGTTTGCGCAGCTCGGTGTAGACAGCGTTCAGTTCTTTGTCGGATTCTAAAAACAGCTTGGCGACGCAATAAGTTTTGTCATAGCTGGTCTTGAACTTGTCGCAGCTGTCAGTGTCATCTGCGTGGGCAAACTGCGCCGAAAAAACCAAGCTTGCAGCCAACGAAGCCAAAGTCAAAAATTTCATAAATTCTCCGAATGTAGTATGAGGAATTATGGGCGATTCGCACACGGTGGATGCCACTCACCATTTCCCGTCCATCGCATCTTTATGCGGTGGGCAGTGGGGGCCTATGGTTCCACGTTTACATCCAGACTTATGTGCTTCGCCGCACTGACCTGCCCCCTCCCAGCCGTACCAACATAATGGCAGCGAAGTCCGTCAACCCGGAGAATGACGGACATGAGAAAGAGCCGATCATCAGCTTCATCAAGCAAGCTGAAGCGGGCCTACCCATCAAGGAGCTGTGCCGCAAAGGCGGCTTCAGCGACGCCACCTTCTACAAGTGGCGGGCCAAGTACGGAGGCATGGACGATCTGGACGATGGCAAATATGACGCCCAACTTGAGGCGTGCGCAAGCCCCCTCAGCCCTGCGGTGCCCGAGCACTACGACACCCTGAAGCCCTTTGATGTCGAAGCGTGGCTCAAACGCAAGGTTTGATGATCCGCCCAGACCTTTGATAGGTGCCGTAGGTTTTTTGCAAATGAAATGAGAATTCCAAGGGGGCTGTTTCTCATGTCATGTGAAAAAACGCTTTGCCCTTGCAAGCTCGTTTTGCATGTATTTTGAGAACCTACAAAGGTTGTTGCGACGAACCCGAATTCGTTGAACCCAGGTAGAAATCGCTGGACTGATTTGCGCGAATTGCCTGGACTCTCTCCGGCCGATAGGGCGTCAGGTGCGTACCGAGAAGCACCGCAGGACCTCGGTGGGCTACGTGCTCGTCAGCTAGCCGCCCGCGGCTGAAGAGAGATCACCCGCCAAGCTTTCCTCATTTCCCTGTGCGCTGATCTTTGGCGACTAAGGACTCTGTCGACATCGCCGGAGTGCCGCCATAAAATCGAAGGCTGCCCGAAAAGTGGCTCTTCCAACTATCCGAGCACCCGATGTCTACCTCGTTCAACCCCTTCTCTGTTCTTCTGGATCCTGCTGGCATCCTCACCCAGTGCGCCCAATCCCGTTCCCTGGGTGTACTGCCCTTGAGCGCCAAGCATTGCGCCGATCGCCAGAGTCCCGCTGTTGCGAGCGAGCTGGCACAGCATGACGCGGCCGTCGAGGCGATCTACCAGGAGCTGATTGCCAAGGCCGCGAAGGCGCCGGCGACGAAGTCCAAACGCGCACGAAGCGCCGAGGCAACCTGAGCAGGATCAGGGCGCCAGAGAGGCTTCAGGTACACTGAGCCTGTCAGAAGCGCGAAACCGGCCGCACGATTGGGCGGAGCAGACGAAAGTCCAGGGAACCCGTACCCCAGCGCCATGAAGCCGTCATCGAGCACCAGTGCTGCTCATGTCCGGAAGCCGAGCCCGCCGCCAGCAATGGTCGCGGGCTTTTCTTATGGCGCTCCGGCGCGGCCCGCGAACAATCTCTAAGCGGCCTTGCGCAGCGACGCCACTAGGTCCGCCGCAGATTGTCTGCCGGCACTTTATGAAGCAGAACCTGCATCTACTGCGTCTGATCTGAAGGGTGCCTGATAGGGCGCCGTCGAGCCGCGTAGCGCACTGGCGAGGAGCTGTCATTCCGAGGCGAACACATCTGCCGCCGACGGGCCAAATGCGTCCAAGCCCCATCGAGCTTCGACAGCTCACAATATTCCTGCCCCTGAAACGTCTTCAGAGGCATGGACCCGCCGAAGCCCGCGCTGATGACCCATCCAGACCGAGACAGCGTCATCACGGCCACGGTCTTGCGCGAGCGCTCGAGGCTGGTCAATTTCATTCGGCGCAGCGTGCGCGATCAGACGGATGCCGAAGACATCCTGCAGGATGTCTTTCACGAGTTCGTCGAGGCCTATCGGCTCCCCGAGCCGATTGAGCAGGCGAGTGCGTGGCTGTTCCGGGTGGCGCGCAATCGCATCATCGACCGCTTCCGCAAGAAGAAGGAGCAGTCGCTGAGTGACATCACCGGCGATGCCGATGACGACGACGAGAGCGCGTACCGGCTGGACCTTGCGCTGCCGTCGCCCGACGCAGGCCCTGAAGCGCAATACGCGCGACATCGGCTGCTGAACGCGTTGCAAAAGGCGCTCGACGAATTGCAGCCGACCCAGCGCGAGGTCTTCGTCGCGCACGAGCTCGAGGGCAGCAGCTTCAAGGAGCTGGCCTCACGCAGCGGCGTGCCGGTCAACACATTGCTCGCACGCAAGCGCTATGCGGTCCTGCAACTGCGCGTGCGTCTTCAAACGGTCTACGACGAACTTGATTTCTGAAGGAGAAGAAACATGGCATCAAAAGCAAGATTCCTGGGCAGGGGCGTGCTCGTTCTCGCGGCGGTGGCCGTGTTGGGCGGGCTGGTCATGGTGTTGTGGAACGCCATCGTTCCCGACCTGTTCGTCGGTGCCCGTTCCATCGACTATCTGCATGCGCTCGGGCTGCTGGTTCTGAGCCGCATTTTGTTCGGAGGATTCCGAGGCCACGGTGGGTGGTACGGTCACCGCCACTGGCGACACGGCGGCCGCTGGAGCGCCATGACGCCTGAGGAGCGGGAGCAGTTCGGTCGCAGCAGGCCGTGTGGCCCGGGCAGGGGCGATAGCCGCGGCGAAAGTCACGCCGAATGAGCGCGGGCCCGCCTGCCGCGACGGCCTGCAAGCAGCCCGCTGGCGTAATCGCGCCCATCGTTGACCTTCGACGATGTGAAGGCAAGGGCGATTGCGTGCGGGTCTGTCCGGAGGGCGTCTTCAAGATCGAGCGCATCACCGACACCGATTACCAGGCACTCGGTGTGTTGCACAAGCTCAAGCAGCGGGTCCACGGCATGAAGGTTGCCTCCACGCCGAATGCCGATGCCTGCCGATCGTGCGGCTTGTGCGTCAGCGCGTGTCCCGAGCACGCGATCACGCTCGGCCGTTTTCAAGTGAACAAACCATGAACACCGTCGCCACACCTGCGCTCGCGCCGTTCTCCCCCTACCAGAAGACCGTCGTCGGCATGCTGGCGTTCCTGCAGTTCGCGGTCATCCTCGACTTCATGCTGATGGCGCCGATGGGCGCGCTGATCATGCCTGCGCTGGCGATCGAGCCGAAGCAGTTCGGCCTGGTGGTCTCTGCCTACGCGTTCAGCGCTGCCGCGTCGGGGCTGCTGACGGCAGGGTTTGCCGACCGCTTTGACCGCAAGCGCTTGCTGCTGCTCTTCTATTCCGGTTTCGTCGTCGGAACGTTGTGGTGCGGGCTCGCACAAAGCTTCGAGACATTGCTGATGGCCCGAGTCGTGACGGGCCTGTTCGGCGGCGTCATCGGTTCGATCGTGCTCGCGATCTCGACCGATCTGTTCCCGCCCAACATGCGTGGCCGCGTGATGGGCCTGATCCAGACGGCGTTCGCGGCGAGCCAGGTGCTGGGCATTCCACTCGGCTTGTACCTGTCGAATCGGTGGTCCTGGCACATGCCGTTCCTGGCGATGGCCGCGCTGGGCGTGGTCGGCGGGCTGGTCGTGAGCTGGCGGATGCAGCCGGTTGCCGACCACCTGAAGCTGCCGCAGGAACACAGCCCGTGGATGCATCTGCTGCACACGCTGGCGGTCCCGCGCCACCTGATGGCGTTTGCGACGACGGCGCTGCTGACGATCGGCGGCTTCATGCTGATGCCTTTCAGCAGCGCCTATACCGTGAGCAACCTGGGCATCGACCTACACAGCCTGCCAACGGTGTACCTGGTCACGGGGCTGTGCACGATCTTCGTTGGGCCGCTGATCGGAAAGGCCGCCGACGCTGTCGGCAAGTTCCGCGTGTTCGCGCTCGGCACGACGCTCTCGATCGTCATGGTGCTGATCTACACGCACTTGGGGCCGGTCTCGTTGTGGGTGCTGATCGTCGTCAACGCCGTGATGTTCGTCGGGATATTCTCGCGCATGATCCCGTTCCAGGCGATGGTGTCCTCGGTGCCCCCGAGCGCTCAGCGCGGCGCTTTCAACGCGATCAGCGCTTCGATCCAGCAACTCGCCGGAGGGCTGGCCTCGGTGGTTGCCGGCCACATCGTGACGCTGGCGCCCGACGGCAAGCTTCAGCATTTCGACGTGGTGGGCTACATCGTTGTTGCGACCTCACTGGTGGCATTTTCCTTGGTCTGGCGCCTTCAGCGCGACCTCGCCAGCGCGAACGGCTGATCGGCGCCATGGGCACGTCGGCTCCGGTTTCGCTGCCATTCTCGACATAGCGACTGGTAGGGTCGTCAATCCGCATCGAAGTCTGTCGCGCGGCTGACGGTCTCCCAGGCCGTCATGTCCTTCAACAAACCCTCGGCATGCGCGCGCACCGCGTCGACCGAATCGCCTCCCAGTTGCAGCCGCAAAGGCGTCTGGTCCGCGGCCAGCGCACGCTCGATCGCAGCGGCTGCCTTGCGCGGATCACCGGCCTGTGTGTTGTGCATGGTGCGCGCGAACTCGCGCGTGCCGCCGAGCACCGCCGCGTAGGCATCGATCGCCGGCATGTGGCGCATGCCACTGCCCGCGAGCTGCGTGCGGAACTGCCCCGGTTCCACGATCAGCACCTTCACGCCGAAAGGTGCCAGCTCCTGCGCCAGGGCTTCCGTCGCGCCTTCGAGTGCGAACTTCGACGCCGAATAGGCGCTGAAGCCGGCGAACGACAACTGGCCGCCGAGACTCGAGATGTTGACGATGGCGCCGGATCGTTGCCGGCGCAGTACCGGCAGCGCCGCGCGGATTACGGCCATGGCGCCGAAGAAGTTGGTGTTCATCAGTGCGCGAAGTTCGGCGTCGGGCGTTTCTTCGAGTGCGCCAACGAGGCCATACCCCGCGTTGTTGACCAGCACGTCGATTCGGCCGAAGCGTTGCACGGCGGCCTGGACCGCTGCCTCGGCAGCGCCGGGCACGTCGACGTCAAGTGCGACGGCCAGCACCCGGTCAGGCGCCAACGCCACGAGACCGGCCACGCTGTCGATGCGGCGTGCAGTCGCCACGACGTTGTGGCCCCTGGCGAGCGCGTGCTCCGCGAAGGCGCGTCCGAAGCCGGAGGAAGTACCCGTGATGAACCAGGTCTGGGTGGAGTGCGGCATGTCGTTCCTTTCTGTGCGTCGTTGCGGTGACGCTTCACTGATTGCGGATGCGCTCACTGTCGCGGCATTGAATTGACTCATCAAGCTGGAGAAATCGAATGGGTTATTCGATACGATGCATGAATGGATCGGTCGCTGCTCGCCCACCTGCCCATCGTCATGGCGGTTCACCGCCGAGGCGGATTCAGCGCAGCGGCGAATGAGCTGGGCATGAGCACATCGGCCGTCAGCCACGCGGTGCAGAGCGTCGAGGCGAGCCTCGGGCAGCCGCTGTTCGCACGCACCACGCGCAGCGTTCGTCTCACCGAGGCGGGCGCCGCGTTCGTTGGCGTGCTCGGTCCGGCACTCGCTGAAATTTCGGGGGCTGTCGATGACATCGGCGCGGCGCGTGGCCGGGTCGGCGGTACCTTGCGGATCAATGCGCCGCGCACGGCACTGCCGATTGCCGTCACGCCGCTGCTGGCGGAGATGGCCCGTCGCCACCCCGAGCTGACGGTCGAGATCACCGGCGACGACGGTCTGGCTGACATCGTTGCCGGCGGCTACGACGCAGGGATCCGGCTCGGCCACACGGTGGCGCAAGACATGGTCGCGGTGCGCCTGACGCCGCCCTTCAAGGCCATCATGGTGGCTTCTCCCGGCTACCTGGCCGTGCACGGCGAGCCTCGTGCGATCGCCGAGCTCGGTGAACACAACTGCATTGGCTATCGCTTCGTGACGTCGGGCGCCGTCTATGACTGGGATTTGCGCGAACGCGGGCGCAACTTGTCGGCCTCGGTGAAAGGCAGCGTGCGAGTCACCGACGCGGGCTATGCCAGAGAACTCGCCTTGGCGGGCCTTGGAATCGGGTATCTCTTCGAGCCCCTGGTCCGTGCGGATTTGCAAGCGGGGTTGCTGCGGCACATCCTGCCGCGGACGGCTGTCGAAGAGCCGGGCCTGTTCCTGTACTTTCCGCGTCGCGCTGCACAGGCGCCCAAGTTGCGCGCCTTCATCGATCTGGCACGTGAGCGATTGGAGTCGCCTCGGTAGTTGCGGTTCTATCGAGGATCCGCACCCGATCCATGACGGCACGCCTTGAAAGCCTCTGCTTCGCACCCAGGTGTGTAGTTCGATCGACTGCGCGCGAGGCGCCCGTGCCCTTTTATTTCGTGATGGGCTTGATGTTGTTGCTGGTGGCCTGGCTGGCCGGCCAGCCGCTGCTGACCGAGCTGCGCCGTGCCCGCATCCGCCGTCGCCCATTCCCTGCCGAGTGGCGCGAGATTCTTCGCCGCCGCGTGCCCTATGTGCGCAGCCTGCCGGCCGATTTGCAGCTGCAACTGAAGAAGCACATGCAGGTCTTTCTGGCCGAGAAGCCGTTCATCGGCTGCGCAGGCCTCGAAGTCACCGACGAGATGCGCATCACGGTGGCAGCGCAGGCCTGCCTGCTGCTGTTCAACCGGCGCCGCTCGTCGTACTACCCGCGGCTGCGCCAGATCCTGCTTTACCCGGGCGCGTTTCTCGTCAACCGCGTGCACACCGACAGCGCCGGCGTGCTGCAAGACCAGCGCCGTGCCCTGTCGGGCGAATCGTGGTCTCAAGGGCAGGTGATCCTGTCGTGGCAAGACACGGTCGATGGGGCGGCGGTGATCGACGATGGGCAGAACGTCGTGATCCACGAGTTCGCGCACCAGCTCGACCAGGAGAACGGCGAAGCCAATGGCGCGCCGCTGCTGTCGGGCCGTCGGCACTACGCACGCTGGTCGAAGGTGATGGCCGCCGAGTTCGCGAAACTGCAGGCACAGGCCGAGGGGCAGGAACCGAGCCTGCTCAACCACTACGGTGCCACCAACCCGGCCGAGTTCTTCGCGGTGGCGTCGGAAGTGTTCTTCGAGCAGCCGCAGCAGCTCGCCGCCGAGCACCCGGCGCTGTTCAGCGAGCTCGCCGGTTTTTACCGGCTGAACCCGTTGAGCTGGTGAGGCGGCGCAGTCAGCCAACCAATCGACCGTACCGGTCGATGGCGATCAGGTCGACGTACTGTGAACCCTGCGTCACGCCCGGCGCGAATTCAACGCGGTAGCCGCCCAGGTCGGCTTTCACGCCGGCCAGCGATTCCTTCATGCGCGCGCGGCCGATGCGCTCGCCGCCGCTCACCTTCAACGCGGCGCGTGCCGCTTCCACCGCGATGCGGCCGGCGATGTAGCCCTCGAGCGTGGTCATGCCGAGCTTGGCGTCGGGTGCCACGGCGGCGAGATCCTGGCGGCAGGTGTTGACGACGTTGACGCCGCCTGCGTTCGGGCGCGGCACCACCATGCTCATCACGCAGCTCTGCTTCCGTTCAGTCAGCGTGTCCACCAGGTCCTGGCCGGCGTAGGACGACGCGTAGAAGAGGCCCGCATAACGCCCCAGCGACATCTGGTTGATGATGGCTGCAGTGGGCGAGGCGTTGGTGGAGAACAGCACCAGGTCGAGCTTGGCGGCGAGCAGCCGCTCGCCGACGTCGTTGAACGACGTGGCATTGCGATCGACGGCAATGGTCTCGATCGGCGCCATCGACAGCGTGCTCAGGGCTTGCGACATCGCCGCGAGGTTGACCTTGGACGCATCGACCAGGTGCACCAGGCCGACGCGGCGCATGCCGAAGTCCCTGACGTAATTGGCCATGCGCTTGTATTCGACGTCGTAGCCCGCGCGCACGTGGTACGAGGCATTCGGCCCGTTGCTGCGCAGCGCCATGCTGCCGCTGGCGGTGCCGAGCAGCGCAATCTGGTTGCTGTTGACGACGGACATGGACGCTTCGGCGCCCGGGCCGCTGGTCAGGCCGATGAGGGCCGACACGCCGCCGTCGATCAGTGTGCTCACGTTCTGCGCGCAGCGGCTCGAGATGCCGCCGTCGTCGAGTGTCACGAGTTCGAACTTGGGGCCGTCGCCCTTCGAGGCCGCGGCGAACGCAGCCATGATGCCGTCGCGCACGTCGCGCCCATAGCGGGCCTGGCCGCCGGTCATCGCCGCCGACTGGCCGAATTTGATGACGGTGCTGTTGCTGGCGCCCGCTCGGGTCGACAAACCACCCAACATGCTTGCCGCCAAGACGGCGGGGCCACCGAATACCAGGTTCCTGCGCTTCATGTGAACACTCCTGCTGAAGGGATCGACCAACAGGCAGCCCAAGGCGTGCGTTGCGCCACGTTCAGACCACCACCGTCAGCCATCTTCGGCAACTATTTCTCGAAGCTTGATGCTTTGCTACACACTGATACGTGCGTGCGCATTGGTTGCAACGCACTGCAGCAAATGACGCTTCTCGTCACAAGCCATTCGAGGCAAGCGCGACTTAGTGCGCGCAAGCGCGTGGCTTGGTCCGGCCGAAGAATTGACACACTCTGCACGCGGCCATGACACTTTCCGTGTCCGCAAAACGCCTACGGAAGCACCCCATGAAACCACGTCACCGCACCGCCGCTCGGCTGTTTGCAGCGTTCGTCCTGGGGCTGGCTGCAGTCGGAGTGAATGCCTTCGAGCTGCGCGGATTTCGTGGCGTGGCGTGGGGCGAAGGCGCCGACGCGCTGGGCGCCGCTGTCGCGACCCACAACGATGGTGACGTGACCTGCTACCAGCGCGAGACCGAGAACCTGCTGTTCGGCGACAGCGCGCTGAACGGCGTTCGTTATTGCTTTCACCAGGACCGCCTGTTCATGGTCGCGCTCGATGCGGCCGTCGACGCCAAGACCTTGTCGGCCGAGTTCGAGCGCACCTATGGCCGCCCCGATGCGCACCAGGGCCTGGCTGCGTCGTGGGGCAACAAGACCTCAGGCAGCCACGCCGAGCTGGTCGCCCATGGCAAGACCGGCTCGCGCCTGACCCTCTATTCGAGCAAGATCGAGCCGGCGCTGGCCAAGCGCATGCAGCTCAGTCCGGTGGAGCCTGCCAGCCGCGTCGCTTCGTCGCTCTGAGCCTTGCTCTGACTAAGCCGCCGCTCCGAAGCTGATGCGGTAGCAGGCGCTGAACCCTGCAGGCGGCTCTGCCGTCGCGAAGCTGCCGTTGTGAATGGCAGCCACCTTGTCCACCACGCGGTGGCCCAGACCCAAGCCCAGGCTCAGCCCGCGTGAAGCGGGAACCGCCGCGCTGTCTGCTGCCGTCGCAGCGCCATCGCACACTTGCAGCCAGCGTGCCGCAGCATCGAGCTGCACTTCGATCACGGTGCCGCGCGGCGTGTGGCTGAGTGCGTTCTCGATCAGGTTGCGCAAGGCAATTTCCAGCAGCACCGCGTGCCCCGTCAGCGAAAAGCTGCCAGCACTCACCAGCGCGAGTTCGTGCCTGCTCGCGAGCGCCACCTGGGCGTACTCGCCGACCACGCGGCGCGCCAGCTCGGCCAGATCGAGTGGCTGCGCAGACTCGGCCATCTCGGTGCGGCTGGCACGGGCTAGCGCCAGCAGGTGCGACACCACATGGCTCGCCCGCTGGGCGTCGTGTTCGATGCGCGTGAGCGCTTGAGCGCGTTCGTCGTCATTGCCGGCACGGCGCAGCAGGCTGGCGTGCAGCGTCAGTGAAGCGAGCGGCGTGCGCAGCTCGTGTGCGAGCTCGCTGCTCAGGTCGCGCTCGCGCACCAGCGCAGCGTGCTGCCGCTCGACCAGCGTGTTGATCGAGTCGACCACGGCCTTGAACTCCTGGTGCGGCTGCGTGCGCAGCGGTTCGGGCGCGTGCACATCGAGCGCACTCACGTCGCGTGACAGGCTGTGCAAGGGGTTCAGCCCGCGCCGGATCGCCCAGCCCAAGGCCAGTGCCACGACAGGCAGCAACCAGAAGCCCGGCTCCGCCACCTGCTCGGCGATGTCTTCGGCCAGGTCGTCGCGTTCCTGCACGCTCAGCAACACCATCACCTTGCGGCTGTGGTCGACCGGGTCCCAGCGTGAGAAGGTGCGCCAGGTGGTGGGCGGTGCGCCGAGCGACAGGTCGGCAAAGCCTTCGTCGCTCGTGAATGGGGGCAAGGGCGCCTCGCCGGTCTGCGTCAGCACCTGCCCCTCCTCGCTCCACACCACCACGCTCATCGACTGCTGGTAGTCGTGGCTCCTCAGCTCGGCGATCGCGCCGCTCGGCGCGCCCATGCCGCCGCCGTTGCTCTCGTCGAACTTGCCGTCGTGCTGGCGCAGCAGCAGGTGGGCCATGCTCGCGAGGTGGCCGTCGGTCAGCTCATCGGCCTCGTGCACCCCGGTCCTGAAGCCGACGACGATGAAGCTCACCCACACCAGCGCCAGCGCACCCAGCGCCCAGGCGAGCAGGTGCCGCAGCAGCGACTTCTGTCCCATCACGCTTCTTCCGCCGGTACGAAATAGCCCACGCCGCGCAGTGTGCGGACGATGCCCTCGCCCAGCTTCTTGCGCAGGTGATGCACATGGACTTCGATGGCATTGCTCTCCAACGCGCCGTCCCAGTTGTAGAGCCGTGCTTCGATCTGCGGGCGTGACAACACGCGTGGGCGCACCTCCACCAGCGCCAGCAGCACCGCGAACTCGCGTGCCGACAACTCCACCGGCTGGCCGGCGCGTCGTGCGCTGCGTGCGGCGGGGTCGATCTCCACGTCACCGCAGCGCAGCGTGGCCTGTGCACGACCGCTCGCGCGGCGGCGCAACGCGCGCATGCGGGCGGCCAGTTCGTCGGGATCGAAGGGCTTGGTGAGGTAGTCGTCGGCGCCATGGTCGAGTGCAGCGATGCGCGAGGCCACCGCGTCGCGCGCCGTCATGATGAGCACCGGGGTCTTCGAATCGGGTAGCTCGCCTGCGCCGGCACGGCGCAGGCGGTGCAGCACCTCGTGGCCGTCGCCATCGGGCAGGCCCAGGTCCAACAGCACGATGTCGAAATGGTCGGCGCGCAAGGCCGCCCAAGCCGTTGCCACGCTGTTGGCCACGTCGACCGCGCAGCCCTGCTGCCGCAAGTGGCCTTGCAGGCCCGCGGCAATGCCCTCATCGTCTTCGACCACCAGTACACGCATGCCGCGCATTGTGCGACCGGCCGATTGCCGGTGCCCCGCTTAAGCCTTTCTTAAGCAGCACCCCGCACAGTCAATCTCCACCCATGACAGCCCCCTTCTCCCAGCGGCGCCTCGCCGTCATCACCCTGGCGCTCATGCTGATCCTGATGGCGTGGGACGCCACCGATCTCGACATGCGCCTGGCCCACTGGTTCGGCACGGCGCAAGGCTTTCCGCTCACCGACAACTGGCTGCTCGAGAGCGTGCTGCACGAAGGCGGCCGCAGGCTGAGCTGGGTGGTCGCGCTGGCGCTCACCCTGGCGGTATGGTGGCCCTTCGGCCCACTTCGTCGCCTTGAGTCGCGCGAGCGCGTTCAACTCATCCTCAGCAGCCTGGCCGCGGTGCTACTCGTGTCACTGCTCAAGTCGGTGAGCCCGGCGAGTTGCCCCTGGGACCTGTCGGCCTTCGGCGGCGTGGCGCGGCACGTGTCGCACTGGTCATGGACGCGCGATGGCGGAAGCGGCCACTGCTTCCCGGCCGGCCATGCCTCGTCGGGCTTTGCCTTCATTGGCGGCTATTTCATCTGGCGTCGCCACTCGGCCCGGGTGGCGCGCAACTGGCTGCTGCTGTCGCTGCTGGCCGGCTTCACGCTCGGGTTCGCGCAGCAGGTGCGAGGCGCTCACTTCATGAGCCACACGCTGTGGACAGGCTGGCTGTGCTGGAGTGTCGCGCTGGCGATCGACGCTGGGCGACGCGCGTCGTTCAGCCGCCTGCGGGCTTGGCTGCAGCGCGGTCGACCCAGCCTGCCACAGCCAGTGACTGATCATCGCCCTGCTCACGCAGACCACGCGACATCCCCTCCCGGTCGCTGACCGGGCGGTTCTGGCTCATCTTCCACTTGCCACGCAGCGAGTCGAGCGGGATCTCGATGCCGACGATGGCGCGCAGCATCATCTCGATGTAGTCGCCCGGCGCATCGCTCACCGCCCACGGCTTCGGTTGCGTTGCCTCATGCCGCTGTGTGAGGTGCGTGACGAGCTGGTGCACCCAGGCTGCGTCATCACGCACGACCAGCTTGCCGCGGGCCTGCACGGTGATGTAGTTCCAGGTCGGCACGACCTTGCCGGTTTCGGCCTTGACGGGATACCAGTTCGGTGTGATGTAGGTCTGCGGGCCCTGGAATACCACGAGAGTTTCCACATCGACACGCGCTTCGCGCCACACCGGGTTGGCGCGTGCCACATGGGCACGCAGCACGCCCGGGCTCCCTTCTTCAGCGTCGAGCAGGAACGGAATCGGGTTCGCATCCAGGCCGTTTGCGCCCTGCGTGATCAGCAGACCGAGCGGGTGATCGCGCACCAGCTGGTGCAGCAGTTCGGGGCGGGTCTCGTCGAAGTGGGCGGGTGTGTACATGGGGTCAGCGTGAGTAGATAGGTTCGCAGCGGATCTCGCTCTTCACCGAGTTGGCGATGAAGCATTCTTCATGTGCGCGGTGGTGCAGATGGTTTAGTTCGTCCAGCGTCGGCTGTTTGCCACTGAACGCCACCGCGGGCCGTAGCGTCACCAGCGTGACCGCCATCTGGCCTTGTGCGTTGTGGTCCATCACACCGACGACATCGTCGAGGTAGTCGTCGACCACCCAGCCAGCGCGGCACGCGATGTCGAGGAACCACAGCATGTGGCAGCTCGAGATCGACGCGATGAACTGCTCTTCAGGGTCGACCGCCGCCGGGTCTGAGTAAGGCACGCGCACCGACAGCGGCGACGACGAGCCCGGCATCACGTGCCCGCCGTCGAAGTGGATCAGGTGGCGGCGGCTGTACTTCTTGTCGCTGAAGGGCTGATCGCCGCGCTCCCAATGAACGCTGGCGATGTAGCGGTGCTCGGACATGGCGGGGTGCTTTCAGAGACGATCGAGGTAGGTGAAGGTGCCGTGCTCGAAGACTTCTTGCGCGGCGTCGCGCGCACCCTTCATCGCGGCACGGTACAGCGAGGTCGCGAGGCTGATGCGCTTGACGCCCGCCGCTTCGAGCTCGGCCACGCTGAACGACTTGCCCTTGATGCCGACCATGAAGCTGACCGGCTTGCTGAGCGCGGCACACACGGCTCGCACCGCCGCGAGATCCGGCAGGCCGGGGGCGAACAGCACGTCGGCACCGGCTTTCTCGAAGGCTTGCAGGCGACGGATGGTGTCTTCGAGGTTCGGGTTGCCGCGCAGGTAGTTCTCTGCACGCGCCGTCAGTGTGAAGGGGTATCGCGAAGCGCGTGCTGCGGCCACTGCCGCCGCCACACGCTCGACCGCGTGGTCGAAGTCGTAGAGCGGCTTGGCAGCATCACCGCTCGCGTCTTCGATCGAGCCGCCGGCGAGGCCGATGGCAGCGGCGAGGCCGATGGTCTCGGCGGCGTCTTCCGGCGTGTGGCCGAAGCCGTTTTCCAGATCGGCCGAGACGGGGATGTCGACGCTCTCGACGATGGCCTGCGCATGCGCAATCGCTTCGGCACGCGTGAGCTGGCCGTCCTTGCGACCCAGCACGCCGGCCGCGGCACCGCTCGAGGTGGCGAGCGCCTGGAAACCCAGGCTGGCCAGCATCTTGGCCGAGCCCGCGTCCCACGCGTTGGGCATCAGAAAAGCCTTGGCGTGCAGTGACTTGAAGTGGACTGCCTTGTCTTGTGGGGTCATGACGGTGCTCCGAAGTGAGGCGCTGGATTGTGGAGACAGGGGTCGCCGAGGCTCGCCGTTTTCGGACGCCTGCCTCGCTGGCCACGATGGTTTTCCATTGGCCCTTCATCGTAGACACTTGATGGACATTCTGCGGAGCCAATTCGCCATGAAGCAAAGAGCCAATGCGGTCCCTCTGCGCCAGCAGGTCTACCTCCAGCTGCGCAGCGCCATCGAGTCGGGCACCTTCGCCGCGGGCAGCAAGCTGCCGCCGTCGCGTGAGCACGCAGAAGCGCTTGGCGTGGCGCGCAACACGGTGCTGTGGGCGCTGGAGCGGCTGCGTGCCGAAGGCTTTGTGGTGGCGCGTGTGGGCGACGGCAGCTACGTCGCCCCCGATCTTGCGGCATTGCCTACGCCAGGCCGCGCTTCGAGCGGCAAACGCAGCGCACCGCTGCTGCCGGCCACCGGGCTTTCGCAACGCGGGCGCCTGGTGGCCGAGACCGCGCTGCGCTGGCGCCCGCCCAATGCGGCCATCACCGCCTATCGCATCGGCACGCCAGCGGTCGATGCGTTTCCCTTCGAGCTGTGGTCGCGACTGGAGCGGCAACTGCCCGCGCGCGTGCGGCAGGACACCGCGCAGTACCTCGCACCAGCCGGGCACATGCCGCTGCGCGAAGCCATCGCGCAGTGGTTGCTGGTCTCGCGCGGCATTCGCTGCGAGCCGGAGCAGGTGGTCGTTACCTCGGGCTCGCAACAGGCCATCGACCTGATTGCGCGCCTGTTGCTCGACCCGGGCGACGAGGTGCTGGTCGAAGACCCCGGCTACCTGGGCATCCGCGCCTGCCTGGTGAGCCACGGCATTGCCGCGCAACCGGTGCCGGTGGACGAGCAAGGCCTGTGCATTGCCGAAGGCGCGGCGCGCTGGCCCGGCGCACGCATGGCGGTGGTGACGCCGACGCACCAGTTCCCGCTCGGCGTGCACATGGGCCTAGCGCGCCGGCTCGAACTGCTGGAGTGGGCACGCGCGCAACGCACATGGGTGGTCGAAGACGACTACGACGGCGAGTTCCAGTACGGCGCGCACCGCATCCCGGCGCTGTGCAGCCTGCCGCACAGCGAGCGCGTGCTGTATGTCGGCACCTTCTCGAAGACGCTGCACCCGGGGTTGCGGCTGGGCTTCATCGTGCTGCCTGCGGCGCTGGTGGAGGCCTTCGCCAGCGCCAAGGCCTTGAGCGATCGACACAGCCCTGGCGCGGCACAGGAGGTGCTGGCGCGCTTCATCACCGAAGGTCACCTGCTGCGGCACTTGCGGCGCATGCGGGAGCTGTATCAGTTGCGGCAGGCGGTGCTGATCGAGTCGGTGCGCAAGGCGAGTGGTGGGGCGCTGGTGTTGTTGCCGAGTGGGCAGGGGATGCACTTGGCGCACGAGGTCGGTGGCGAGGTCGACGACACGCGGCTCAGTCGGCGGGCTGGGGAGGCGGGGGTGTATCTGGCCCCGTTGTCGCTTTACTGCGTGGAGGCGCGGAGGAAGGGGTGGGTGTGGGGGTATGCGGGGTTTGATGAGCTTGCTTTGAGGTCGGCGGCCAAGGTGTTGGGGCCGCTTGTGCGCGGGTGAGTGGGTTCTGTTCACTGCGCTCAAACAACCGCGCGAAGTCAGTTTACGAAGCGTGCTACGCACGCGGCCCCAAACCCCTGCGCGCCTCGACGCATCCCACGGGGCCCAAGAGAAATTCGGTCGTTTGCTTCGCAAACTTCCCTGTCAAACCTTCGTGATCCTCAACCCCGCATCCACCAACATCACCTCCCCCGTCGTCTTCGCCGCACTGGCCCCCAAATACCAAGCCGTCTCCGCCACGTCCTCCGGCGTGATCACCGCCTCCAGCGCCGCCCTCCCCTTGTACCAATCCACCCCCCGCTGATACGCCTCGGCCCCCAGCCCTTCCTGCAACCAAGGCGTTTCGACCAACCCAGGCGCAATGGCGTTCACGCGGACATTCGGCGCGAGCGACCGCGCCAGCCCGACCGTCATCGCATTGAGCGCGCCTTTCGACGCCATGTAGGCGAGCGACGACCCGCGGCCCATGATCGATGCGACCGACGACACGTTGACCACGCCCGAGCCCACGTTCTTGCGGAGCAGCGGCGCCAACGCGCGGGTCATCTGGTACGCGCCGACGACGTTGACGCTGTAAATCTTGTGGAAGTCCTCGGCCTCCAGGCCATCGAGGTTCTTCATGTCGACGAACTTGGTGGTGCCGGCGTTGTTGACCAGCACATCGACGCGGCCGAAACGCTTCTCGGCTTCGGCGGCGAGGCGCCGGCAGTCGGCGTCTTGCGACACATCGGCCTTGACCACCAGCACCTCGGAGCCCAGGGCTTCGCACTGTGCCGCCACGGCTTCGGCCGGCCCGGGGTCGCGTGAGTAGTTGACCACCACGTTCCAGCCACGGCTTGCATACAAGCGCGCAGTCGCGGCGCCAATGCCGGATGACGACCCTGTGACGACGCACACTTTCTTACTCATGGCAGCACTCCTCATCAATGTGATGTATCACCGATGACGATGGTAACGACGCCGGCCCGGCTGGCTCGAAACATGCAATGCCGAAGCTCATCGATCCCGCGTCCCACTCGCCATGAACACTCTCATCAAAGCCGTCGAAGTCTGGACGCCCACGCCTGACCGCAGCCTGCTCGAGTTTGGCGGTGGTCTGTTCGGCGAGGCAACCGGTTTTGGTGCGAGCAGCCGTTCGATGTGTTTCGGCCGCGGCGAAGGCCTCCCGGGCCGCGCCTGGTTCGATGGCCGGCCCATTGTTCTGAAACAACTCGATGGCTCGTACTTCCGCCGCGCCAACGCTGCGCGCGAAGCCGGCTACACCTGCGCCATCGCGGTGCCGGTGTTCGTGGCCGAGCAGCTGACCGGTGTGGCGGTGTTCTTCTGCGGCGGTGGCAATACCAACGATGGCGCCGTGGAACTCTGGCGCAACAACGCGCGCGTCACGTCCGACATGACGCTGGTCGACGGTTATTACGGCGGCAGCGCGGCCGAAAGCTTCGAGCCCATCACCCGCGACGCCTACCTGCCGCGTGGCAGCGGCCTGCCTGGCATGGCCTGGCAGCGTGGCGCCGCCGTGCTGATCGACGACCTGGGCCAGGCGGGCAAGTTCGTTCGCGCCGACAGCGCAGCCGAAGTCGGCATCAACCGCGGCCTGGCTTTTCCCTGCAGCACACCGAGCAGCGATGCCTATGTGCTGGCACTGCTGTCGACCACGCAGACGCCCATCGCCAAGCGCATCGAGTGCTGGGCGCCCGACGACTCGCGCCACGGACTCACACGCGTGTTCGGTTTCTGCGAAACGGAGGGGTCGTTGCGTTCTTCCGAAGGCGGCACGGTACTGGCTGGCTCCATCGGCAAGGCCTTTGCGAGTGGCGTGCCGGTGATCAACGACATGGCAGGCACCGAGCCGGGCAGCGTGGGGCTGGCCGCCGAAGCGGCAGGCCTGCAGTCGCTGGTCGCCTTGCCCGTGGTGAACGACGGCGCGGTCAGCGAAGTGGTGACGCTCTACTTCTGAGCGCCCAGGCGCTCAACCACCACTGCTCAGGCCAGAAATTCCATGGCCTGCAGCGACAGCAGCAGGCCGGCGCCGATCACGCCAACCAGGGCGTGAATCTGGTGTGAACGCACCGCGCTCGGTACGGGGCGCTGCGGCCCGAGCACGAAGAGCACGAACGAGGCCGAAGCCGACAGCACGAACACCGTCGCAGTGATGAAGCCGAGCCACGATCCATCTCCGCGCTGCGCCATCAAGGTCACGGTCTGACCGAGAAACAAGCCCAGCCCCAGTGCGATGACGTAGCGGGTGCGGGAAGGTGAAGCGGGTGCGGTACTGCGTTTCATGGGTTGGAATCGTGTCACGGAAGCCCGGCAGGGGGTCATTGCAAAACGTGTCAATTGGCACGCCTTTTCTGGCTTTGCGCCGCAGCCGGAATCGACCTGTCACCGAAGGCCCGCTGGCAGTGCATCTCATGCATCGCTACAGTGATGCCATGGTTTCCCCGCCCCTCGTCGACACGCCCGTTCTGTCGTTCAAAACGCCCAAGGCCTGGGCCACCTGGCTCGCCAAGCACCACGACCAATCCAAGGGTCTGTGGTTGCGTCTCGCGAAGAAGGGTTCGGACATTCCCTCGATCACCTACCCCGAAGCGCTCGAGGTGGCGCTTTGCTACGGCTGGATCGATGGCCAGAAGAAGGGCGAAGACGATCAGTACTGGCAGCAGAAGTTCACGCCCCGCGGCGCGCGCAGCATCTGGTCGAAGATCAATTGCGGCAAGGCCGAGGCCATGATCGAACAGGGCCTGATGCAAGCGGCCGGGCTGAAGGAGATAGAACGTGCCAAGGCCGATGGTCGCTGGGATGCCGCCTACACAGGCCAGCGCCAAGCCACCGTGCCGCCTGACCTGCAAGCCGCGCTCAACGCCAACAAGAAGGCGAAGGCCTTCTTCGCGACGCTGGACAGAGCGAACCGATATGCCATCCTCTTCCGCACGCACAACGCCAAGAAGCCCGAGACACGCGCCCGGCGCATCGCGCAGTTCGTCGAGATGCTGGCGAAGCACGAGAAGATCCACGCGACCTGAGCGTCGGAACGCCTCCGATCCGATGCCGGGAGGGGCAGATGATCGAGTGCGCCGCGCTGCCTCAGCAGCAGCGCATGCCTTGCCTCAGCGGGATGCAGCCGAGGCGCTGGGCGGCACCGGCACGACCACCCCGGGCATCAGCGAGATCTCGTCCTGTACACGGACGCCGGTCACGTAGGAGCGGGTTTCACCAAAACAGCTGGTCGGCAGGCCGACCTTTTCGTCGTAGCTCAGTGAGACACGCTTGCCCATCACCGCGGTGATCTTTTCGGCGACCGCGTCGTCCCACACGGTGAAGACGAACTTCTCGGGCGCGGCGCCGGGCATCGACACCAGCGAGAGCTCACCCTCCCAGGTCTTGCACAGCCAGCCCTTTTTCGACAGCTTCTGCACCCAGCCGGCGCGCTCGCCGGTGGAATAGCTCCACTTCGACACCGCGAAGATCCACAGCGCGAACAGCAGCACGATGATCAGCGGCAGCAGCAACCAGCGTGACAGGCGCATCAGAATCCTCCGTCGTTTTATAAGTACGCCGGTTTATAACCCACCCTCAGCGCACCGCCCAGCCTCACCGGAGCCATTCGACATGAAAGCCGTTGCCGCCACCCCGGAAGGGCTGGACAAGATCGACATCAAGATCCTGCGCCTGCTGCAGGCCGACGGGCGCATCTCCAACCTCAAGCTGGCCGAGAGCATCCACCTTTCGCCGACGGCCGTGCTCGAACGCGTGAAGCGCCTCACGCGTGACGGTTTCATCCTCGGCTACGAGGCGCGGCTCAACCCGGACAAGCTGGGCGCGGGGATGATGGTGTTCATCCAGGTGGTGCTCGACCGCACCACGCCCGACGTATTCAACGCATTCAAGGCCGCGGTGCAGGTGCGCCCCGAGATCCTGGAATGCCACATGGTGGCGGGCGGATTCGACTACCTCATCAAGACCCGCGTGGCCGACATGGCGGCCTACCGCGAGCTGGTGGGTTCCGTGGTGTGGACGCTGCCCGGCGTGCGCGAGACGCACACCTACGCGGTGATGGAAGAAGTGAAGAACACGACCGCACTGCCGTTGTGAAACGCAGTGCGCGGCCCGATCACCAGCCGCCGGGGCGGCGCTCCAGGTGGCGGAACATGATGCGGCCCTTGCTCAGGTCGTAGGGCGACAGTTCCAGCGACACCTTGTCACCCGCCAGGATGCGGATGTGGTTCTTCTTCATCTTGCCTGAGGTGTAGGCGACGAGCTGGTGACCGTTGTCCAGCGTCACGCGAAAGCGCGAGTCGGGCAGGACTTCGGTCACGGCACCTTGCATTTCAATCAGTTCTTCTTTGGCCATGGTTGTCTCCGTTGAGTTGGCTTTGCGACGAACGCAAGGCCAAGGCGTGAGCCTTGTCAGAGACGGTTCGCAGGGTGTGGCAGCGGACTGGTACAGGTGACAGGCGTCACTGCAGTCGGCTTGGGGGCAGGACCCCGGATTGTAACGCCCGGGCTAATCCCCTGCTTCGCCGGTGCCGCCCAGGGGCGCGAGCAAGGCCTGCAGGTCGTCCGGGCCGAACTTCTGCGACGACTCGCCGTCGTGCCCCAGCACGCCCTCGGCCAGCACCCGCTTGCGGGCCTGCAGCGCGAGCATGCGCTCCTCGATGCTGCCCTCGACCACCAGCTTGTAGACGAACACCGGCTGGTCCTGCCCGATGCGGTGGGCGCGGGCGGTGGCCTGCTCTTCGACGGCGGGGTTCCACCATGGGTCCATGTGGATCACCGTGTCGGCCGCGGTGAGGTTGAGCCCCAGGCCGCCGGCCTTCAGGCTGATCAGCAGGATGGGCACCTGCTGCGCCTGAAAGCGCTGCACGACCTCGGCGCGCCGGCCCACCGGCGTGCGGCCGGTGAGCGCGAGCCACGGCAGCTGCAATGCGTCGAGCTCGTCTTCGATCAGCCCCAGCAACTCGGTGAACTGCGAGAACACCAGCACGCGCCGCCCTTCGGCCACCAGCGCGGGCAGCATGTCGCGCAGCAGTTCGAGCTTGGCGCGTTCCATGGTCTTCGGCGTCTTGGTGCCCTTGACGAGCCGCGGGTCGCAGCACACCTGGCGCAGCTTCAGCAACGCGTCGAGGATGGTGATCAGCGCGCCGTCGAACCCGCGCCGCTGCAGCAGGCGGCGCACGATCTCGTCGGACGCGACACGCACGCTTTCGTAGAGATCGCGCTGGCGGCCTTGCAGCTTCACGCGCTTGATGACTTCGGTGCGCGGCGGCAGCTCGGTGGCCACGTCCTGCTTGCGGCGCCGCAGGATGAACGGCCGCACACGCTGGGCCAGCAGTTGCGCGCGCAGCGTCTCGCCATTGGTCTCGATGGGCTTGCGCCACAGCCGCGCGAAGCTGCGGGCATCGCCCAGAAAACCGGGCAGCAGGAAGTCGAACTGCGCCCACAGCTCGCCCAGGTTGTTTTCGAGCGGCGTGCCGGTGAGGCACAGGCGGTGGCGCGCCTGGATCTTGCGCACGGCGTTCGCGCTCCGGCCGGCGGCGTTCTTCACCGTCTGCGCCTCGTCGAGGATCAGCTGGTGGAAGGGCTGCGCGGCCAGTGCATCGATGTCACGCCACAGCAGCGGGTAGGTGGTGAGCACCACGTCGTGCTCGGGCATGCGCGCGAAGTCTTTCGCACGGTCCGGGCCTTGCAGCGTCAGCAGGCGAAGCGATGGCGCCATGCGTTTCGCCTCCGCCTGCCAGTTGAAGATCAGCGAGGTGGGCAGCACCACCAGCGCTGGGCGGTCGAGCCGGCCCGCTTGCTGCTCGATCAGCAAGTGCGCCAGCGCTTGCGCCGTCTTGCCCAGGCCCATGTCGTCGGCCAGGATGCCGGCGAGCCGCTGCTCGCGCAGGTACTGCAGCCACGCCACGCCGCTGAGCTGGTAGGGCCGCAGACGAACACCCAGGCCCGGCGGCTCGGCCACCGGCTGCGGCATGCCGGCGCCCTGCAAACGCTGCGCGAGCGTGCGCAGGCCGGCATGGCCTTGCAGTTGCCAGGCACCGTGCGGCCCGGCACGCTCTGCCTGCGTGTCCATCAGGCTCAGGCGCAGCAGGTCCAGGCGCTGCGCTTCCCACGATGACAACGCGATCGGCCCGGCCACGCGGCGCGGGTCGGTCAGCAGATCGACCATCGCACCGATGATGGCCTTGATCGGCGCCGCCGGTGCGTCGATGCGCCGGCCACCGGGGGCGCGTAGGCGCACCAGCGAATCATCGGGAATCGCAGCGATCTGTCTCGCATCCAGCCAGCGGCTCTCGCGCTTCAGCAGGTCGGCCAGCAGGGGCACCAGGTCCCAGGTTTCGCCGGCCACTTCGACCCCGAGCGACAGCATCCACGAGCCTTCGCGCTCGTCCAGCCGCAGCGCCTCGACATCGGGACCACTCGGGCGCAGCGGACCTGCCGGCTCCTTGCCCAGCGTCTCGCCGCTGACCGGGTCGACGACCAGCCGCCAGGCGTCGACCTGCAAGGTCTCGTGTGCGAACCCCGGCTTCACGACGATGGCCCAACCCTGTGCCTGCCATTCGGGCACACGCTCGGCCCAGAAGTCGCCGAAGAAGTCTTCCTGCACCAGGGTCCACAGCGAGCCATGCAGCGCCATCTCGTCGGCCCGCCATTGCAGCGCGTCGGCAGGCAGGGGGTGCAGGCCGGCGGACCACACGGCGTCGAGGGCATCCGCTTCGGCGCTGCGGTTGCGCTGAAGGAGCCACTCGCCGCCCTGGGTGTCGAGCACCCTTTGCTGCGGCGGCGCGCGGTTGTTGAGGACCGAAGCCGGTGCGGGCATCTCGAAGCGCCGGCCCGCGGGGTCGGCATAGGTCCAGTCGACCCGCGCCACCGTGACCACGGGGCCGCGCGGGCCGAAGGGGCCGGACGGCGCCATGCCCAGGAGCCCGTCTCCGCGGTTCAGTGTCTGCAGGGTCAGGCGGGGGCGAAAGCGCGCGTCCGTCATGCGGCCCATTGTGCCGGCCGGCGTGCCGTACAAGAATCGCGTCGTCTCATCAACGCCGTGAACACACGCCATGCGAACCGCCCTCTTTCTCGCCGCCGGTGCCTTGCTTCTGGCGGCCTTCTTCATCCTGGCCAGGCTCTTCTCGGCCCACTACCCCAACGCGCCGCTGTGGGCCACGGCCGTGTTCGTGGCGCTTTGGCTGGCCATCACCGGTTTCAACATGTGGGTGGGCGTCGCGCAGGCGGGGTACCCGGCCGCCGAAGAGTGGCCGATCATGCTGCTGCTGTTCGGCATCCCGGCGGTGGCAGCCATCGTGCTGAAGTGGAAGATCTTCTGACAGGAGCGTGCCATGAAAGACATCCGATTCGTCGTGATCCACACGCCCGGCCCGGCCTGGAACGCGGCATTGCCGTTCTTCGAGCAAGAGGGCCTGCAGGATCATGTCGAGCACTACCGTGCGCTGCTCGCCGCCGGCAAGCTGAGCCTGGGCGGCCCCTTCCTGCAGGGGCCGGTGGCTGGGATGATGGTCCCCGAGCCCGGCCTCACCGAAGAAGAGATCACCGAATTCGCCCAAGCCGACCCGGCCGTGGCCGCCGGCCTGCTGAAGGCCGAGGTGCGACCGTGGCTCGTCGGCATGAAGAAGTGATGCCGCGCCAGGGCTGAGCGCCATGGGTCGACACGCACTCGCTGCCTGCGCGCTGATCTGCGCCGCGAACTGCACGCCCACCGCGCTCGCGCAGCAGGCGCCGGAGCGCCGCAACTGGTTCGACGACCCGTTCTTCCAGGTCTCGGCCAAAGTACCGAACTGTCCGGTGCCGGCCGGCCCCTTCATCACCGAAGCCGAGCGGCGCGTGCAGTCGCATGGCCGCGCCGAGCGAGGCACCACCTGCTGGCTCGTTGGCAAGTGCGAGCGCCCCAACTCCTACACGTATGACAAGGACATCGCCCAAGCCGTGCAGGCCGCGTTCAAGGCCCACAACCCCGCGCCGCGCTCGAGCTTGTGGGTGACGGTGCAGCGGCGCATCGTGTACGTGGACGGCTGCGTGGCCGACGCGCGCGATCCGCAGCTGGTGCCCAAGATCGAGGCGATGTTGCTGGCCGTGCCCGACGTGGAGCGTGCCATCGCCAACGTCTACGTCAAGGGGCGAGGCCGGCCCCACTACAAGCTGCTCGACGCACCTTGATCGCGCGCGGTTGACGAAGCGGCCACGGGCCCGAGGCGTGAAGCCCAGCAAGCTCTTCCCAAGGTCGATGGCTTGCGCCATGCTTGGCGTTCGTGACGCACTTGCTCACTCCACAGAGGACCCACCATGTTCGGTTTGACTTCCCTCGGAATCATTCACACCGCCATCAGCCTCGTCGCTGTGGCGGCCGGGCTGATCGCCCTCGTGCGCGACAAGCAGATCACCTCCGGCAACCGGTTAGGCCAGGTCTACTTCTACACGACCGCGCTCACGGCCCTCACCGGCTTCGGCATCTTTCAGCATGGCGGCTTCGGCAAGCCGCACGCGCTCGGCGTGCTGACGCTGGTGGTACTGGGAGTCGTCGTGGTGGCCAGCCGCACGCAGCTCTACGGGCGCTGGTCGAAGATCACCGAAGTGGTGGGCTACTCGGCCACCTTCCTGTTCCACCTGATTCCGGCCGTCACCGAGACAACGACTCGCCTGCCGCTCGGCGCGCCGCTGCTGCCCAATGCCGAGGCGCCCGAGCTGCAAGTGGCCGGCGCGGTGCTGGGCCTGCTGTTCCTGATCGGTGCGGCGCTGCAGGTGCGCCGCCTGTGGCCGGCCGCGCCGGCCGTCGTCGCTACTTGAAGCACTGCCCCTGGCGCTCGAACCAATAGACCACGTTGCCGACCACCGCGATGCTGCCGGACACCACGGCGCTCGTGGCGGCCACCACGCCAGTGGCGACCAGCAGTGCCGCGCAGCCATCGTTCGAGCAGCCGCCGAAGTAGCCGTACTGCTGCACCTCCAGCACCATCTGGCGCTTGAGGATCTTGCATTCGTCGTCGAAGACGATGTCGGTGCGCGGCACCACCACACAGGCCTGTAGCGCCAAAGCTGCAATCAAGGCCGCGGTGCGTGGTTTCACGTAGAGAGTCCGGTGGGTGAAGCGTGGTCTATTGCACAGCGTACCTGAGGCGCTCTGCGACCCCGCACTCTTTGCAGCACTCCGTCACGAAATGTAAACACAGCGTTGGCGGGTGGACCCATACCATTTCGACATGCATCGGCTGCTGCTCGTCGAATCGTCTCCCACGCTGCGCCGCGGCATGGAGAAGCTGTTGCTGCGCCACGGCTTCAACGTGATCGCCGTGACTGCCGACGAAGCCGCACTGGTCGCGCTCGAGCAAGAAATATCGCGCGGCCTGGGCACCGTGATCGTCGGCTGGTCGACCACGCCGGCACCCATCAGCCAGGCCCTCACCGCGCGCCTGCACAAGCCCGATTGCCGCCACGTGGCGCTGCTTGTGCTCGCCGCCGAGCCGGCGCTGGTGGACGCCAGCCTGGCCGGCGCGCGCGCCTTCACGCAGGTCAGGCGGCTGCAGCGCCCGTCCGAGGTGCCGGGTCTCGTGCGCAGTCTGCTGGCGGAAGTGGCGAACGAATCGCGCCCGCATGCCGAGTCGCCCACCGCCTTGAAGGTGCTGCTGGTCGACGACTCGCGCACCAGCCGCACCAAGTACCAGCGCTTGTTGCGCAACCATGGCTATGCGGTGGTGAGCTGCGAGCATGCCGAAGCGGCGCTCGCGAAAGTGCAGACCGAGCGCTTCGACCTCGCGGTGGTCGACTACTTCATGCCCGGCATGAACGGCGCCGCGCTGTGCCGCGCGCTGCGCGAGCTGCCGGCCACGCGCGACCTCACGCTCGCGGTGCTGACCGGCTCGTACGAAGACGGCCTGATCAGCGACTGCCTCGAAGCCGGTGCGATGGAGTGCATGTTCAAGAACGAATCGGACGAGCTCTTCATCGCCCGCGTCGACAGCATGGCCCGCCTGCGCGAACGCGAGCAGCGCCTGCAGGCCGAAGGGCAGCGGCTGGAGCTGATCCTCGCTTCGGTGGGCGACGGCGTGTACGGCGTCGACCGCAGCGGCCGCATCACCTTCGTCAACCCGGCCGCACTGCGCCTGCTGCAGTGCGAGCACGAAGACGAACTGGTCGGCCTCTCGGCGCACGAACGCATCCACCATGCCGACGAACGCGGCCGCGCCATTCCGGCCGAAACCTGCTTCCTTCAGCAGGCCTACGAGCTGGGCGATTCGCTCAGCAACTGGGAGACCGTGTTCTGGCGTGCCGACGGCGACCTGGTGAACGTGGAATGCACCGTGCGCCCGCAGCACCAGGACGGCGAATGCGTCGGCGTGGTGGTGGCCTTTCGAGACATCGCCGAGCGCAAGCGACACGAGGCCGAAACGCAGTGGCAGCTGCGCCACGACCACCTGACCGGGCTGCACAACCGCCGCCACTTCGAATACATGCTGGAGCAGGAAATCTTTCGCCTGCGCCGCAGCACCGAGGAAAGCGCGCTGCTCTTCATCGACCTCGACCGCTTCAAGCACATCAACGACACCGCCGGCCACGCTGCGGGCGACGCGCTGCTCGCCAGCATCGGCCGCAAGCTGAAGGCGCGCTCGCGCCAGTCGGACCTGGTGGCGCGGCTGGGCGGCGACGAGTTCGCCGTGCTGCTGCGCAATGTGGACGACGGCAGCGTGCTCGCGCTGGCCGAGAAATTCCGCACCATCCTCGACGAGGCCGCCTTCAGCCACGGCGGCCACGAGTTCGACGTGTCGGGCAGCGTCGGCATCAGCCGCCTGAACCGGCATTCGCTGTCGCCTGCCTACGCGATGAACTGTGCCGACGCGGCCTGCCACATCGCCAAGCGCCAGGGCCGCAACCGCATCCACATGTTCGACCTGGGCGGCGACGCCGGCGCGCTCGCGGCCTTGCAGCAGTCGTGGTCGGAGCGGCTGAAGTGCGCACTGGCGGCAGGCAATTTCGCCTTGCAGTTCCAGCCCATCGTGGACTTGCGCCGCCTGCCGCCGAACGCCCTGGCCGGCACCGACTGGCAAGACAAGGTCGAGCAGGCGATGGCCCCGGCGCTCTACGGGCACGAGGTGTTCGTGCGCCTCGATGACGTCGAAACGCTGCTCGCGCCACGCGCCTTCATGTCGCAGGCCGAACGCTTCGAGCTGCTGCCCGCGCTCGACACCTGGGTGCTCAATCGCCTGGCCCTGCTGCTGGCCGAACAGGACCGGCGCACCGCCAGGCGCTTTCACATCAACGTGGCCGCAGCCTCACTGCTCGATGCCGGCTACCTGGCTCGCCTCACCGCGCTGCTGCGCGCCGGTGCCTTCGCACCGCGCCAGCTGTGCCTGGAGATCAAGGAGAGCGAGGTCGCCGGCCACATCGCGCAACTGCTGCCCATCCTCAACGAGATCACGCAACTCGGTGCCGAGTTGATGCTCGACGAATACGGCCGTGGCTTCGGCGGCCTGGGCCATCTGCGCAGCCTGCCAATCAGCTCCGTCAAGCTCGACGGCAGCCTGGTGCAGACGCTCGCCAGCGATGAGGTCGGCGTGATGATGGTGCGCGCGATGACCGACCTGGCTCATGCGATGAACGTGGTCGTGATCGCCCCGCTGATCGAGAACGCCGCCGCGCTGCTCATGCTGCAGAACGCCGGCGCCGACTGCGCGCAAGGCTTCGTGCTCGGCGTGCCGCGCGACATGTGGGCCGAGCTCGAAGCGCAATAAGCCTGCGTCCCCAGCTTCACGCCAGAGATCGGAACGGCCTGCAACGCACAGGCTTGCCAAGCTCATGGCGAGCGCTGACTAACGTGAACCTCATGCTGCATGTCTTACCTGCTGCATGAGGGGGCTTTGAGCAGTTTTCCTACAAGCGATGGCGCCCTAAGCTGACGTGGTGCACCGAACCTCGCACGCCCAATCTCGTGCGGAGGTCGGACATGAATGCAATGAATTTCAGAAGTCGCCTGGTTGCCACCTTGGCAGCCTTGGCAGCCTTGATGCTGGGCGCGTGCGGAGGCGGCGGCAAAACCACGGACGAGCCGGTCGAACTGGCGGAGTCCACCACGCCGGCAGCGGTGTCGACGGTCCACACCGACCAGTCGATTCAAGCTGTGGTCGCCGGCAGTCTCAGCGGAACGGTCAGCACCGCAGCCACCACCGCCAGCCTCACGGCCGTGGGCACGGCCGACTGGGCGCACTGGGGCGACGGCGTTCCCGGCCTCGTGCGCAAGTCCGGTGGCGGCGCCCAGATCGGCGCGTACACGCTGGTCGGCAGCGGCACGCCAACGTCCTTCAACAACTCTCCGCGCACCCTCACCTGGACCGACGGCACGCCGACGGCGAGCAGCGCGGCAAACACCAACGGGCTGTACATGTCAGGTGGGGGCTACTCCATCACCCTGCCCGCGAGCACCGTCGCCCGCACCGCGACGGTCTATGTCGGCGGCTGGAACTCAGGCGCCACGCTCACGGCACATTTGTCCGATGGGTCGGCCGCTGACTATGTGCACGTCAATGCCGCCACCACCGAGGTCTACGTTCGCACCTACGTCATCACCTACCAGGCGGCCGCGGCCAGCCAGACACTCACGCTGACCTGGCAGCGCACGGCAGGCACCGGCAACGTCGACCTGAATGCCGTGGCCTTGTCGCTGGCTGCAGCGAGCAACACGCCGCCGAAGACTCAAGCGCCGGTGGCGCAGACCAGCCAGGTCGGCCAGGCCGTGACGCTTGCCATCAGCGCCAGCGACCCGGATGGCGACACGCTGAGCTACAGCGCCAGCGGCTTGCCAACCGGTCTCGCCATCAACGCCAGCACCGGCGTGATCAGTGGCACACCGACCACGGCAGGCAACTTCACGCCGACTGTCACGGCCAGCGACGGCAAAGGCGGCAACGCCGCGACTTCTTTCAGCTGGGTGGTTCAAGCCGTCGCCAGTGGCAGCAGCAGCTTGAGCGGCGCGGTCAGCGCCTCGGTCACGGCCGTCAACCTGAGTGCCACCGGCATCGCCGACTGGGTCCACTTCGGCGATGGCGTGCCCGGCACGGTGCGCAAGTCGGGCGGCGGCAGCCTGATCAGCGCCTACAGCGTGATCGGCGGTGGCGCGGCCACGAGCTATGGCGACGACCCGCGCGCCATGTCGTGGTCCGACGGAACGCCCACCGCCAGCAGCAGCGGCAACAAAACCGGCGTGTGGGTCGGCGGCCAAGGCGGCGGGTTCTCGCTCAGCGTGCCCGCCAGCACCACGAAGAACACGGTGACGCTGTACGTGGGCGGCTGGAATTCGTCCGGCACGCTGCGCGCGCACCTGTCCGACAGCTCGGCCACCGACTACACCGACACCACCGCGGCGGCGAGTGGCCAGTACGTTCGCGCCTACACCCTCACCTATGCCGCTGCCTCGGCCGGCCAGCAGCTCGTGCTCACCTGGACACAAGCCTCGGCCAGCGGCAACGTCACGCTCAATGGCGCCAGCCTGGGCACGGCTGTCGCGGCGAATCGGGCACCGACGGTGGTGACGCCATCGGCGCAGACCAGCACGCAGGGCACTGCCGTGTCGCTCGGCATCAGCGCCGGCGATGCCGATGGCGACACGCTCGCCTTCGGCGCCACCGGGCTGCCCACCGGTCTGTCCATCAACACCAGCACCGGCGTGATCAGCGGCACACCGAGCGCCACCGGCAGCTTCTCGACGGTCGTCACGGTCAACGACGGCAAAGGTGGCAGCGCCACGGCCTCGTTCTCGTGGACAGTGCAAGCAGCGCCGAGCGGCTCCAGCCTGAGCGGCGTGGTCAGCACCGCCACGACGTCGATCAACCTCAGCGGTACGGGCCTGACCGACTGGGTCCATTGGGGCGATGGCGGCGTGCCCGGCATCACGCGCAAGTCGGGCGCCGGCAGCTTGATCAGCGCCTACACCGTGCTCTCGGGCAGCGCGGCATCGAGCTACAACAACGACCCGCGTGCCATGTCGTGGACCGGCGGCACACCCACTGCCAGCGCCACCACCAACACCAACGGCGTGTACGTGGCGGGCAGCGGTAACGGCTTCTCCGTCAACGTGCCGGCGGGGCTGACCCGCACGGCGGTGACGATCTACGTGGGCGGCTGGGCATCGTCCGGCACGCTGCGCGCGCACCTGTCCGACAGCTCCGCGGCCGACTACACCAACACCACGGCCGCGGCGACGGGCCAGTACGTTCGCGCCTACACGATCACCTACGCGGCAGCCTCGGCCGGGCAGCGCCTGGTGCTCACCTGGACGCAGGCGTCGAGCGGCGGCAACGTCACGCTCAACGGTGTCGCGCTGGGCGTGGCCACGGCGTCGAACCGCGCACCGACCATCACCACGCCAGCGGCCCAAAGCGGAACGCAAGGCACGGCCGTGACGCTGGGCATCAGCGCGAGCGATGCCGACGGCGACACGCTGAGCTACAGCGCCACCGGCTTGCCGGCAGGGCTGAGCATCAACGCCAGCACCGGCGTGATCAGTGGCACGCCGAGCACGGTGGCCAACTACAGCACCATCGTGACCGTGAGCGACGGCAAGGGCGGCAGCGCCGCAGCCAGCTTCGCATGGACCATCAGCGCCTCGACGCCACCCACCAGCGGTTCCGGCCTCGACACGCGGCCCAGCAACACGAGCTGCGTGGCGCCCGCGCGGCCCCAGGCCGGCACCGGCGTGCAGCTCGCACGTGTGTTCCCGAACCTCAGCTTCAACCTGCCGGTCGGCATGTACCAACCCGCGGGCGACAGTTCGCGCTGGTACGTGATCGAACAGCAGAGCGGCCTGGTGCGCAGCTTCCCCAACAACCAGGGCGCGACCAGCGGCCAGGTCACGACCTTCCTCGACATCTTCTCCAAGATCCAGACCGACTCGGAGATGGGCCTGCTGGGCCTGGCCTTCCACCCCAACTGGCCGAGCACGCCCTACGTCTACATCTACTACTCCACCGGCAACAACCCGATCGAGAACCACGTCTCGCGCTTCACGACCACCGACGGCGGCGCCACGCTCGACACCAACACCGAGCAGGTGCTGCTGCGGCTGGTGAAGAACCAGAACGACCGCAACCACAACGGCGGCAACATCGTCTTCGGACCCGATGGCTACCTTTACATCGGCACCGGTGACGGCGGCGGTGGCGGCGACCCCAACGCCAACTCGCAGAACCGCAACGTGCTGTTCGGCAAGATGCTGCGCATCGACGTCAGCCCGGCCACGGGGTATGCGATCCCGTCCACCAACCCGTTCGCCACCAACGCCAAGTGCACCAACGGCTCGGGCGGCGCGGCGTGCCCCGAGATCTTCTCCACCGGCATGCGCAACCCCTGGCGCTGGAGCTTCGACAAGAGCACCGGCGACCTGTGGGTCGGCGACGTCGGGCAAGACCAGCGCGAAGAGGTCGACGTGGTCACCCGTGGCGGCAACTACGGCTGGCGCATCCGCGAGGGCAGCACCTGCTACAACGCCAGCAGCTGTGCGACGACAGGTGCCAACGGCGAAGCGCTGATCGACCCGGTGGTCGAGTACGACCACAGCGTGGGCCAGGCCATCACCGGCGGCTACGTCTACCGCGGCACCAAGGTGCCGAGCCTCGCCGGCAAGTACGTGTTCGGTGACTATGTTTCCAGCCGCATCTTCGCGTTCACGCCGCCCAGCTCGCTGGTCGCTGCCACGCCACGGGTGGTGCTGACGGCCAGCAACGCGATCCTGAGTGCGCCACAGAACATCACCTCCTTCGCGCAGGGCAACGACGGCGAAATCTACGTCGTGGGCTACGGCGGCGCGCTGTACCAGCTGCAACCGGCAGGCGCTGCGGTGGACACGATCCCGACGCTGCTCTCGCAGACCGGTTGCGTGTCGGCCTCGAACGCGACCCAGCCGGCGGTGGGGCTCATCCCTTACAACCCCAACGCGCCGTTCTGGTCCGACGGAGCCGACAAGCAGCGCTGGCTGGCCGTGCCGAACGGCACCTCGATCACGCCGCAAACCCCGGGCCGCTGGACGCCGCCGAACGGCACGGTGCTGGTGAAGAACTTCAAGCTCAACAACCAGCTGATCGAGACTCGGCTCTTGATGCGACACACCGACGGCGTGTGGGCCGGCTACACCTACGAGTGGAACGCCGGGCAAACCGATGCCACGCGCGTGGTCGGTGGCAAGAGCAAGGCCATCGGCAGCCAGACCTGGGTCTACCCGAGCGAGAGCGACTGTTTGCAGTGCCACACGCAGGTGGCCGGCCGAACGCTCGGCCTGGAGACGGCGCAGCTCAACGGCAACCTCACCTACCCGACGACAGGCCGCACCGCCAACCAGATCACCACGCTGAACACCATCGGCTTGCTGAGCCCGACCATCACGGGCACGCCAGCCACCTTGCCGGCGTATGTGGACCCGCACGGCACGGCCGGCACTGTCGAGCAGCGAGCACGTGCCTTCCTGCATGCCAACTGCTCGCAGTGCCACCAGCCGAACGGCCCGACGCCAGTGGCGCTGGACCTGCGCTACACCACGGCGCTGGCGTCGACCGGCACCTGCAACGCCACGCCGACCTCGGGCGACCTCGGCATCACCAACGCCAAGGTGATCGCCCCGGGGGCCCCCGACAGCTCGGTGCTGCTGTCGCGCATCAATCGCCGCGACACGTATGCGATGCCGCCGCTGGGCAGCAAGCTGGTCGACACGGCGTCGGTGGCGGTGGTACGGCAGTGGATTCAGAGCCTCACCGGGTGCCAGTGAACAAGCGCCTCTGAAAGAAAAGCTGCGTGCTGCAGAGACTGCGGCACGTGGCATGGTTGGAGCGGGTCGGAGCGCTGTTTCGCTTCAGCCGCGCTTCGGAATCTCGAGCCCACGCACCACGGCTGGGCGAGCGACAAAGGCGTTCAGCACGCGCTGAACTTCGGTGAACTCACCGAAACCCACCAGGTCGCCGGCCTCGTAGAAACCGACCAGGTTGCGAATCCACGGGAAACACGCGATGTCGGCGATCGTGTACTCGTCGCCCATGATCCAGGCACGGCCCTTCAGGTGCTTGTCGAGCACACCGAGCAGGCGCTTCGATTCGGCCACGTAGCGGTCGCGCGGGCGCTTGTCTTCGAAGTCCTTGCCGGCGAATTTGTGGAAGAAGCCGAGCTGGCCGAACATCGGGCCGATGCCGCCCATCTGGAACATCACCCACTGGAGGGTCTCGTAGCGGCGCGCCGCATCGCGCGGCATCAGCTGGCCGGTCTTCTCGGCCAGGTAGATCAGCATCGCGCCCGACTCGAACAGCGCGAGCGGCTTGCCGCCGGGCCCGTCGGGGTCGATCATCGCGGGGATCTTGTTGTTCGGGTTGAGCGACAGGAACTCCGGCGACATCTGGTCGTTGGTGCCGAAGCTCACCAGGTGCACTTCATAAGGCAGGCCGGTCTCTTCGAGAAAGATCGAGATCTTCACGCCGTTGGGCGTGGGCAGCGAGTACAGCTGAAGGCGGTCCGGATGTTGGGCGGGCCACTTCTTGGTGATGGGGAAAACGGACAGGTCGGTCATGGGGGCCTTGGGCAAAAAAGAGCAGTCGGCGATTCTGCGACGCCTGCTGCCTGCTCGAGAGGGCCGGCGCTGCATAGCCGCACCGGGTGTGGGGAGGCTCGCGCTGCATCGTCGGCAGCCCGGCCTGTTGTGCTTGAGTAGCTACTTCGCCAGCTCGGCAACATACCTCAAGTACTCGGTGTCGGTGGCATTCACGAGCGCCCACGCCTTCTTGTAGCAGCCCCCGGGAAGCTGGCTGTCGATGGCGATGACATCCTGCAGCGCACCGTCTTCCTTCAGCTTCAGCAAGACGGCCTTCTGCAGCGCCAGCAGGTGCAGATGGTTGCGCGTGCATTCGGGCTCCGACGCATGCTCGGCCAACAGCGCCGATTGCGCGGCCGGGTGGCCGCTCAGGTATACGTGCAGCAGCTCATGGAAGAGCGTGTCGACCTTGTAGCGCATGGGCACGGGCTGCGGCGTGAAGCTCTTCAAGGCATAACGCATGTTGATGCTGATGCCGACCATCGACTGCGATGGCAGGTTGCACAGCGTCAACCGGGCGCTGACGTCCTCGGCGGGAAACGGCTTGCCCGTGATGGCCTCGGTCGCGTCGATCAGCCGGGGGCCGACGCTCGCCCACAAGCTCTCGAACTCGGGTTGGCGCGAGACCAACTCGGCCTTCCATTCGTCCTGGATGCTGCCGCCGCGCACCAGAGAGCACGCGGCGTCTAGGCTCGGGCTGTAGCTCACAGAGACGCTCGGCTGGCCGGCGTGTGCGTGGCCTGCGCAGGCTACGAGAAGTGTGAAGAACAGAAACCTTTGCTTCATGGCGCGGAGCCGTCGAGGTGGGGTCACGAGATGCTAGCCCACGCGTCGAGGTTCACACCCTTCACGATCAGCCACAGGCAAAGCGACAGCTCCCCTACAAACGCAGGCAGCAACACGCCGGGAAAGAGGGCCGCGGCGAATGCCGGTGCCAGCAGCAAGGCAAAACTGTTGATCAGATCGCACAGCCCGGCCACTCCCAGCAGCACACCACCCGCCGGATTGATTTAGCTCAAAGACACGCTCGATTGCCATCGAGTCTGCCTCAAGCTCGCGCGGCTCCCTTCCGACATCCTTCACATCGACGGCACTCGACCGGTCGATGACGCAGCGCCTGAAACTCACATGGAGGAGCACCCATGGCCGTCCTCGTGCACTTGAAGGCCGCCGAAATCCACAGTCGGGCATCCTGCTGGCTCGTTCTCGTCTTGGCCACTTCGGCGGCCCCTGCAGCCGATCTGCCGAACACGCTGGAACTGTCGGACGAGGGTGCTTACGTGCTCGATGTGCAGGCTGGGCTGGCTTGGTCGCGTTGCGTCGAGGGAATGGAATGGAACGGCAAGACCTGCGTTGGTACGCCGCTGCTGGTGAATCGCACCGAGGCGCTGGCGCTGGCTCTTGACCGTGGGAAGGTGCGTGGCATGCATTGGCGGGTGCCGCGCGTCAAGGAACTGCAGCGGTTGGTGCGCAAAACGGCGAGCCCCCCGGGTCTGGACGCCAAGCTGTTTCCCGCTGCGCCGCAAGACTGGCACTGGTCTGCGACCGCCGCAATCAGCACCGCCACGGTCAATCAGTACGACTACAGCAACATCGTGCAAGGCCGCGGCGAGCAGAACGCGAACCACCTTGCGTTCCAGCACGGCTGGGCGGTGAACTTGGTGACTGGAGAGGCGCGTGGTGACATGGCCAAACAAAAGAAGCTTCCAGTGCGCCTGTTGCTTTCGCTCGACTGAATGGAATGGCCGTTGCCACCGACTCGCCGGTGGCAGGCACGGGCTTACCCGCCCCCCATCGTCCGCCGTTGCCTTGCGGCTGCGAGTCGCCGCCGTCTTGCGCTGCGCCGATGTCCGTGCTTCCTACGCGTAAGCGCTAGGCCACGCGTGTGACACGGTAAAGCTAGGGTTCCCCCTCCCCCTAGTGGTAGGGGGCAAGTTGCCTTGACTGAAGCGAAGCGCCCCGCTCAGCATGTGCCTCCCGTAACCCCACGCTCAGCGCCCGTCGCGTTTATCCACGCGCGGACTGTCCCGGATCAGCGCTTTGCTGAACCGGGTGGACTTGCCCCAAAAGGAGTGTCTCGTGTCTATCCGTCTCTCATGGAAAGCAGCGCTGGCCTTGTCGGCCTCGCTGGTATTGGCCGCTTGCGGCGGCGGTGGCAGCAGCTCGCCACAAGCCTCGCCCGACGAAGCTCCTCTCGCCGACCCCCCTCAGCGCTCGGCCCAGTCGGTGGCGGTGCCTGGCGGTTCGATGGCCGGCGTCGTCGACAAAGGTCTTGCAAACGCCACCGGTTCAGTGGACGTGTGGGTCACGCTGCAAGACGCCTCGGTGGCGTCTGCGGCTTCAAGCCTCCTGAACAGCCAGCTCTCTGCCAGCGGCCTCGAGCAGGCGCAGAGCGTGAAGATGCTGCGCAGCGCGCCGCAGTCCGTCCGCACGGCTTTGCAAGCGCATCGCACCAGTGTTCTGTCGCATCAGAACGCAGCGGCAAGCAGCCTCAGCGCGCTGGGCGCCAAGGAACTCGGTCGCGTGCACATGGCGCACAACGCCATTGCGGTGCGCGTCGACGCTGCCAAGCTGAGCGCGATTGCATCGCTGCCCGGCGTGGTGAAGGTGCGCCGCGTGATGAACTACGAGATGAGCCTGTCCGAGACCGTGCCGTACATCGGCGCTTCTGCGAACCAGACTGGCGGTTTTGATGGCAGCGGTGTGCGGGTCGCGGTGCTCGACTCGGGCATCGACTACACCCACAAGAACCTCGGCGGCCCCGGCACGCCCGAGGCCTATGCAGCGGCCTATGGTGCGGACCCGTTCGACCCGCTGAACACGACGGTCGACCCGAGCGTTTTCCCGACGCAGAAGGTGGTTGGCGGCTACGACTTCGTCGGTGACCTGTGGCCGACCTACGGCGACCGCACCGAAGACCCGAACCCGATCGACTTTCAGGGCCACGGCACGCATGTGGCCGACATCATCGCCGGCAGGAGCCTCGACGGCACGCACAAGGGCGTGGCCCCGGGCGCCAAGCTGATCGCCATCCGCGTGTGCAGCGCCGTCGCCACCAGCTGCAACGGCGTGGCGATCCTGAAAGGCATTGACTACGCGCTCGACCCGAACGGCGATGGCGATCCCTCTGACGCAGTCGACGTGATGAACCTGTCTTTGGGTTCGGCCTATGGCCAGGCCGAAGATGATTCGACGCTTGCGCTGTCGGAAGCCGTCGCACTCGGCGTCACCGTCGCGGTGGCTGCGGGTAACGATGCCAACAAGCCCTACATCGTCAGCGCAGCGTCCATCGCGCCAGCGGTGATCAGCGTGGCGCAGACCGCCGTGCCGAGCGCATCGCTGTACGGCCTGAAGGTCAACTCGCCGACCGCCATTGCCGGTGTCTACAACAACACCGCCACGGTGGACTGGGCGCCGATTGGCGCGGGCTTCACCGGTGACATCGTCGCCGTGGGCACCGCCTGCCCGGGCGCTGTGCTGCCTGATCTGACCGGCAAGGTTGCACTCATCGACCGAGGCACCTGCTCGGTCAGCCTGAAGGTTGATCTGGCCGGTTTGGCGAATGCCAAGGCCGTGCTGATCGGGCTCGTCGCACCCGGCGACGCCGTGTCGTTCAGTAACGGCGGTGGCACGCACTTCGTGCCGACGCTCGTGATCCAGCAATCGCTGTCGCAGGCCATCAAGGCCAACATCGCGGCACCGGTGAACGTGAGCGTCTCCGACGCCACCAAGGTCGCCTTGGTCGGCAGCATGGCCAGCACCTCGGCGCGTGGCCCGAGCACGAGCTACCAGACCATCAAGCCTGAAATTGGTGCGCCTGGCGCGTCGGTCTCGGCCGTGGCCGGCAGCGGCGACGGGCAAGAGGCCTTCGGTGGTACCTCGGGTGCCACGCCGATGATCGCGGGCTCTGCCGCCATCTTGATTGGCAGGTACCCGAACCGCACGCCGCTGCAGATCAAGTCGATGCTGATGAACAGCGCGAACACGCAGATCTACACCAACCCGGCGCTGCTGCCGGGCGTGCTGGCACCGATCACGCGCATCGGCGCGGGCGAGGTGCGCGTCAACAAGGCGCTGGCCTTGAACGCCGTGGCCTACAGCCAGGAGAACTTCTCTGCAGCCTTGTCGTTCGGCGCACAGGAGGTCAGCAACTTCGCCGAGTACGAGAAGAAACTGGTGGTCGAGAATCTCGACAGCAAGGCCAAGACCTTCAGCATCAAGAGCGCGTTCCGCTACGCCGATGACGAAGCGACCGGTGCGGTGTCCATCAGCGCGCCGAGCAGCGTGAGGGTGGCGGCCAAGAGCAAGTCCACCATCACGGTCAAGCTGCGCGTCAACCCGCTCAAGTTGCCCGACTGGACGCTCAATGCCGGCCAGCTCGGCGGCAGTGGCAGCCTGCTCGACAAGTTCGAATACGACGGCTACCTGACCTTGACGGCTGCGAGCGCCGAAACGCTCACCGTGCCCTGGCACATCCTGCCGCGCAAGGCGGCTGAAGCAGGCTCGGTGATCGCGCAGCGCTCCAACTGGCCGGGCGGCATCATCCTGCTGGCCAACGCAGGTGTGGCGCCAAGCGAATTCGACGTGTTCGCGCTGACCGGCACGAGCCCCAAGTACGCGAAGGCCGACCTGCCCGCCCCAGGCGACAACTTCGCCGTGATCGACGTGCGTGCAGTAGGCGTGCGCTACTCGGCGGATGAGGGTGCCTTGCAGTTCGCGATCAACACCTTCGGGCGCCGTGCGCAAGCCAACTACCCGGGCGGCTTCGAAGTCGACGTCGACGTCAACGGCGACGGCGTAGCTGACTTCGCGATCTACAACACCGAGCAAGGTGCGTTCGCGAGCACGGGCATCAACGTGGTCAACGTGGCGAACCTGGCAACGGGTGTGGCGACGATTTACTACTACTCCGACGTCGACTTCAACTCGGCCAACATGATCATGAACGTGCCGCTCGCGGCTCTCGGGGTCACACCGGATACGCAGTTGAGCTTCTCGGTGTTCGCCGCCGACAACTACTTCACCGGCAACATCACCGATGCTTTGCTCGACATGAAGTTCACGCCGTCCAAGCCGCGCTACGCGGTGAAGGGCGATGCGAGCGGCATCGTGAAGGGCTATCGCCTCGGCTATGTCGACACGCTGGCCGTGGCAGGCGGCAGCACCGCATCGCCATCGCAGACCGGCTTCCTGGTGATGAAGCGCAGCAACGCCGGCAGCGAAGCCGACGTGCTGGTGATCAAGTAGCACCGGAGAGTTTCGCCATCATTTGAGTTTTCTTTGATCGACACGGGCCGCCATTGCGCGGCCCGTTTTTTTTGCCTGCGTTGCGGGCTCTGGCTTGTTTGTCTCGAGCCGGGCGATCGGCCGAAACCCTTTCAATTCACAAAACGACAAGCGCGAAACACAAATGCGAATCGTTCTCGTTGGTGTTAGACTTTCTGAATCGGCGTTGCCCCTGCGCCTCCGTTTCGGCTCGACCTACTTGCGATGTCTTCCTCACCTGCTGCCACCGTGGCGCCACACGCTCCCGCTCCCTTGGTGTTGCGGCGGCCTGCGCCCGCGCCTGATGGCCTGAGCACGGCGCAGCGCCGAGGCGTCATTGGGGTGATCGCCGTGGCGCACGTGGGCGCCATCTGGGCCGTGCTGCAAGTGCCCGCCGTGCGCGATGCGGTGATGGAAGCAGCGCCGATGTTCGTCGAGCTGCTGGCGCCTCCTGCGCCGCCCGCGCCACCGCCGCCCCCTCCGGTTGTGCCCGTGATCAAGGCGCCGCCGCCGGTGGTGATTGCGGCACCGGCTGCTGCGCCATCGCCAACCGCTTTCGAAGTGGCGCCTCCGCCTGAAGTACCACCGCCGCCCACGCCGCCGGTGCAGGTGCAACCGGTCGAAGCGCCACCTGCTCCACCTGCACCGCCCAAGATGATTCCGGCGTCGGCCATTGAGTACCTTGGCAGCACGCCGCTCGACTACCCGCGTGTTTCCCAGCGCCTCAAGGAAGCCGGCACCGTGATGCTGCGCGTCTACATCGACGAGCGCGGCCTGCCCGCCACCGTTCAGGTCAGCAAGTCATCCGGCTTTGTGCGACTGGACGAAGCCGCGGTGGCCTCGGTGAAGAAGTGGCGCTTCCGCCCCTACACCGAGAACGGCCAGCCCATGGGCGGCCTGGCCTTCATCCCCGTGATCTTTGAATGAACCGGAGAAAACAACCGTGACCACGCCCGACACCGCTCTCGGCTTCGGCCACTTCATCATGCAAAGTGATGTGGTGGGCAAGACCCTTCTCGTGATCCTCGTGCTGATGTCGGTCGCCTCGTGGGCCATCATCGCGCTCAAGGGCCTGACGCTGATCGCACGCAAACGCCGCAGCGAGACCTTCCTCAACTTCTTCTGGAACGCGACCTCGCTCGACGCGGTGTCCGGCGAGATCAGCACCCACGGCGCCAACGACCCCTTCTCGCACCTCACCAGCCATGCCATGCATGCGCAGGCGCACCACGCCAAGTACGGCGCGGCCAAGCTCGAAGAAGCAGGCACCGCCGGCGACTTCGTCACCCGCACCATCAAAAAGGTGCTCGATGAAGAGACCACGCGCCTCGAGAACGGCCTGGCGATGCTGGCCACGGTGGGAGCCACCGCGCCCTTCGTCGGCCTGTTCGGCACGGTGTGGGGTGTGTACCACGCGCTGGTCGCCATCGGCGTGAGCGGTGCCGGCACGCTGGACAAGGTGGCCGGCCCGGTGGGCGAAGCGCTCATCATGACCGGCCTCGGACTCGCCGTCGCGATCCCTGCCGTGATGGGCTACAACTGGCTGACGCGCTCCAACCGCGTGATCCTGTCCAAGCTCGACGCCTTCGCCTACGAGCTGCACACCTTCGTGTCGATGGGCCAGCCGCTGAGCAGCGACACCGGTGCGGTGCCCCTGCAGACCGTGCGCGCTCCGTCGCTCGGCCGCCCGCGCGCCGCCTGAGGAGAAGACCATGGCCTTCGCAAGCTTCGACAACCGCAACGCCGGCGCCCCGATGGCCGAGATCAACATGGTGCCGTTGATCGACGTGATGCTCGTGTTGCTGGTCATCTTCATCGTTACCGCACCGCTGCTCACGCAGGCCGTGAAGCTGGAGCTGCCCAAGGCCAACGCGCAGCCCAACATCGTCAAGGCCGAGAAGGTCGAGTTCGCGATCGACGCCAACGGCCAGCGCTTCTGGAACGGCGAGCCGGTCGACCGCACCGAAGCAGCCAAGCGCTTCATGGACGAAGGCAAGAAGCAGCCGCAGCCCGAAATCCACCTGAAGGCCGACCAGAGCGTCGCGTATCGCAACGTCGCCCAGACGCTTGCGGACGCCACCAAGGCAGGCCTCACCAAGGTGGGCTTCATCAGCGACCCGGAAGCACCTTGAGCCATGGCCACGCCACCCCAACACCCCCCCGCCCTGCCGCCCGCGACCACGCGGCCGATGCAGCAGACCGCTGCCCCTGAGCCGGTGCATCGCATCTCCAGCGATGAGTTGCTCGCGGGTGCGCTCGAGGTGCAGATCGAGCACCGAGGATCCCTCTACCGCTTGCGCCAGACCTCGCTCGGCAAGCTGATCCTCACCAAGTAGCGCGCCCAAAACTTTCTTTGCGAGGCGCCGTCGTGCGGACAGCCTCGCCCCCTCATCACCCTGAGCCAGCCTTCGCCAGCCGCGGAAACCTTGTCACGTCATCACCCATCTGGAGAAGAAATTGGCCTACATCAAGAGCCGCAAGCACGCGGCACCGCGGCAATCCACTTTGAGCAGCACGGCAGCCATCGGCCTGATGGCCATGGCGTTGCCGGTTGCTGCGCAGAACGCCGAGCCGCCGAAGAAGCCAGACGCTGCGCCCGAAGTCACCTTGCCGGCAGTGAAGGCGAAGGCCACGACCACGCCAGAGGTCGACTACAAGGCCGACACCGTGGCCAGCCCCAAGTTCACCCAGCCGCTGGTGGATACGCCGCAGACCATCACGGTGATAAAGAAGGACGTGCTGCAGCAGCAGGTGGCGACGAGCCTCTCCGAAGCCTTGCGCAACACGCCCGGCATCACGATGCAGCTGGGTGAGAACGGCAACACCACGACCGGTGACTCGATCTTCATGCGCGGCTTCGACACGACGAACAGCATCTTCGTCGACGGCATCCGCGACCTGGGCGCCATCTCGCGCGACACCTTCAACATCGAGCAGATCGAGGTCGTGAAGGGCCCGTCGGGCTCCGACAACGGCCGTGGCGCATCGTCTGGCTATGTGAACCTGGTTTCCAAGGCCCCGACGCTTGAAGCCTTCAACAGCGGTAGCGTTTCGATCGGCACGTCCAACCGCTTGCGTGCGACGGCTGATCTGAACACGCCGCTCGATCTCGGTATTCCGGGCTCGGCGCTGCGCCTGAACGTGATGGCTCAGGACTACGGCACACCCGGTCGCGACGAGGTCAAGAACAAGCGCTTCGGCTTCGCGCCTTCGCTGGTCTTCGGTCTGGGCACCCCCACGCGCGCCACCTTCAACTACCTGTTCGTCGATCAGAAGAACCGGCCCGATGGCGCTGTGAGTACCTTCGGCCTGCCCGGCTACAACTATCCTGCGGGCACCAGCGGCCCCGCGGTCGACTCAAAGAACTACTACGGCTCGCTGAACGACTTCGATGATGTGACCCTGCACATGTTCACCTCGAAGATCGAGCATGATTTCAACCCCGGCACGGTGCTGCGCAACACCACGCGGCTCGGCCACACCGAGCAGGATTACGTGCTGACCGGCGTCAACACGGTGAACGCGCCCTCGACCGCGGTGCCTTATCTCAATGTCACCCGCTCGCGTCAGGGCCGCCACCAGACCAATGACATCCTCACCAACCAGACCAACCTCAGCACCGAGTTCGCCACCGGCAGCGTGAAGCATTCGCTGTCGACCGGCATCGAGTTCATCTACGAGCGGCAGAGCCAGACGAATGCACAGACGCTGACCAACACCACGCTGCCGGCCTCGCTGCAGCAGTCCGTGGCCGATCTGTACAACCCGAGCACGGGTGACGTCTTCCTCGACCCGCCGTACAAGGGCGCCTACACCAAAGGCAGCACCTTGAGCGCCGCGGTGTACGCCTTCGACACGCTGAAACTGTCGGAGCAATGGCTCATCAATGGCGGCCTGCGCTGGGAGAAGTTCCACACCGAGACCAACGGCTCCACCTTCACCGCGGCGACGGCCACTGCGTCCGAATCGCTGGTGCAGAACGCGCCTGCCGGCCTGACCGACGACCTGCTGAGCTGGAAGCTCGGAGCGGTGTTCAAACCCACGGCCGACGGCAGCATCTACGTCACCGTCTCCAATGCCTATCAGCCTCCGGGCGGCGCCAACTTCTCACTGAGCGCAGCTGCCGGCAACCAGGCCAATCCGAGCACCGATCCACAAGAAGGTAGCAACATCGAGATCGGTACCAAGTGGGATCTCTTCGGTGGCAAGCTGGCTGCGACGGCCGCCATCTATCGCGCCGAGAACGAGAACGAAGTCATCACGGACAGCACCACCGGCGGAAGCCCGGCAGCGGTCGGCAAGCGCCGTGTCGATGGCGTCGAACTGGCGCTGATCGGCCAAGTCACGCCTGCGCTGAACCTGAGCGCGGGTCTGGCGTACATGGACCCGAAGATTCTCCGTGGCGTGTCGTCCGGCACGAGCCAGACGCAAGGGAGCGTCATCGTCTATTCACCCAAAGTGACCTTCAGCTCGTGGGCATCGTACAAATTGCCATTGGGCGTGACCTTGGGCGGCGGCGTGCGGTATGTTGATACGGTGGCACGCACCAGCAGCCAGGCCACACCGACCAACCTTGTCAACACCGAGTCGTACTGGGTGGCTGATGCGATGGCGAGCTACGACATCAACAAGAACATCTCGCTGCAGCTGAACGTCAACAACCTGTTCGACAAGGAGTACGTGGCCTCGTTGAACAACGGGGGTTCGCGTTACCAGCCTGGCCAGCCGCGCAACGCCTTGCTGACCGCCAACTTCAAATACTGACCGCAACGAAAGCTGCAGACGGGAGCTGAACCATGATGCTTCACGTGCCGAATGTCTTGTCACCGACCCAGGTGGCCGAGATGCGAACGGCCATCGACACGGCCGACTGGACCGACGGCCGCGAGACCGTCGGCGAGCAGGGCGCGCGCGTCAAGCTCAACCGGCAGTTGCCGGAGGGCGGCGAGCTGTCGCGCCGCCTCGGTGCCGTCATCCTGACGGCGCTCGAGGCGAACCCGCTGTTCGTGTCGGCGGCCCTGCCCCACCGCTTCGTGCCGCCACTCTTCAACCGCTACGAAGGCGGCGAGCACTATGGTCTGCATGTCGACGGTGCGGTGCGCGGCGTGCCGGGCACCAGCCTGCGCCTGCGCACCGACCTGTCGTGCACGCTCTTCCTGTGCGAGCCCGATGATTACGACGGCGGCGAGCTGGAGGTGATGGACACCTACGGCGCGCACGAGGTCAAGCTGCCCGCTGGCGACCTGATCCTCTACCCGTCGAGCAGCCTGCACCGCGTGCTGCCGGTGACGCGCGGTGCGCGCGTCTGCTCGTTCTTCTGGCTGCAGAGCATGGTGCGCGATGACGGCCAGCGCTCGATGCTGTTCGATCTGGACCAGACCATCCAGCGCCTGCGCGCGCGCCATGGCGATGATGCCGAGGTCGTCTCGCTCACCAGCACGTACCACAACCTCCTGCGCATGTGGGCCGAGGTATGACCGCCGCTGCCGGCAACCCGCAACGCCGCGCCTACTGGCTCAAGACGCTTCACCAGTGGCACTGGATCAGCTCGGCCCTGAGCCTGCTCGGGCTGCTGTTGTTCACCGTCACCGGCTTCACGCTCAACCACGCCACGCAGATCGAATCCAAGCCGCAGGTGAGCACGCGCACGGCCCAGTTGCCGCCGTCCTTGCTGACCCTGATCGCCGTGCCGGCGGATGCCACCGGCAAGAAGGAGAGCAAGCTGCCGCCGGCTGCATTGCCAGCGGCCTTGGCCACGTGGATTGCGTCGGAGCTGAAGATCGAGATCGGCGCTCGCCAGGCCGAATGGTCGCCCGAAGAGATCTACCTTTCGCTGCCGCGCCCCGGTGGTGATGCCTGGCTGCGCATCGCCCGCGACACCGGCGAACTTGAATACGAGCGAACCGACCGCGGCTGGGTCTCGTATCTGAACGACCTGCACAAGGGTCGCAACACCGGCGTGGCCTGGAGCTGGTTCATCGACCTGTTCGCGCTCGCCTGCCTGGTGTTCTCCGCCACTGGCTTGTTCATTCTCAAGATGCACGCGGCCAACCGCCCGAGCACCTGGCCGATCGTCGCGCTGGGGATCGTGTTGCCTCTGCTGCTGGCCATTCTCTTCATTCACTAGTTCTTACCGACCCGAAGGAATCAAGATGCAACTACGCTATTCGATGGCCATGGGAGCCGCTGTCGCGTTGGCCGCGCCTGCCTTCGCGGCCGATGCCAGCCTGAAGCTGGAGCTGCCGCGTCTCACCGTCGCCGAGTACCACAAGCCCTATGTGGCGATGTGGGTCGAGAAGGCCGGCGATCAGAGTTTCGCGAGCAACCTCGCCGTCTGGTACGACATCAAGAAGCGCGACAACGGCGGTGCCAAGTGGCTGAAGGACATGCGGCAGTGGTGGCGCAAGAGCGGCCGTGATGTGCAGATGCCTGTCGACGGAGTGAGCGCCGCGACGCGGGCGCCCGGCGAGCATGTGATCGGCTTGGACGTGAAGGCGCTGCCACCCGGCTCCTATCAGCTGGTGGTCGAAGCGGCGCGCGAGAACGGCGGGCGCGAGCTGCTGCACGTGCCCTTCGACTGGCCGGCCAAGACGGCCCAGACGATCAAGGTGCAAGGCGAGCACGAGCTTGGCGCGCTGTCGCTGGAACTGAAGCCCTGAGCCGCAAAGGAACATCGTGATGAACGCTTCCCGCCTCTTTTCCCGTCACTCCCTGTCCTTTCCCCTCGCCCTGCTGTCGCTGGCCGCTCTGCTGCCCACCGCAGCGCACGCACACCGCACCTGGCTGCTGCCCTCCGCCACCGTGGTCAGCGGCAAGGAGCCTCAGGTGTCGGTCGATGCCGCCGTGTCCGAAGACCTGTTCGAGTACGACACCAACTCGCTCGCGCTCGACGGCCTGAGCATCGTCGCCCCCGACGGCAGCAAGCTCAGCGCCGAGAACCTCGGCACGACGCGACGCCGCAGCAGCTTCGACGTGAAGCTCATGCAGCCGGGCACCTACCGCATCGTCAATTTCAGCGAAACCGCCATGGCGAGCTACAAGATCGGCGGCGAGACCAAGCGCTGGCGTGGCAGCCTCGAAGCCTTGGCCAAGGACGTACCGGCCAACGCCGAAGAGCTGCAGGTCACGCGCATGCAGAACCGGGTCGAGACGTATGTCACGAATGACAACAAAACGGACACCAAAGCGGATGCCAAGACCGATCCCAAGGCCAGCAAGGCCTTCACGCCGCAAGGCAGCGGCCTGGAGCTGATCCCGCTGACGACGCCCACCGACCTGAGCGCCGGCGACAGCTCGAGCTTCCGCCTGCTGCTGGACGGCAAGCCCGCTGCCGATGTCGACGTGACCATCCTGCGCGGTGGCAACCGCTACCGCTACAAGCTCGGCGAAATCGCGTTGAAGACCGATGCGCAAGGCCAGTTCAGCGTCAAGTGGCCCGAGGCCGGCCGCTACTGGATCGGTGCCAGCTCCGGTGGCCGCGGGCCGGGCGGCACGGCGGCCCAGCCGGCGCGCCGCGCCAGCCTCAGCGCCACGGTCGAAGTCTTGCCGCAATAAGAAGAAGGGCATGGGCTCGCCGCCGGCTGCTGCCGACTCTCTCGTGCGCGTGCTGGTGCCGCACGCGCTCGACGCGCGCGCGCCGGCACTCGGTGGACACGTGCACGTGCTGGCGGGCCGCACCATGGGCACCACCTGGTCGGTGAGGTTCGTCGGGCCGCGTGCGCTGAAGCTCGAGCCCGTCACCCAAGCCATCCAGCGCGAGCTCGACGAGGTCGTCGCGCAGATGAGCCCGTGGGAGCCCGACTCCGACATCTCGCGCTTCAACCGCGCGCCGGTTGGCAGCTGGCAGGTGCTGCCGCCGGCATTCTTCGAGGTCTTGCAGTACGGATTGACGGTCGCGCGCGACAGCGGTGGAGCCTACGACCCGACGGCGGGTGCCCTGGTCGATGCCTGGGGCTTCGGCCCAAAGGGCCGGCATGACGAACCCGGCTTCGAGCCTCCTTCGCTCGCGGCGATTGCGGCCGCGCGCGCTTCAAGCGGCTGGCAACACATCGAGGTCGATGCATCGACGCGCCGTGTGCGGCAGCCGGGCGGTGTGCAGCTCGACCTGTCGGCCATCGCCAAGGGCTATGCGGTGGACCGCGTTGCGCGCCTGCTGGCCCAGCGTTTCAATGTCGAAGATGCGCTGGTCGAAGTCGGCGGCGAGCTGCGCGGCAGCGGCATCAAGCCCGATGGACAGCCCTGGTGGGTGGCCTTGGAAGCGGCGCCGCAGCTGAACGGTGGCTTGTTGAGCGTCGACGCCAGCTTGCCGCAAACACGCATCGCGCTGCATGGCCTGTGTGTCGCCACCTCGGGCGATTACCGGCGCTTCTTTCAACGCAGCGGTACGCATTACCCGCACACCATCGACCCGCGGAGTGGCCACCCGATCGCGCATGGCCTGGCGCTGGTGACGGTGCTGCACGAGAGCTGCATGGCGGCCGACGCGCTGTCCACCGCGCTCACCGTGCTCGGCCCCATCGACGGGCCGCTGTGGGCCGAACAAGGCGGCATCGCAGCGCTCTTCGTCGCGCGCCGGCCCGATGGCGGCCTCGAAGATCGCATGAGCAGTGCCTTCGCAGCGCTGGCATGAGCGCGCGGTGAGTTCCTTGGACCTGCTCGATCCCGGCGTGTTGCGCCTGTTGGCTGCGGCCGCCGTGTTGCTCGCCTATGCAGCGTTGTGCGGCCTCGTTTACCGGGTCGAGCGAAGCAAGCGCCTGAAGTCCGAACACGATGCCGCGGCGCTCGGCGCCACCGCCGAAGGCGTCACGCCCATCCTGGTGGCCTACGCCAGCCAGACGGGCTTTGCCGAACAGCTGGCATGGCAAAGCGCGCGCCTGCTGCACACGGCCGGCGTGCCGGTGCGCGTGCTGCCGCTCGGCCAGCTGACGCTCGACGAACTCGCGCGCACCGAACGCGCGCTCTTCATCGTGAGCACCTATGGTGAGGGTGATGCACCCGACAACGGCGCGCGTTTCGCGCAGCAGGCCATGGTGGCTGACGCGAAGCTGCCGCAACTGCATCACGCCGTGCTCGCACTCGGCGACAGCAGCTATGCCAACTTCTGCGGTTTCGGGCGCCGCCTCGATGCCTGGCTTCAGGCGCGCGGTGCGGGCGCGCTGTTCGAGCGCATCGAGCTCGACAACGAAGACGCCGCTGCCTTGATGGCCTGGCAGCACCAGGTCGCACACCTCGCCGGCACCACCGACCTGCCCGACTGGCAGGCGCCGACATTCGAAGACTGGCAACTGGTCGAGCGACACGTGCTCAATGCCGGCAGCGTCGGCGCGCCGGTCTGCCATCTCACACTGGCACCCGCCGACGGCACCGCGTTGCCGCAGTGGGAGGCCGGCGATCTGGTGCAGGTGCGCGCGCCAGGCGACCCGGCGCGGCCGCGTGAATACACGATCGCGTCGGTGCCCAGCGATGGCCACCTGCACCTGCTCGTGCGGCAGGAGCGGCATGCCGATGGCAGCCTGGGTTGCGCCTCGGGTTGGCTCACCGAGCAGGCGCCCGTCGGTGCCGTCGTGCCGCTGCGAGTGCGCGTGCACAGCAGCTTCCACATCGGCGCCAACGCGGCGCGGCCGCTGGTGTTGATCGGCAACGGCACCGGGTTTGCCGGCTTGCGCAGCCACTTGAAGACGCGCGCCGCAGCGGCATCGAGGCCGCCGGCCTGGTTGCTGTTTGGTGAACGGCAGTCGGCACACGACCGCTACTTCGGCGACGAGATCGATGGCTGGCTCGCGCAAGGCGTGCTGGCGCATGCCGACCTCGTGTTCTCGCGCGACCAGGCGCAGCGTCTCTATGTGCAATACCGTGTGCTCGAGCATGCGCAGCGGCTGCGCGAGTGGGTCGCCGAAGGCGCTGCGATTTATGTGTGCGGCAGTCTCGAAGGCATGGCGAGCGGTGTGGATGCGGCACTTGCCGAGGTGCTCGGAGCCAATGAACTCGCGCTTCTCGCGGACGCGGGACGCTACCGACGTGACGTCTATTGAGTGGCTCTCGCGCTGCAAGAAGCGCACTGCAGTGACGTGCCGCTGCGACAAAAGCGCACTTCACCGGGCATGAATGCGCGATTTACCTATGAAAACTGCTTCTCAATGCAGCACTCTCGCAGTAGTATTC
>Ga0307515_10000566_pt1 | contig 87227 bp, 72 predicted proteins | sample 17_EM_MG_FD_194513 | JGI IMG/M metagenome (GOLD analysis project Ga0307515, IMG submission 194513) | Populus trichocarpa ectomycorrhiza microbial communities from riparian zone in the Pacific Northwest, United States - 17_EM | ecosystem: Host-associated > Plants > Roots > Unclassified | place... | reverse complement strand
TGTTCATTACATTTTTCAAAAATCAAAGTAGCTGACTTTAATCAATTAAGAAATGTATCCAACTAGGCTATACCTATTTTGGAACACTATACCAAGTTTGAAAATCCCGTCATATTGTGGATGCAATATCGCTGAGTATGATTCGTATAACTGGACCCGACAAAATCGACTCAATGCAAACTTGACTTTCAAAAACCTTCAAAATGCTCAGAATGCTCAGAATACCTTTTCCACTTTTTGCTGATGAACCTTAGCCAGTTACTACTGCTAACTGGTTTCACTAGTACAGTAAAGTTGGTGAGAGAAGTATTGATCAACCACTGCAGAGCTTGTTTTGAAGCCAACTGGAGAGACCAGTTGAAAGCCTACTTGAAAGCCTGCTTGAGAGTATACATGATAGCCTGCTTGACAGTCTTTATGGAACAGCTGTACATGGGAAAGTTTCAGTTGGAAAAGCTGTACTTGAGAGAGTCATTATGAGAAGAGCTGTACTGCAGATAACAGAGTAGTGCCAAGAATAGCTGTAGCTAATGAAAGGCTCTAAGTTAGTGAAAACTTTGAAGTTAATAATGCCATTGATATAGCCAATGTACTTGTCTAAATGCTTCCAGTACCCTTACCATCTCTATTACTATTTCCAATTCCATAGTCATTGCTATCATTAGCATCAGTTACTGACCAAATAGCAGTACAAATCTCAAAAAACAGTGGATAGTAGACTGCAGAATCTGCTGGACAATCTGAGTTGGAGTTCTGCTCTCTACAAGAAGTCTTTGTCTATCATTCCTACAGAATTGTAGGCTGCAATTGTTAATCCAATAACAGAAACGCAATAAAAGATACTGCTGAGGTGGATATGCTTAAGAGCAGGTTCAGACTGTATTATCCACTGGCATCATAATTTAGGCTGCCCACTGCTCCATTCTGCTCACAACAGGCCACCCACTGTCTGCCAAACACTGACAGGAGTGCTCCCACTAGATTAGCCATCTGGTAATTAGCATGTGGAATACTGCAAGTCTGGGAATTGAGCATTTACAATTATATTGGACAGCTCATGCTCAAGTGAAGTATTGAGTATTCTTACTCTTGCAAGCATACTTAGAAGTATACACCATCCAGTGAAGCAGGCTAACTGAGTGCAATAAAGGGCATTTGGAAGTACTTGGGAGTATACTAGGAACAGTACAGTCAAGCAGACTGGGAGTTAGCAATCAAGTGCAGCGGGAAGTAATTGAAAGCTTACAGTCAGGTTTGCAGGAAGTGTACAATTGAGTGAAATTCATAGTGTATTCGAGAATATACCTTTGAGTGTATTGTGAAGCGGGCTGGGAGTATTCAAGTGAGAGTAATTGAGAGAGCTTAAGTGTCCACTGGGAACTACACAGTTGACCAGGCTTGAAGTGTGCAATCAGATGCCAAGAGGAGATTATTTTAGAGCATATCTGAGAGGATACAGTTGAGTAAGTGGGGAGTATACAATTAATTGAAATTCATAGTGTGCTTGATATTGTACTTGGAAGCCTACAGTCTAGCAGGCTGGAAGTATTCAATTCAATGTAATTAGAAGAGATTGAGTGTCCTTGGGAACATGTAGATATGCAGCCTTCAAGTGTGCCATCAGATGCAAAGAGAAGTATACTCGAAAGAATACTTGGATGGGTTCGGTTAGGTAGGCAGTAGTGTGAAACAGGAAGCATACTTTAGAGTGCCCTTGGAAGCTTACAAAGATGTATATTTTGAGGCTTGATTCAAATGTTGTATGAAGCATTAAGTCATAAGCTTAAATAATGGGATGCATACTGTAGCATTATGGTCAACTGCAGATTTATAGAACCTTATTGTATTCTTGGTCAAATAGGCCATAGATTACCATCCCAGAACTAGCTTCTCTTTTAGCTGCATATCAAGGATGGTTGTTTTTCACTGTACATTATAGCAACCAGTAAATCAAGGAACTTATTTGAGAATAGATTTTGTCTCACCATTATCGTATAAAGTTGTAAGTAATGAAAGCTGTATCAGCAAATCTTATTTGCTTGCTAATATTTATATACAAAAGAGGCTACCTTGCCAGTATGAACCAATTATACTCTCTACACCAAGTATAGCCGAGCTGAGTGTGGTCTGATGGAGTCAGTGCAACAGATTGAGTACATGTAGCAATGCCAAACAGTGCGGCATGGCTGAGCAAGTAAAACAGAAGGTAAAGTACCAACAAGGTCAAAATATTGAATTTTTCTTCTAATTATGTCCAAAAGATTTCATTCTATCACAAAGTGTTGTATGTATGCAATGTAACTAACTATGTATACTATCTCCACTCTGTTTCTGATATACTATATCTCCAATATTTGTCATATTGCTTTGATTTTAGCTAAAAATAATACTGAAAACAGATCATTTTACCAAATAGCACAAAAAATATTGGAGATAGCATCAGTTATCAACTGGGCAGTGAAAGTATACATCATTATGGAAATTTTGTGAAAAGAATACTATGCAATTGGAGAAAATCTTGAAGATATAATTGAAAGGGAAAATGATGATTAGAACAGCAATATCAAGTGCAATCAGATACATACCATCAGTCAACTAATAACACACCTTCAAGGTGGCTATATATTTATGACATCTATATCTATATTGGTATAATACATATTATTTATATTACAGGTAACTCAGATATACTTGAATTGTTGAAACATATATAACCACTCAATTGAATAATACTGAGAGTAGTATCCATACTGCAAAGCTACTGGCACATTGGAAAGTGGTGTTATTAGACAATCTGGATGTGGGGAATCATAGTGACATGAACTGGTAGAGCAAACTTTATATCCAATTGATTATGACAAACAATGAACAGGTGACTTTCATAGAGCCAGGTGAACAGTGTAAGATGGAATTGCTAGTAATATGTGATAATCTGGATTATAAAAGGATGAATAGGGCTTGATAGTATTGGATGCAGAAGTAATATAATATTTATAAAAAAAGAGAATGATCATTTTTGGTATAATAAAGAAGTACACAAATATATTGTAATATTATACAATATACTATAGTTGTCCAGATAAGAATTTAGTTAGTAGCATATAATATTATAAAAAAAGATTTGAGTGGTATGATGAATCTTATTCTTTTGCATATTTGGTACATCAACAAAAGTCCAAATTGACAATCAGCTGCACTATGCTCACACAAGCAGATATACTGCTGATAGCAAGCTTCACATGAAGTGCTCTATAATGGGCAGCCTATCGTCATCCCTGTTCGATTCATAGAGATGTGCTCATCAGTGTATGGAACTATGTATGGCTTCCAGCCAGTGGTCCATATGTCCCTGGCTGAATAGCCTGCAACCTTCACTGTTATACAGGTACCGTAGACACTATTGCTGCAAGTCTGCATCACAGCCTCCTGGTGCATAAAAGTCCACTTGAGAGACTACATGAAAGCCTGCTTGAGAGTTTGCATGAGAGAGCCATATTGCAGAGAGCCGTACTTTGGAACGAGTAGAGTTTTCCTCCGCAAAGCTTTGGCTGATGGAAAATGCTTAGTTTGTGGAATCTATGGCTAATGAAATGCACAAAGTCTGGGAAAGCTTCAATGCTCACATTGATGTAGCCAACCTACTTGTCTGAGTGGTACAGGTACCATAATAACCATCACCAACACCAATACCATCACCATTATCATCACCATCACTATCATCATCACCATTACTACATCGGCAGAATGTAAATTGGTCCAGAAGCCACACACAAACCTCTCGGATACTCCGGTAGTTCTCACCAGTGCTTCTAAGTACTTCCAGATCCTCCCAGGCCCCCCTGGAGCTTTACAATATGCTCTCAGACTCTGCAAGAGCATTCTCAGGTCCTCCCGAAAGCACCTGGAGTTATGCAGGTGCATTCAGGATGCTACGAAATTGACTATTTGGAGAGTCAAATTTTGGAGCTTCTGAGACCTCTGCGCAGGTCTGCAGGAGACTTCGAGAGCAGCTGAGACCTCTGTGCAAGCTCTGCGGGAGACTTGGTGCCAGATTGTCACAGCAGTGGTTGTTAGGGTTTGACAACCACAAGGCATTTCATTTATCATATTCGTCATTGTTTCAGTCACAAGATTCGCCAAAATCATAGTATGGCATGTAGTATTTAAGTCTGTTTAAATATAGACAGAGGGAGATACAGGGATAATGGGGATGGAGTAAGCGACGGGATATACATTTGGGAGACCCCGGGGTAGATAGACATCATCGCATTATACAAAATTCACACTCTATCTTTCCCAGCTCTTGGTCTCACGCACTGTCACTGAGGTTTCATAGATCCACACTGATTGTGTGGTTCATCACGCACTCTTGCCGAGGATTCATACATCCATGCAATCTGTGTGGTCCCTCATGCACTCTTGCCAAGCGTTCTTAGATCCACGCAATTTGTGTGGTTAATCATAGCTGGGTATCCATTCACATCCTGTCACCCTCTTCCTACACTCCTCGAGCCAGAACTGCTCATTGTCAAGAATTCCCTTCGCATGCCATGCGACATGCAGCAGAATATTCGTGATGGGCTGTCAGCTTTCTCGGTCCACCGTTTCACCACATCATGATCGAGTGAGTTTGGAGATGGACTTGGAGGCGGTAATTGTGAGAGGTTGGAGATACACTTTGAGGCCGTGATCAATCAAGTTTGGTGATGCACTTGGAGGCCGCAATGGCGCGAGGTTGGAGATGAACTTGGAGGCTGTGATAGAGGGAGTTTGGAGATGCACTCTGAGGCCGCGATCGAGTGAGTTTGTAAATGCACTTGGAGGCCGTGATAGTGCACAATTCGAAGCTGTATTGGTGTGAGTTTGGAGATTCACTTGGAGGATGTGATCGAGCAAGTTTGGAGATGCACTTGGAGGCCGTGATCGTGCGATCATGGAGGCCGTAATCGTGCGAGTTGGGAGATACACCTGGGGGCTGCGATCGCCCGAGTTGGGAGATGCACTGGGAGGCCGTGATTGAGCGAGTTTGGAGATACACCTGGAGGCAGTGATCAAGTGAGATTGTAGGAGTACTTGGAGGCGGTCAATCTGGAGGTGGTAGGAGTACTTGGAGGCGGTCAATCTGGAGGTGGTAGTTCCGGTGGGAGGCGAGATGGGAACTGGGACTCAATTCATTGGTTAACATGTGATTGTGGGAATGTAGAGAATTGAGCACAACATGGTCTGCCGTGAGATGAGAGACTGGCTGGGAGCGGAAGACAGTCGATGATGGGATGATGCAGTACGCGGTGTATGCAGTACTTAGTGTATGCTGTACCCAGTGTATGCTGTACTCGGTGTATGCTGCACTCGGTGTATGCTGTACTCAGTGTTTACTTTTGATTATGGCATGGAGAGATAGGGAGGGATGATCTAACTTCATGTTCTTAGGTGATGGTAGAATTGAGGACGAGAGAGAGAGAGATGAGAGGAGATGGGACAAATCATAATGAGAAACTGGGACTTCAGACAATTTCATGCGCGAGTCAACTTATCATCCCTGATACGGCAGGTAAGAGTCCCAAGCCGGCATGTAATCCCAGAGATGTGCGGTCTTCCCAACCCAATCAGGCAAGTGGTACCCCTGATATCTCACATCCGCTAATGTCCTGTATATTGTTCTCATCCTCATCCACCATCTCTCTCGTTCTCATCCCCAACTCTACCATCATCGCAGAACACAAAGTTAAGTCATCCCTCTCAATCTCTCCATGCAATGATCATGAGTTGACACTGAGTACAGCATTGACCGAGTACAGCATGCTCCGAGTACAGCACGTCCCAAGTACAGCATAGACCGAGTACAGTATACACTGACTACCGCATACACCGAGTACAGCACACCCCAAGTGCAGTATCCACTGAAGATCGTTTGTCTTCCCTTCATTCTCATCATTATGAATTGACCCCTAAATGGTGCTTCAGCTTCCAGCGTGCCTCCCTACATGATCGACCGCCATCAGCCTGCGCTCCATGAGAGCTCAAAGGTTGAGTTAACTAACTGATGAATAGATTCTCAGCCACCGGTGCGCCGTCCATCGACTGCCTCCAAGGACTTGTCCAATATCACTCGATCACGGCCTCCCTGTGTATCTCCAAACTTGCTCAATCAGGGCGACCAAGTGCATCTCCAAACTTGCTCGATCACGGCCTCCAAGTGCATCTCCAATCTCGCTCGATCATGGCCTCCAAGTGTATCTCCAGACTCGCTCTCTTATGGCTTGCAAGTTTGCATGATCAATGCCTCCAGAGTGGATCTCCAAACTCGCTTGATTATGGCCTCCAAGTTCGCACGATCATGGTCTGCAGGTGCACATGCCCCAACTCGCTCGATCATAGCCTCCAAGTGCATCTCCAAACTCTTTCGATCACTGCCTCCAGTTGTATTTTCAAGCTCTCTCGATTATGGTCTGCGAGTTCGCACGATCATGGCCTCGAAAGTGCATCTCCGAACTCCCTTGATAATGGCCTCCATGTTTGCACGATCATGGCCACCAAGTGCATCTCCAAACTTGCACGATCACTATCTCGGAGTGCATCTCTAAGTACACCAGATCATGGCCTGCAAGTGATTCTCTAACTACACTCGATTCCCGCCTCCAACACGATCTCCAAACTCACTCAATCAAGACCTCGGAGTGTATTCTTACTTCACTTGAACGTCATTTTCAGGCGCACCCCAAATTGCTCTCAAACACCTCCTGCACCCAGTCCAGATATACCCTGTGTAGATGGGTCGCTGTATAGATACTTAGATGAGAATACAAACTGAATACATGAGTTTGAAAAATTGTTGAACAATAAGTAGTAGCTATGATTTCTAGGCGCACCAGCAGTGTTCCCACAAATGATATTTTTTCCAGACTGCTCTACTGTGATTTGAAGTGCTCCCAGACATGTCACCGGGGCTCCCAGGCTTGTCGTCGGCACTCCCAGGCATGCAGCCAGTGTTCTCAGGTGCACTGAAAGTTCCCTCCGGTGCTCTGAGGTATTCCCAATCATATTACAATCACTCCCATGGTAGTCCTGTACCAGTAATCAGAGATCCCAGTTACTCTGAAGGGCAGCCAGAATGCCCTCCTAGGGTGTGATACTCTCCTGAAATGGACCCATCCAAGTTTACACTCCACATCCTCTCAGTCACTCCTGGATGCTCCCAGTGACTAAAATACATTTTGCTCATGTATTACCATCACCATCATCACTAGTATTCCCAGACTGAATACATACATGTGAACCCAAACTGGAGGGAGAGCAGTCAGTTGATAGTGGTGGACAGTCTGGGTTGGAGATCTGCTATCCCCAAGATCAAATTGTGTACCTTGCCTGAAGAATCTAAGACTGCAATTGTCAATACCATAACTGTGAGATACAGTGAGAACTTGTGGCAGTGGCTGTGCAAAAGATATGGTCCAGAGTAAAATAATGACCAATGTTATGATTTTGGCTGCTGTGCATCCCTGCCACCTATCACTTGCCACATACCAGCTGTTACGCACTATCTGCCACCTGCTACCTACCACCTACCACCTACTACCCATCACCTTCTACCAGCCACCCACTACCCACTACCTGACAGAAGCTGCCTACTACCTGACACCTGCCACCTGCCACCTGCCACCCACCACTTGCCACCCACCACCAACCATTCACTGCTCACCACTTACCCGGTACCACATGCCATCTGCCACCTGCCGCCCACCAGCTACTCTCAGCCGCCTGGTGCCTGAGGCGTACCACTATACTAGTTTCAGCATCCCGCATCTAGAACCATATGTCGGAGCATATTGTCAAGTATGATTGAGAGCGAACTTTATTCTTAAAAGTATTGTTGGGTGCATAGAGCCATGTAGGCTGGAAGTGTGTCATCGAGGGCTATTGGGAGCATACTGGAGAGCATGCTCAAGAGTGTATGTGGGAGTGACATATAAGTGTACTTCAGAGGGTACTTGGCTTGGAAGCATATTCCGTGACGTTGTTGGAAGAAGAACTGGTGGTGTACACAGAGGTGTACATGGAAGCAGACTCTAAGGGTTACGTAAGAGTATACTCTGAGGTATACCAGGAAGCAAACTCAAAATTGCTCTTGGAAGCATACCTGGAGATGCACTCTTGCAAGTATATAAAGGTATACCTGGGTGTGTACTCAGAGATGAACTTTGTAGCTTATTTGGTGGAGTACTTGGGAGTCTACTTGGAGGAGTGCTTGGGAATGTTCCTGAGTGATTACTTGGCAGTGAAAGTCACACAGGCTAGGAGTTTGTCAACAAGAGCATCTGCAAGGATTCAGATATCCAGGCTGGGAAGTGTGTAACTGAGTTCAACTAGTTGTATACATCAGAGTGTACTTGAGACCATGTGATGAACTGTATTTGGCAGCTTTCTTTCAAGGTTGTTGTATGCAGTGTGATGTGTAGTATCTAGCATATAAAATCACATGTATATCATAGTAACCTAGTTGCTGTATAGGTCCATGGAACATTATAGTACATTTTGTCATATATGCTATGAATTACTGTCACCAATACAGTTCATCTATGAGTGACAAGCCACATAAAGTGATTTGACCAGCATATAATGGTGACATGTGACTAAAAGCAGAGTTAGAGCCAGTGTATATAGGTTGCTGCTATGGGACTGAGATCTGTCCAAAAAACCGTACTATTCAACTTGCCTTTAGGATCACTCAAGTCCACTTTTGCAATTGTGCACTATCAATTCCCATATGTAGGAATATACTGGTCTACATACCTGTATACTGGTGAATAGCTCATCTGAATCTCATTGTGATTCACTTTTATAATTACTGTATCAACCAGCCATATTATCTTGCCAGATGAAATCTCCATCCATACTTACAGTGATTAATATAGTCAGATGTCTAGTGTTAATCAGATCTGTCATGGTTATACTAACTGGTTCGAATATAACATATTCCTAAATTTAATTTTCAAACCCAGGCCACTGGATACATTTAACAGTATTTACACTATTTTTAATAAACCAGAAGAACAACCCAAGTAAAATGTTTACACATAATTAGATATTCCTGCTCAGTGGAATTTATATTGCAGAGAATTGTCTGGAGAAGATATGGGAATTAGTGTAACAATTTTATGTATGAAAAACATTTGATCTAGTATTGGGGATAATGTATTTGTCAGATTACTGACAGTTTTCTGACTGAGACTGATATTTGAAAGAGTACTAGTACATAGGTGTAACTATTACAATTGGACCAGTAGTTGCTATTCTTAAATTAGCTGCAGTTGTAGTAATTCATAAAATTTGTGCATTACTTGATACCATATCAAGTCATAATATGTTATAGTTAGTAGTTGATATACATAATCTATTACGATGCCATCACCAGCAACCACTGGAGTAGTGAGCATGCCTGTTGTTACTTCAGATAACTAACAGAGAATTCAATGCACCTTTATTTCCAATACAGAGAATCTGTGGCTTGCAGACTTCCAGCTAGATTATCAGAAGGTATAGAATATCCTACTGTGGGTTTCATAGTATTCAGAGTGTATAATCCAACTAGAGACTAAAAATCATTGACAAAATACTATGGTTCAGGTTCTTTTATTACTGCAACAGCTAACTGAGTTCAATGTGGAACACCTTATACTTCTGAGTTGATGCCTCTCAGTTATTGACAAGTGCTTTAAAAACATCACACAATCACTGTAAGTTGATTGAGTAATCTGACAGTGGGCAAGAGTCAGGAAGATATAACCCCTCATGATGTAATCTCAGCAGCAGAAGTGAGGTTATTAAAGGACCAGTTGGGCAATACTTGAATATTAGCAGCTTGAGCAGCAACAGTTTCTCCCAAGACACCTCACAACCACCAAAACCTGAAATATACTAAATACACTGAGTTTGCTGGATCAAAACACAAGGAATTGTTGAGCTGAATTGTCCAACCATGCAAATTTTTCGCCAATAAATCCAACATTGTCCATGACTAGCAGCCCAAAATACAAGATTCTTCAAGCTATTTTAGACATATGACAGTAACACAAGTACTGCCAACATATTCAGTTGTAGTGTGACAGCACTAGGTAAGTCCAAAGTATCAATATAATGTGTAGTAGTAGCTGTTGAATATACTGATGGAATTGTCACCACAGAATGAGTTATTCACCAACTTGAATTACTAAACCAATAGATCTCTCTGTATTAAACTGAGTTTCAAAGTATTTTGACCAATTTGTATTGTAAGTCAGTATTGTAGCCTAACAAATTGGGAATGTCGTTGTCTGAAGATATATAATCGACTAATTTAAACAATTGTTCTTACTAATAACCTCCACAATTGGTGGTGGGCAAATATAGAATACACCATGTTCAAAATAACATTCCATGTTAACAGCTGCTGAGATAAGAGCAACCAGTTTTAAAACTTGCATAATGTAATCTAGTTATTGAAGGGCTCCAACCACTGAAACCCTGGGTATCATATCAGGAAACCTAAATTTCAATTTCTGATTTTGAGTTTAGACAAACGAAATGTATCAGATGAACACAGAGTGAATACCTTTGTGAATAGAAGATATTGATAATATGCTGCATATAACCATTCATTGGCAGATTGTGTATTAAGTAAAAGATATTGAATAGAATTATATCAACAGGAGAACTAAATATATTGTAAGAAACAGATTAGTTCTTTAGTGTATTAGAGAACAATTAAATCAATTCAAAAATGATAGCATCTTCATCAATGGAGAAGTTATTAATATTAATGTTTTGTAATGTTTTTGGAATTTCCCATATTTGAATTAGTAATGCTAATGTTTTGCAAAGGATCATTGAATGTAAACATTTAGTTATAACTTTGACATTGAAAGAAAAAACACAAATAATGCAGACTGATATGCTGATTGATTGCAGAGCTAAAGATAGTACCTTGATAAATTACAATGTTTCTTGCATTATCAACTCCATTTTGTAAACTTTTCAACAGAGAAATCAAGTTGATGTTATGAATAGAACGAAAAATAAATTATGCAATACTACTCACATTGCCGAGGCTGAGATGATAATTCAAGACTATAAACAACTGTAATCTGTATTTTTACAGTGTGACAGTATGATTTTGAAAATTTCTGGAATAACAATCAAACAATAACCCAATATGATCATTACATTATTATCTATTGCTGTTACAGTTAGAATACAGTACAATACCATATACTGTTATGATGGATCTGTTACAGTACAAGCAGTTTCTGGCAAACCCCTCAAGCTAGTATACTATACAATTAAGTACCTCTATGAACTTTAGATTAGATACTTTGAACCAGTTCAAGGGAATCTCATTATACTTAATTGATCGTGGTTGTATGAAATATGAAAAAATGATCTGCAAATAGGTTTTACCATTATGCTATGTAATATCAATAAGGCTATTGAAATACAGGAATTAGAGGAAAGATTTCTTCAAAAACAGATTCTGAAATAGTATTAGTAGTTTCTACTTTAATTGAAATAGATATTTGCAAATACTAGATTGCAACTTGTTGCCTAGATACCTATAATAAAGTACAATTCTAAGATTGTTACACCTCTAGTGGTAAACTTTAAAACATATTGTACTGAACAGAACTCATTGATTTCAAGAAGTTGCTCAAGATGAAAAATTTGAAAGTGCTCACATACTAATCCTCTTTATAATGTTCAGTGCTAGTATATGACTCAGCAAACTAATAACAGGCATTATGATTTTCGATTGAAGTTGTGATTATTAAAAGAAAGACTATTGTGAACTGCTACTCAGTACTTTGAATCTGTGAAAATTTCAATCTTCTTTGAATGTCAAAAACATGATTTAAACTTAGTGTTTGAGGTGAATATAATTAACATTGCATTATGCAGGGTGAAGAAAGTAAGCTGGCAGTCAAAGTATATGAAAAATGAGTCGAATATATAGCTATTCAGTCTATACAAACTATCTGACAAACAGACTCTGAAGAACATATTAGTTATAAAATATGTGAAGTGCTGGATGATTTTACCTCTATATATGTAGGTGACATTGCAAATAACAAAAACTCAAGCAATAGCCAAGTGTTGTAAGTTAAATAGACTGCAGATTACTTATTTGAAGTAGAATATTAACTACAATCAGAAAATGATAATTTCAATCATATAGAGTAAGGTGTATACAGCTAATTATTGTAATGAATAGCAATTTAACAACTTCAAATAAAGTTGAAATTGTATATAATTTCCTTCAATAATTCAACACAGCCCATTGACAATTGAACAATCATTTCAAACTATGGCAATTTCTTAGATTTTGCAATCATTATCTATAGTTTATCCCAGGTGTGGCAAAACATGTACCATTATTTATTTGATTTGAAAATCAGAATTAGCCTCTAAACTCAGAACTGGCACAATATGTGGCTTTGAAGGCAAATATTAATACATTCTGCTCTGCCCCAGCTGTTTACCAGTGTGATCATGAAACAGAACTAAGTAATAAAACAAATGACTCAAATGTAATTGGTGTTTTCAGACTCACAAGATATCTGTTACAGAAAGTGATCAGATCCTATGTCAAATTCAAAGTATATATTGAGAACAAGAACTAAGTTTTTAACATTATTTCCAAAGTCATCAGTTTGTGTTTTTGACAAGGGATCAAGTAAAGACAGCAGAAGACAAAATTCTCCAATACCCAACAACTTGTCTTTATATACAGTTTATCCAGTATCCAGCAATTGCCTCATAATCTGCACAGTACTACTCTTGATCTCAATTCTGGTGATACACATCACCAATTCAGATCTGAAGAAATGACTGACACAATAATATCTGGTGATGCAACATATCAGACAACCTCTGTACCACGGTAATGATTTGCATCATGACTGAATGATACTATCATACGATACTTACTTCCCAAGATAAGAACCAATTTACTTAATTGTCTCCATTATGTACCATGGACAACTCTCCTTGTGGTGGAGGTAAATGTACAGGGATAGCACCCCACCTTTAGAGTCAAGGCATTCTGAGAGCTTGTTTGAATCATTTCGGCTTCTTGGGTGATTATTGAAACACCTTGATAATCAGTCTGACATTATTGATTCACTTTGTATGTCCACATCTCAGATATGTGTAGTATATTTAAAAAACTTAAGATTCTAACTGCCATTGTTAGAAATGGAAATTGTTGATGTTTCTACCTGATCAATATCTATGCAAACTGTACTAACATCTAGTTGTGGGAGATTATATTGTTGTGGAAATGGATTCTTGCTGTGATTCTCCCTCAGCAGCGGTGATGGTATATTGTGGATTGCAATACAAATAGGATGGAGAGTCACCTGACAACCAAGTGTATACCACCTACAAGTGACAAGACTATGATCTCTTGTGAGCTGAACTTAAGCGGGATTACATCTAAGCGACTTGTCAATTAATTAGTGTTGGCCCATATTGGCCCCAGTAGATTTAGATATCATGACATAATTATGTTACCATTACAGAGTTATTTATTTAAGAAATATCAGTGGTGCACATAATTATCAACCACAACAACTACATTGTATCTTGCAGGACAACACACAGTGAAGTTGTGATTACACAGCATTAGGTGTATGTGTGCAGCAGATGTCACACAATGTGAGTAAGTGGGATCTATCAGCCTAGCATCTCCGAGGTGTGCACACCTCCAGGTACTCCCTAGTCATTATACAGTCAAGATCTATGTATTGTATTGTCTCAGCAATTGAAAACATTGGCTAAATATAAGAGGCCTGGAGTGAACCAAGTCTTTGAGTTGGGCTAGCGTATATCGCACTACAATGTGTGGATCCTAATCTATACTGGTGTAGGATCAGTTGGTCACCAATTAAGTCTCTGATCCAGTTGCCAATAAATGTAATTGAAGAGTAGGCATTAATAGACATCAGCAAAAAACATTTCCGTCCGGGCGGAATGGCTCCGTCAGAGTGGACGCGCTCCATCAGAGCCGTCTGAGACACCCCGGTGGCGGATCAGTTCGCGCCCTGCGTCAATACCACGCGTCACGTTGCATATCACCCTCCGATCGCCGTTTTGCCATTTCTTCTCACTCTGTCGGTCTATACGAAATACACACTCTATCTTTCCGCTCTTTTGATCTCACTCGCGCCTTCTACTATTTCGTGAATCAACGCAATTGCGTGGATCCTCGCGGCCGGGTAGTATCATATCTTCTCACCCTCATTCTAAGCTCCTCGAGCCAGGTTGACTCTTGATCATAGCATGGAGAGATAGAGAGGGATGACTTAACTTCGTGTTCTAAAGTGATGGTGGAGGAGATGGGACAAATCATCATGAGAAACTGGGAATTGAGAGAATTTCGTGTGCGAGTCAATTTACAATCCCCGATACGGCAGGTACGAGTCGCGATCCGGCGTGTGATAACACCAATACGAGGTCTTCCCAACCCAATCTGGCAAGTCGTACCCTTCATTTCTCATATCTGCTCGTATCCTCCACATCGTTCTCATCTTCATCCCACATCTCTCTCTTTCTCATCCCCATCTCAACCATCATCGCAGAACACAAAGATAAGTCATCCCTCTCTATCTCTCCATGGCATGATCATGAGTTGACACCGAGTACAGCATACACCGAGTCCAGCATACACTGAGTACAGCACTCAAAGATTGTTTGTCTTCCCTTCATTCTCATGATTACGAGTTGACCCCTGAATGTAGCTTCAGCTTCCGGCGTGCCTCCATACACGATCGACCGCCATCAGCCAGCTCTCCATGAAAGCTCAAAGGTAAAGTCACCTTGTCACATTCCCACGGTTGCGAGTTAACTAACTGATGAAATACAGTCTCAGCACCCGGCGCGCCATCCATCAACCGCCTCCAAGTACTCGTCCAATCTCGCTTGATCACGGCCTCCAAGTGTATATCCAAACTCGTTCGATTACGGCCTCCAAGTGCATCTCTCAACTCACTCGATCACGGCCTCCAAGTACATCATTAATGAGCGACGGCGGGTGTACGGAGACACTGCGGTAATGGAGGTGGACGTTCACTTGATCGTCATCTTCAGGCGCACCTCGAATTGCTGACAATCACCGCGTGCTGCCAGTCCAGATATACCGTGTGTAGATAGGTAGCATAGATACATAGATGAGAATACAACCTGAATGCATAAGTTTTGAAAATTGTTGAACGATAAGTAGTAGCTATGATTTCCAGGCACACCAGCAGCATTCCGAACGAAGCGGCAGCCGGAGAAAGGCAGAAACTTCGTCAGGCGTTGTGTAAACGGCTTCAGCATAACAGCGAAGCATGTAACACAAGTGTCATTCTGATGTGCGTATACGTCACCAAAAAGTAAAGGAGATATGTGCGCAACGTGACCCGTCGCCTGGGCGACAGGTAGCGTGTAATTCTCTGTCAGAAGGTACGAGGTCCCGTCAGAGCCATCAGAGCCATCCGGAACACCTGGGTGTTTCTGACGGAAACTAGAGTCGTTGCTGATGGACTTGTGATAAGAGTACTGTTAGGTTATGTGGCAGTAGATGTTCCAACTACAGAATACATGAAAGTATGATTTCCAAGTTGAAGTTATAATCTGTCATTGTTGTAGGTTTGATATGTGGCAGACATTGGCCCTAGTCAGGACGATAATGCGTTAGAATGACTTAGACATGAACACGATAACCTATTAGGAATTCAAACCTATTTAACTGAGAAATTTTCAGAACCAGGACATCTTCTCAATAATAAGATCTGAAGCTAACTGACTGTTATAGTGAGAACATGTAAAGGAGTCTCATCCTGAGGGCTGGACTATAAAGAGATTTTATTGTTCTGCCAATCAGCAGAACCAACATTAGCAAAAAACATGTCCGTCCGGGCGGAATGGCTACGTCAGAGTGGACGTGCTCCGTCAGACCCATCTGAAACAACCCGGTGGCGGATTGCTCCGCGCCCGGCATCAATACCATGCGTCGTGTTGCATATCGCCCTCCAATTGCAGTATCACGGTTTCTTCCCGCTCTGTCGGTCTGCTATTTTAAACAAACACCCTGGCGTTGTGGACAACAGTGACCATACATCGGAATGGGTTCATTGGGTACGCGCTGGCATCAGGATGGGAATGCAATGGGTGACGCTGCGAAAATCTGTCCTCGCATTCCTTCTACCTGCGCGCAAAATGCAATTCTCTCTTTACTAATCATACACATCATTCCAAGTCGCCAGATTTCTGTGGCTATTGACAATCCATTGCTCGCTCCTTCCATCTCCTGTTTTACTACTAGTAGCTATCTCTGGAATTACGTGCATGCAGCCGACGATGTTTCCCACGCTGAAACTTTGCAAAGTAATGGCTGCCGGTGTTTGTCTCACTTGTACAACTTGCGAGACGGGATCCTAGTTACCTGAGTTTCCAGGTATTGTGGTCAGTGCCAGTGCGAACCAGTGCTCAACGAAAGCTCCATCGTTGTTTAGGAGCTTGATTTTGAATCGTCATTGCAGTTACCATGGGAGACCCCCATTCAGCGCGCCATAACATCTCCCTGGGCATTGCGTTACCCACACCCAGTCATTCCATCGGTCCCTTCCGCCCCAGCTCTGGCTTCCTGTGCATCAACAAATCTGAGATATGCGTTCACCTTCTAAACCCTTAACTTGAATCTCAATACCATGGTGAATACAGAGCTCCAATGTGTGCAGTTGTTCATCCGACATATACATCTTGTTACGACTCTTATGCTTGATAAACTCCCGCGTGCCACTGTATATTGCCACGCGGTATGTTGCGTCCTGCGTATAGTCGAGTAATGCTCAGAACTCTTATATCATAGTGTCAGGATGCTTTGCATCACGGCGGTTTTGGGGTCCCATGAATTCGGGCTTTGCATATGACTGAGCTCAGGGGGGCAGCCAGATCAGCACCGGAAGGGAGGACTTTCCAGGCGGCAGCGCTGATCTCCCAACGCTGAGCGAGGGCTTGGAGATTGAGCTCTCTCACTTCAAAGCAGAGAATGCGACGCTGAAAGGTGATTACTTGTGGCAGGTAGTTGAGATTGTGATTGGAGGCATTCCAACCGTCGTTGAGGTTTGTTCTAGGTGCTTGTTCATGTCTCTTGGCAGAATATTGTTGCAAGGCTCCGTATCGACGGATCTGTTTGACCTAATGAGATAGCGAGTGGATCTTCGGAAAGTTTAAGTCAGCCTCGAACTATTTCAAAATATCTATCTTGTGGGTAATATAATCCTGCTGGGTGTTCTTTTCGCGTCGCTTCTTGGACGGTTTCCAAGTTTCAGAATTTGTTTCCTCATCTACCTTTCGCTTCTTCACGAGTTCCATTCTCTGGGCATTGGCTTTGGCCTTCGCCTTTTTGACGGCTCGGCCGAGTAAGAAAGCATCTTTGAAGCTGTGAAAACGACCCAAGGTGTCCTCCATGTAGCTCAATGTTGCATCATTGTGAGATTTATATTGAGCATACAGATAGATATCTACCAGTGCCCATGTGCACTCAATTGCGCGATTGGTTATGGGACGCTGAGTGGGGCTTCTGCCTCGTGGAGACTGGGTTCCAATTCCAAGCATGTACCGGCTCATCTCCTTCATCTCCTTCCCATTGCATTGAGAAACATCCCCATATCACTTATCGTTTGGTGTGAGGTCATGGTAAGCAGGCATGAATAACGAGATTGCATTGTACTTGTTGAGCCGTTCGTCCGTCTTCATGCAGTGGAAAATCCACCTCTGGAGGTGGTCCAGCATGCAGATCTGCATTGTATGGAGGAGGTCGGGCTTCGGGAGGTCGCTCATGATACAGGGAATATGTCGAAACACATTGAATCCTCGGTGAATATGGAGCGAGGAGAGTTTAGCATCGGCAGCCTTACATCAGCCAAATGTAATTCGGTCCGGAAGCCACACCCAATTCTCCCAGACACTCCGGGCGACCTCACCAGTGCTTCTAAGTACTTCCAGACGCTCCCAGACCCCCCTTGAGCTAAGCAAAGTGCTCTCAGACTCTGCAAGAGCATTCTCAGGTGCTCCTGACAGCACCTGCAGTTATGGAGGTGCATTCAGGATGCTCGATCTAGGATAGTCAAATTTCGGAGCTCCTGAGACCTCTGTGCAGATCTGCAGGAGACTTCAAGAGAAGCTGACACAACTGCGCAGCTCTGTGGGATACTTCGAGAGCGGCCGAGACTGCGGGAGACTTGATGCCGTATTCCCACGGGAGACTTGATCCCGTATCCTCACAGCAGTGGTTCTTACATAACCACAAGGCATTTCGTCTTATCATATTCATCTTTGTTGCAGTCACATGATTCGCTACATCATAATATGGCATGCATTATTTCAGTCTCTCTATATATATATACAGTCAAGTTGGCCACAGATGGTACTCGAGCATAATCGGAGGAGCACCAGGCTACGCCCATTTAGAGAACATTTAGAGATGCACCATTTGGAGGCCTTTGCGGTGAAACGATGGAGCTAGAAGGCAGAGAGCCCACAATCAACACTCCGCCGCACCTCTCGTGATATCCAAGCAGAATTCATGAGAAAGAGCGGTTCTAGTTCGAGGAGTGTAGGGATCGGGTGACAAGATATGATACTTCCCGGCGTTGAGGATCCCACGCAATTGCGTGGATCCACGATATCGCGGACAGAGCGAGTGAGACCAAATGTATCGAATGATAGAGTGTGTATTTTCATTGGATGATGAGATAATGCCTAACTACTCTGGGGTCTGCCAAATATATACTCCCCGTCACTCTTGTCACATCGGTTACCCCAGTATCTCCGTACACCCGCCGTCGCTCCTTAAAGATGTACTTGGAGGCTGTGATCGAGCGAGTTTGGAGATGCACTTGGAGGCCGCAATCATGCGAGTTTAGAGATACACTTGGAGGCGGTGATCGAGCGAACTTGGAGGCCGTAATTGAGCGAGTTTAGAGATACACTTGGAGACTATGATCGAGCGAGTTTAGAGATGCACTTGGAGGCCGTGATCGAGCGAGATTGCAGGAGTACTCTGAGGCGGTCAATCTGGAGGCGGTAGTTCGGGAGGGAGGCGCAACGGGCACTGAGACTCCATTCATTGGTTAACTCGTGATTGTGGGAATGTAGAGAATTGAGTACAACATGGTCTGCCGAGAGAAGAGAGACTGGCTGGGAGCGGGAGAGAGTGGATCTTGGGATAATGCAGTACGCGGTGTATGCAGTACTCAGTGTATGCTTTACTCGGTGTATACTGTACTCGGTGTATGCTGTACTGGTGTATGCTGTACTCGGTGTTAACTCTTGATCAAGGCATGGAGAGATAGAGAGCAATGACTTAACTTCGTGTTCTTAAGTGATAGTAGACTTGAGGACGAGAAAGAGAGAGATGAGAGGAGATGGGGGAAATCATCATGAGAAACTGGGACTTAAGAGAACTTTGTGTGCGAGTCAATTTACCATCCCCGATACAGCAGGTACACGTCCCAATCCGGCGTGTCATTACACTGATACGAGGTCTTCCCAACCCAATCAGGCGAGTCGTATCCCTGATTTCTCATATCCGCTCGTGTCCTCCACATCGTTCTCATCTTCATCCCCCATCTCTCTCTTTCTCATCCACAACTCTAACATCATTACAGTACACAAAGTTAAGTTATCCCTCTCTATCTCTCCATGTCATTATCATGAGTTGATGCCGAGTACAGCATACACCGAGCACAGCATACACCGAGTACAGCATACACCGAGTAAGTACCCAAGATTGTTTGTCTTCCCTTCATTCTCATGATTACAAGTTGACCCCTGAATGTAGCTTCAGCTTCCGGCGTGCCTCCTATACAATCGACCGCTATCAGCCAGCTCTCCATGAGAGCTCAAAGGTAAAGTCACCTTGTCACATTCCCACAGTGGCGAGTTAACTCACTGATGAATAGAGTCTCAGCACCCTGTGCGCCGTCCATCAACCGGCTCTAAGTACTCATCCAAACTCGCTCGATTACGGCCTCCATGTTCGCTCGATCACGGCCTCCAAGTGTATGTCCAAACTCGCTTGATTACGGCCTCCCAGTGCATCTCCAAACTCACTCGATCACGGCCTCTGAGTGTATCTCCAAACTCACTCGATTACGGCCTCTAGTCTCGCTCGAACACGGCGTCCAAGTGCATCTGCCAATTCGCTCGATTATGGCCTCCACAAGTGCATCTCCAAACTCCCTCGATCACGATCTCGGAGTGCATCTCCAAGTTCACCGGATCACGCCCTCCAAGTGTCTCTCCAAATACGCTTGATTACTGCCTCCAAGTGCATCTCCAATGTCGCTCGATCACGGCCTCGGAGTGTATCACTGCGTTCACTCGATCGTCATTTTCAGGCCCACCTCGAATTGCTCACACACGCCGCCTGCAGCCAATCCAGATATACCATTTGTAGATCAGTAGCTATATAGATACATTGATGAGAATACAAACTGAATACATGAGTTTTAACAATCGTTGAATGATATGTAGTAGCTATGATTTCGAGGCGCACCAGCAGCGTTCCCAAAGAAGATGGTGTTTTTCCCAGACTGCTCTACTGTGATTCGAGGTGCTCCCAGACTTGTCGCCGGCGCTCCGAGGCTTGTCGTTGGCGCACCCAGACTTGACGCTGGCACACCCAGGTGCTCCCAGGCTTGTCGTCAGCGCTCCCAGGTTAATCGCCGGCGCTCCCATGTGCTCACAGGTGCACCCAATGATCTCTCCGGCGCTCCGAGGTGTTCCCAAACCTATCACAATCACTCCCATGGTACTCCTGCAGCAGTCATCAGAGATCCCAGTTACACTGAAGGCCAGCCAGAATGCCCTCCACGGGTCTGATACTCTCCTGAACTTGACGCATCTATGTTTGCACTCCACATCCTTTCAGACACTCCTGGAATCTTCCAGTGACTAAAATACATTTTGCTGATGTAGTGTTGGCATCGCTGAGTGTTCTATATTGGTTGTGATCCCGCCGGGGGTGTTGCTTGTCAGGCGGGACATAATCTCCAAGTTGGTTTGTTGGACACTTGCACCAAAAACAGACATGCTGCTCGAGATGATGTAAGTCGCTAAACTCTGGGCAATTTGCAAGCCATTCTGCTAAAACCGGTTTGCAACACCTGAAGTTGCCATCTGCACAGACAACGTTGTAATACGCGCTCTCAGTGCTGGGATTGTGTTTAAAGGTGGTAGGCTGGAGTACCCGCTGGAGTACATCATTCAGCACCTCTCGGGTTGTTTGCCGCTGCTCATCCAGCCGCATCTGAGGAATACTGTGGTTCTCGATTGGAATCGGCAGGAGAGCGACCATTACAAGGCTGTTTATTGAGGGCATCTGGCGGATCTTCGAAGATAGATTGCCAATTGTCATATATACAGGCCACTCTTTCTTGTTGGCAGCAAGATTTGAGAGATGTGTTCCGTCGGATGTGAATATCAAGGGAACCAGTCTATCCCCCACTTGGAGCGTTGACTTGACGTCGATTAGCATGTGATTATCCTCGAGTATTTCTCCTTACCTGTGTCTCCCACCTCCAGTCCGCAGTTTGCATTTCAGTATAGACGCCTTTCAGTGGCGTATCGCTGTTAAAGCAACACTGAGGGGTGTAAATGACATGCTCGGCGTAGGCGGACTGCCGGATCAACCATCTCATGCCTTTGATGATGTCTGGACTCCAGTATTTCATAGGGAGTTGGTGATGGTCATTCCATCTGATATCCTCAAGAGTGTGTAGTTCCCATTCCCCGAGAGCAAAATCATCTGGCATGCTAGCCACAAGCTTTGGGACACAATCCCCGTTTTTGAAGCTTGGGAAACGCAGAGCAGTGTTTTCTTCCTTCAGCACATTGTCATAGTACGTCTTCATGCTTTTCTTCTTGATCCCACACTGGATAGATTTGCTACTCTTCACGTGTCACAAACCGGTAGTAGGGATGGTTTTGTAGGTTCGTCTCAAGGCAACTCTGAGCGTCATGTTCCCATGGCTCAGCAATGAAATCGCTCAACGCAGCGCCAGGGGCCGGGGTAGGGTTCCGTCCAGGGCAGAGAAGAAGGTGGTGGTTGAGACTTCTAATCTGCAATGTTTTCGATGTGTTTGAAGTAGGGAAACGCATCGAAGTCTTCGACTGAATCTTTGTTTGCCTCGAATTCATGACGCTGAGTGGCTTCAACGTGTCGGGGCGCGCTGCGAATAGTCAGATTGTTCTGGCGTGCAACTTGAAGGTGTTCAGGATGGTGTAATTTGATATGTCTAAGTCGCCAGCTGTCTGAGGTGAACGTCTTTCGGCATGAAAATTCGGGGCAACAGAAAGGGGTCTTCTCTGGCATTGTCAACAACACGCGAGGAGTGGAGTATACACTGTAGAATGGGACGAAAGTTGGTGCTGGGCCTGAGCAGCCAGGTGGGTGTAAGCTCACGATACTTTCAGCTAACTTGAGAGATTTATTGAGTCTCAACACCATCACAAGGAGATTCCTTACACGCCAGGTGTTGCAAAAACGCTGCATGCGCGATGTCCCATAATACTATGAATGAAATATAAACAATACAAAACCCATAAAGAGAATAAACCCTGAGCGATTCAAAATCCTCGTGACACATGTAATAATCAATGCTTGAGACAAACAGATTAGAACAAAGGAAACAAACATAACAAGAACCCCACCCTAACCCGAACGCAACAACCATCGCCTCCTATGCAACGCGAGGACTGGTTAACTCCTCACCTAGTGAGCCATCCAGGCGCGCCCCAGGGAGAGGGACATCGGGGAGAGGGATATCCGGGAGAGGGATATCTGGCAGCAAGGCGTCGGGGAGACTGTCGCCACCTGGCGATTGGCCGAGTAGCTGCTTATCCACATCCATATCTGAGGTGTTTCCGGCTGCCTCAGCTTCTCGCAGAGTTGGCACCGCTGCCTGAGGTTTTTGCAGCGTCAGAAGCCCTCAAAACTCCAGCCCACCGAGGGGATGAGTCTCCGGAGTTCGTGGTCGTGGACAAGGCTCTGGGGATTGTGGCCATGCGGCAGGCGCCGGAGGTTGTCACCGTAGGGTATGCTCGCGGAACTCCTGGCCTTGCTGAGGTTGCACGGTTGGCCGATTGTCTACCATGGTATCTATATCGTCAGCTGATAAATTTACCATCTCCCCTTGGCCAATCGGCCGAGGTTGTTTGCCATCATCATCATCCTTATCCTGCTCCTCATCCTTATCCTCCTCCTCCTCATCATTCTCCTCTTCAACTTCCTCCTCTTCATCCTCCTCCTCTTCATTGTCACCGTCCCTTTCCATATCCACATCTCTGTCTAAATCAACGCCGCACGGTGCGTCCACATCATCCTCCTTGGGCATATCCACATCAAACTCATGTTCTGAGTCATATTCGCCATCCGACTCCTGGGTAGAGTGGGTATTATCATCTGAGGAAATTGCCAAGGCGGGCGATGCTTCCGGCTCTAAATTTACCTACTTTAGTTAGCCCTCTGTGTCCTACTCTGCCTTATACTTTTCCTTCCGCAACTGCAATGCAACAGCACGAGAGATATCATCTCCCCCTGGGGTTTGTTCAACAATACCTTTCCATTTACCATTTCCCTTCCCCTTCCCCTTCCCTTCTTCCATTGCGTTCCCCTTCCCCTTCCCCTTCCCCTTCCCATCGGTTGTTCCCTGACCTTGTCAGGTCCCTTTCTCACCGCCCTGCGTGTCCTCCTCACCCTCACCATCGTCATTGGCATTGGCATCGCCAGGTTTGCTCCATCCACCCCTCGGCGCTCCGGGATCCACCCAGTTATCATCATCATCATCCCAGTGGATTATCTCATCCCATTTCGGTGGTCTACTGGCCAGGAAGTTGCCTGGCTTGTACTGCCGGCAGCTTGGCAGCTAAATCATTGCCCTGTGGTCATCGCCACCGTACCGAGAGAAACACTCACTGGTGCCTACAACATTCCCAGCGCTGGTTGTCTCCGGATTGGAGCGATTGACTTGATCAGCAAGGGCATGCGGGTTGTTGCACCTCCAATTGTTCACTTGGTCGCGAGTTTTGTCAAACATTTGCTCCATATATGAGCGGATGGCATCCCACCACTGCCGAAAAGGCGAACTTCTGCTCCCATGCTGCGGCCCCATCACCTGGCTTTGTGACAAGTGGCGAGTCATGACTGGATCAAGAAAGATTATGTCATAATAGAGGTCCCATGCGCTGTCTTCCTTGACGCCACCAACATTGTATATCTGTATGAGTCCGCTAATGAGTTACGAGATGTATCACTTTATACGGTCCCGATCCAATGACAGCCGTCAATTTATGACCGATGTCAGCATCTTTGCCCTTGCGTTCCCCATTCCTTTGCAGGTGCCATTTGGTGCCATTGCTGTGAGTTGAAGATGAATCTACATCTGAAGGGTTAGCATTATGATACAGTTTCATGTAGCGGAAGGAAGCCCAGAGGGAACATACAAAGTTGTGTAGGTTATTGGGTGTGTTTGGGAACAAGAGGCGTTGATGTATGCCAGTCACATGATGTCGAAATAGTTCAGGATGCTGGCGGTCTGTTTAATATGGGAGGAAAAGAGAATGAAGGTGTAGGCGGGAAGAAGGGATATATTTACTCGAGTTCCTGCGATTTCTTGGTTCAACTTGTGAGATATGTTAATTTTGATTTCTATTCTGCGTGTTGTTGGTAAACAAACACAAAATGGCCCAGCCTTCATCTCGCACATCCACCAGGCACCTCATCAATGAGAAACCTCAAGATGAGATTTAGTACTCACAGTGAGGATAGTTTACAACAGCGGGCATTGCATTTGCAACTCACACAACTTTCACCGCTCAGACGTAATGCATTTCGGAGCACACAGCGTCGTTCTCAGGTTGTGCCATCTGTGCAACCATCCAACACGGCTACCAACACGCCTAGCAGTGGAATTAGCACACCCAACTGATGTCATAGGATAGAGAATACATCATTGTTCGCTGTACGATGCTTGTAGCTCTGCCCAAGGGTGATTTCTGCCGGGATGCTGAAGATATACACAATCGATGGTTCGAAGTATTGCGCCAAGAATGAGGGCAATACTTAGATAACCGCGCCAAGAAGGCATAAACACCCTTCAAGCGGTGCTAATCGATCGTCAGACATTGCTCTGACAGTGAATATCAATGCTGAGTTTAATCTGAGTTCAATCCGATGGCATTTGACCCCATAATTGAATGCTTGTGAAGGCATCCCGTCCCTGAGTATTGTCACGGTTTAGAGTCTAGCCCGGGCTACACTGCGCCTCCCTTTTTTGTCCAATCCCTCCCTGGTCGCTCAAATAGGTGTCTAGCTCGCCTGCCATTGCATATGCATCCACACGAAATTGTTCCTGCATTTTTCACGTCGAACATCTATATCGAACTATGCCTTCCCAATGCCCTCACTCTGACATGACTCCAGTCGTATGAAATGTTCGAAGTCTCGCAAATCGCCAGAATCAACAAAAGTGTGGGCCTTCAGGGAATTCTCCACATCCCGCTGCTGAGAGACGCGTTTCCGTACTGGCTGGCGAGAGGGATTCCTCTCAAGGAGGGAGTTCCGTAGCCTCTTCAATCCAGGGTCAGAACACCACCCCTTCATCTTCAATGAAGAATTCTCGCGTGGCAGATATCACTCAATGCGTGTCTTCCACTCTGTCCACTACACAGCGATGGTCGATAAATACTCCAACCCCCACGCCGGGTACAAGCAGTCGTAGCACACCAGCACCCTGAGGAACCTGACAGACAGACCCAACGCGTCACGTTGTATCCTGCCCCGCATCCGGCATTGCTAGTACTCCCACTCCTCTCAGGGGTCTTGAAAACCTGCCTACCCCCATCCCTGATCCTGAAGCCTGCACGATCATTACAAATCCACTGCGAACACGAGCTACAGAGAAGTATCAGAGACAGAGGCAGTGGCAATTGCAACCGCAGGCGGTGTCAACCCCTCGATCAATGGTCTCTGGCAGTCACAGCATCCATCGATTTGGTCACTCAGACATGACGCACCTTGTATTTGCAATGGGCAGACTTCTGGGGCTCCACATGTGGAACAGACAGCCGTTTATGAGTGCAAGCGACTTGGAGATGGTAAGTTATGCAACGTGACGCGTTGAGAAAGCATTAGCTGAAGGCCCACACTGGCAGATAATAGAGAACTACTGGAACACTGCTATGCAGTAAAACTACATTTAGTCCATACCATTTGAGGCGCGCACAAAGGAGATCTTGAAAGAGGTATGCTGAAGCAACGGCCCACATTGGATATTACACGCTCAAACCGGTACCAGATTCGAGCACATGTCAATAAAGTTAAACCCCATTTTATTCAATCAGCCAGGGAGAACATAGCAGAGCTTTATGATCTGCACTGCTTTGAATTCGCCGCAGAGCATTTGGAATCCATTGATTCCCTTCTGGCAGACAATAAGTATCGTATTCCAGTAGCAGAGCATGTGGAAGGTGGTGTATGCGGTCCAAATCCAATGCAGAGAGAGTCGAATGCTGCTAACGAATGGCCAGCATCCACTTTGTTTCCTGGTTGCAGCAATCGCTGGGTGTATCTACATCAAATTTCATCATCAGGGGAATAACCGCAGTAAGTATGCAGATGGATTTCACAATTCCATGATTGACGACAAGGACGGTCATATACCCTTGCCACTGTTCATGTTTACCTGCACCGCGTTGCGCCATGATCCTGTGGAGTGGCCAAAGAACAAAGGTGTTCATCCGAAAGCGTCCAAGTCAAAGCTGAAACTGGACAGACCTGATTGCTCGAACTACTTCAACTACAAGAATGACGGTGGTAAGAATGCATCCGGCTGCGCTGCAACGGATTGCAAGTTGTTAACCTCCCCTGGCGTTGCAGACACATATGCATTCTTGATGAATACCTGGAACACACTACCGGAGAGCTACCAACAGAGGGTGTATGAAATCGGTCCTGCGACCGTCAGGTGTCAGATCCAACAGGCGGATAACCCAACACCTGCCGAGGTCATCAGTGTGGAAGCAGCGCCTGTTGACAATGCTATATATCTTGACTATTTGACCTCCGAAATAGGGCTTGAAGAGCCTGAGATCGGAAGCACTGACCCCAAACATCGCGATGGACAACAAATGCAGGAAAGACGAACTGCATTTCAGGATGCCAGGGGGCAGAGGGGATTACCATGAGGAAGGTGACGAAAGCGACAATCGCGATGCCACGGCCGCCGGCAGCTGGCCACAACGGCCCACGACTGAACTCGAGAGGTTTTACCTGGGAACCAGTGATCTTGATGTGTATGAGGGGGACAATGGCGATGATGCGGATGCGAATGAGGAGGAAGAAGGATCGCTAGCTGATGATGGATCAATGCAGAATGGGGAGGACGGAGGGCATTGTACCATAGAGGATGAAGATTTGACATGGCGATGATGCGGATGCGGATGAGGAGGATGAAGCATCACAAGCCGATGATGGATCAACACAGAATGTGGCGGACTGAGGGCATAGTACTAGAGAGTGTGAAGATTGGATAGTATATTTCAGACCTGTAAAATACGATAATGGTGAAGCAAATGCAATGGCAAGCGATGTATCAGAAGCGAAGACTGTATTGTGATAAGTGACAACATCTCAAAACTAAACATATATGGGGAGAGTGCGGCAGCCGAAATATAGCAATAGCGTAGGGGTAAATTGTGGCACTAGGCCAGAGAAACGCTTAAACATCGCCAGGCATTGTGTAAATGGCTTCAGCATAACGGCAGCCCGTGCGAAGAGTGTAACACACGTGTCGTTCTGGTGATGCGTATACGTCACCACTGAGTAAAGGAGGTACGTATGTAAAGCGCCAGGTAGCGTGTAATTCTCCGTGAGAGGGTACAAGGTTCCGTCAGAGCCGTCAGAGCCGTCCGGAACACCCGGTTATTTCAGACTGAAACTAGGGTCATTGCGGATGAATCTCTTGCCGCATTCCAAAGTCAACCATTAGTAGCAAAGTACTCCTTAGAATATTATTAAGAATTCTATTCAAAAAAGCTTCACATAATCTCACATATAGACAGTTCTTCAACCTGCTCACAGTAAACTCCACTGCCTAGTTCAAATACAAGTGGCTGGCATTCCTGTCATTATATCGCCACTATCGAAGACAGCAATCGGTCAGATGGTCTCAAATTTTGGAGACCTATACGTTTATTATGAAGGTTCTAATCAAGCTGGCAATGGGGTACACAGCTTACACCTTCAGGGTTCAACTATGATGTTATCCGAACTTTAGAGACTGGTCTGGGGCCTGGTGGGGAGTATGAAGAGACCCACTAGGAAGGTGAATTTGCTGGCAATAGCTACAGATATTAGCCTGTTGTCAACAGTGTTGATAAGTGATTGAGTCTTGGGAATAACAAGGGAAAAAGAGAATACATTTTTGAATGGACATTTTTGCTCAACTCAATAAACATTGTGTTAGTTGTTGGGATTTAGTACCCCTGTAACAATTCTCTGATACTGGATTGAGCATGAAAATGTACTTAAGCTGATCAATCATCAGCCTAGCTTGATGGCCCAATTGATAGGTGAGTAGAGATATTGCACTAAGCTGGTAGAAAGTCTGAGATGCATTCAATCCAGTTACCAAGGTGACAGTATTGTGCATAAATGTCGCATGTCGAGCAGTTGGTTGCATCTGACATGCATTTTCAGTCCTGTATTCTCGGATCAGTTTATATTATGTTTATGAATTACCACACTTTGGCGCATTTCAATGTGAAGGTGGACATAAAGGTGTTGAATTACATATTGCACCTGATCATCCACTATCATTTGAAGTTCCTCCATATATTGCAATTGGTCTGACATGGTCATTTGGGGATTTGATTGCTTGAACTGCTAAGAATGTTGCGCAATTGGTTTTGTTCCATAACTCAGTATGTGCTACACACTCTGCAACGGGTAACCATTGTACCATTTATCCTGCTCATTTATGATCCGTACCTGTCAGTCCTGGTCCATAATTGTATTTATCTGACCTGCTTGTCAGTCCATCAGTTGGTTGCAAGCTGAGCACACACTTTTTTCCACAATAAGTTACTCCCACAATGGCTGGTAAAATATAAGCTAATTTTGCTCCCTGCACTGGTGTCATGGTTAATGGTAATCAACAGAGTAATACTTTATGTTGGATAAACTGGTTCACTGTGCCCTAAGCATCAGCAGGTTTGCTGCAGTAGACTCAGTGTTACAATTTTGAAAGCTGGTCAAATACAACTCAGACTGTATTATACTCAATCATCTTGCGTAATTCCATTACACATTAGGTGGACAGGTAATTTCAAGGTTTCGTTGTTAATGAAAACAGACGGAGTATTCAAATGGTTGCACCCCATCAACAGTGGTATACATGGCTGACATGACAATATTCCAAATACAGGTAGACTACCATTCAAATCATCTTCCATTAATAGGTACTCTCTACAAGGTCAAATGTCTTTGCACTTCCTTGGTAGCTGGGATGAGTATTACGGTAGAAATGAAGGATTCTTTGTGGCTGTAATTTGTTGTAATCTGGGACATACAGCTTCCCACTGTTCCAGAGTATTCCTTCCCTAGTGGTGCACTCAGATACTGTAATCCCATTCGTATTGTCTTTCTCCTCAATGGTTTGGATTTTATTGCGTGGATCAGACACAGATATGTATACCACTGAAAAGAGATCAGATATTGATTAACAGTCTCCTACTGGAGGATAGTCCACTCAAAAATCCAATTGATGACATATGTTCTGGGACTTGAGAACTGCTTGCACTATATTATTTCAGTATTTATCCCCTACCTTGGGGAGATTCCCAGAGCTTCTGGTCAACACATCTGCATTGAGGTTTGAACTTCCTGGTCTTTATACGATTGTGTTAATAATACAGGATATATATGGTGACCACCATACTTGCCCTCAGTTTAAAATGTTCTTCATTATAATGTAATTGAATTTCTTGTAGTTGCTTAGTAGCTGGAGGGGATGGAGTTGACCCCTACAGTGGTTTCACCATTGTTGAAACAGTGTAATATGTCCCAAAAATTCGAATTTGTAAAGGAAATAATTTGATTCAGTGGGGGAGTTTGTCATTGTCTGATACTCCAAAGAGTATAGAATACCTCAGTTGTTATACAGTAAGTGGACTCCTGTCTGGATGCACTCAGATTTAGCTATTCCATTAGTGAAGACCATTTTATAATTCAAGTGTCTAAATAACAGAGCTGAACCAGAGTTCTTCACTATGTTTTTGAATAATGACTGTTGTTCTTTTTCTAAAATACACTGTTAATTACTCTCAGCAAGCATTGTCAGGGTTTAAGCTCTTTCTGAACATCATAATATAAATCACAGATAGAAATTACAATGACAAATAATCTGTTTCTCTGTAAAGTGATTTTCAGGTCTTCCATTAACTGTTGTCATTTCCTTCAGTCAGTTGGTGATTGCTGTTTCGATATCCAAATAGTTTGAGATCAACCTTGTTAATGTAATCAGTCTGAGGTACTTGATGGTATCTTTCTGAAATTCTGATTGTTTAGATTCCAGATACAATGTAGCCTTTAACTGGAAATGCATCACCCATTAAATATGTCCGTCATAATCCTAGACAGTGTAGTCAGAAGATATGCTCTTATCGAGATAGGCTAACGCAAATTCATCCAACGCATTCTGGATTCAATTATTCTTATATTGTTGAACATCAGCCGGGTATTGGTAGTACTGAACAGTCTAGCAGTGGGTTTCTAAAGACTGTTTCTAGTCAGGCAAGCTAACTCATATTCATCTTCTTCTTTGACTTTTAAGAGGGTATATTATTCGGGGATATTCAGATTCCGATATTTTGTTGCTTCTCATTGGTGGATCAGTTCATTTTATATAACATATAGTGTGTATATATTTATGTTTGTATTGCTATTTAGGTCCCGATAATTCTGACTGATTCCTAGCCACCCAGTGACTTGTTTCTGATCTGTACTGTGAAGGCAAAATAGAACAAGAATTTCAGAATAAAGCCCTGTGACATGTTTCATCAAGCCATTTCTCTAGAATTACTAATACTTCCCATGATATTAAATTCAGTGGACACCAGGTGGTTATCTTGATCTGGGTAAGAGGAACCACATGATAGATTCAGGAATTGTATAGTAATAGCCACTCCACAGAAACATTATTAAACACAAGAAATTATTTTAGATATTAATTTTGAATTACTCCTTTCAATATTTGTTCTTTCAGATCATTTCCATTCATGACTTGTGTAGATTTCATTCAGCAGGTTTGAGTATTCCCTAACTCTGCCTTTGTATAGTGTGAAGGGGTAAGAGAGCTCTGGTTATAATGATATAATCTTGAAAAGATTGGTGTGGTCAGATATGCCATTCACAATACTTCAAAGGTACATCACAATCCAGCTCTGGGCATCAGTTGGGTACTCCTGCGATCTGTGCTGGGTATATCATTGATGTGTGTTATGCAATATTGCAATCCAAATATAAATTTCTACGATGAACATCATATAGCAATATTATGTTGTTATAACCAAAGACTTCTGAAAAGAATAGAGTATCGACTGAGTTTGGAAACACATATCGGAATGTGATTTTGATGCTCCTGGATTGTCATCTGGACTTTCAGAAGATACATAATACCTTATAACTCAACATATGTTCCATCAACAACTTTAACTTGCGATGGTACATTTAACTCTTGTAGGAGTACATGTTGATGGCAAACCACATCCTGGTTGAAAACTGCAATGCCAACAGTGTGGCCATCTGAAGATGCATAAAACTGTATTTCATTGTTGTTTATGTTCAATGTGAAGGTCATTACCAAATGTTTCCCTTAAATTGATCATTTCAAGATATCTTCCTTGCTAATTGAAACCTAAGACATTCAAAAACCTTGTATTTTACATTAATCAATATCTTTTCCACCTACTCAAAGGGCATCCTTCTTCCATTTACCTTGTCATATTCTATTGCTTCAGAAAATTGTTGTATCTTTGCAGTCTTGTGCTAATTGATGGAAACATTTCCGCAGTGAGTTCTGTCTGAACTATAAATGACTGGCACAATTATCACTCGGCCAGGAAGATGGTCCTGCCTAACCCAACATCGATAGGGCAGGGCCATTTTGCTGTATATTTAGCCATGGTCTGCAAGGTACAGCAGAGTAAACATGAGGTACTCCAGAAATGTGAAATTGGCCAAAATGAACCCAGTATATTTCAAAACATCTGTTTAGTATAATGTTCTGAAGATATGGGAATCATTCTAAATTTAATTATTATTGCCAAGACTGAAATTGACTTTAGAGAGCAGCTTTCACAAGCCATCAGGCTATTGGAATGACTTGATCTTGATGTTGCCCAGCCAACACCCTGAAGTTAGATCTGCCAACGTCTTCATTGGCTGTCGAGACAATTTAGCTTGTTAAACATTCCATGCCAAACCAAATCGATGGCATGCATTCTATTGTTCTGAGTGCTTGTAATGTTTGTTGTAAAATCCTGTTGCTTTGCCATATGCTATCTCTCCTACATTGTCCACTCCAACAATGTTCTCATAACTCTTTCTCTTAGTTAGTTTAGGGGTACTTCTCTGATCAGGCTTCTGGGGGTCCATGGTTTCTGTATCCAGGGTATCTTCAGATGGTGGTGCACCAAGTACACTGTCCATCTGTTCAGTATTAGTTGACTAGATCATCAATGGCAAATCATGTTCACCTACTGCAGTTGAACTATGTTTGCTCGGGTTGATTCCAATCTACTGGTGGTAAAATCACATCAGATTATCACCCTGTATTCTGCATTACTCGGTAAGCTCATTGATAGTGAGCCTTCCAGTGGTTGTTGTTGAATCATCTCTGTTTGACGATATAGCACTGAACACGATCCTGGCAAGTGTTGACTGTTCTCGAGCAATCGCCATTGTGCATCCATTTGGACAAATGGTCACTTGATGATGCTTCAGAGAGTGAATTACATTCTGAGAGATACTTGCTTAACTGTGAGCTAACTCAGCTGTATGTATTCCATTCATAGCTGCTTTGAATCCAACGAAGTGCGGAGAAGGGGTCAAACACAGTCTCTGTTTGATCAGTTTTCTTCATTTAATATGATATATCCATTGGACCCCACACCTTAATCAAATGTATATTAGAGTTAAAAAGGTTTGCACGGAAGCGAAGGATTCTCTTGTCATCACTGGAATCTTCATTACATATTGGTTCATCATGTGCTGTGGCAATCACCACAATCAGAGTTATACCAATGTCATTGGGGTTTTTCAAGTTATACGTACTATTGCGCCTCTGAGCAGCAGCTAATGAATATAGAAAGCCATCTTGAAAAGAATAGGTGAATTTGATAGGTTGCTGTATGCCTGCTCGATGATCATCGAGAACTGATAGGCCGGTGGATTATTGCTTCGGTGTTGATCATCATCGGGAATTTCCATTCTTAGGTGAACTACAATGTCTGGATATAGAGGTCAAATCAAAGTGATGACTGTTGAAACACAACTCACAGGCCTCAAATTGAATTTAGTTGCAGGTCATTTATGCACAAGTTATGTGTAATATCCCTAGCTGTGCTTATGTTGAAACTAGATATAATTCTTGTTAGGCACCTTGAAATATCATATCATATCATTTCTATGACATCTTCAGTCATTGAACAATATGAAAGTGATCTTCTATCCCAGATCTTTGTATACCAAAATTGTCCATAAAATAAGGAAAGGCTGCTGAGGTGTGTTTATGATGTCATTTTCTCAACAGAATTTCAAAGATGACAGCTGTACTGAAATACCACAATTTGTGACAACATTACGGGATATCAGATGTCCTTTATTTTGGCGAAGATCACTGCTGCCACCGATATACCACACTACATCTCCACTGATTCTACCTCACATTTCGCATCTAGATTAGTCTACCACTATCATTGATTCACTAAGCCAGTTGAGGAATGAATATGTCTAGATGACAGTGACTATGGATGTATAGGGTGGCTGATAAATCTTGCAATATAGATCTGACAACAACTCAGGATCATTGGACAATAGTTCTCAAGCGGCCCCTAGCACAGACAGTCCATTTGGGAAACACACCTATCAATTTCATCCACCATATCAGTATTGTCACCCTGCTTCACTGTACTGATTCCCAGACGCTTTGCAGTTTTACCACCATTCTTCTGTCAACATTGCACAAAGTTTGCCACTAAGCACCAGTAAAAGCCAAGGATTTCTAAGTTATGGGCCACTGTGGGAAGACTAAAACTTCCACCAAGGCAGTCATGGCATGTCTCAAATATTCCCCCCTCCGCATTTTTCTCAGTAAAGCCTGTCAACTCCCAGTATTCCTTGAATGCCCCCTGCACCACCCAGATACATTTCCGTCCCTCAGCCGAACTCTTCCAGCTCTTCACCACCAGCACCCCTGTCTGGTGCACTTGGGAGATCACCCAGTAGCCCCACCATGGAATGATTCCAGCTGGCAGTGGAATGACAGAAACCAGATGTTGGAGGGATAGAGGATGTGGCCCCATTAACAAAGCTCTCCTATAATAAATATGATGCAGATGATAAGACTGATGATTCATTGGACTTGGGCGGTGCAATTACCAAAGTCCTATCACAGCTTAATGCACGCCACATTCACATCGATGCAATGTGCCTAAAGGATGGAGTAGCCTAATAACCATTTGTACAACAACTGGAAGAATATATGGGTGGCTGAGTATCTGCAGAAAATGCATCAGGGCATTATCAATGGGCCGAACTATTGGACCCAGCTTCAAGTTGGACCGCTGCACTGGATGATGGTAGTTGCACATTTTTCTGCTACATTTGAGATGCAGCTGCCATTGTGAAAGATTGACAATTCTGAATGGATTGAGTGGTTGTGGATCAAGGTGATTGTGAAAAAATGTTCAAACAAGGTTCGGAATTCAAGCAAACAGGGAAGAGAAGGTAACAAGCTACTGGTGATGGAGTTGGGGGAGTGCATGGCCAAATAGAACACATGCAAACCTCCAGTGTTGCCAGATACAGTATTCATAGTTGTGATTCGCAGGGTGTCTAACAGCCACAATTACCATATATCCCCCAAACAACTGAAAGCCAGATGTCAGGCCCTGGGAGAAGCTGATTGATTTCAACGACAACAACAGAGGCCCAAAAGAGCCATACAATCAAACATCACTATTCAAGTGCACCCTGGAGCAAAACCAATAGGATGATATGTATGAGGGATTGTTTACACACATGGAAACAATGAATGACCCCATGTATGGGCAGATTTCTTACAACTGTTACTGTTCAAATACTTTCAAGATGAAACTGGGACACAATTTGACAAAAGTGTTGGTAGAAATAAGGATAGCTATAGGGAAGGAGGAGACTGCAGAGTACATAATTAGATTAGCCAAGGTAATTCCCACTGGACATGTTCAGACTGGACATGTGCAACTTGTAGTCATTATATATAGACTTTGGAAGGATCCAAACAGAGTGGAAGAGTAGAGTGAGAGGAGGTTGGTGGGCAGGAGAATGGTACATGTATTAATGTCAGTTCTGATTGGAAGAATAGAATTGTGTAGATTTCACACATATATATTCATTACAATGCTTGCTAGCCCGTGTTATACATATCATTGTGATTCATTTCATGAGTACTGAAGCAGAAGCCCATCTGTCCACCATACCACCCAACAACTGAAAGAGATCCTTGAGGATGGAAAGGAAACTGATAATGGTGCAAGGGTGGTGGTGGAGCAACGTCAGCAAAATGTATTTCGGTCACTGGGAGCCTCTGGGAGTGTCTGAGAGTTGTTGGACCAGTATCCCAGGGTGGTCAAATCCCAGAGTTTACTGGACCAATGCAGTGGCCTTCAGGTCTGCCAGGGAGCACCAGGGAGCGCTGGAGACAAGTTTGGGAGCGTCGACCGCAAGCCCGTGAGCACCTGACAACGCCGGTGACAACCCAGACAGTGCTGACCACAAACCTGGGAGCACGTTAAATCACTGTAGAGTGGTATAGGAAAAACATCTTCTTTGGGAATACTGCTGGTGCGCCTGGAAATCAGAGCTACTACTTATTGTTCAACGATTTTTAAAACTGATGTATTCAGTTTCTATTCTCATCTATGTATCTATGTATCTATATAGCCACCCATACATACACGGCATATCTACACTGGCTGCAGGCGGTGCTTGAGAGCAATTCGAGGTGCGCCTGAAGATGACGATCGAGTGAACTCAGAGATACACTTTGAGGTCGATATGGAACCAGTTTGGACATGCAATTGGAGACCGAGATTGAGTGACTTCAGAGATGCACTGGGAGGCCATAATCGATCGAGTTTGGAGATGCAATTGGAGACAGAGATGGAGTGAACTCAGAGATGCACTGTGAGACCGTGATCGAGTGAGTTAAGAGATGCAATTGGAGACCGGGATCGAGAGAACTCGGAGATGCACTTGGAGGCCATGATCGAGCGAGTTTGGTGATGCAATTGGATACTGTGATCGAGCAAGTCTGAAGATGCACATTGAGGCTGCGATCACGGGAGTTTGGAGATGCAATTGGAGCAGTATTTGGAGGTGGTCGATCCGCAGGTGGTCGATGGGAGGCCCGCAATGTGCTGAGACTCTATTTAGAGGTTAGTTAACTCGACACCATGGGAATGTGATGAGGTGACTTTACCTTTGAAGCTCTTATGGAGCACTGGCTAGTGGCGGTTGATCTGTGGGGGGGTACGCTGAAAGCTGAATCTACATTTAGGGGTCAACTCCAAATCTTCAGAATGAAATAGACGACAGACAATCCTATGTTTATGCAGTACTCGGTGTATGCTGCACTCACTGTTTGCTGCACTGGGTGTATGCTGCACTGGGTGTATGCTGCACTTGGTGTATGCTGCACTCACTGTATGCTGCACTCAGTGTATGCTGCACTCGGTGTCAACTCATGATGATGGCACGGAGAGATAGAGAGGGATGACTTGACTTTGTGTTCTGGTGATGATGGCAGAGTTGAGGACGAGAAAGAGAGACATGGGGGATCAAGATAAGAACAATATTGAGGATACGAGCAGATATGAGAAGTCCGGAGTACTACTCGCTTGATTGGGTTTAGAAGACCTGGTCTCAGTGATATTACCCCCCGGATCGGCACTCATACCTGCCCTATCGGCGATGGTAAATTGACTAGTACACAAAATTCTCTTAAGTCCCAGTGTCTGATGATGATTTCCCCCAACTCCTCGGATCTCTCTCTTTCTTGTGCTCAACTCTACCATCACATAAGAACAAGAAGTTAAGTCATCCCTCTCCATCTCTCCATGGCATAATCATGAGTTAACACCAAGTACAGCATACACCAAGTACAGCATCAACCCAAGATTGACAGTCTCCTGCTCCCAGACAGTTTCTCATCTCTTGGCGGATGGTGTTGTACTAAACTCTCTACATTCCCACAATTACAAGTTAACCACTGAATGAAGTCTCAGCCGCCGTCACGCCTCCCTCCAAATCGACCGCCTGAATGTGCATCTCCAAACCTGCTCGATCACAGCCTTGGAGTGCATCTCTGAGCTCATTCGATCTTGGCCCCCAAGTGGATGTCCAAACTCACTCGAACACCGTCTCCCAGTGCATCCCTCAGTTTACTCAATCTCAGTCTCCGATTGCATCTCCAAACTAGCTCAATCACGGCCTCAAAGTCCGACCCTAAACTCGCTCGATCTTGGCCTCCCAATGCCTCTCCAAACTCCTTTGATCACGGCCTTCAAGTGTGTCTTCAAACTTGCTCCATCTCGGCCCCCAAGTGCATCTCCAAACTTGCTCCATCACGGCCTCCCAGGGCATCTCTAGGTTCACTCAATCTCGGTCTCCAATTGCATCTCCAAACTTACACAATCACGGCCTTGAAGTGTATCTCTGCGTTTACTCAATCTCATTCTCCAATTGCATCCCAAATGTCGCTCAAGCACAGCCTCAAAGTGCATCTCTGAGTTCACTCGATCCTGGCCTCCATGTGCATCTCCAAACTCGCTCAATCACGGCCTCCAGGTGCATCTCTGAGACCATTTGATGCCGGCATGCAAGTGCATCTCCAAAATCGCTCGAGCATGGCCTCCAAGAACATCTTCAAGGAGCAATGTTGGGTGTATGAAGATAGAGAGATAATGGAGGTGGACTGAGCGACGGGGAGTATATATTTGGGAGACCCCGGGGTAGATAGATATCATCTCATTTTCATCTCATCTTACCATACAACCAAAATACCCACTCTATCATTCCCAACTTTTGCTCTCACTCGCTCTTTTCGAGATTTTGTGGATCCACGCAATTCTGTGGATCCTCACGGCCAGGTAGTATCATATCTTCTCACCGTCTTCCTACGCTCCTCCAGCTGGAACTGCATATTCTCAGGAATTCCGCTTTGATGTCGCGAGAGGTGTGGTGGAATGTTGATGGTGGGCTCTCTGCCTTCTACCTCCATCATTTCAGCACAATGGCCTCAAAGTGGTTCATCTCGAGGTTCATTCAACTGGTGTCTCCAGGTGCCCCTCCTGTTATGCTCGACAACCATCTGTCGCCAGATGGACCATAGGTATATATATAGAGATCCTTAAATAGTGCATGCCATAGTATGAGGTAGCGAATCTTGTGACTGTAACAAAGACGAATATGATAGACGACATGCCATGTGCTTATGCAACCATGAGATCTACTGCTTTGAGAATACGGCACAAAGTCTCCTGCTAAGCTGCGCAGTGGTCTCAGCTGCTCTCGAAGTCTCCCACACACCTGCGCAGAGGTCTCACCTACTCCACAATTTGACTATCCTAATAGTCATGTCTGGTAGCTTTCTGAATGCACCTCCAAAACTGGAGGTGCTTTCAGGGGCACCTGAGAATGCTCTTGCAGAGTCTGAGAGCACTTTGCAATGCAGCAGGGGGGTCTGTGAGCATCTGGAAGTACTTGGAAGCGCTGGTGAGGGCTACCGAAGTGTCTGGGATGTTTGCGTGCGGCTTCCGGACTGATTTACATTTTGCTGATTAAGTAGAGGATGGTGAGGAGTACCATGATCCAGATAATTGCAGCTCCCCATTGAACACTGTCCCTAATACAATCAAAATAAGATTGACCATGAGTGTCTCAATAAGGCAGTCAGGGTGCTGACTGTGCATCTCATTCGCCCACTGAAAGCTGACTGAGACCCTGGCAACAAGTATTGAATTCCAGTCGGAGCAAGAACCAACCTTCTGGCACACTAGGTGTGGGCAATATTGTTTATTATGAGGAGATGGGAATATGATTTAGATATGCCAGGAATGCTGTGAGCAGATGACATGGGTCTTCGCAAGACTTTTACCTGCTGGGCAGCAGCTATGTTATTCAATTGGCTGACTGAAGAGATTACTGTGGGGTTGCTGCCTACAAATGTGTGGCAGAATAATCTTACCAAGTTGGTGCATATGGCACTCAATGACAATTCTGGAATTATCAGTGAAGAACAAGTGTGGTATCCATTGTAGAGACTGAATTCAGTGCCCCACCAGCTTTCAGATATTCAGTCAACTCAACCTCTGCAGTATCCAGTGCATACATCAGCCCTTGAACCAATCCCAGCGGTAAATATACCTGGAGTGGCAGTGACATTGAAGAGTGTCATCGATGTGATGACATATGGGACTGATCTCAAACATGATACCTTGTGTGCACCGGAACATCCCAATTTCACCCATGAGGATCTCAACATCAGCCTTGGCCAGCCAGAAAACCAATCAAACATTCACTTTGTTTCACATAATACGTTGAACTGTGGAGCAGAACTATCGAGCAATGTCCTACACTCACACTGTATATGATGATTCAGGAAATTTGAAGAGTCCCCTCTTTACTACATGAAACGCAGTGTGGCCTTGCAACTGGAGATTCATGTGAGCATTGGATTGAAACATCAAGTGACAACAACACAGGCATTCTATTCACTCTTTGACTGCGAATACCAGACAATATGGTCACTTTCAGGTGAATCCGGATTCACAGACGATACTACAGTGATGGAACAGGATCGGGCTGAGACACTGTATTTTGGTTGAACGAGTTCGATATGTGCCATCCGCTCTGTAGGCAAACATGTTCGACAGGATGCGGCAGATAGTTTGAAGCTAATTGACATGCATTGGATGATAATAATGTGGTTGTAATTGACACTGTGGAGTTGATAGCAACTCATTCACATACTGAAATAGATTGCACACCGCATTTATCCTGAATGGGCTGGAGAAGAGCAAGAAAAGCTTCAAACACTTGCAGAACGATACACTGTGGAATGTGCTTCAGGAGGATGGAGGGTTCACAGGCAGTGGCTAGCATGTGTTGTGTTAGTTTTGGGAGACACCGAGGATACATATGACATTGCAGGGCAATGGTGTAATGAATGGCCACTTGAGACTTTGGTGCATTGTCATAATTACCATTAGCTGAGACAGTCAATTGGGCCAATGCTTGTTTATGAAGCAGCAGAGTGTCCCTAACCCAACCAAGAGGATAGAGCAAGGGAGGTGCTTCTGTATGAACTGGACTGAAATCCAAGTGCACTTCCCCGTGCACCTCCTTCACAAAAGGGTGTCTTCTTATATCTTCTTCCTGGCCAGGTTTGTTATTCGGAGTGGTGGCCAAACAAGGATTATGCAGTTCATGTGGGTATATTCCACATGTTTGCAGAAATCGGTAATAATGAATGCACTGAAATGCAGCTCAAAGGCCAGGATTCACGAAATCACACTGTATCTATAAATACACCCACAGCAGGCAGGATAGGCTTCAATCTTTCAGCCGCAAACCATACAGTAGTCAATTGGAAGTTCTGGGTATGGAATGTGCAGTGCCTCATATTTGCCCCAGATGTCTCGCTGGGGCAAAACCAATTTCCACAAGTACGGTTACAGAATACTGGTCCCGCTGGCAACACACACTCAGGGTGTGATCACCACCAACGCTCCGGAGAGCTGCAAGTAGCAGGCATTAATCTCCTGATGAGTCATCCAAAATCAGTGTGTTGGTGATTTTCCAAATTCTGGAATCTGGAGAGGACTATAGGCATTGGCTGATACTCAATGGAGACATGATGCAGTGTGGTGGACCATCGTCTAAGATTATTAGAACTGTGAAATCGAGGTCTGCCTCTATAGGCATTCAACAAATCTTATATTGTTGACCAATCCAAACTGTCAAAACATGTTATTTCTAAGTTACACACTACTGTATGACTAACATTATTTCTCTCTGGCATGTGTCAGAGAATCAACTTCTGATGTCAGTGATTGATATTTCTTAAATCAGGATTGGTTAGAGTGGGATATCATTGGCCTTCCTGATTATTATGAATCACAAATATGAGATGAAGTTAATTGAGAAGCATCAATTTCAAGTTACAGGCTCACTGCATGAAACGGTAATCGGCTATAGCTGAATTGTAAGATACAATACAGCGACGAGCTTCTTTTAACAGCATGCCAAATCGCGTGTCCAGAGGCAGGAAATGGGAGTTCGATATGATCGGATCGCCAGAAGCCTTCGATACTTAGTGATACTCTTACAATATATCTACATAAACTATCACTTGCAGTCACACTTTCAATTGTATACACTGATGTCCTCTTATAAACCTCTGTAGCTGAGCACAGGCACACATGCCTTAACTCTATTTTTGCTGTTCAACAAATGGATATGTTTCACTAAGAGGATTTGAAAGTTAACACATATTTTGCTGAGCAAGAATAGAAAGTCAATAGTGCTCATATCCACTTCAACATAAGTGTAGAGATCTACCAATTTCCGAAGCAATAAATCTTAAGCAGTTCAGTCTTCAATCGGCCAATCTGATGGCCACCAAGATGATTCTAAGAACCACTGAAATGAGGGACTGACATCGTCAAAAATTACGATGAGTACTGAGATCATGGTATAAAACACCCACTAGTAACAATATATATTGCAAAGGATAAATGGAGACACTCCTTTACAGACGGCATGAATGAATTACCAATTGGTTGGGGAGATGTGAAAATGATCATGTTACTTCTAGATTCATTGATTCACCATGATGAAGCCATTTACTAAGTTGGAGGAGATATTCCAGGCAAAGTGGCTACATCACATGATGAAACACACTGACACAGCATGCTCGCAGTTACACATCATGGAGGCGAGTGGACTGCACTGGTAGCTCTGATCCTGCCATATAGCAGATATAATCAATGAAACACAGTTATGTGAGGGCTAAACTTCGGAGCCCGTATACCAATGAGCATCAGTCAACTGGAAATGAGTACGCACACATGTGATGAAGGACACTTAGTTAAGGAGAAGAACAATTACAGTATGCAAGTTCACCAACCAAGCAGAACCTCACCACAAAAGAACAATAGGTTGCTTGGAAATGTAGTGCTCAGCATTTGAAGCTTGCTATGAAGCAGAAGAACTTCACCATCCAATCACACCTAAGGCAAAGAAGCATTGTACAGTGGGAAGTGCTCTATGGTCTCGGTACATCTACAGAGATAGTAAATGGGTTCTGCATGATCCATACATCAAAGGCTCCTAAACTGACAAAGATACCTACGAATGGGAACTTTGCACCCGGCAAAGTGCACATACAGTTGAGATCTTCACATTTCGGAAGATCAACTGAGATGACAGCGGAATGACACACGATCATAGCTGAACTGCGTGAATATGGTCCAAAAGCCTCGATCTAGGACTCTACAGCCTGCGGATCTGACAAAGGGGTGTACACACCAGCATTCAGGGAGACCGAAATCTGCATTCCGAAATCTGTGTATGAGCTAGACACAATATGGATGATTTGTGGCAATAATCGACCATCATATGGAGGGCGGAACCAGGAGATATATTTGTCTACAATGTGATTCTTGTCATTGCAGATCCCAGCATTTCGCACAATCCTGATCATAGCCAACCTCTTCCAACCAGAAGGGAATGGTGTTGGCAACATGATGCTTTCGGCCAGAGCAAGTTGTAATCTGCTTCTGTGAAAAGAGGTTGCCAGGGCTTTCGCTTTATGAAAACAGAATTGAATTGGATCGCTGGGAGTGACCATACAGCAGCTTCATGACAAAGGTAACAACACATGTAGCCTGGTTGAGTGAGAAGGAGTGGCGGCAGCTGTTGCCGCAGAAGAGGAACCCAACTAGGGTATCCTTGAATGACTGCTACAGGCTCACCAAGTCACCAAGGGAGAACTCGGTACTGCTGTCATGGTGCACAGAGTCAGGCCAGCATCGCTGCCACTCCTCAATTTTGCCCTTCACCAAGTCTAGTGTTAGCAACAGTTCCAGACCATGGCATCAGGGCCAGGCCCGGGTTGAAACCGAACCGTTGCCAAATTGGCGGTGCTGGTTGTCAATATACCCGAGCTGTCAATTCGGGTACAGTTCAATGGACATCTCCCAACCCATCTGAATTGGGCGTGTTGTCAGCAGGTCACCCAGTGGATCCATCTGTAGATTCATATAATGCTGATGTTTCTGCTGTTTGATAATATAAAATTGTCAAGATCACTTATTCAACATCGAGTAATCACTTTTTGCATGTTTCGCAGTTTGTGATATCGATTATTTTGGAGTCAGTGTCTTTCCATTTATATTGTGTATTTTTGCCTATAAAGCCGGTTAATAGTTCTGTTATGAGCTCAAGTATCCGCACAATGACTTGACTGGCCAATATGCAAGACCAAAAATTGTTGATGCTCTGATGATGCTCATGTTCATGATGGGGTAATGTATATGTCTTGCACTGTTTTGCGTGAAAAGGCTGCCATCACTTCGTATATGAATCATTGCCACAAAGCGACACTGGGATTACCTAGGATGTAAGACCAAGAATCATTGACGCTCCGTTGATGCTCATTTTCAGGATGGGACTGGGAGTGTATTGCTGTTGTTAATGCTTCCAAAGGCTACCAATATGCTGGTTATGCATAACAGCGACCAAATCACTTTTCAATTACCTCACTTACAAGACCAAAAATTGTTGACGCTCCGTTGATGATCATTTTCAGGATGGGGTAACATCGATGCAATGCACTGTTTGGCCTGAAAACGCCGCTATTACTCCATATATGAATCATTGCCGCAAAGCGACACTTAGATTACACAAGATGCAAGATCAAAAATCATTGATGCTCAGGTGACGCTCATTTTCAGGATGGGGCAGGGAGTGTGTCGCTTTTGTTTTTGCCTCTAAAGGTGGCCAATACCTCATCAATGGTTGTCTGCAACCAATCACAACTTAGATTACCCAAGATGTAAACCCAAAAATCATTGACCCTCCATTGATGCGGCGCATTTTCAGTATTGGGAAGTGACCGTCTCACTCTCTCTTTTGCCAATAAAGGTTGCCAATATGTTAGTTATGCATAACAGTGACCAAATCACTTTTCAATTACCTTACATACAAGACCAACAATCATTGACACTCTGTTGATGCTCTGTTGACGCTCTGTTGACGCTCATTTTAATGTATTGTCCTTTCAAAATCTGCTGCCATCTATAATTGTACTGATATTGATTTGCACTTATTGGTTGCATTTCTGACTGATTGAGACTCGGCCCATTGGCAAAGCCGAGCCCCCAAATATTCCTCTACTCCTCGCTCTTATTCTATTAAAATGTATACATCTTGCCAAATGATTCATTTTGCCTGCTATACTGCTGCGTATTAACCTATATTCACATGTGACTGCTTACTATTCTCCCAAAATATTTCTCTGAATGAAATTCTCGGTCAAACAACATAAAGAAGCTGGTGAAAATACATTGACACATTCTGTTCTACTTGTTCTTGTTCCCCTTACTCCACCTCATTTCCATTGTATTGACCGGCATCAACACCTTTTCAGCCTTTTTCTTTGACCCCTGTGTTGGCCCATACTGGCTAAGCTTGCGTAACTGGTCTGCACATAAGGAGGCAGATAATCTTATGGTAACAGGTAACCCAAGACTGGGTATGCATCAGTGTAAATAGGTTGCAACTATGGCACATTGATCTGTATCAAATATCTTACCACTTAGCTATGCACATATACTCAATCACACTTGTGCGCAGCTGTACCACTATACGATATATGTATACTCAAGTATTGGCATACATGCATTTAGTGATAATTGCCAGGGCTAGTCAAATCGCTGTGAAGAGTGATCGGCAGGGAATTCGGTGATTCATATATTTTACCTTGATTAATATTTGACTTTTAACTGTCATTTGTAGTAGGATTATTTTAATGTTAATTAGCCAAGTTGTCAATAAAATGTTACTTAAATTGTACTATCAAAAAGACTAAATACATGCATTTCATTGGTTAGTGCAAATGTTTAAACAGCTATGCTCTGGATTTCTTATAACTCAGTGTAGAGTAGTGTATTCTGAATTTTCCCTTTGCAGAATTCAATCTACAATTAAACTGAGTTGAGTGCAGTCATCATGTTGAATGGTTTAGGGTTGAACACAGTTGATCTACCTGCACTTGTGTTGTATGCATGTCATATTGACTGGGAGAGAGACAGTCACCAAGTTGAGGTCAATAGCATGATTCAGCACAATAGACTTGTTACAACAGGGTATAATGCAAGGTACCTCATTAATTACAGGGACTCACAATGCAGCATGATTTCTAATATTACCACCAACCACAGAGCAATGGAGCAGCTCACACAGTATCGAAGCAGCTTCAGATGACAATATGGCTAGATTGAGTTGGCTGTGAGCTATGATGTCTGATGGTATGGACTATAAGAGCTGGAGTTTGGAAATCGAAATTGCGTTCAAACAGTAGCAGTTTCTCGGCATTTTTGCTGGTACAACGGCAGCATTAGATGTGAAGGATGTTACTGAATTCTCTGCGTGGAAGAACCAGCATGAGATTGTGTGGTCTGTAACAGCACTGCACAAAGTGTCTTGTCAAGGGCCATGTAACAGCCATTGTATATTACTAGTTCCTGATAAACATCAGATCTCTAGTGATAATCATTCATATACATGTATACTGTATATCGTGTGCATTGATATTTTCACGCATATTACTATGGTTACCATTCATAGTGATATGAGGCCAAACACAGGTGTATGTGCCGTTATACTATTACATCTCTTGCTGTGAACCAGAGGATATCAATTACATGATTTACAAGTTGACCCTTTCACGATGCTCACTATCAGCAAGACTGCAATAGAGATATGGATCTCCCAGAGAAGATTTTGATATACCCCTACCGCTATGTATGGAGCTTCAATATTTTCATCATTCAATGGAGCCACTACAAGACATCCATGATGAGTTAAAAATCAATTCATGAATGGGAGACATCACCTGCAGTGAAGATAATCATCATTTTAAACAACCGTAAATTATTTCACAGCCCACCTGGAAACACAAATTACATAGCATGGATCCAATGGAGTTCAAATGCTATTTGCCGATGCCATCGGAGTACATTTACCTGTGACAAAAGGAATACGCAATAGTCTGGATTTACTACCAAATACCCAAATTTTGAATTCCAAGGTGAATTTCTGAAAGAACTCTGAGTGAATAAGATCATATTGCTTCTATTTGAGAGAAGTGCACAAGGTTTCTTCAGTGTGTACCAATGGCAGAGACGATATATAATGCCCAGTTGCAAATGCATTCTACCATGCAGTAATACTATCAGATACAACTCTAGAAAAGTACAGCTATAGGGAAAGAGTACACCATAATCAGTTCACATCTCATGAACATGTACACAATCATTATACACATGTACCAATGAAAATGACAGCTACCGTGGCATTATACCTACAGAGAAGTACCTCATGATAGAAGTACTGACTTCCCTGGAATAAAATTTCAGTCGGTAATCTTTCAACAGTGGAAATGTACCTCAGGTTTGAACCTACAGTTCTCTGCACTGACTACAATGATTATGATCACTCTTCAGAGCAGAATCATTATGGGCAATAGATGTTCACCTACTGTATTAATCATTCTTTACTGCAATTACATCAAAGGCACCAGGAGCACAACGCTATAACTGAGCAGGTTGAGAATACCAAACATGTCTATATATATATAATGTAAAAGATATCACATCTATAAGTGCCCGGTCTTGATGTAATCAAAATGTGGTCTCCATTTGAGACTTTGCATGACATACAACTGCAGCGTATCAAAATAACATCCACATGACTTCTGGAGCCTTCCAAAGTGTTCATGTGATGTGAATATTTGTGTGGAATATTCAGATATGATCTGGCTAACATAGTCCATAACCTGAATGGTGTGTAACATATCAGGAAAGGAAAATGCATTTGAGCTCTCTTCAAATAAGACAATGCCAGTATCTTCATGGCACACAGACTACTTTGCCAACTTTGACTCCTGTCAGAACCAATACACAATATCACTTTAAACCTCAACCACTAGTTCAAAATCTTCACCTCCATTCATCCCAATTGAGGAGTTCCCACACTGTCCTGTGTAAAAACCTCCTGTTTGGTATGCTGACACCAGTTGGGAATGCTGGAGATGAGCAGACTACTAATCATGTCACTGCCTAAGGGAGAGGGAAGTGCTGAATGCAATGCTTCTGAAATACTGCCACAAGCTGTAGATATCCAGTTGTTGGGGCCCACCTCATTCCAACAATCTACCAGCTACTAACAAGGTTGTCACAACCTTTGCGACACAAATTGACCGGGGCATCAGTCTGTTGGGCACATCAACATTGTCAGAAGGCATCACCAGTGGAATATACAGTGGGACTAGCCTCAGTGGATATTGAATTGGTAAGCAATTAACTGTCTCAGTAGTTGTTGCAGAAGAGGGTCCATGTGGGAACCTAAATAACTGCTATCTGTTCACCAGGATAAGGAAGGAGAACCTGGATGATGTGGCGTGGCTCAATTGTAACACCCTGTTCCATACCAGTGTGCTGGGAGTCCTACCATTCTCCAATCCTGCCGGAATTAAGTATCACGTAGAGGCTAATTGATTTCAAGAGCAGACAATGGGGACACGGTATTCATCCAGAATTGAGAACATATGCAGTCTGCATATTGAGACATTGAGGGGATCTTCAGCAACATCCAGGGGAGATACAATTGTGCAGCACCTACAAGTTGACTATGCAATCAATGTGCTTCCTGACTTACAGTACCATCTGGGCAGAGTAATAAACGGTCAGAATTCCAACTGAAATCTTCGAAAGCCTACATTGAATCAAACCTCAACCACTCCATTATCTAGCATTTGTTACCACATGTAGAAGTGCCAAATACTGTTAAACTGCAATGATAAACCCAGAAAGAAGATATTGCCCCAGATATAAGAGATAATAGTTCTGTAGAAGACAACTGTATAGAGGAAAAGAGCAATTGTTGAGACTATGCGAATTGAACATATGAGTGCTGGTATGCGCATCCCAGTGATGAAATAATACTCGGCGATGGATGGCAATGTAACCTTTCGACCTTGGCAATATATACAAGCCTATGCAGTGTTTTAACCTATTTAATATACCTATATTCTATGACAATGTACAAGGTTACCAATTGAGTGTAGAAATGCAGATAAATAATGTACCAGTGGCATGACTATACCAAGTACAATCCTGAATACCATTGCAAGATTCTACATTAGGCAAACTTGCAGCTGAGATTGCAACAGTCAGGTTCTGACAAAGATACAGTGCCAAGAATATTCTGAAGAAGACCCCAATCCAGATTGGACGATTCTCAGCTTCATAACAATGCCTGTGATTAATGCCAATGAATTGACTTCTGAATTAACCCCTTCAAATGTATATTCCCTACGAAGCTGTATGCGAGTTGTCACAATCTTAGGAACTACTTTCCAATAAGGTGTATAACTGTACCGGATTGGTAACCACTACCACAGACCATTGTCATACCTGAGGTTCAGGAATAATGATCAGTGAGACACATTGACAAATGGGGCAGGCATGCAGTGTCAAGTGCACGTGGAAATGACTCAACAAGTTGAATCAAAGATAGGGAAGATGTGTATACAGCTATCGGGCAGCCACAACTCCTGAAGCAGATCCAGTGAGCCCATCTGGTGATCGGAAATGATAAGTGCATGCAGCATATGATGAATGTGAAGTGTACCTACATCTGCAGCATAGAGAGATAAGTCAAGTGAGCCTGATTGATACCAATCAAGTGCAAATATTGCTAGCAAATCAGTTCTGACAGTAATACTCTGGGACTATGAACATAGTTACCAAACCAGTTCCTGATAAGATTGGGACTAATTACTATGTTGAGACAGAATAGGTCAGGAGGCAAATTAGAAATCCCGAATGAGTATACTGAATATAGTGCTGAATGTCTTGAAGAGATACAGTTGAGACATCTACCACCAGATGATCACTGAGATCTCACAGCAATGGATATCACTGCCAAAGAGCTACAAATTGAGAATGAATGCAGGGATTACCAGGAGTTCCACTGTACCAAGCTGCAGATTGTGAAGTGTATTCAATAGCATACAGGCCTTAATACTATATGACATGACCAGAAACATAACACATTACTCCAACAAGAAGTGAGTCATGGAGCTCTTACCTAATAACAGATCACCAGATGATTTGGAAATAGATAAGACCAGTGTGGTATTGCACACAGTCGACAAAGATGAGTTCACATGTTATAGCTTGCTGTCAAGCTTGCAGATTGAAGATTTAGGAATCATGGAGCCTTCCAAATCACAAAATTGAGATCTCACTAACTCAATCAACTTACTGGGGAAGCCTAGCCAAATCTGCAGAAGACAACCGTGCCAATCATGTGAGTGTCAATGATGAGTTTGAAGAGGTGGTCTAATATGTTTGCCCATAACACAAGAAGTCACATGTCTATTGGAAACCAAATCCAAACTAAATTAATCATTGAAGCAATGACGGTTTCCATTGTAAATTCACTTATTGAAGTTACACTATGACCAAGCAATGATCGCGATTGGCAATCAATATGAACTAGAAGTAGTTGATGGAGCTATAAATATCCAATCTGTGGGGGATTGCAACATCACACCAGGGAATTTCAACCAACAAGGCAATAAGCCAATGTGACAGTACTCGACCAAGAGACACCATGATGTTGACCAAATAGTCTACCAAGTAGTCGACCCAGATTGGACTCAAGCCACCTGTTGATAGTGCAATTGCACTAAAATTTTGTAAGTGTAACCATCTTAAGATTGCTTGCCTGTTATATGTTGAGAAATGAGATGTGACATCATCCAATGCAATTGACATATAAGATCAATGGTGACCAAAGGCAACAACTGATGCAGGCGGTGGAAGCTTCCAATGATTGAAAGTTACAAGCAGAAGCTGTACCAATTGGATACTTAAAACAATAACCCATCCAAATGTAGGAGTTACGGGATATTTGGTTGGTCAAGTATTAATTCAGAAGTGTTGATGTGGGGGATGGCATCAGTTTATGCAGCTGCTTGTTTCTCTGTTCTCATATTCTCTTCTTGGAATGTTGGCCCATTACAAATGCCATCAGCATGGATTTTTCCCACCTGTTAGTGGAGATGGAGTTTCCCTATCTGCCAGATGTGCCAAAGATTCCACCATTCTCTGTTTGATGGAGATGTCATTTTGCCAGTAGCGTACTACTTCAAAATACATGAAGGCACTATCGGATCAGCTGAAGAAGTACAAGTCGAATATAAGGCTGTATTTTGGGAATTTGCAAGATGACATTTCCGCTGTGACGTTGAGAGATGGTAAGAATGTGGATAAATGGATATTGATGATCAAGGAGTATGAAAACAAGGTTAAACTCTTAGTGGGGAGTTTGACTAGTACAATCCTAAAATTTGAACACAGCAACTATTTGATATTGGGTGATTATATGTACAATAGTTTAAAGTTTTTCAGCAGTTTGATTTATGACAAGATTGTCACCCTGGTATACAAACAGAAGAAGACAGTGATGAAAATAAAAGCCCACAAAGTATCAATACAGAAGGAAGATAATTTGGTGGTTGCAGTCATGTTCTCCAGGTTGTGGATGAAGAGTGAGAAGCCATATTCAAAGTAGATTCACAAGTACCAGAAGAATCTTCATTGTACCCCTGTGGGTGATGGTAGCAATTCAGAAGATGAGAAGCACAAATGTTGCTGCAGCAGATGGGGAGATACTCAGGAATGCTACAGATACCATAAGATGGGGCACTTTGCAAGATATTGTCCAGAAACTGCCCTAGTGGAGAGTACAGCACCAATCAAGACAGCAGTAGCCACAACAACAACAACCATATCCATCAAGGTCAGTTAGAAGTCAACTACTGACAGTGATGTCCTATTGATGGAGAGCTGGGATTGAAATTGTACAACCACTGCTGACTATGCATGGATCAGCAACAGTGTATACAATACACGCAGTATGCCAAGACAGTCAAGTGGGAGTTTTGTGACTATGCTGTAAGTGTAGCAGGTACAGCTATAGGGGATGGGGATATATAGTTGAGACTTCAGCTGCTTGCAGACTATAGCAGTGAAGTTTGTTGTGACAAATCTCATACAAGTCAGAGGAGAAAAAAATTTGATATTTCAAATGTGGCTAATGATTTGGGTATTGCATATTGTCACACTCAATGACAAGAGCATTCTGATATATAACAATTTGGCAACAGATACTACTTCAAGTTCAGTTCAAGGTCGAGGTTAAGAATATCTTGGGGCATGGTGTACCAGATTGGCGGGGTAATCTGATTGCATGTTAATATAGCAAGGAACAGATATCAACCAAGAGGATAGCTGCTCTTGGCATGAGTGATTGTTTGGGAGGAGATTAAGATACAGTGGAAAGATTCAGAGGAGCTGTTTATACAGTTCTATAATGTTGGGCCCTATTGGTCATAATACCACTGTGCAGCACTGTGGGACTACTTTGAGTTCAGTAATTCATGGGGGTTAATTTAGAGTCAAGAAAGGTGGAGTCATGTGTACTAATATTGTTGCTGTTGTTCTGGATGTGTCAGTCAGACTTAGAGAGAGACAGTTTGTGAGTTGTACCTAATAAAGATATTCCACACAATTGACTCATCACAATAGCGAATTGTCAGTTATGGAAGGATCATATTGTATTACAGGTGAATATTAGGCCACCATGTCCATTGCTGGCAAACTAATTTCAAGTAAGATGACTCTTGATTTTTTTTGAATACTACTGTATGAGATTCTCATGCGGTGTGGTTCTCCAACTTATATTGCAGAATCTCCATTAGACATTCAAGCTCCCAATCGTTCATCTTTTCATTCAGATCAATATTACTGAGCTTTGCAAAATGGAAGTTGACAAGCTAAAAAACTCTGAATGAATTGAACTGCTTTAGAATGTCTTTGATTGTAAAGCCACTGGTACAAGTAGTCACAGTACATGAATGTATATAGTAGAAATATAGGATGCACTGTATATTCAGGATAGTCTTTTCAAATTTCCATGATTGATATTGTGCATCCCAAGAATTACCATCAGGAAATATGAGCATTGCAAATCAGTATAGTCAATTCTCACAGTGATTCCTGTAAGTATTTCATTGTACAATTACTTTATTAGTACATAAAGTGAAGAAGCAATTGGTTATCACTAACTCACTCTGATGTTAGTCTATTCTCGATTGTAGATGCATCAGTCAATCTGATGCTGCTATCATTTGAACTTGTGACTGATTTTATAAAAGTATCTTTGATGACACCAAATTGGTCATATCTACATCTCCAACAGTAGTCAAATTCTTGTAGTTGTTTCAGTACTTATTGTTTCCACTTTTTATGCTACTTCTTATTTGTTAAACTGCATAGAATTTCATCTGCATATCACTCAGTAAAGGTATCAATACAAGGCTACCAAGAAGTAACCTTGCAGATTGGAATGTAACCACAGTATATGTCAGTTCAAACAGCATCATTGAGTATTCCAACTAGTCACTGTACTATGTATTATGATATACCGTTGTGTATGCATAAGATTCAATTATTGGCATGAAGTTTTAGACATCTCCAAAATCTACTGTGGTGATGATCTGCACCAGGAATTGAATGCAGCACACCTTGGAATGTAGCATATGAATATTGATTCGATATCATAATTTGATTTAGCACTTATCAGTTGAAAACTAACTTTAAACCCATATCATATATCATCAAAAATCAGAATAGCTCTGTAGCTACCAAACACATGTATAGAAAAATGCAATATATGTTGTTTTGAGTAGTATTTGCATCCAGTTTCTTCAATTAGGCTTTCAAGTAGTTATCAATCCACCTATTTAGTTGTAGGTAGCTTGGTTTTGGATCTATTTTAGTAAAGGATGCCAGAAAGATGGGTGCAGAGAAAGTGTCTTGGATTTGAAATTGCTGAATACCTGTAAATGATTATTGTAGAACACTAGAATATTTCGCTCAAAATATATGGACACTTTCACCCAATATGATTTACTAATTTGTGTAAGACAGAGTCTCTACAACAAGCATGAAGTGGATAATGAATACGAAATACCTAGGTATTGGATTTAAGTAAATTTCAACAGCATAGTGTAGCTCTATTTTTAAAATACATCTTTTATAACTCAGCTTGATTTTAGCAGTCACATAAGCACTGTCAACCAATATGTCTTCTGTTCTAACTTCTTCTGTCTTGACATGATACTAGGTAGTTACTGGGAGCTTTTAGAACTATGAGAATTATCAGACTTTAACCTTCCATTTTCAATTCTTGAAGTTGAAGGAACTTATATAGTGGGTTTCAAATGTATCGGATACTACTAGTAACATATCTGTAAAGATCTAGATGAACAGACAACAATCTGAAAAGGATCTAATAATGCATGCCACTTATCTGGAAGTACTCTGAGTCGCTGGAGAGTAGCCAGGGAAAAATGACTTATTTGTTGGGAATGATACCAGTGAAGTTGGACATTGCAGTTGGTACTCATTGTTTAATAATTTTAACAGTCATTTATTCAGATTGAATTCTCATCTATTTATCTGTATGACTATATATCAGTATAGACAAAATCTATCTAGACTGGTAGCAGGCACTTCTTGAGTTGAATCAGTAGATGGCAGTTGAATAAGGTGAGATATTCAATTGGAAGCTATGATTGAACAAGATTGGAGATGTACTTGGAGGGCATAATCAAGTTGACTTTGATATACACTTAGAGGCAGTTATTGTGTAGATTTAAAGATGAAAATGGGGGCTACAATAGAGTATGTATGAAAATACACTAAGAGGTGGTAATTCTGGAACTGTGAAGATAGTAAACAAGGGAATGTAGAGATTGACTTTGAAGACCTGATGGAGGGAGTGTGGAAATGCACCTAGAAATGGAAATTTAGAAGACTTAGTGGTAAACTTGGAGGCCATGACAAAATGTATCTGAATAACCACTTAAACAACATGATTGAGTGAACATTGAGATATACTAAGGGACTATAGTCATGTGAACATGGTGGTAATCATGATAGAGGCATCTAAACTGGAGGCTGCTTACCTGATGGAAGGTATATTGGATAGTGCAACTGGATTTATTGTTTAACTGATAATTATTGACATGGGGCAAGAGTTGTTAATATAGTTGCTCATCTCAATAGGAGACTGGAGAAGGTCAATTTGCGAACAGATATAACAAACGCTGAGGCCATATTGATGGATCAACTTGAAGCTGATACAATATAAACAAACTGGCTGGGGGTCCAAATCCATCATTGTAGGGAGAACTCATTACTAGGTGTTTGGGCTTAAATATGATAGCGGGTTGAAGAGAGAGATAACTGTGCATTCGATTTCTCCTTGATAGTAGAGTTGTGACAAGAAAGAAACAGTTGCGAGACAAATGTAGAGAAGATATGGGTTAGTACCAAGACATGTGGTAAATGGGAAGTGTAACCTATCCAACCCAATTTAGAAGGCCTTGGATTGGATATATTACCTGGTTAGCTGTATCATATACCTGCTGCAATAAATCTGGAACTTTGACTGTGGCACATGAAATTCTGTAAGTCCCAAGTTCTTGTAATGATTATGTTTATTATCTCTAATCTCCATCTCACATTTCTGTGATTGTCATACACTGCTCTACTTCACTTTAGAATCCAATGTCAAGTAATTCCCCTAACTCTGTTCATGTTATAATAATCTGTTAAAACTGAGTACAGTGTCCACCCATTATTGAGCATGTCTCAATCCCAGCAAGGCTGTTGTCTCCTTTCGCTTATCTCTGAGTCATTCTTGTTATGAATTGCCCACTATTCACATTTCCACAATTATGATTTTACACAGCTAGTAAGTTTTAGCATTCAATCTATCTTCTTTTTAATAGACTACCTTCTAATTAATCACCTCCACCTCTCTAGATATAAGAATATATAGTCCAGCATTCATTGCATACCCACGAATTCAAAATAATCAAAAAATGTATGGTCTACTGCAGTCCACTATCGATTCCTTCCGAATTTTCCAAATATCACTATGTCAATGTCTTCTGGCTCTACGCAGTGCCCCAATGTTGATTGGTTACTGCTTTAACGTATATTCCAATCTCACATCATCTCCACCTCTATAATCTATTTCTAACGACACCCACTCACAGTATTCAACCGATTCTCCAACCTTGCTCAATTGTTACTTTCCAGTCCATCATCAAACTCATCCGATTATGGCCTTCAAGCCCATTTTCAAACTTTGTCAATTACAACTGTTACAGTATATTTCCAATCTGACTCAATTACATCCTCTACATGCATCTTCAACCTTGGTCAATACTAACCTTAACATATACCTTTCAGTTCATGCAATGATGATATTCAAGTGTGTATACTGACCACCCCAGCTCCATCTTAAAGTTCACATAATTGCCATCACCAGATGTACCTCCAATTGATCCACTAAGTCTATAGATGAGATGGACAAGGTAACAGGTATTTTCAATGTCTAGCTATGATAATGCAACAGGGTACATTGTAGCTCTTATTAAATTGTATAACTCGACTGAAAGGAAATTTTCAGCACTTGGTGAGGATGCCAGGATGTAGTAGAATTCATTGAAAGAAACCTATAAATTAAATTCTGACCATATTATGACTTGCTCAAGTCCTTCAGACAGCCTGATAGTGTGATCTCAAATGAAGTAGATATTACCACTCTTTTCAATTGTTACTTCCAAATCAACATACAAGAAGATTTTTCACTCCATTCAATTCTTATGTTATACACCATTCTATAGTGTCTCCATATACAATCAGACTATGCATATCAGATGCAGTTGATGGTATTGTGAGAGTATATTGATCACTAATTGTACAGTGAACAAGATTGAAATTTGAACCACTATGTTTTTAATTACTGAAGTTATACCAACAGTGTAATTCCGGTTAGTGTTCTGGCATGTTGGTAAAATGATACTAAAAATAAATCATATCATCTCTGCAGGTATTGGGAAGGTACAAACCAGGTAAAAATTGAAAAGTCCACATTGTATATTTTGACAGAGACTAAATTGTTAGGATTATGATATCAGAAGATGGAGTGAAAATAGAGACACTTCTTTAAAATATACCTGTACACCAAATGTAATAATTAGTGACATTCTATTGTTCTTTTAAGTTGTAGTTTCTGGAAGTATCATGTAGTACTCATAGACTGTGGCAGTACATCAGTTTCAGTTAGAAGGTATTGTTGAATCATTTGCTCAGATGTGCAAGATGTAATGGTGGTTTCACATACTCCACATGACATATACTACATATGCTGCAGTTGGTGCTAGTAATAACAAGTGGGTTAATAGTTCCAATACACAATTCACAATGTGTATGCTGCAAACTGTCAGCAGATACTAGCAACATGCAAATATACGGCACATATATTCTTTTGCTTTACGATATCATCCGCCCAGAAGATAGGGAATTTGTTTTTGAAATTCCAATCTATTATCAATATTGTAAATATTATAGAATCCAAGAAAGTTATGTAAATTAATCTTTTGCACCATCATCACAGCAACATATACCTGTATTTGTATTCGGAACTAAATGGCATTGTATTGTGATTCACCATTCATATGCAATTTTGGCTGTCATATAAATTATATTTACCTTGGGAATCATCAGCTGCCACTTCTTTACAACTCTGTGAAAAGTATATTGGTATATTTTAGCATCAGAATTTTGTCCACAGCCTGGTAATACAAGTTGGAAGTCATAAAAATAAGGTAACTGCAATCTGTATCAATAATGTATATAGGTAATAGCTTTACTCTGTATGTGTCAGCTTAGTATTCATGCTTTTGCATTGGAAATTATTTTGCAGTTAGATTGGTGTATTGGAAAATAGCAAGTAGAATAATTTGCCTGCCTCTATCAAATTATCAGGGTGACAAATGAACAATTCTGTATGTTTAAGTTAAAATTGACTAAACATTAATGCTGTACTGCACTGGAATCTTGGCTGGCAGTGATAGCAGTATGGTGGCACAATCCATTTCCCCCCACCACTACTCACTATTGCAGGGAAATTCAAGAGAGCAGAACAGGCATTGGAGTGGTACACAGATAGAAGAATAATGCAGATGGGCAGGGAACTGGAAACTATATATTTTAGAGACTCTGGGGCTGATTGCGGTTATCTTAATACACAATGGATTCCAGTGGATATCTTTAAAACCTTTAGCTAAACATACTCAGATTCTGTTTTTGTAGTGCAATACAATTTGTGATGTTTCTTCCACTGCATATTGTATTATAGCATCACACTTACTTCCTGCACTCTCAACACTATGACATCTCTTTCCACCTGAATGTCATTTGGATGCTGTGAGAGATATACGTTGAGTATTAATAGTAAGGTTTCAGTGTATCAGCTCTACTATTTGGCTTCAGTGGAGCAGCAATACATTTGAATATGAGAAATGTATTCACAGACAAGGTATTGTGTTAATCCATACTGAATGAATAATACCGCCAGCATTGATAGGGTCATCATCAGAGTAAATTCACAATATTGAATATCTCTATTACTGTCAAAGTTGGGTTAATACTTTACTGGATGAGAAACTGAATAACACAAGTATGGCTATATTATTGTACAGTTTGCAAATGATAGTACGATTCTGCCATATGTAACTGATATGGTATATTTACATTACCGTATATCTAGTAAGTGTTAGAAGAGTTTCATCTTGGTACAATTCAAAAAACTTTTCAATTTAAGGATTAGTACCTATACTTATTGGTAAAATTCAATACCCTTCATCTAAATGAGTATTAATATATTGCTAATACTTCTCTGCCTGAGAAACTAGTGATCAAAGAATTTACTGTATTGGTTTATAAATAATGCTCCATATTTCCTACTATTATTGACTAATAACTGCACTATATTAAAAACATAACATATCAAAATGACTATGTACAGAGTATCAATAGGTTGCTAGATGAAATAGTTGAACAGAAAAGCCACTGTATTGATCAATTGTCAATTGTTAACCATACCGGCAATTATCCACTAATTAGTATAGTATATTAACATTCTAGTATATCATTGTAAACATGCACAGAGCTGGAACAAATTGCTGAATACAAAGATTCTGAACAGTGGATTTTCTGCATTAGTCTCCAGTTAATAGTTAATGCTGTCATCATTGATTAACCAGTTCCTATAGTATATTTAAAATCATTCATATCAAAGTATATACTAATCAAGTGTACTCACTTTATTACATTGAAAACTTGTCAGCAGAAGATTCTCTGCATTGATCCTCAGATGACTATTTACATTACTAGACATTATTAACTAATTGATGTAGGGTATCTGCAATGCAACTTAGTAAGACTGGAGTCAACAGAGTGTCACTGTATATTTGCATGCGAACTAATACTACAACAGAGTTGCTGAGTTGAATTATATATAACACTCTATATTGCTGGTCTTTATCAAAGTATACATACATCATACTTACAATATTGTGTGTTTAGGTTGTTAACAATTGAATATTAATACTTGGTTGCAATGATGATGTATTTGCTTCGTATTTGAACAATAGTATTTCAACTGGACAGTTCCACTGTGTATCATTCACAAATTGAGTTGCATTACCACATTATATTGTTTTGCATGGGCTTATAATAGTTATTGTCAATACAAATTCAATAGATGCTCCACAGAGTGAATATATACACTACAACTTGCTACAAATATATTGAATTAATGATGAACTCATATCAACTCTCACATTGATTAACATTTACAACTTTAACGTTCTTGGTATCTGGTAGATTCAAATTCTTTAATAGGCCTGCAAATTGATGTGTTCATTTCTAAGTATACTGGTGAAATAGATTAAATAATTTTTGAAACATTGTGAATGATGATGAAAGTGGAGATTTGATTTCCAATTGTTACTAGATGTTCACAGCATATAGTCATAAGAATATTAGACGAAATCACTACCATAGAAGTGATCAACAATGCTGATAGTATATGTAATATTTGAAATTAAATTCTGGTGTATGTTTCTGGAGATAAGCAAAGTGCAATGATTCAATGAGATCAATTGTTATCAATGCAAACCTCCAGTAGTATATGATAGCAGGTGGAGTAGACACCTATCAGTATTACCATCTGACAGAGATTGCATCTTGGTTGAGCTTTCTTGCAAGCCTTTGGAGTATCTTTGGATTTCAAATTACCAGCACAGAGGAACCATGAGAGCATTTGATATGAGATTCTCAGTGTGTCAGTAAATCTGAGATAATTTTGGAAGTGTCTAATACTATTATCCAATCCCTGGGGATATGATAAACTACCCTATGAGTTGCATCAGTTGATGTAAGGGCACGTATGCCAACGTCCGGCTAAGTACAAGAAGAGACAATAATAGTAGGGATAAGGTTGCAAATGGGGTCCGAGTGATCGCACGTGTATGTGTAGGTAGTACGATTCTTGGTGAGGATCATGATACTCCCAAGCAGTCCATTTAAGTTTGTGGCTTACCTGGCTGCATCACGTGCCAGCATAGCAACCCTAACCTCTAGTCTAAGAGCTTGCGAGTACATCATCCACTCTATAGCCACAGACCTCGTGGGCTGCATATTCCCATACGAAGTGAAAAAGGCAAACAAACAACCATGAAGCAAATCCCACGATTATCCTGCAAATAGGGCACATGGGGAGACTCAACGTCCACTTGACTGTGATCAGAAGGTGGTGAAACCCATGCCAAGGACATTTGTACTGGACTGCATCCAATCACAAGAAAGTAAAGAAAGAAACAAATAAAGACAGAGTGTCAAATGGATTCCATTCCTCCAATATCGCGGCTTCCCTAGATGGCTCCGATGGAATTCGTACACCAGCTCCCGAGTAGTGCTGAGGTGCTCCCCTCGCTCGAAACTTGTATGGATATAACTCTATCCAGCCCATTGAACAAGATAATGAAGCTTCCAATAACACCATTGGCAGTTGATAATGTGATGACCTCTCATTCTTCCGAATTGGCAATGATCATTGGGTGAGCTTCATTTGATGGATGGGCTGTCACTGGGGGTGTGTACCGATGGAGTTGTGATACATGGAAAATGTTGTGGTTCCGCATCGTCTTCGGCTGGTCTAATTTGGAAGCATTCCTATTGATGACTTTACTCACAGTATACAGTCCCGCACATTGTTGATCGAACTTTGTAGATGGCATGGTTGTCTGGAAATCCTTGGTCGAGAGCCACACTGTGTCTTCTAATTCAAACTTAATTTCATTTGTGCAGGTGTACTTTGTCTAGGGTTGCAGGGCTTCCAGTGTGTTTTAACGGAGAGTGTGGTATGTCTCTACCAATCCCTTCAGTGGAGCGTCTGCTTGGATCTCTGATTATAGATGTGACGCTTTCGGTGGTTTCAACTGCATTTTGGGGTTCTGATGGTAAATGGCCCAGAACGGTGTCATCCTCGTTGAAGCATGCACTGAGTCGTTGTATACGAATTCCGCCAGGGGAAGGAGTTTGGCCCAGTTGCCTTGCTCATAGTTGCAGAATGCTCGGAGGCGCTGTTCCATGGCCTGGGAGTGCCGCTCAGTCTGGCAGTTGGTTTCCTGGTGGTAGGTACTTGAGAGTTGGTGCTCAATGCTCATGTGGGAGCAGACTCGACTGCCGAATGGCCTGGTGATCTGCATTGGGCGGTCCATGAGGATGTTCTTCGGTACGCCGTGATTGCTGATCATTTGCTCGACACACATATGTTCCATCTGTGGCGAGAGGATTTCATTTCAGCAGGTCAGGTAGATGGCCATCTTAGGTAATCGAGCAATCTTTGCCAAAATTGCAGTGTATTCTCACTGGGTTGATTCTGGTAGGTCAGTGATGAAGTCCATAGAAATTCTACCCCAGGGGTTGTACAGTGGTGGCAGCAGAATATTCGCTCCATATTGTGAGTGGCGCGGTGCTTCGATTCGGTGGCATAGGTCGCTACTGGCAATGCATTTCCACACTGTGGTGTCTAGTCCTAGCCAATAGAACTCTCTAGATATGAGTTCAGCAGTCCTAAGAGCTCTTAAGTGACCGGATTCAGGGTTATTGTGGAAGTGACAGGTCACTTGGTTGTGAAGTGATTCTGGCTCAGATATTCTCGGTGCATAGTTGAGCGCTCCTGCACTGACTTTCCACTGCATGTCAAAGTCCTGATTCATAGATTCATCTTGTCCCCCCGCTTTCGCCAGGCCAGTGTAACTGATCATAATCTTCATCTCAGTCGATAGCGGATTGGAATCCTGTGCTGGCTTGATTGCTGCTATGAGAACATTGAATTGCTCAACGGTGGTAGCCGCCAGAGTTGCACAGAGTCGTGTGGTAGGTCTTTGTAGCCTTCTGCATTATCAGGTCTTCTTGATGGTCTGTCTGCGGGGTTATTCTTTCCTTCCATGTGTTGGTTAACCAAGTCATCTGATCAAAGGATCCGGACCCATCTCACTTGCCTCTGGGAGAGCACTGTTGACATCTGGAAATACTCGAGATTCTTGTGGTCGCACTGTATCAGGATCTTGTGATTGTCTCCTTCAAGATAATGTCACCATTTCCTCACAGTCCCCAAAATAGCTAAGAGTTCCTGATTGTACATGTCGTAGTTATGTTTGGCATGGGAGTATTTTCGCCAGGCACAGTCAAGCAGTCTGAGGATGCCAAAACAGTTGTACCGGTTGACCATACAGGTGATTCAGAAGCCACTTGGGACCGTATGGAGGATGATATGATGTGCTGGGTCGAGATGCTGCTGCATCAGTGCTTCGGTGAATATCTTCATCACTGTCCAAAATGCGAGCTCTGCTGTTCGGGTGTATGCCCATTTTACTGCCGATATCCTTGGTAAGTCGGAGCTCCATTGATGTCTCTTCCTTGGCATATTCACCAATGAGTCATCAATAGAAGTTAGTGAAGCCTAGAAGCACTTTGACATCTCCAATTGACTTGGGAGTAGGCCAGTCCTAGATCGTTGATGTGTGGTCTGATTCCATGACGATCCCATCAGAACTAATGAAAAATCCAAGGAAGCCAATCTCTGAAGTTCCATATTGGGACTTTTCGGCTTGGCAATAGAGGCCGAATTGGCATAATCATTTAACACTATTTTCATGTCATCCTCGTGCTACTTCTCGCTGCTTGAATAGAGCTGTATGTTGTCTAGGTAGCATACAGCCAAGTCATCAATGTAAGGCTGTAGGGAGTTGTCAATGTAGGCCTAGAATGTGGCTGGCGTGTTCATTAATCCGACTGACATCACTGGGTATCCAAACAGAACCCAGCAGGTCTGGAATGCAGTCATAGTTTTGTCAGTCGCCTTCCTTCATCCGGATAATGTGATAGGCATTCCGGAGGTCTAATCCAGTCACAATCCGGGCTCCGCACATTCGGTCTAGCATCTCTGTCACATGAGGTAAGGGGTACCAGTTATAGATTGTTGCCGAATTGAGCGCCAAGTATTCGATGCATAGCCATAGGCTGCGATCTGTTTCCTTCCCAAACAATCGTGGTGCTGCTGCTGATGATGGTTACTGCTGGATGAAGCCGTTTGATATGTTCATCACAGTGCATGCCTTGATAATTCGGAGTTCGACTTGTGAGAGGTTGTAGATCCATCCGTATGGTATGTTGAACCCTAAATCCAGGTAAATTGCATCATCATTTGCGCAGTGCGATGCCAGGGTTTCAGCCTTTGTCTTGCTAACTACATCCACGAATTCAAAGTACCTTGCTAAGATGAAATTCCCGTCAGTAGGTACTCTTTTGTCTGCTGCTTCTGATTTGCGTTAGCTTAAGTGTTCAAGAACAAAGAGGTGGAGGAGGAAACAAATGAAGAAAGATGTATTCCAGGAGGCCTTGTCATTAATGGTTCGCCCACTCAGGAGCCAGGTCCCGCTGTCCAGATACTCCCTTGAGGTCATGTCGAACCAGTAGTTGTCATTCAAGCGTCACCTCAGAGGGTCTCTTCTACCACAACTACCACCGCTGCTCCCTGCTCATCGCATTCAGTGTGTTGGTCTGAATTTCCTGTTGAGTCCAAGGTGATGCATTCCAAAGTCGCTCCCAGCAGCCCTGTGCATTGCCCAATCGATGGGGCAAATACTACGAGGACTTCATCGCTGACTAGAAGATCATCGAAAGTTGTTGCTACAAATGCCTGTATGTCTGGATCGTGCCCTGGAAGCTGGTCATTGACGGTATCATTTCCCGCTTCTGAGATATTCGATGCCACTGCCATAGTCATTGTTTTCATGTCCTCCACTCAACTCGCACTTGGGGATTGCGGGGAAGTCAATCAACCCCAAGCCCAGTGGATGTCAGGATTTCTGTTCTCACAACATGTTGATCTAAGTATGAGATTGTACACTTGCACTGAGACGACTAGCATGTCTAATTCATCAACTGGTGCGAAATAGTCCATGTAGTGGACTGTAATCTGCATCTTCCAGCTCTCCTTTGCATGTTACATCACCGCTCTGTTGCGGCCGAGGGTGGTGACATGTGCCACCTCACGTGATATTCTGAGTCGGTTGAGACGCCTCCGTGCTACAATGATGCTGGTTGTGCTGTACACGATAAGATGCTGTACACGTTGCATCTTTCTTAGTTTGTCGAGTAATTGTACTTTACACACCGTGAGTGCCAAATCTGGTATTTCAGTGCCGCATAGATATTGACTAATCATTCCCGCCCTTGGGCTCTCCGGAATGACTCTTGATTTTCGAGTGATCCGATGAGGTTGAACTTTGTCCAGTGACACCATTACTGCCTGCACCCCCAACTGCTCAATTCCAAGTTGTGGCTCATCAAACCTCCCCCTCCACACTAGATACCAGGAGAGGTGTACTAGTGTTTTGCTTGCTCAGTGTTGAAGGATCATATGTGCTTGATTCATTGATTACCGCCTTTGTCATGGTGGTCTTTGCCTGTACCATGTCTGGGAGTGAGTATATCTTGGAAGTTCGGCTTGGAGTATTTCGGGCATTGGGAGGGTTTACAATCATTGCAGCGTCATAAACATTTCGCGTGGGCTTTGCATGATGCATAAACCTCCCCGGGTATCCATGGTGACACAGGGTGATAATCGCTGCCACTGCAGGTTGACTTATCGGACATGTCGGTCATGGATCGGTACGTAAGGACATCCTTCTTAGCAGAGATTGATTGTCGGAAGCTACGCGTTCCGCCCCCTAGACAAGATGACTCGCCCAGTGCCTTCTGTTTCTGCTTGTCATGGTTCTCGCATCAGGAAAATGTATTTTAGTCACTTGGAGCCTCCAGGAGTGTGTGAGAGGAGGCGGAGTGTAAAGTTAGAAGTGTCAATTTCAGGAGAGAATCAGACCCTAGGAGGGCATTCTGGCCGGCCTTCAGAGTAACTGGGATCTCTGATGACTGGTACGGGAGCACCATGGGAGTGGTTGTGATAAGTTGGGAGCACCATGGGAGCGGTTGTAATAAGTTGGGAGCACCTGGGACTGTCGCCCAACCAATGCGGGAATCCCATACTAACTCTGAGAGATGCCTGGGTTCTTAGGGATAATCATTCGAAGGACTGCAGGTGTTATCTGAGATTCTCTGGATGTACACGAGCAATAAGAATACCCTCCATGTATGTTGCATAGATTATTGTTCATTATCAACTTCTAAATCATACTATAGTACCCAGCATCTCATTCAACATTCTACTGTTTGCATCGCTACATCAAGGAGAACCAAAGAAAATGACGAGTGATTCCAAAATGAAAGCAGGTAAACCAGAAACAATAACCCGGCTAAGTGATCGAATGATATCCATTGAACATGGTCTCCATGTCATCCACTGAATCTCCCATCTCATCAGGGCCGACAAACGCAAGAACACACAATTCATCAATGGCGCAAAGAAGCTGGAGGCATTCGTTGTATTTCCGAATGATTCAGGCCTGGCGAGTGGGAGAAATTGAATTCCAATATTGTTTGGCTCGATTGGTGATATCTAAAGGGTTGGAACTGAGAGGTTAGCTCGGGATGAATTGAAATGGAGTTTGAATGGCAATATGATGAATTCGCGGCGAAATGAGGTGCGCCACCAGAAGAGGAGGAGTGCCTGATGTGGAGCGCAGGGTGGGCAAGGGGAGAGATGATGGTGATGGAGGAGTGCGGAATGAAATTGTGGGGCGCAAATCAAGGCCAAGCAGCACCTATCCAGCGGAGCAGCCCATCTATGCTGAGCATCGCCGAAAGGGAGGGAGGTAAACAGTCTGGACTGAAATAGAGGCCCCCCTGATCGAGGTCAAGGAGGGGATTGAAGAGCGCCCATTCTAGAGGAGGAGCGCTGACAGAAATGCAGTATGGAATGCTGAATGAAATATCAAAGCGCCAATCCAGACTGAGGAGCGCTGACAGGGATTGAGGAGCGCCTATTATTGCAGAGTGGAACCGTGGTGGGGGGGGGGTATAAAGCAGCACACCATGTGTAATTGATGAGTGCAGTGGCTTCTGCAGTAATACAATCCATCACCGTGGAAGGGCAAAATTTACCTCGATATTCATCTTGAGAAGACATAACTGTAACCTTCTTTCCAGTGGCATACTCAGACAGTGCACAATGAATAGCTGCGGCCAAAAGGGCTAACGTCTGCGGTGTGAGTGGTTGAAAGAACTGCGATGTGGTCGGTTGTCGCCCCAAGCTATTGGCAGTGAAGAAAAACTGATGGTGGATGAAGTCAAGCACTTCCATCTGCGTGAACCAGGACTTCGTATCATCGATGACCTTCGAGAGATAAGCATCATCGAGCAGGAGCCCCTCAACCTGGATTCGAAGCCCAGTCTCTGATCGTAGGTCCAAGCGGAAACTTCGGACAATAGTTCGACGAGCTCCATCTGCCAAATGCCCTTGAATAGTACTGATCTTCAGTTTTAACTCTGGATATTGTTGGGGATTAGTATCATCACAAGTCCAATCGAGGAGCAGAAAACAGAGTAAACACTTATGGCTTCTCGGGTTTGCGGATCAATTTTAAGTGATGGACCACCAGGCAACTGACACACAGAGGGTGTACCTACAGGAGCACCTGCTAATGCCCACTGTCGATCCTGGGCTTCAATGGCTAGTTTCCAAGCTTCCTCAACCTTCGAGTACTTCTGATCAGAAATGATTGGCCAGGGAGTCTTGGTGAATACGATTGCCTCCATGAACTGTTTCGCTATCTCCAGGGTAGCCTTTGGCATTGACGAACGTTGTGATCTCCACCGGCCTTTGGTTGAGGAACACTGTGGTCTCCACCAGCCTTGGGAAGCAGGAGTGCCTGGGCGGGTACAATGCCAGACTCGCGTAGTATGTTGATGGTTAACTTTTGGCGTTTGAGCAATGGTGGTGCCATGGCCCCAGCCGGATGTTGCAGATTTGGAAGTGATGTGCATGCAATGACAGTATTGGCACGGTTCCATTTCTTTGGCAATGGAACCCATGTAGTTTGTATTAACTTCTTACAGTGCGCCTGGTCTAGATGTAGGACCTCTTGCTGGATGTCCAAATTGTCTTCTTCGATATCGGATGACAAGGTGGACACTCCAGCATCTTCGCTGTTCTCATTGCTGATCTCCTCCCGATCAGTATCGTGATCATTCTGGTTCATCTGAATTGTAGAGCGAACATTAGCTATCTCTAACACTATACACGAAGATTGGAGTTCAAACATTTGACCAGCAATGAAAAGGGGCTTTCTCCTTGAATGCAGGTGACAGTGTTCGCTAGAGGTGTGCTTCTCGATTCTTCTGTGAATAGTGATTCCTCACCTGGCTGGCCGTAGGTTCCATGTTGATGAAGTGAAGTTGCGGAATGTAGACAGAAGCATATAAGAGTAAATACAGTAGGAAGTTTAAGAGAATGACGGGAAAATATGGCAACAAAGTAGCATGTGGTCGAGGAGGATGGAATTTGATGGGTGCCTGGACAGTGTCCAGCAGTGTCTGCGGTTGATATATATATTGTCGAAGCTAGTTCTGGGTTGTGATTCAGGAAGCGTCAGGTGCACCGGATGAGATGGATTCTTCATGCCCCCAATTCCCAAATGTTAGCATTCGTATCCAAATACGCTATTGATGCAAGAATAGGAGGTTGGATTAAGCCAACATACCTAAAATTTGAACCTGATGCACCTGAAGAAGTCGAGACATCAACATGGTTGTATCACTAACTAACTCTCAGGGCCGGACATAGGTGGAATACTATGAATTGGGTTGATTATGATCGCCCCTGCATATACCTCTGCCGAAGGTAGTTCATTATGTTTCTAGTTTGAGCATATGAGAGGTGACCGCGTGGCACAGAATCATCAGTGTGTTGAAGAATCTTGCAGGACTTGGATGGAGGATAGAGTTGGGACCATCGTGAGTGGCATCAGTTGAAGTTACATGGGTTCAAACTGAGTTTGTTGCTGATTGTGGATAAATATGAATCTCTGAATGCAGTATACCAGTCGGATGGACACCCTATCTTGATGATATTCAGTTGTTTTAGGATTCTGCAGCAAAGTTAGCGGTCGATTAGGCAATATTGGGTGCTGAACATCACTTTCAGCGGTCTGAGTCTGCTGAAGTCACAATATGTATGCAGTCAGTGTAAGAGAGAATGGAGAAGTTGGGTTTACAAGGAAGAGATTCAACATAGAGAAAGAACGGTAAACGTATGATGAAAACTCAGGGGTAATCCAATCAATTCCAGTTCTCATCAATGCCAAGATTGCTAGCGAATGGGTCATAAATAGTCACACCCATCAAGATGTTGCGCATACTATCATGTAAACACCGCATCATTTAATCACAAACATTATGAGTCTCAATGCTACAATGTTGACTTAACATAAATATTGGCATTCAAAGCAGTGCATAAGAACAATATGAATGCATCATGAGGCTTCATCTGACAGTGGAAAGACGAATAACAGCATGCAGTTCCGGCCAATTCAGGTTCAGCAAGCATTGAATTGGCACGCAGGATAAAATCTAATTGCTGCGATTGCAGGCTTGCCTTACTTTGACGGTTAACTTGTACTCTCAGAAACTGCCTTTTCTTTACCAGAGCTTTGATCACGATTTTTTCTTCATGCACACTTGGGATTGGACGTTGGCTGAAATCAGATATCTTCTGTTTATGATTTGTCATGAACTTCAGGCGTTCAAGATATGCGGTGGGCGGAAGCTTGCCGGTCACTGAGACTGGCATTCAGATTCTATCTCTTCGAGCTCTTTTGATGGAAATCGGTTCACATAATATATTTTAGGATACTGTTTTTGGCGGCCGAAATATACATGGTAGGCAAAATGTAGTTAAGTCTGCATTAGAAGCGTTGTGAATTTAAGCCTATTCGAGGAAGGGTGGTATACAAGTGAGCAGGAGTTGCCGGTCATCTGCAGAATCGCTGAGCAGAAGCTGACTTTTGAGGTTGACTCTCTCAAGCTGCGGCTTGATTATGGAGCCCGAATGACAGAAGCTATTTTAGGATCTTGGAAATGTAAGGTCTGAACACACATCTTAGTCAAAATTCAGGTAAGTGTGGGTACTTATCGGCCAGGGCAGTGCATCTACGGTAAGCGTGTGGTGGACACCTTCCTCCAAAGGATAGGTTTACACAGAGCATGGCAGATATGGCATTTAAGCAGCGTCCTTCACATACCAATCACGCATAGATTCAGATATTAGCTGGGTTCGAGCTGGATGAGCCTTCCCTGCACCTAAAAGTTTGGTGTCTGACTGATGACACTCTGTGTGCTGGCAGCGACAGATTCAAAGGTAATGCAAAGTGCGTATTCACGGTTCAGAGGCGTGCCTGGAGTGGGATCATAGGTGAATAATGAGTGCCGGCATGTCAAAATTAGCCGTTGAATAGAATTAGTGTGCGGTGTCAAATCTGAGACCATCACACTGGACAGGAGAGTAGATCTCAGGTGTGCCTGAACTTCGTTCCTGAGCGAGGAAATAGTCGGCTGTATTCTTCAGGTGAGCTTGGAATACGCGAGCCATGTTTTACGATACGATACATCAACTCGATATCACTTAGACAGTCTTTCTATCCCTGGATGACTAGAGATCTACTGTGATGAATCAGTCTCAGGAGAATCGAGATGTTGATAGCGATACTCATGTGCAATTGACTGTAAATTATTCAGCATTGTTGATTCTGTGAATATCCCGAATTCTTTCGCAATTCTTGTGTCTGGTGCACCTGCAATAGACAAGAAACAAATGATTTGAATCACACATGGAGGTTCAGGCGCACCTGATAACTGGCATCCCGTTGGCAGGATTCGGTATCACAATTCCACACGGACAATCTACGATGAAGATGATATGTTACTGCAGCTTCGTCAAATTGACACAAAGAGAATTGTACAGCACCGCAGAAATTGGCCTAGTCGGCCATTAAACTGGCGCACCTGCTTTTCATTACATATTGCAGCATCCAACTGAGTCTATGTTAACGTTTACCAGATATCTGTTGATGATCAACGTCATCCCATATCTATCTCTATAATCAACTAACACGAAATGGAATCAAGCTCTAATCAATTCTCCCCCCGAGCGCATCATTCTCCATACCATTTGCCTATTTTGCATCAGTTGGTGTGATTGTGTTGGTAGAATGTTTAAAGAGGTGTACCTTGATTACACTGCCCAGATAATTATTGTTCATTCTGGCCATCTGACAGCACAAAATCTCCTGGTTCCGTAAGCTACTTCGTATGGTCTTCGCAACACTCCAGAATCCGGTATATTATCGACGTCGTGATGTTCAGTCGGCTCATCAGGCCATGCAGGACTTTCATTTGAGCCACTCCACAGAGCTGATGGAGATCACTTGCTCTGTTATCATAACTACCGGGTCCAGCGTTCAATAGCCGGGTGTGTGGAACACTGTTTTGCCCCAGTCAGAGAACCCATGCAAATGCCTGGCGCTGCTCATTCAATCCCCAGAACTTCTGAGTTTTACCGCATGATTTGCTGCTGCGAGATTTAGGCCTGTCCCACCAACTTTGGGTGTAGTTACGAACACAGTGGGATTTGGCAAATGTTCGGATGTCAGCTGCATTTTTGTGCGCTCATCGTCGCCCATTTCCACATACATGTAGAAAATATCCAAATGATCTGCAAGGAACTTTGTGAGCCACCACTTCGAATGACGAACTTGGCCTGGCAGCGGACAATCTAGCACCAACTTTTCACGAGGAGGTGCACAAGGCAAGGCGCTCTGATTACTTGCATGCTCAAGCAGGAGCGCCTCATTGGATGCTTCGTCTTCGTCAGGCTCGGGATACTCCGCAGGTTCCTATTCCAGCATTGGCAGAAATGTGTCTCTTAGCCAGCAGAAAATTGGAGAATCCACCCAAGTGTTGAGTGGCCATTCATCGTGCCATTGTCCAGAAATGTCATTCCGATCCTCGGTGTCTCCCAATACCAATGAGACGCATGCCCGCCGCCATATATGAACCCTCCACGCTCCTGAAGCACCCCGTGAAGTGTATCTCTCCACTAGTGTCTTTAGTTTTGCTTACTCTTCTGGAGTCCATTCGAGATCAACAAGGTGTGCATTCTCCTTCGCTATCCGAACAAGTGGTTTCCCAATTGCAAGTTTCGATTCTGACCACCTCCTGATCGTCCAGGGCTTTGCAACCTGAATCATCGGATGTGCCACATCCTGTTGAGCGTCTTCGTATTCAATCCGGATAGGATGCATCAATCTCTTGACCGCGGAATACCATGCCATAACGCCATGCTTTTCCAACACAGTATCATCCTCTGGATCGTCATGCGCGCCTGGAAACAGCCACATCGTCTGAAAACACCAGTCATAGAGTGAATGGAAACCCGGCGTTGCAGTGACTTGAAGTTTGAATCCAATTCTCGCTTACATCCCAATTCACGAACCCACACTATTTTTCGTCTCATACCGATGAGACTCATCAAATATCCCAAAACTCCATGAACAGTGTGAGAGTTGGCCATTGCTTGATGGTTTCGCTCTGGATGTTAAGGTATCATACAACTGAAGGTGGACATTCGATCGGTTTTCTGGCATGTCAAGACTGGTGTTCAGATCCTCGTGGGTGAGATTTGGATCTGCCATGTGCAAGATGTCAATTGGTTTGAAATCTGTTGCAAATGTCATCTGGTCGATGACAGTCGTGAACGTCTCTGCAACTCCGGGCATTGTCACCACCGGGATTGGTTCAATGGCGGATGTTAGTGCTGGATGCCCCTGCGGTGGAGTTTTCTGGATCTCCATGAGGTGGCGGGGCATTGAATTATGTCTCCGCAGTAGATACCATTCCCGTTCTTCGCCGATTATCCCGGGAATGTCGTTCTGTACCTTATTCACCCACTGGTCAAGGGTATTCCCCCACACAATTGACAGCGGTAACCCCATTACAACTTTCTCAGTCAGCAGTTTGCAAATCATTGCTGCTGCCACCAAGGTGAAAGTCTTTCCAAGTCCCATTTCATCCGCCACCAGTGCTCCTGGCATATGAGCATTCAGCAGCCAGACCGCCTCCTCAAGTCACTCGTGCTCAAATTCGTTGTTGATTGTGTTCAGAACAGAATCCAATTCTAAACTGGTATTTTCTGGATCGAGGTCCTCCTCGCCATCTGCTTGCTCCTGAACCTCTCTTGCACCTTGGTCGGTCTGCTTTTCGTCCTCAATGATCTCTTTCAGTTGCTCCGATGTAAGTTGGGCTGATGGGTTCATACTCTGGCACTCTTGAAACTCACCGTGATGTTAGGTATTTCACAGCCAAGAATTTGGACCCAACAAGTATGTGGAATATAATCAATTCTATTCACTTAATTAGAACTTACATTAATACTACTATCCGTCTCTTTCTCACCTGCCTCCGCATCCACCACTCTTTCATTTTCATCGGCTCCCTCCCAAGTCAGAGTATACAGAGTAGCAGTGGGGCATAACTATCCGGAAGAAGGCTTGCGGGGATTACCTCTACCGGTCCAATTCCCTGCTCCGCAATATCCTTCCCTGTAGCTGTCTTCATTTCTACCCAACATAGTTTCACATTATGTCCCAGTTTCAACTTGAAGGCATTTGAAAGGGAACTGTTGTATGAAATCTGACCATATGAAAGGTCATTCATCATTTGCCCCGGTGCGTGTAATCCCATATACTCTTCCTCCAATTCGGCCTGGGTCAGGGTGCAATAGTATATCGCAGTCAGACAGTATGGTTCGTTCAGGCTACAATTTTGTTCGATGAAATCAATCCGCTCCTCCCAGTGCTTCACATCTGAGTACGAAGCTTAGAGTTGCATGCTGGATGTCTGGTCATTGTTGCCATTCGGCACTCGACGAATCACAACCATGAAAGTTGTATTTGGCAACTCTGGGAAGTTACCTCTCGCTTTTTTGCCCGCACGCTGTGCCAAATCCGTCGCTGGTTGCTTGTTGCCTTGCCTCCCTTTCTTCCTCGCATCCGGAACCTCTGTCCGCGGGCGGTTCTGCAGCCGGCTGAAAATGTTTCGTTGAGAGCCTAATGGGGGGTCTACCAGGTGCGCTGGGAATTTGTCCTGGAGTAGTGGAAGCAGAAGAGGTCGGCCGAATGACTGAATTGTTTCCAGGCGGTGCTGGAGGCACTCGAGGTGCGCCTGGAGATGACGGCCCATGTCCTGTGAATTGCTGAGGGGGCAACATTCGAGGTCCACAATATCCTCCTTGGTGGAAATGGTATCCTTGCCACGGTGGCCCATAACTCGGATTTCCTTGGGTTGCACCAGAACTTGGTTGTGAGCTTGGTGTCATGTTGAATGGAACCTGGTGGTTGAACTGGAGAGCGCCTCGAAAGGGTGGCTGCGAAGGCGGATAACTGTACCCTGGTGGTGGCGGTGGAGGTGAATCAAGTTGATATGCAGGTTGCCCGAATTGGGTGTCTTTGCTTGGTGTATTTCCAGGATTATTATATGATGCTCCCACATTGTCATCGGGGCGCTGTTGTGAGCTATACAGCCCACCTGTTGGAGCCATATTGGTTGTCTTCGGCGGAGATCCATTCGTCGACATCGTATGTGAACAAAAGATGGTAGAAATCAAATAATCAATCCAATTGGAGATTTCGAATGAAGCGGAGTAGGTTGAGAATATTGAAGGTATCAGCAACCTTTGGCAGAATGAAGGCGTCTTATATCCATCTTAGTTGTCACGAACTGCGTTGTTTCACTTCGCCTTTGATCCCATGAAACCCGGCTGAGAAAAAGAAATCATAATCATACACTTCCCGCCTATCTTTGTTATATGCTCCACTTCGTATTGTAGGATCTTGGATAGAAGCTCACCTTTGTTCAGTCCATGACTGTAAAGGTCATAGAAGGGATACGGCATGATATCTCCAGGAACCCAACAAGAACTATATCCGGTTGGAAGGTTAGCATGACTAGGCAATTTACACTCAAAATGTGGGTGTACGACCTGCACTTCGTTCAATATGAGGGATTGTTAGTCGAGCAGCAACAGTGATTGCTTCATTTTGAGCTTCTGGTGTTAACGTCGTTCTCTCCTCAGGATCCACCCACCGGTCAAGGATTGTTACTGACGAAAATGTCCTACCAGTCCATCAGTTCTCAATGATCAATTGAACGGGCATACAGCCAGCTAGGAAACTTACCTATTCATTGTATTGAGCTGATGTTATCCACTGCTTGAGGCTCGAGCGTAGACATAACCTGCACAATGCCGCAATGACGTAGTATACGATAAGGCTGATAGTAGTAGCACCTGAACATGAGTAATGAAAGTTGATTGCCGTGATGACATAAGAAGCTTTCATTGCTAACAATTTTCAGTAGATAATGTGCAGCATTATTGTGCGGGATTTGATAGATATTATACTAGTTTGTGAAGAAAACTGATCGTAAAGTGACTTTGTTTTACCCCTCCACTACATTTGGTGGGGTGTGATGCGGCTTTGAAAGTGATATGCAAACCTGAGTTAGAGTAAGCTCGCTTTCACACAATTATCCTTGAGGCTCAAATCCAGCAACAAACCATACCCCCTAAAGCATCATTGAGATTCATCAGAACACTGAGGATTTCTCAAATATGGTCCACACTCGCCGGAAACATGTTAAATGCTTTATCTGCAACAAGAACTTATGCAATGAGAACCGACTAGAAGCTCACTATCAACAATATCACTCAATATCGATGAATGAAGGGCTATTACCCAATGGGATTCTACCACCTGCAGGCTTCCCTCACCCTGAGCCATCATGGTTTGACTACAGAAGATGCATCTGAATGGCTATCGACGAGCTGTCAATTAATGATCTACTCATAGACAACGAACCAGGTGCATCACCACCTGAAGATACTCCCAACAAAGAACCAATAGACCCTCAGCAGCCTGATCTCACCTGTACCCCTGATCCAACAAAGACAAAAGCTCATAGGTAGGTAGTTGGAGTGGACAATGTGGGGGTGAAAGTGTATGGCAGAGCAACTGGATTGTACAACAAGCATCGCAAGTACTCAGAACAATGGAATATATGGCATCCATTTCGGTCCGCACACGACTTTCAGCAGGCTCAATTGTTTAGCCAGCAAAGAAAAACCTGGATAAATCAACTTCTCAGGCGTGGACTGGACAACTGCAAAATCGAATCCTTCCAATCTGCAGATGCCATGTGAAAACTCCTCTCTGAGCTCTATTTCTGGCTCGGCCATGATAGTTGGAATGAAGATGACTCACATATCTTTGGAACATTATACTACAGGGATATTTTCAAATGTATCCAGTTCCTCCTAGCACATCTTTCATTTCAGGCACACCTTGATTTTGAACCGGTGCACCTCGCTGACTCTGAGGGCCGTGGAGTATAATGCCAGATGAACATAGGCGATTGGTGGTGGGATACACACAATCAACTTCCTGCCGGAGCGACGATTGTGCCAGTCATTTGTGCATCCCACAAGACTCAATGGACAAATTCTTCCGGCAATTAGCATCCTTGGCCGCTCTATCTCACGATAGGTGATATTCGAACAGATATCCGCCGTACACCTGAAAAGCGCGTTTGGATTCTCGTAAGCTTGATCCCATGTCCCCCGAAATGTGCCAAAAACATACACGAAGCATGGCATTCCACGGTTGGAACTTTGCGGTCTCAACTTAGGCATCTTGACATCGCTGGCCCCGGCTTGAGATGGGATTGTGCAGATGGATTCCAGCGACAATGTTACATGCTGTTTGCTGCCCGGGTCAGAGATTATCCGGATCAAGTCATGGTTGCTCAAGTCTCATATGGCTCATGTCTGATGTGCGAAATGTCTAAAGGTGTGCCAATGGGGCATTCCACTTTTCGACCACTCGATAACTCAAGAGACCAGCATATTCACTTGGAGCTGCTGCAGGACAACAATATTGATACTCTGCACACTGTAGGTGTCCACCCAATCCGCAACGAGTGCTGGTAATTCCCTCTCCGCGATGTCCCTCGGTTTTGGCCGCCTGATGAATTGCATCAGCTGCTCCTGAGTTCAATTGAAGACTTATTGCACTGGCTGCTCAAATACCTGAAAGCGAGACAGGTCAAGGATCAATTTGATAATCCATTCACATTGGTGCCACGATATCCCGGACTCCAGCACTTCTCTAAACCATTCGAGTCTCTGATAAGCGGCAACTGGCAAGGTAACAAGATCCGTGGAATAATCAGAACACTAGCTGTGAATTGCACTCCAATTCTTGTCTGTTCCAAGGATGACGGGAAGACTGCGGTGGAAACAGCCTCCGACGAAATGGTAATTGGAGCTATGCGGGCATTATGTCAATTCTCTCTACTTGTTAGCCAACAAAATCACTCTGATCTATCCCTCAAAGCACTAGACAATGCACTCAAGCAATGTTACCAGAAGAAATGAATTTTCCGGCTACTGAAAATGTCGAAGTCTGCGAAGGCCAAAGTAGATGCTCTGGTGGCAACGGAATTCTATCAGTTATGCGAACAAACGATTCATAAGATTCATTGTGCAATGGATGCCCTTGGGTATGGGGCTGAAACAGTTTCCTCAACAAAACGCAGGCAATTTCAGGTGGGCCTGAATAGAGCCCAGCAAGCAGCAACCACTTGGTCAGATGCTGATCGTCAGAAGGCGATCGAGCGATTGGAGCGCGAAATCCATCGAGAGACATCTGCTTAACACAAGCTTTTCGATAAATTATTCCAACGTCGTGAGCGACAACCATTGCAGGGAGTCGGGACCAAGGCAACTGGTCCCAGAAGCAAATTCACCAAAGAACTTGCTCCAATGAAAACTGCCGCCGAGGACGAGGCTTATGGGGTGGCAAACCTGACCGCCGACAGGTGACGGGCAGTTCAGATCCGCGTATCCGATGCTGTGACAGACGCTGCAACTTGGAGCCTAGGTGATACAGAGCGCGTCACTATCCAGCTGGAGAGAGAGATTGATGGCATCACGTCGAATGAACAGAAGCGTTTCAAGAAGGAATTCTCCATCCTCATGATCGAGTTTGAAGCTTGGTGGGAGACAATCGGCATTCTGGCGCTGTGGGAAACCATTGAACAGCGCATGATCCATTTCGGATATCCCAAGATGCATCTTGTGAGCTATATATCAGACTCAATTCGCCAAATGGGTTCTGGTGTAAATTCCACTACTGATATTTCTGAACGGCTACATATCACCAATGTGAAAGAGGCATATCGATGTAGCAACAATATCAATTACATTCGACAGATGCTTAAGCACAATGACCAGTGTACCGGTCTTGACTTGATGGAGGAGACACTGTCATATCTTGCACTCGAAGGCTGGTATGATGATGACTCTGCAAAAGTTTGCAACCTACTGTCCGCTACCGATAAACGGCGAAGCACACGCAGAGTTAATCTGTTACGTCTCCAAACAATTCAGAATGTGACCTTTATCCGCCCTGTATCACAGCAGGTATAACATTTCAGAGAAACGCATGTCCGCGGAGTGTGCATAAGTATCAAATTAACTTCACTCAGAGATGCATCGGAAGATTCCGGAATTCCCAACTTTGGACAGCTATTCCGGGCTCAAATTGAAGAGGACTGTGGACCCAAAGTTTGTGGACTCATGCTCGGATATGATCAGAATGCACTCTTTGACAGTATATTTATTAAACTCCAGAATGGGCTGTTGTACTACTGTCAACCATTTCACAACCCTACTTCTGTTGAGCATCTTGGACTTGATTGCAAAGTAGAATATAGCAATGCCAACCAAGGGGTCATGGCTGAAGCTTATGACATGTGGGTCAAGTATACGCAAAGTGAAGAGAATGACCTCGATAACACCTTCCAAGGACAAATTCTCTCACTTCCTGGATTATACTACAGCTGGAATCCACCGAATCAGATCCTCCAATTTCAGGAGTGTCTGCCAGCCGGCAAAGCAATATCGACGTTTTCTAAGAGGTGCAAATAGACCCAACAATGGGTATTATGTCCTCAAGCTCAAGAATACGCAGTGGTGATTCCAACACAGTTCAAAGATGTTCACAGTTTGGCTGATTGTGTTGACGGGTTCATCCGGGTGGTCAAACAGACGAATAAGATGCATATTGTACGTTTTGGAGCAATAGTTGGACCGGCACATTTGGTGCGGGAGAATGTTGCATCGGGCGGCATCGATAGCGTATGGCTTGTAAATGATCATGTTGATTTAGATACGTACTGGACTGTATATTAATCAGATTAGAATGCCTGATTCATGTGTATAGCTCTGAGAGAGTTTATCGAATTGTACTATTCGATATAGAACATTATAAATCATCCCTCCAGGAGAGTCTGGTTCCAGGTGCACTGGAATGGTCTTGCGGACGAGTGTCGTAGTCCCAGCAACTCCGAAATTTTACCAACTTAAAGGCATGATTTTATAGCATTCTGAAGATGACTTCATACTCTGTAGAATATTCTGGTATTCTGTTCCGCAACTTCAGGAGCATTGAGGAGCACCTGAAATTACCTCTCAGAGCAGCTGAAAAGCACATCGTTTGCAGTCAGCTTGTTTGGGAGCTTCTGGGAGCTTCTGGAAGCATCGGTGTGGCTGTTCAGAATAGCCGAGTCGTTGAGTTATGACATCCGAACCATTTTACATTTTGCTGATGTGCGATTGGAATCAGCATCAGCTGCATGATCAACATGTTCGTCAATGGAGTACCACTTCACATTGACTTTGGTACACGGCTTGAGTTTGGGTAGTAAGTTGGCCTTCAATCCTGCCTAGAGCATATCGTACAGTATCAGTTGGAACTGCATTTCATCACACTCTGCATCTCTCCAATTCGGCCATAGTTGATTGGCATATGCTGGTACATTGTCATTGGCATTGTGGTAGCCCTGCAGGATGTCGTAATATAATTTCCTAGGCCCATTCGGTCTCCAGTCCTGATCACCATACATCTTCTGTACGTCTCCAACAAACAGTCGAAATTGTGGAGGCATAGTGTGTTGCTCTGTTGTTGGTCTTGGCCCGAGGTAATTGTGCCAATCATAGTCGTCTTTTGCATGTCACAATTGGTATGGTAGGCCCAGCTACCATTGTGGTCTATAGCATACTGAACCTTATCAGTGTTATCGTGAAACAGGTATTGGGGAGTATGGAAGGTGGATCGAAGTGAGCGAATATAGACTTCCCATTCTCAAGCATTTCCACAATAGCGTTTCGGCTGTGCCATCTGGATCTTGTGCTGCAAGTCTGACAACAATGGTCCCTGTTGTTCAAGGAGTTCGGTGTTATGGGGCAATAGGAAGCTGTTCAGCTTTTGCTGTCGCTCCGCCATCACCTCCAGATCGATCTTGGATGATGGAGTCAGTTTGTCATTCTCGTGTGTGGACTTATTCGTTTCTAAGGTGTCATCATCGATATCAGAGTAGTCTTCAGAATGGGGGTGCTCATCATCGTGCATGATTCTGCATCCGCAATCACAGTCTTCCCCCATTTCCACCTCGACTGGAACTGTTGGAGTCACTGAGCCAAGGGTGATCCGACTGGCGAGACTTGGAGTGTCACAACCAATTGACACGTGAACCGACACTGCACACACACAGCCATTGCCTTAGAGTAGGGGAACTGTATTTGTCTGTTAGGAAGGCATTGAGTGTTGAATTGCTTAGATTTTGCTGATTGTGTTCATGTTGTGATGTATCCGAAAAATGGGGTAAAAATAAAATACTGTGAGCAAAATGTATCCAGTGACTAAAGACCAAGAATAGTGTAAGGGCACTTATGCCAGAGTCCGGCTAAGTCAGACAGAAGAGTGTACTTGTAGGGATATGGTTCCGAACAGGGTCAGAGTGATCACACATGATATGTAGGTGGTATGATTTGCAGGGATGATCATGATCCTCATGAGCAATCCATTTCAGGATGGGGCTTTCCCGGCCAGATCACCTGCTGGCATAGCAACCCTAATGTCTAGTCCAAAACCTCGCCATTTCAGTCGATAACGATATTTATTGGGTAAACTGCAGCTGATTTGTGCGAGTTTCAAGAGGTGTGTAAGCAATGAGTTACCCTCTACAGCCAAACAATATCCCTTGATTCTATTTTAATATGAACTTCTAAAATTACGCTATTCCAGCTAATATTTGCTTGGCATTTCAATTGTTTGCATAACAACTTAAAGGGAGAAAAGAAATGATAACTAATCTATAAATAAAAAGCAGAGATACCAATTTAACAATCTTACTAAGTGATTGAATTATTTCCATTGCATTATAGAATAACAGTTATTCCCTATAACTCCCAATACATAAAGGTAAATATGCACAGGAGTTCACAACAGATGATATATGAAACCCAGCTGGGGTCAGTCCTTATTTGACATCATATTTCAAACCAGACAACTGGGAGAAAATGCATTTGCTTTTGTTTCTATTTGATTTATCATATACGACAATGGTACATTGAAACTTTTACTAGCGTTCAAACAGAATCATATGTGAATTACAATGTGATTCAGTAAGAAAAAATAGGAATATACCAACATGACTTATTGAGTGCAAAATGAAAAGAACTACCTGAATGTAAAGAACATATAAGATGATAAAGGGTTACAGAATGATGATGAGATTGGCAGGCAAGCTGCAAAGTAAAGACTGATAAAGTAAAGTAGCAATTTCAGGCTGGGAGTACTGACTTGAAACAGAGAGTGACTCCAGAAGATGAAGGGTACTGTGAAGAAGAGGGGCATCGAGCTGGCCACCAAGGAGTAAAAGATGAGAGCAGTGGTTTCCACAGTAACATCTATTGCCTTGAAAGAAAAACATTTACTTTTATGTTCTGCTTGCAATAATAAAACTGCCAACTGTATTCTCATAGCATTTTCAGACAGTATACAATGAACAGCTATTGCCACCAAGTGTTCTGTGTGGGGTGCAATAATTTCAAAAAATCAAAATGTAGTAGGCTGGCTATCTAAGTGATTGGCAGTACAGCAGGATTGATGATATATTCAATCAAGCACTTTCATTTATGGTGAATCTTGATTTGTTATCTTTCATAATCAGTGGGAGAGAGGTGTTGTACAATAGGTACTTCATATCTCGAATTGGAAGCTCAGTCACAGAGTACTGATCAATCCAGTCTTTACAGACAATATTTCGAAGCACTCCATCTGACAAATGCTCTCCAATACTACCACTTTTGGAGTTTCACAATATATAATTGGGGTTAGACTCAATATTGCAAATCTAATTGACAAGTAATAACTATAACACAACTCTTACTGATAATTGAGTGTGTAGTTATATCGCAAAGTAGGGATACTGTCACAATTGGAATACTGATAGCATGCTGACTGCAGTATCAGCTGATAAGTACTGACAAAGCTGAGCATGCAATGAGAGCTTATAAATTCCATCGACTGTTGTGTGTTTCCCATCTGATATTATTGGCGAATGAGTATTCACATATATAAATTCCTTTATTGATATTAGTGCATTATAATCAGCAGCTGTTTGATTTTGGAGAATATTGTAATCGCCACCAGTCTTTTGAATAGGATGTTCTGGTGTCCATATATCCATAGTAGTTGAAGGACCTGTTTAGGAGACAGCTTAGACTCCATTAATCTGGGGAGAGTTGACTTCTAATAATTGAACAATTGGGGATCATTAACACTAGCTAGTTTCTGGAAATGTGAGAGTGGAGGGGATAGTATAACAGTATCAGCATAGCATTATTTGTTTGGCAGTAGCTCTATTGAAGTATATAATATCTTACCCTGATATGCCTGGCTGTAAAGTAAGATCTCATGTTGGCTATTTGCATCATCTTTTCTGATGTCAAAAGGAATGGTGTACTCTCTAGTATTCTCCAATTTAGCATCACCAATATCCAGATCACTATATTGTATAACCTGCTTAATTACATTGACCGAAATAATGAACAATGATATCTGTGAAATAATACAATAAAGAACTGGTTTGAAGTCAAGTTTTCAATGGCAAATGAAGATTCCCGATCTTCTTATATGTCGGTACTTTTTAGACGTGTACATCTTGAGTCTGATGTGGGCAGTGATTTCATACCTGTCAATCCATAGATTCGACATTTGTAGAATGAATGTTTCATTGGAATATAAGCCCTAAAAATTTGTGAGTATATATACTATCAAGTGTGCTAAATTGATGTAAAATAGTACAAGGAAGTAACTGTGAGCTGAAAAGATTGCAATTTCAGGTAAGTCTTGAATGTGCCCAGGAGGAATGATTTCGGCAGGTCATATGCATATCTTGGATGTCAGATCTCTGTTGCAATTTGGAACTGTTTGGTGAACTGGAATTGATTGAATGCTATTACCCAATGCCAAATATTAGCAGATTTAATAAGTCTGTTATTGAAGCAAAATTGGGAGGATGGTTGAAGACAATTCACAGAGAATCAAACCAGACCAATCCAAAGAACGTGTATTGTTACGATTGGTATGATACTAACAATCTCTGAAGGCCAGCCGAAAGAAGTATAGAAAATATATTGATGATAATTGCCACTGCATATAACATCTTCAGAGATACTACATATAACTGTACTTCCGTTATTTCATATACTAGTGCAGTATAGATTCATTGTGAAATCGGAACTTTACAGCATTGGATAGAGGTGATATGTTGAGAGTGGCAATGATTGAGTTACAAGAGTGCAAATCCAGTGCGTTGATCTTAGAGAATACATATGCATTTCTGTATAGGTTGTATCTATTGGAAGGATAACCAAATTGGATAATAATTAGTTGTAGTATAATCCTATAGCTATTTGCGCAGTTGGTAAGGCAAAATTCTGGATATATCTTAACATTCATACAGTATCGGACTATTATCCGCCCACAATGGTTACCACAATATTTCATTGATCCAATATTGGTGAGTATTTATGAATACATTGGAGAGATATAATACAGAAAATAAATTGTAATGCATAATCAACCTTCAGGGGTACTCAAATAGATTCAAGTTACTGACAGTGATAAGATTGCATATAAATCATTCACATATACCCACTAACACTCTGTTACGCCTTCAGTGTTACAGTAATATTTCCGGGATCATACACAATCAGTCAATGATCCGTGGATAGATGTTTGATTCGATATCACGAACTGTCACTTGGATTTCTATATTGGATCTACCTTCCGGATTTGTTCACCTATTAGTCATATCTCCATTACCCAACCTTTGTATCAGCTGATCCATGACAATGGTCAAGCCAAGCGCAAATAAGATGTGTATCATCTTTGGATCCGTACTGGTCGCAACTTCTTGATTCTCAATGGTTACTCCTTATCGGCAGGAAAGCTTATTCCTGGTCGCCAACTAAATGACAATTCAGTCATGCTCCAATGGTTCATTCCTAGGGTGATGAGGTGTGGTCAATATCGGACTACCATGGCATCTTGAGATATGCAGGGTAATATGAGAGATAAGTCATTAACCAATGATCAATATATCGGAGTCCTGTCGACCGAATGGACTTCTACAAATTAACCCTTAGTTTGACCACACTCTCTGTGTTTGGGCAAATAGGACTTGGGATTCATATGTCCCGAGTGATGCAGGATGCACTCCATTTGATATATGGCAAAACTACACTGTTGCAGATCACTGTATATTTGGCTCCAATACAGCGTAGTCAAATTAAGCGTTCTGTTGTTTGCTGCGATTGTTGAACCGTTACGTACCCAGTGGGTATACGAGAGGGCACTCTCATTGGCTCTTGGTGACACGAACCTGGTTGTTGATATTTGGCTTCAGATAAGGTCGGATCCATACGAGGTATCGCCAATATCAATAGTGTCGCAATCCGAGCACATTACCTTGATGACATAGTTAATACCCCTGGGAGTTAGAACTCAACTGTCAATGGTAGAGGCAAAGGATGATGAGGCAGTTACGTATGTGAACTCCAATGCAGGCTTTGGCAGTCTTAAGATTCTTAAAAGTGTGGATTGTCTGATACATATTCAATGATACCGACATGGAGGAAGGTCATCCATCACAACATCTACAACCAAGATCTATCTATGGATACCTATTGACCTTCTCCACCTGGAGATTGAGCCTTAACTGTATTCCCGTGTATTATCTGTTAGTTCTGCATCGAGGTCAACGAGGATACTTCTCCTATGAAGTCCAAAGTGGTACATTCACTATCCAGTTCTATATCACGGATATATCTATCACCTTTTTATACTTGGTTATTCTTAGAACCATTGTCAAGGCAAGTCATTGATCGGGAAGTGGGCAAGACAATACTTTGGAGTCTGAAGGAAGTCCGAGGACCAGCTCAATTGCGTCATGGTTCAGAGGATACTTCTGGTAGGATACTGCTATGTTGGCACTACTCCTTCTGCTGAAGCGAAACTACTTTGCTGTTTCTTATAGAGAGGTTGATACTGACAGTGGTTGCATTCTTGGACAGACGGGTCCTCAAGTAGAAGAGCCGGTTGCTGGGACAATACTTTAGCATCCATTAGAAGTCCTAGAGTCATCACAATACTGTGGTGGTTCATTGGAATCTTCTTTCAGGCGCTCCCAATGTCGTGTACATCAGCATACTCATAGCTTAAGACAATACTCAGTAGTCGATACTATCTATTGGGAATAGAGAACTGAACAGTTACCTTGTATTCTTTGGGTGTTAATCCTATTATGCATGCTGAGTGAAGCCTCATTCATCTTCTGCTTTATCAGTCCGGAAATCATCAGGGGATTTCATTGATTAGGACCTAGGGTGAATCTCCCGGTGTTACAACATTGCAGCCACCCATTCTATGTTCAATGGTTCGAGGCATAAAGGTTAGGCTAACTCATTGTGTTGACAGATCAAAGTAAGGAGAGTTAATTTTTTTTCTGGCTAGTTGGAGCTAGGCCATCAGTACTGCTTCAAACCTGTTGAATGGTTACTCCCATCCTGTTGATAATATATGTCACAGAGAAGTGCTGGTATGCAGAACAGGAGTGAAACAACAGCAACATCTAGATTCTGCCGTTCAGCTGCCAGTTGTGATATATAAGATCACCTGCTAAGGGGTGATTTCTCACATACATTTCAAGAGTACTCTGTTCTTGTGAAACTAATAGATATCAGCCATATGGCTGGACAGAATTCTACTAGTATGGAAGGTACTCAAAAGGTACTCAAGGTGTATCTGAAAGATTACAGGTCTTGTTCTGTGTACTTATAAGGGGGAATCATTTCGGGTCCACCATAACTCCTCTGGAGGAATGTGAATAATTGCCACAGGGACCCATATGCTAAATGTTATATATACCTTTGCATTTGTGGTTGACTGTGATGTGGTTGTCATGTTGGATGGAAAAGTGTAGTTGAATGAGGAAGTGCCTAATAATCATAGCAGAGACAGATAGTGGCTATATGCAGACAGAGTATAACGGTAATTGGTCGGTTGCCAAATATATTGCGGTTGGAAGGGGAATGTTGATGATTAATACCCGACAGTCTACAATTGCAGTAAAAATGATGTTGAGAACCAAACAGATTACCCATCCAAGATTTGTTGGCTGTCTTGATCTGAGACAGTTTATCAAAATCACTCTTAAAATGAATTGTATCAAATCAATCTCAATAGTAGTTGTGATGTAGTATTATTGGTACTATTGATTGAGTATATTGCATTCAGTAGCAACCATCAGTGGAATAGAAGAATTTTATATCCCTTTGTGTTGCCACAAACAGGTGTGGTTGAAACTACTTTTGATCTATAATCTAGAGCTGTACAGCAGAAATGTCAATTACAATCCACCTTCCTCTGGTACATACTCCAATTGGTAAATAACTAACCTGGACAAGAAGCTTACCCTCATCTAGTTTATGACTGTAAAGGCCATCAAGAGATATAGTATGGTATCTCCAGATGATGAAGAAGTACTATGTCCAATTCCATGGTACATATGACATGTATAATTAAATGTACAATGTTTGTGTGTAAGCTGCAACTTAATTCAATATGGAGCATATTAGTTCAGCAGCAATGGTGATTGTTTCAATTATACTCATTGTAAACAACAGGATGCATCTATATGCTATCATTGTATAGGTTGGTTTAGGGATGTGGGTGGTGAATCCTCATGGACTTAGTTCCATTGTAGATATCAATGAGACTTAGAGATACATCAGCAACAACCCTAATTTCCGTCTGAAACACCCGGGTGTTCCGGACGGCTCTGACGGCTCTGACGGAACCTCGTACGCTCTGATGGAGAATTACACGCTACCCGTCGCCCAGGCGACGGGTCGCGTTGCATACGTACCTCCTTTACTTTGTGGTGACGTATACGCATCATCAGAACGACACGTATGTTACACTCTTCACAGGGGCTGCAGTTATGCTGAAGCCGTTTACACAACGCCTCGCGATCGACGACAAGCCTGGGAGCACCTGGGAGCGCCGGCGACAAACCTGGGAGCGCCGGCGACAAACCTGGGAGTGCCGGCGACAAACCTGGGAGCGCCGGCGACATGTCTGGGAGCACCTCGAATCAGAGTCATGTATTCAGTTTGTATTCTCATCTATGTGTCTATGTATCTATATAGCTACCCATCTACACACGGTATATCTGGACTGGCTGCGGTCTGCCGAATATATACTCCCCGTCACCCTGTCCACCTCCGTTACCCCTGTATCTCCGTACAACCGCCGTCGCTCCTTGAAGATATACTTGATCGATCGTGTTTGAGATGCACTTGGAGACGGAGATTGAGTGAACTCAGAGATGCACTTGGAGGCCGTGATTGAGCCAGTTTGGGGATGCAATTGGAGGCCGTGATCGTGCGAACTTGGAGGCCGTAATCGAGCGAGTGTGGAGATACACTTTGAGGCCGTGATCGTGAACTCAGAGATGCACTTGAAGGCCGTGATTGAGCGAGTTTGGAGATGCATTTGGAGGCCGTGATCGTGCGAACTTGGAGGCCGTAATCGAGCGAGTGTGGAGATGCACTTTGA
>Ga0307515_10000565_pt1 | contig 87276 bp, 85 predicted proteins | sample 17_EM_MG_FD_194513 | JGI IMG/M metagenome (GOLD analysis project Ga0307515, IMG submission 194513) | Populus trichocarpa ectomycorrhiza microbial communities from riparian zone in the Pacific Northwest, United States - 17_EM | ecosystem: Host-associated > Plants > Roots > Unclassified | place... | reverse complement strand
TTGAGTTTGTGCAATCGGCTAACCTCGGTTATGAGAAAGAAGATCTTATTTATTTTCCATTGAAGGGAGCGTTGTCCGAAGTAAAAAGCCAGGAGTCATTGATTGAAGAAATGAAAGGAGTGCCTGGTGTTTCCAATGTATCAAGTACCAGTCATACACTCACCGGACATAACAGCGGAACTTCGGGTGTGGTATGGGAAGGAAAGGATACCGAAGACAAAACCGAATTCGAAAACATAACCGTAAACTACGACATGATCGAAACCATGGGTGTGGAAATGAAAGAAGGCCGTACGTTCTCCCGTCAACACGGAATGGATACGTCTGCCATCATCTTCAACCAGAAAGCGATTGATTTTATGGGACTGAAAGATCCTATCGGAAAAGTGGTTAAGCTGTGGGGTGAGGATGTGCAGATCATTGGCGTAACCAACGACTTTCATTTCGAATCGCTTCATGAAGATGTAAAGCCGGTATTTTTCCGGTTAGATACCCGCGACACTTACTTGCTAATGGCGCGCCTGCAGGCCGGAAAAGAAAGCGAGGCGCTGGGCGCTATTCAAACACTGTGTCAGAAATTCAATCCCGGTTTTCCATTCGAATATAAATTTGTAGATGAAGTATATCAGTCACAATATGCCAGTGAGCAGAGAGTAGCAACGCTTTCCAGGTACTTTGCCGGTCTCGCTATTCTTATTTCGTGCCTGGGATTGTTTGGGTTAGCTTCGTTTACGGCAGAACGCAGAAGAAAGGAAATGGGTATCCGTAAAATATTGGGATCAAGTGAATTCAATATTGTGTACCTGATCTCGAGTGATTTTACAAAGATTGTCTTTGTTTCAATCATCATCGCACTACCACTCAGCTTCATTGCCATGCGCTACTGGCTCGAAGATTTTGTGTACAAAATAGAATTGCAGTGGTGGTTCTTTATCGGAGCGGGAGCTCTTGCATTAGTGATCTCCTGGATGACCGTAGGAATGCAAGCGGTGAAAGCCGCACGAGTGAACCCGACTAAATGTTTGAAAGAAGAATGATTCAGTTACCAGTTTCAGGTTACCAGTTGCCTGTTACCGGTAACCTGAAACTTGTAACCAGTAACCTGTATTTTATATAAGTCATATTATCAAAGGGCATTCACTATGTTCAAACACAACTTCATTCTCATCTTCCAAAGCTTTAAGCGTTTCAGAGGTGCGTTCTTTATTAACCTGATCGGACTATCCAGTGGGCTAGCGTGTACACTTCTTATTTACCTGAGGGTGAAGGACGAGCTGAGCATCGATACGTTTCATGAGCACGAAGGACGGCTTTTCGAAGTGATGAGCAACGATGTCATCGCAGGTGAAATAGTTACGGGCGATGGAACAGATGCGGCATTGGGTAAGACCTGGATAAACGAAATGCCCGAAGTGGAGACCACTACTGTAATCACTCCGCCTTCGTGGTTTCAGAAGTTCACCGTATCAGGTAATACTAATGATGTCAGCGCGTCCGGGTATTTTGCGGACAAAGATTATTTCGATGTGTTTTCTTATCCGCTTACGAAAGGGGAGAGCGCCCATGTATTGGCAGGTAAAAACGCGATCGTCATTTCCGCGCAACTGGCCATGAAGCTGTTTCATACGACCGATTGCATTGGCAAAACAGTAGAATGGAAATGGTTTGATCTGAAAAAGGGAATGTATAGTCACCGGACTGTTTGAAGGTACTCCTGCGCAGTCGACTCATCAGTTTGACTTTATCTTATCTTTTGAAGCATGGATGGAGATCATGAATGCCCCGGGGGACTTAACACCGGAGAAGAAAAGAAATCAGCATTCGCAAAGTGTTTAGGTTCTGCCGAGTGGCAGATCATCTATCTTCTCTCGACTGACTTTACCCGCATTGTGTTGATTGCTATACTCATTGCATTACCCTTCAGCTACTGGATGGCTCATCGCTGGCTCGATGGATTTGCCTACAAAGCGGAGATCACCATTTGATATTTTATTGGTGCCGGCCTTGCTGCGTTGTTCATTGCATGGCTCACGGTAGCATCGCAGGCATGGAGAGCTGCAAGAGCTAATCCAACCAAAAATTTAAAAGAGGATTGAGATCAGCACCTGTTACACGGTCATCGTCTACTTCTTTGATTTCAACCGGCTCAATGTTTCTTGCGATAGATTAAGATAGGTAGCTACAATCCTGTTTGACAAGCGTTGAATAATTTTTGGATTCGTCTCTAATAGTTGACGATATCTTTCCGTAGCATCGGCTGTAAGGAACGACATCAGCCGGTTGGTATTAGTTACATAAGCATTCTCCAGGTAGTGCCGGTAGAATTTCTCCCACGCAGGAATCTCTTCCAGCAGGCGATAAAAATCCTGGTGTGTGATGTAGAGCAACTCCGTTGGTTCCAGGGCTTGTATCGATTCGTGTGAAGGCGCGTTGGAAATAAAACTGCATAATGCGGTGGCGAAATTATTTTCAAAAGCCAGATACCGCGTAGCTTCCTGGCCAGCTTCCGTGATAAAGAAGATGCGCAGACAGCCCGTACCAACGAAGAAAGTCCGTTGGCTGGTTTGTCCGTGAATAACAAGCAATTCATTTTTCTCCACTGACAGAGGTGTGAAGCAGGAAAGAATTTTGTCCAGCTCGGTATCCGTCACGGTTATTATTGCCCTGATGTAATCAATGAGTTGTTGCTGCATAGAGTAAAACTATCGAAAAAGAGTCGTTAAAATTTGGTAGCCCGCTCTGCTAATTTTCTTGCATTGGGTATGATAATGAATGCCGCCACATAAGCCACCGGCAGCATCACGCTCCATGCTTTCAGGAATTTTAAAAACCAGTCTTCCCCGAAGCCATAGTTACGCATCAGCCCAACGAAAGCCATGATCAGTGTCATAGGAATAACAACAAATAAGGTGTTGATGTACTTGAAATACTTTTTATCCATAATTAAAAATGATTGATAGTAATTGATGTACAAAAGTGCATCGCATGAAACCGGCAAGCTTTGACCTAAGTCAAAAAAGATGAAATCCGGCAAACCGCATTCAGTACGGATCTTGCTTTATCGGTGATAGTAGTCTTTAAATGAAAGATCAATTTTCAAATCCTCGAATCACCACATTTTCAAATCATCCTGCCGCAATTCGCCCCTCATAAAGCCGCGATCATACCATACCTATTCTAAAGGGATAGATTAGATTTGTTTGTTACTGAACAAAATCAAATCATCAGGATCATGGCAAAGACAATGAAAAACACGCTGGCTGCAAACATTGATGAATACATCGCAGGCTTTCCGGATGACGTGCAGGTGGCTTTAAAGCAAGTGCGGGCTGCTGTAAGGAAGGCTGCCCCTAAAGCGGAGGAGGCCATCAAGTATGCCATGCCTGGCTTTGTGTTGCATAGCAACCTGGTTTTCTTTTCTGCTTTCAAAAAACATATCGGGTTTTATTCCGTGCCCACGGGAAAGGCAGAATTCAAAAAGGATTTTGCCCCGTACAAAACGGGAAGAGGCTCCATTCAGTTTCCGCTGAATGAACCCATGCCGCTGAAGCTGATCACCAAAATTGTGAAGTACAGGGTGAAACAAAACACAGTGAAGCAGAAGACAAAAAGTAAGTAACAGAAATCTCTGCCTGCCTCAGTCTCATTTCCGCTCAGCCTGATTTTGGCTTTTTAAATCCTTGTGAAACGACCACTGATAAAAATTCCTTCATGCGGGTCAACCATTTCGGGGTGATTCCGTTAATCGCGAAAAAGGAATTCCTGCAATGATCAAAAAAATAGACATCCTTAACTTCATCACCGATTTTCGTAAATCTCCCAATAGTGTTAAGACCTATTCTGAAATTCTCTCGCATTTAGGTGCTGCCAACGAGTCCACGCTTCAAACGATGCTGACAGAGCTGAAACAACTCCGTACCATCAAAGAAACGGAAGCGAACGGAGAAAAAACCTACCAGGTAGTTACCAAATAGAGCTTTTGCTCTTACGATTCCCTCACCGTTTTCCTGCTCAGCTCATCTGGTAGGAAACAAATAAGTTGATCCACACACTTCTGGAAAGACGGAAGCTGATGGGTACTGTCACCACCGTAGCTGTTAACGACACGATTATATAAGTCCATGCTCCGGGGTTGGTAGTGAAACGCAGCAGCAGGTAGGTGGCTACTATGATCATTACCTGGAATGCATAGCTCACATACATCGCACCAAAAAAGTAGGAAGGTTCATCGCCAAAGCGCATTCCACAATGCGAACATTGGGCGTTCATTTTTGAGAAATGAGCAATGTTATAAGGTGCCGAAGCAAAAAGATTTCCTTCCTGGCAGCGGGGACATTTTTCGTGCAGAACGCTGTATAATTTTGTGCCTTTGTTAATCATGGTATAGTTTGTTTTAGTGATAAACGACTATACAAGTATACGCGGAACGGCAGCAGAGGAAGGTGTACGGATCACGGGTGTTGGTGCACTTTCAGGTGGCTTTCCCTGAATTCATCGGGTGTTAAGCCGGTGTATTTTTTAAAGAACCGTATGAAGTACGACTTGTCATTAAAATCGAGGTGATCGGCAATTTGTTTTAACGTGGCTGTAGTAAAAGCCAGTGACCGTTTTGCTTCCAGCAACTGCCGCTCGTGAATAAGATCACTAACGGTTTTGTTCAATGCCAGCCTGCAGACATCGTTCAGGTGCTTTGGCGTTACGTTCATCTGGTCCGCATACTCCGTGGGCGACTTCAGCTTTAGAAAATGAGCTTCAATTAACGCTTCCAGCTGGCGAACCTGCAACGTAACAGCGCTGGTTGATCGCAGCGGACTGCTTTGCTCATAGTAGCGGGAAAGACGTGTGAGTATAATATCGAGACAATTACGCAGCATCTCATCACGCCCCAGCTGGTCCTGGCTGTTTTCCACTACCATTTCCTGCAGCATGGTGATCAATAGTCCTTCTTTATGCTCATCCAGTTGCAGCGCACCGGGGTTGCCGAGTGTGCGAAAGAAAGGAAAATCAGTTAAGTGCTTCTCTCTTTTATAGAGCATATAAAAAGAAGAAGTAAAAAAGATCACATAGCCTTTCGCATCTTCTGAAAAACTCCAGGAATGCACCTGCCCCGGTGTAAGGAAGAAAGCGGAAAAAGGCTTCACATCGTAGGTGACAAAATCGATGATGTGCTTTCCGTGTCCCCGGGTTACTAATAAAATAAGATAGCAATCGTGGCGGTGCGGATGAAGGGTAACTTCATGCTCACGAAGATGTTGCTCCAGGATCTTGATATCAAAAAAAGAATTTTTACTTCCCGTTCCCCGAAACGTTTGAATATCATAGACCGGGAGTATGCTTTCTTCTTTCTTCTTCGCCACATGACAAGGTAGTGAAAGTACGGCAGTTCCAAATGCGTATACTAAGCGAAAGGAGTTGAGCTAAAAGCCCATGTATCATTTGCCGATGGCTTGTATCGCTCGGACTTTAGTTCTGTACCCCATTTGATTTGCGCAGGGAAAGTTTGTTTTCCCCTGTTGCAAAATTTACATTTGACTTTATCCTAATCAGGTGGTTATGAAGAAATCATTGGGACTTCTTTTTCTGTTCGTTTTACTTTTTGTCTCGCCTGTAGTTTATTCTCAATTTAAAGGGGAAGCATCCGTAGTGGAAAAACCTGCCAATGATAAACTGAATGCGTTTTATCAAACCAATCAATCACCTCTTCGCGCACAGCACCTGATCAAACTTCCTGTAGGAACCATAGCCCCTAAGGGCTGGCTTTTAAAAAGCCTGGAGTTACAGCGCGAAGGTCTTACTGGTCAGTTGGGAGAGATCAGTATCTGGCTTACCAAAAAGAACAATGCATGGCTCAACAAAGATGGTACCGGTGACTGGGGATGGGAAGAAATGCCGTATTGGCTGAAAGGATATGCCAACATCGGCTATGTGTTAAAGGATAAGAAGATGATGGAAGAGTCGATGGTATGGATCAACGGTACACTTAACAGTCAGCGCGATAACGGAGATTTTGGCCCGATAGTAATAGCAAAAAATAAAGGCAAGCGCGACCTGTGGGCACAGATGCTGATGCTGTTTGTGCTGCAATCGTATTATGAGCACAGCAATGATCCCCGAGTGATCACACACATGGACAAGTATTTCAAATGGCAGCTTTCCGTTCCCGATAATGATTTTCTAACGGACTATTGGGAGAACAGCAGGGGTGGTGATAATTTATATAGTGTGTACTGGCTATATAATATCACCCGGGCACCTTACCTGCTGGAACTGGCTTCCAAGATTCACCGTAATACAGCCAACTGGAAGCTGAAGAACTGGTTGCCCAACTGGCACAACGTGAATATCGCGCAATGCTTTCGCGAGCCCGCTACGTACTATCAGCAAAGCAATGATGCGACCGACCTGCAAGCTACTTACGACAATCAGAATTTCATCCGGGAAGTGTACGGACAAGTGCCGGGTGGCATGTTTGGCTCGGATGAAAATTCCCGCAAAGGATTTTATGATCCCCGCCAGGCTGTAGAAACCTGTGGCATGGTAGAACAAATGGCTTCCGATGAAATCCTCCTTCGCATCACTGGTGATACCTTCTGGGCTGAGAATGCGGAAGACGTTGCCTTTAATACCTTTCCTGCTGCCTTCATGCCCGACTATAAATCGTTGCGCTACCTCACTGCACCCAATATGGTGATGAGCGATGGTAAAGATCATAGCCCGGGTATTGATAATGGTGGCCCGTTCCTGATGATGAATCCGTTTAGCAGCCGGTGTTGCCAGCACAACCATACCAGCGGCTGGGTGTATTATGTTGAGAACCTTTGGATGGCTACACCGGATAATGGACTGGCGGCAGTACTTTATTCGGAAAGCGAAGTGAAAGCAAAAGTAGCCAGCGGGTCGGAAGTCACGATCAGGCAGGAAACACATTATCCGTTTGAAGAGCAGGTGAAGCTGAAGATGCAGATGATGAACCCGACTTCTTTTCCTTTGTACCTGCGCATTCCCGCCTGGTGCGATAAGCCAGTGATTAAAGTCAATGATCAGGTGGTTAATGTGAATGCGATAGCAGGCCGTTACGTGAAGATTACAACCACCTGGAAAAATGCGGATCGCATTACGCTTGATTTTCCCATGAAGATAGCGATGAGAACCTGGGAGAAGAACAAAAACAGTGTAAGTGTTAACTATGGTCCGCTCACGTTCTCATTAAAGATCAACGAGAAGTACATAAAGGTAGATAGCCGCAAGACTGCGCAGCACGATGCTAAATGGCAACCACAAGCCGATCCCGCGAAATGGCCCTCCTACGAGATACTTCCCGGCAGCGCATGGAATTATGGATTGATCAATGACTTCAGCAATCCTGAAAAGTCAATCACTATCCAGCGAAAGCCATGGCCTTCCGATGATTTTCCATTCACACAGGCGGCAGTACCCATTGAATTAAAAACAAAAGGTGCTAAAATTCCGGGCTGGACCATTGATCAGTATGGATTGTGTGCCGAGCTTCCCAAAAGTCCGGTTACAGCAAGTGAAGCCGTGCAGGAGATCACATTAATCCCTATGGGCGCAGCACGGCTGAGGATTTCCGCTTTCCCTGTGATCAATAAGTAATTGTTTCACGCACAAAGTGTGTATGCGAAGCTCACTAAAATTTCTTTTTGTGTTCTAAGCGTATTTCTGTCACCGTGGTCTGAGTCACAGACCGAGGTATATACTGAGAAAGTCAGCGCCAGATGATTTGAAATAGTCATTCATCGAATCTGTATTTTTGCACATGCGATTTTACTTTCTTCTCTTCTTAGTGCTGTTCTTTTCTTTTTGCAACGCTCAAAAACAATTTGATGTTCTCTTACGTAACGGAATCATTTATGATGGTTCGGGAAACAAATCCTATAAAGGGGATGTGGGTATCAATGCAGATACGATTGCTGCTATAGGTGATCTGTCCAAAGCAAAGGGCAGGACAGAGATTAATGTGAACCAACTGGCAATTGCTCCCGGCTTTGTCAACATGTTGAGTTGGGCGGATGGAACGCTGCTGACAGATGGACGCAGCATGAGCGATATTAAACAAGGTGTTACCCTGGAAGTGTTTGGTGAGGGCTGGAGTCCGGGGCCGCGCCATCGCAGGAAGAACGATAAACTCTGGACTACACTGGGCGGATACTTTGATCACCTGGAGAAGAAAGGAGTGAGTCCTAACTTTGCATCGTTTGTAGGGGCTACAACGGTACGCACGTATGTGCTCGACCAGGCGAACCGGAAACCTAATGCGACAGAACTTCAGCAGATGAAAGATTTAGTGAAGCAGGCGATGCAACAGGGTGCTATGGGTTTAGGCTCATCATTAATTTATGCCCCTGCAACCTTTGCCTCTACGGACGAACTGATTGAGTTAGGCAAAGTAGTTCACACGTACGGAGGTTCTTACATTACGCACCTGCGCAGTGAGAGTGACAAAATACTTGAAGCGATCAACGAAACGTTTCGCATTTCGAAAGAAGCCGGCATTCCGGCAGAGATCTATCATTTGAAAATCAATCATCAGCGCAACTGGAATAAAATTGATACGGTGCTTGCTAAAATTGACAGCGCACAGAAAGCAGGGTTAAAAATTTCAGCAAATATGTATCCGTATGGAGCCAGCGCTACCGGCCTGAAAGAGCGAGTACCTACATGGGCGCAGGAGGGAGGACTTACCCAGATGAGGTCCAGAATAAAAGATCCGGAAACAAGAAAGAAGATTTTATATGAAATGGAGAATGGCATCCCTACTAGAAACTCTGATCCTAAAAATGTGATGCTGTTAGGTTTCAGAAAAGATTCATTGAACAGGTTGTATAAAAGCAAACGCCTGACCGAAGTGGCAAAGCTGCATGGCAAGAATGCGGATGAAACGGTATTGGATTTACTGGTAGCCGACAAGTCATCCATACCGGCAGTGTTCTTTCTGATCTCGGAAGAAAACATGAAGAAGATGTTAGTGAAGCCCTATGTAAGTATAGGTTCAGATGGAGGTTCGCTGGCATTGACACCAGAGTTTATGGAGCAAGGCACACATCCGCGTGCATACGGAACATTTGCCCGGTTTTTGGGCAAGTATGTGCGCGATGAAAAACTGATGAGCATGGAAGAAGGCGTCAGGCGAATGACTTCACTTCCTGTATCGCATCTCAACATAAAAAAACGTGGTGAATTGAAAACAGGCTTCTTTGCCGATATCGTAGTCTTCGATCCCGGTAAGATTATCGATCAGGCAACTTTTGATAACCCGCATCAGTATTCTACCGGAGTAACGCATGTGTTTGTCAACGGAGTTCATGTGCTTAAAGAGGGAGAACATACAGGTGCATTGCCGGGGAAATCCATTCGCGGCCCGGGTTATAAAAAGCCGGTAAGCAAATGAGTCAGCCAAAAGACTTATTCTCCGGACATTCTTCCGAGTATGCTATATTCCGGCCTGCCTATCCGAAAGTGCTGTATGATTTTATAGTAAGTCACCTGAAGGAAAGAGAATTCGCATGGGATTGTGGTTGTGGAAACGGGCAGGTAGCACATGACCTTGTCCCTTATTTTAAAAAGATAGCAGCAACAGATCTGAGCGCAAAGCAAATTGAAAAGGCGGTGCCGGCAGCGACCATCTCCTATTCAGTTAGTGCTGCGGAACATACTCCTTTTCCGGATCATGCTTTTGATCTGATTACCGTAGGACAAGCGTTGCATTGGTTTGATCTTCCGGAGTTTTATAAAGAAGTAAGGCGTGTGGCAAAGCCGGATGGGTTACTTGCCGTGTGGGGTTATGGACTTTTACATATTCATCCTCTCATCGATCAGCACATCCATCATTTCTACACCGAAGTGATCGGCTCTTACTGGGACAAGGAACGCAAGCTGATCGATGAAGAATATAAAACGATTCCCTTTCCTTTTGAAGAAATAGCATCTCCTCCTTTTGACTTCCAGCTGGACTGGACCATTCATCAATTGCAAGGTTATCTTACTACATGGTCGTCTGTACAAAAATACATTCAGCGCAATGGCCACAATCCGGTGGATGATTTGATTAAACGCCTGGAACCTCTTTGGACTAATAAAATAATGAAGGTTACTTTCCCATTGTTTATGCGGTTGGGTAAAGTTCAGTTATAATTCAATCAGATGTTCAAACGGCTATTACTATTGATAGTTTTCCCATTTTAAAATAAATCGGCTGATTGTCAATGGAATAGACAATTGTGGATAACATTCTCTTACTGCAATAAGATTTCCCTTTTGTTTCTCTTATCCGTTATAAATGAATCCAACGCTGGTCACAGTGATATTTTATTTGGGCGAACAATAAAGCAGGACTCTTTTGTTTTTTGTGCGTTGAACGGTTCCGTTTTTATAAAGCCGCTAAATGTGATTTCTTCGCACCCTTAATCCCTTAAAACAAAAAAGTTAACTATGAAAACAATTTTTTACTACGTATTGGCAGCATGCGCTGTATTATTCACAGCTTGTCAGAATGACAACTCTGTAAATCCCCGTCCTACTGAAGAGATTGTTGGTAAAGCAACGATTGGCGGTAAGGTAAAGGCAGAGTTGAACAACACTTCTACAGGTCTTGAAAGTGTTCCTCAGGGAACAAAGGTGATTGCGGAAATCTCTACTGCGGATCTCGCCCTGACGGTAAACGCAGCAGCGACTTATCCTAAGAAGTATTATGAAACAACTGTTAGCACTACCGGTGAGTATTCTGTCGAAGTAGAAGCAGGTCCGAGAGGAACAACGGTAACCCTGTATTTTGCTGACTTCCGTGCCGATGTTACTACCGCTACCACACCTGTATCTACGGTGTTCACCACTACTCCACGCACTTCATTTGTGGTGAAGAATCAGAGCAAGATTCTTGATGTTAATTATTAATTCACCTTTCACCCTCTAAAAGATGAAAAGACTTATTTTATTGATTTTTGCCCTGATGTTCTTCACAGCCGTTCAATCGCAGGAGGTTACCTCTACGACCACTGAAAGTGAAACGGTTGTATTGAAATCAAAAAGAGGAATTAACATTTTGCCTGAAGCAGGCGAGTGGGGTCTGGGTATCAGCGCCAACCCATTCCTTAACTACGCAGGTAATTTTTTCCAGGGGAATTCCTTTAACGGATCTCCTACCTTTTCTTACGTTACCAATCCCGCCAATAACGTTGGCTTGTTCGGTAAATATATGATTGATGCAAATACCGCTTACCGTGTTCGTTTCAATGCCGGTGTTGGTACTCAGGTGGATAAAGCAGTAGTTACACAAAATGAAATTACTCCGGATGTCAATTATCCCGCCTTTACCGAAGATTTCAGAAAGACCAGCAGCCAGACTATTTTACTGGCAGCAGGTTATGAAAAACGCAGAGGTAAAAGCCGTGTACAAGGTGTATATGGTGGCGAAGTTGTTTTGGGTTATACTGGTGGTAAGCAAACCTATGAGTATGGTAATTCCGTCTCTCAGGATTTTAACGCTCCTATCACCAACAACTTTGGAACAAACATCATAAGCGGAACTACGGCTGCTGCTGTGTCAAGGGTAACGGAACAGAAGTCCGGTGCTTCTTACTATGCAGGTGTACGTGGATTTATTGGTATTGAGTATTTTATTGCTCCACGTGTTTCCATTGGTGGTGAATTCGGATATTCACTGGCTTTCCGTTCTGCCAGCCGTACGCTGGTTACTTCTGAACGTTGGGACGCCAATTCCAACACGGTAAAAGAAACAAAAACAGATGTAGGTACACCCGCCAATTATTTCACTTTCGTTGGTGTTTCATTAGACAACCTTTCAGGTGCTGTGAATCTTTTGTTTTATTTCTAATAAGTAGTAAATAGGTTAGGTTTAGTTAGAAAAGAAGCCCTTCCGTAATGGAGGGCTTTCTTTTTTTGGCCCTATTCCATTTATTTGGCGGAAGGCTAATCGATGTATTTCTAATGTGATTGATAACTGCCAGCTTTGCAAAAGGAGTTGGTAGAGAGAAACTAGTTTTTGAATGAGAAAGGATGGCTTTAGCAACCGGAATACATTTGAAAAAGGATTCATCATTCAATGCAGGCAGAGGAATAAAATTTCCTCACATCTTTTATATTGTTCTTATATTCACCGGTCATGGCATCTTTCAGAGAAATTAGAAAAAAAATAAAATACAGGCTGATTTATCTTCTGGTGAAATCCCTGATTGCGATAGCCAACCGGGTATCCCGTCCTGCGTGGTTGCGCTTCTGCGGACGATTAGGTTTAGTGATCGCTTTCTTTGCAGTTAAAACGCGTAGACTTTCTGTACAAAATTTAACGCTGGCGTTTGGTAAGGAAAAGTCAGCACAGGAAATTGAAGGATTAGCGCGTGAGATGTTTGTGCAGCTGGGAAAAAATGTGGGCGATGTACTGCGTGCCACCTCTCGTGTCGATTCATTGGAGAAGCTCAACGAGTTTGTGGTGATGAAAGGTTTTGAAAATTTTGAAGCAGCCGATCGCAAAGGCAAGGGCGTTGTCTTTGTGGCGTGTCACCTCGGAGCGTTTGAATTTCAGATCACCAGCATGGCCTTGCGCGGATTAAATTTTATGGTGATTGGTGCACCCCTAAAAGATAAGCGATTGAATGACCTGATGTGGAAACACCGGAATAAGAATGGCACCAACTATGTAGAGCGTGATAAGGCAACGTACCCCATGTTAAAGACATTGAAAGCAGGAGGATCGGTGGCCTTGTTAATTGATCAGGACACTACTAAAGTGAAATGTACGTTTGTTGATTTTTTTGGAATGCCTGCTTCCACACCTATCGGTGCAGCATTGATGGCGCTTAAAACAGGGGCAGCGGTGCTGCCGGCCTTCAGTCATTTAGGTGACGATGGTATGCAGCACATTGAGATTCTTCCGGAAATACCTTTACGTATTACCGGTAATGAAGAGGAAGATATACAATTCAACACGCAGGTTTTTACAGGCTTTATTGAATCGCGCATTCGTCAATACCCGGCTCAATGGCTGTGGATGCACGAACGCTGGAAAACGAAGAAGGAGGAAGTATTAACGGAAGAGCCTGCCGGTTAGATTACAATGGTCTATACTTAATCAGAACAGATGAAAAAGCTTTTACCAGTCTTTCTTTTGCTTTCGCTGATCTCCTGCCGGAAGCAAAAATTTAATCTCCTCATTCGTCATGCAGTTATTTATGATGGGTCCGGCAAGGCATCTTTCAAAGGTGATGTTGGGATTAATGCAGATACCATTGCTGCATTAGGCGATTTATCGAAAGCAGAAGCGTTGAATGTGATAGATGCAGATGGCCTTGTCCTTGCTCCGGGTTTTATAGACACGCATAGCCATCATGGTGGAGGATTGAATGAGAACCCTGACGCGCTTGCTGTAGTAAGCCAGGGAGTAACAACGATCATTGTCGGGCAGGACGGAGGTTCTCATCTCCCGCTAAAGAATTACTTCACTCATCTGGCAGACAGTCCTGTAGCCATAAATATCGGTTCCTATAGCGGGCATAACTCTATTCGCGACCAGGTGATGAGCAAAGATTTTAAGCGCCCTGCCACGCCTGCAGAAATGGACAGCATGGTAAGGCTATTGAAGAAGGATATGGAGGCTGGCGCATTGGGCCTTTCTACAGGGCTTGAATATGATCCTGGCATTTACTCGCACAAAGAAGAAGTAATGACGCTGGCTAACGTATTACCTGCCTACCACGGACGGTACATCAGCCATCTGCGCAGTGAAGACCGTTACTTCCGGGATGCATTAAATGAGATCATCGCCATTGGTAAAGAAACAAAAGTGCCTGTGCAGATAAGTCATTTCAAGCTGGCCATGCGTGGGCTGTGGGGCAAAGCAGACAGCACCATTCAATTGCTGGAAGCAGCACGTAAGGAAGGAGTAAGCATTACTGCAGATATTTATCCGTACACCTATTGGTCTTCTACCATCCGTGTTTTGTTCCCTGACAGGAATTTCAATGATTTAAAAGAAGCCGCATTTATTCTGAAAGAAATAACCTCTGCGGAAGGGATTATATTCAGCAACTACGAACCCAACCCGGAGTACAATGGCAAGAGCCTGGCCGAAGTAGCTTCAATAGAAAAGCAAACACCGGAGAAGATGTTGCTTCGGCTGATCAAAAGGTTAGATGAATGTGATCGTGACAAAGGAGAGTGCGATGGAAGCATTGTCGCCACCAGTATGGATGAAGCAGATGTAAAGAAGCTGATGCAGTGGAAGTACACCACATTCTGTTCCGATGGTTCTTCTTCCGGAAGGCATCCAAGAGGATTCGGTTCTTTTACAAAAGTACTGAGCTATTATGTACGTGATCAAAAAACGTTGTCGCTGGAAGAAGCGATCTATAAAATGACTTCACTGGCAGCAGTGAATATTGGAATTAAAAAACGCGGACTTATAAAATCCGGCTACTATGCCGATCTTGTTTTATTCGATCCGCAAACAGTGAAGGATCATGCTACTATTCAGGATCCACAGGCCGTGTCCACGGGAATTGAAAGCGTGTGGGTGAATGGAACAGCGGTTTTCAATAGAGGACAAACTACCGGCAAGTACCCCGGTCGTGTTATCGTGAGAGCGAATTGATTTAGAAAATGGTTATTAAATACTGGACCTGTACATTGTAAGTTAAAAAGAATGAAAAAGATCCCGACCTTATATGAGTGGGCAGGCGACAGGCAGACCTTCGAAACACTTTTTAAAAACTTTTACGACAAGGTTTTAAAGGATGCGATTTTAAGAACGGTTTTTAAAGACATGTCCCCACAACATATCAATCATGTTGCTCACTTTGTGGCGGAAGTTTTCGGTGGTGAGAAATTGTATACAACGGAAGACCATGGAAGTCATTCCCACATGATCGGAAAGCATATTGGTAAAATGCTAAGTGAAGAGCAACGTCAGCGGTGGGTACGTCTTTTACTTCAAACAGCAGACGAGGTAGGTCTGAAAAGCGATCCTGAGTTTCGCTCTGCTTTTGTCGGTTATATCGAGTGGGGAACGCGGATTGCCGTGATCAACTCACAATTGAGTGAAAATACGATGGACCGCAATGAACCAATGCCCAAATGGGGTTGGGGAGAAACGGGTGGCCCGTATTATCCCGATTTAAAAGCTTAGTGTATGAGACAAGTAGCTGAGATTTTAAAAGATATTGATCGCTTCACTCCTGAGGATGATAATTGGATTAATCTTGACTATTTATTGGATGAACTTTGGGCCACTGACGAGCCTAAGCTTGGGATTGTCAACATGCTGAAAGTTCTGGAAAGATTTCCGGATGAAGATGGTGGTGGAGTACTTTGGTCTATTGTTCATGGACTTGAACATTTAAATGATTACGAACAAAAATTATTGGATTCTTTATACAGAACGCCATCAGAAATGGGAGTAATAATGATCCGCAGAATTGAAAACACAGGAGAAACAAAAATTAAAGGAAAAGAAATCAAAGCGATTTATGCGGAGCTGCTAAACAATCTGAAACTATCCGAGGTGGTTAGAGGTCACATTATAGAGTACATGAACGATTAATTACTTATTCGTTAGCTCCTTCACTCTTTCGGTAAACTTCGTCACTTCCTCTTCTGTAGTATCCCACGAACACATCAGCCGTACTTCGTTGAGCTGATCATTCCAGGTATAAAAGGGAAACTCGTTTAGCAAGACCGGAATGATCTCCGGAGGGAAGATGGCAAACACTCCATTGCCTTCCGCTTTTTGAGTTACTGTTACCAGCTGAATTTGTTTTAATCCTTTCTCAAGAAGCTGAGCAAGCCTGTTGGTATGGGTCGCATTTCTTTTCCAGAGATCATTACTCAGCAGTGCTTCAAACTGTGCGGAGATAAAGCGCATCTTGGAATTCAGTTGCATGCCTTGCTTGCGGATAAATTTAAAATTCCGGGCCAGTTCCGGCTGGAAAAAGATGATTGCTTCACCAAACATTAATCCGTTCTTGGTTCCCCCAAAAGAAAGCACGTCAACACCTGCATCGTTAGTGAATTCGCGAAAGGATTTGTTCAGACTTACCGCTGCGTTGGCAATGCGGGAGCCATCCATGTGCAGGTAGAGGTTGTATTTTTTAGCTACTGCACTTAATGCCTTTACTTCCTCTGCTGTGTAGACGGTTCCATATTCAGAAGATTGCGATATGGAAATCACTTTGGCCTGGGGATGGTGCTGATCATCCAGGCGCTGAATCCTTTGTTCTATCTGTGCGGCCGTAATCTTTCCATCGGCAGAAGGTAATGTGACAAGTTTGCATCCTGTAAATTTTTCAGGAGCCGTAGATTCATCGACATTAATATGTGCACCCTCCGCACATAAAATGGAATTGAATGATTGTGTAAGCGCAGACAATCCCAGTACGTTTGCCCCGGTACCATTGTACACAAAGAATACTTCAATGTCGTTGCCAAAGAAGCCCTTGAATTTTTCGATTGCTCTTGCCGTGTAGTCATCGCTTCCATAAGAGCCTGCGTGTGCCTGGTTGGCTTTCACTAAAGCTTCCATAATTTCCGGATGTACACCCGAATAGTTATCGCTGGCAAAGGTCTTCACTGGCAGTTAAAAGTTAATAAGATGATGATTTGTCCCTGAAAGATAAATGAAGGTTAAAGTTACGATTCACAATTAACTTTTAACTGATTCCGATAGCTATCGGGACGATTGACTGCATCAAAAGGTGACGTTGAAAGTGAGCACTTCGTCTTTGCGTTTTACTTTCACAGGCACCGTCTGGCCTTTTTCAAATTTGCCCAGCGCTTCCATGTAGTTTTGAATGTCTTTAACAGGAAAGTCTCCGATCTGCACAACGATGTCGCCAGCGAGCAGTCCTGCTTTCTGTGCCGGTTTACCGTCAGAGACACCATCGATTAATAATCCTTCCACATCGGAAGTATAGCTGGGCATAACACCCAATGTTACTTTAAATGAACGTGATCCTCCCATCGATTTATTTTTAGTAGTTAAAAAGGCAAGTTTAGGTTGTGCATCGAGGTCTTCAATTAATTTGACAATTACATTCAGGACATCTGCTTCCCCTTCGTAATTGATTTTATCCCAGTCATCCGAAGGCTTGTGGTAATCGCTGTGCGAGCCGGTGAAGAAGTGCAATGCCGGAATTCCCTTTACATAGAAAGAGCTGTGATCACTCGGCCCCATACCGGATGAATCTGTTTTGATGATGATCTTATCGTTAGAAAGCTGATTGACTACAGGACTCCATGCTGCACTGGTACCTATCCCGCTTACGGAAAGATGTTTTGACTCCGGCAGGCGGCCGATCATATCCATATTGATCATGTAGGTGACTTTGCTCAGATCAATTGTGGGATGTTCGGTAAAATATTTGGAACCATATAATCCAAGTTCTTCCCCGCTGAAGCAGATGAAAAGCAGGTTATTCTTTTCCTTCTTGCCATTCTTCTGAAAGAACCGCGCCAGCTCAATCACACCTGCAGTGCCCGATGCATTATCATCGGCACCGTTATGAATTTTTCCTTTTGGATTGGCATCCAGTGAGCTGCCATCATTGCCTAAGCCAAGGTGATCGTAATGTGCACCAATGATGATCGTATTCGCTGCACCATTATCAATGTACCCGATAATATTTTCAGCATTGCCTTCTGTACCGGTACCATGTACTCCCGATTTAAAAGCAAAAGACTGATCGTAGCCCTTTTCACCTTTAGGCTGTAATTTGATCGACTTGAATTGTTTTTCGATGTACGCATTGGCTTTCTTTTCACCTTCCGAACCGGTGTTGCGGCCTTCGTATTCATCGCTGGCCAGTGTCTTAATGTGTTCTTTGATCTTTTCGGATTCGATCTTTTGTGCCTGGCAACTGATGAAGCTGATGGTCAGTGCAAGAGTGAAGCAGAAGTATTTCATGTGGGTCAAAATCAGTTGGGCAATTGTTTTATTTCTTGAGTTCAGTAAGCTGGCTACAGGCAACAAGCTTCAAGCCAATAGCGTGTGGCTTGAAGCTTATAGCTTTGCTAAAACTCCGCGTTACCCGGATATCTCGGATAAGGAATCACATCGCGGATGTTCGTCATACCGGTAACAAATAGAATCAGGCGCTCGAAACCCAATCCAAATCCGGCATGAGGAGCCGAACCAAACTTGCGCAGGTCAAGGTACCACCACAGCTCCTTTTCGGGGAGGTTCATTTCGTGAATACGTTTCAATAGATTCTCATACCGTTCTTCACGCTGCGATCCTCCGATGATCTCACCAATGCCGGGGAACAATACATCCATCGCAGCCACGGTTTTTCCGTCTTCGTTCTGGCGCATATAAAATGCTTTGATGTCTTTCGGATAGTTATATAGGATCACCGGTTTCTTGAAATGCTTTTCCACCAGGAAACGCTCGTGTTCGCTTTGCAGATCAACACCCCATTCATTGATCAGGTATTGAAATTTCTTCTTCTTGTTTGGGTTGGAGTTTTTCAGAATATCAATGGCTTCCGTATAAGTGAGGCGCTGGAAATCGTTCTCCACGACAAACTTCAGGCGGTCGATCAGTCCCAACTCATTGCGTTGCTCCTGTGGTTTGGTCGCTTCTTCTTCGGCAGCACGCTTGTCAAGAAACTCAAGGTCTTCTTTACAGTTATCCAATGCATACTTGGCCAGGTATTGCAGGAAGTCCTGCGCCAGCTGCATGTTATCGTTGATGTCATAGAATGCCATCTCTGGTTCAATCATCCAGAACTCGGCAAGGTGGCGGGTGGTATTCGAGTTTTCGGCCCGGAAAGTAGGTCCAAAAGTATAGACTTCTCCCAAGGCAAGCGCATAGGTTTCACCTTCCAGCTGGCCGGATACGGTAAGGTTGGTTTCGCGGCCGAAGAAATCTTCTTTATAGTTAACCTTGCCATGCTCATCACGCGGAGGGTTTTCGGCATCCAAGGTGGTAACACGGAACATGGCACCGGCACCTTCCGCATCCGAACCCGTGATAACAGGTGTATGGATGTAAAAGAATCCACGGTCGTTATAAAACTGATGCACAGCAAAAGCCATAGCATGACGCACGCGCATTACTGCTCCGAATGTATTGGTACGTGAGCGCAGGTAAGCGATTTCGCGCAAAAACTCCAGCGAATGCTTCTTGGGTTGTAGAGGAAATTTTTCGGGATCACTGTCACCCAGTATTTCCAGGTGATTCACCTTCACTTCCACCGTTTGTCCGCTGGCAGGGGAGGCAATCAGTTCTCCCGTAACGGACACACAGGAGCCCGTGGTAATTCGTTTTAAAATGGTTTCATCCAATGAATTAAGCTCAACTACAGCCTGAATCGTATGTAGGGTAGATCCGTCATTGATGGCAATAAACCGGTTGCTTCTGAATGTGCGCACCCATCCCTTTACGATAACGGTTTGTCCCTTTGGTTCGGTAATGAGGAGTTGTTTGATCTTGGTTCTTTTCATCTATCTAATCGTCTATCCTGTTAATTACTTTTCAATTGAGATGCGCGGTATCACACCTGTGCTTTTATCATTTGATGGAATACCCGTGTATAATTACCGGTTTGATCTTCTTTTCAAAGAAGGGATATTTCATGAGGCTGCAAAAAACGTCAATTTGTGTTTTTTATCAAAGGGCTAACTTTCAAATACTTGCTCAGCGATTAAATCGATAATCCTCCTGATTTTCAGCTGCTTCCCATTCTGGCTTGATTTGTGATGTTTTGACCGCGTGCGCGAATTGATAACTTTGCTACAGTAAAACCCTTTTAATGCAGAGACTTGGTTTAAATCAATCGTTACAACAAAAGCTGTCACCGCAGCAGATTCAGTTTATTAAACTGCTTCAGGTGCCTACAGCCGAGTTGGAGCAACGTATTGAGGAAGAGATGGAGCTGAACCCTGTTCTGGAAGAAGGAGAGCAGGAAGAGGAAGGCCCGCAGGCAGAAGAAGAAAACAAACAGGAAGAAGCTCCGCAGGAAGAAACCCCGGAAGCCGAAGAGAGCTACAACGATCAGGAAGATCAGCCCGGATCGAAAGAAGAAGATATTGACATTAAAGATTACCTGCGCGATGATGATTACAGCGGGTACAAAATGCAGGGCGATGGCGATGAGGAAGACGATCGCGATATGCCTATCCCTACCTCTTCTTCCTTGCATGAAACATTAATGACGCAGTTGGGCTATCTCGGGCTGAACGAACGCCACTCTGCAATCGGTAAACAGTTAGTGGGAAGCATTGAAGGAGACGGATACATTCGCAGAGATCTGGAATCCATTGTGAACGACCTTGCTTTCTCCCAGAGTATTGAAACCACACACGAAGAAGTAGAAGAGGTCTTGAAACAGATCCAGTCTTTTGACCCTGCGGGTATTGCTGCACGCAATCTGCAGGAGTGTCTTTTGATTCAGCTCGAACGTATGGATGACGGGCAGGATGTGGATGTGATTGTAGCCAGGCGGATATTGAACGAGTGCTACGAAGAGTTCACCAAGAAGCACTACGCCAAGATCATGAAGAAGCTTGATCTTAATGATGAAGATTATATCAAGGATGCAATCGAGCTGATTGTACGCCTCAACCCCAAGCCGGGTGGCGAGTCTTCATCGGGGATGGTAAAAAATCAATATGTGATTCCGGATTTTATCCTGAGTAATAACAACGGAAAGCTGGAGCTGGCTTTGAATTCGCGCAACGCACCGGAGCTACGCATCAGCCGCTCCTACACCGAAATGTTTAAGGCCTACGATAAGGGAGACAAGAAAGACAAGAAGCTGAAAGAGGCCGTTACTTTTGTGAAGCAAAAGCTGGATTCGGCCAAGTGGTTTATCGATGCCATCAAGCAAAGACAGCATACTTTGTTGCGTACCATGCGCGCCATTGTCGATTTTCAGTACGATTATTTCCTGGAAGGGGATGAGACCAAGCTGCGGCCAATGATTTTGAAAGACATCGCCCAGATGATCAACATGGACATTTCTACTGTGAGCCGCGTGGCCAGCAGCAAGACGGTGCAAACAGACTTCGGTATGTTTCCCCTTAAATATTTTTTTTCCGAAGGTATTGCTACCGATTCAGGCGAAGAGGTAAGCAGCAGAGAAGTGAAACAGATTATTAAAGACCTGATTGAACAGGAAGATAAATCCAAACCTTATTCCGATGATAAGCTGGAAGAGTTGCTTAATCTGAAAGGATACAATATTGCACGCAGAACAGTGGCCAAGTACCGCGAGCAGATGAATATCCCGGTGGCCCGGTTGAGAAAAGAACTATAGTTTGATTTTAATTTAGATGTGCATTTTTTTTGATGATCTGTTTACATTCAGATCTTAATCAGCTAACTTTTTGCTTTTAATTGTACGCAGGTGAGAGCTATCGCGAATTTTATATCCATCGTCTTCCATCCCTTATTGCTCACTACGTATCTCACACTTTTGTTGTGCGTTTTCTTCCCGCCCATGCTGATGATTTCGCCTGACAAGGTATGGCTGGTGACTGTCTTTGTTTGCCTGATCACTTTTGTTCTTCCTGTGCTCAATCTCGTGATCTTTCGTTTTCTTGGCAATATCTCATCACTTGCTTTACGCGATCGAAGAGAACGCATCATGCCTTTCTTTTTTATCTCCATCATTTACATCATGGTAACAGTTCTGTTTTATTACAAGCTTCCGGTGAGTTCTAATCTTGTTCGCCTGCTGATCATTATTTCTGCGCTGGTTACAGTCGCAGCCATCATTACTGTATTTTACAAAGTAAGTATCCACAGCATGGCCATGTGGGGAGGAATTGGAATTTTACTTCCCCTGAATAAAGTCGTAGAAACAGGAGACCTTCTTTATCCGACAGCCGGAGTTATCGTCATCACAGGCCTGGTGATGTCATCGCGCTTAATACTTAATGCACACGTACCCCGTGAAATCCTTATCGGAAGTCTGGTGGGTTTTGTAGTGGGCTTTACGGGCATGGTCATGTTGTTTTGATCTTCATTGACCAGTTTTATGAACGGTGTTCTTCAAACAGAGAGAGTAGTCCTTCGCAAGTTTACACCCGATGATGCCCCGTTTATTATCACCTTGCTGAATAGCCCTGGATGGATACAATTTATTGGCGACCGCGGTGTAAAAACAACGGAAGACGCAGTGCATTATCTTTTAAATGGTCCATTGAAAAGTTATGAGCTGAATGGATATGGTTTGTACCTGGTAGAATCGAAAGAGCACGCAGCTTCTATTGGAATGTGCGGCCTCGTAAAGCGTGAAAATCTGGAGTGCCCGGATATTGGATTTGCCTTTCTGCCTGAGTACATGGGCAAGGGGTTGGCGTATGAAGCGGCCAAAGCAATGCTGTCTTTTGCGAGGAAGGAATTGGGGTTGTCGCTGATCTATGGTATTACCTTGCCGGATAACAGAACATCCATCCGGCTTCTTGAAAAAGTGGGAATGAAATTTAATAAGACCTTTAAGCAGATAAACAAAGAAGAAGAGCTATGGCTATATAGCAACTCCGATTAAAGCTTGCCAAATAGATCCGCCTAACTAATTATCTGATAACGATTAACGGATAACAATTAACTGCTCTACGCCATCGTCATACTATCCATCTTGATAATATGGCGGCTTGCTCTGTATGGATCATCATTATAGAAACCAGACAATACGCGATGGGCAATTTGTTCAATCACCAGTTCATCTTCTGACTTCCCTTCTTTACCTCGCCAGAACACACGGTTAGGATGTCTCTTCATATCGGCCACATAAGCTCTGGCATGTTGAAACTGGTCGTCTGTAAAAGTGATGGTAAAGCAGGTTTTTACTTTTTGGGTTTCCATAATGTTTTAAAATTTAGTTCTGAGCATCCCTATAGCTATCGGGAGTAATTGGCAACACTCGTGCCAATTCATTTACACGATTTTACGAAAAATTGTGTTATCGGTACAAATGTCTCGTCCGAAGGCGGGCATAACTGTTCACCACTGAGACAGCAAAAGTTAATTACCTTTGAATCGAAATATGCGTCATCACCAAATCCATACCCTGGCAAACGGCATCCGTGTCGTGCACAATCAGGTTGCCAGTACTAAAATTGTTCATTGTGGCATTATGCTTGACATCGGCAGCCGCGATGAGACTCCCGCAAACCAGGGGATCGCGCACTTCTGGGAGCACATGGCTTTTAAAGGCACACGCAAGCGCAAAGCATTTCATATTCTTAACCGTCTGGAATCGCTGGGCGGAGAATTGAATGCATTTACCGATAAAGAGAAGATTCTTTTCTATGCTTCCCTGCGCGATGATTATTTTGAGAGAGCGGTGGAATTGCTGGCCGATATCACTTTCGATTCTGTTTTTCCATCGGTCCAGATTGATCGTGAACGCAACGTAATTCTGGAAGAAATGTCGATGTATTTTGATGATCCGGAAGATTCTCTCCTGGATGAATTTGACTCGGTTGTCTTTGCCGGCCATTCCTTAGGTATGAATATTCTCGGAACGGAGAAAACAGTAAAGGCTTTCAAGAGAAATAACTTCAGGCAATTTATAAAGGAAAATCTGGATACGCGGAAAGTGGTGTTCAGCTGTGTGGGTAATGTATCGATGGAGAAAGTAGTACAACTGGCAGAAAAATACCTCGGTCATATACCTAAGCTTCGGTCACGCAAAGTGCGTACTAAGTTCACCGGCTACAAACCAAAAGAACTGGTGTTACAGCGTGATATAAAACAGGCACGCTGTGCGATAGGCAGGGACTCATATAAACTTGCTGATGAAAAGCGAAAGGATTTTTATATGCTTACCAACATTCTTGGAGGGCAGGGCATGAACTCCCGTTTGAATATGGCCTTGCGTGAAAAACGTGGTTTTGTTTATTCGATAGGTGCACAGTATGTTCCCTTAACCGATACCGGATTGTTCATGATTTCTTTTGGAACAGAGCCTACGCAGATGAAGAAAAGCATTTCGCTGGTAAATGAAGAGCTTCGCAGGATGAGGGAAGAACCACTGGGAACAAAGCAATTGTCAGCAGCCAAAGAACAGATGCTGGGCCAGATTGCCATGGCAGAAGAAAGCAACATCAGCTTTATGATTATGATGGCACGTAACCTGCTTGACCTTGGAAGAGTAACAACGCTGGAAGAAATATTTGAAAGCGTACGGACAATCACACCGGCCAGGCTGGCAGCGATTGCCAACGAAATGTTCAGAGAAGATAAGCTTAGCTATCTGATTATGGAACCGGTGAGTAAATAGGCAGTTGGCAGTAAGCGATTAGACGATGTGTAGAGCAAATGAATAAGAATCACCGATCCTGCAATGCTCTATTTTAATTGGCCCTGTAACTTGCATCCAGCTTAACAATATGGAATTTATCAATCCCGAACTTCAGCACTACTCCGAACTTCACACTTCACCCGAAACGGATCTGCTGAAAAAAATCAATCGTGATACACACAACCTGGTCATGAAGCCGCGTATGCTTTCGGGGCACATGCAAGGCAGGTTTTTGTCATTGATCAGTAAGATGATCCGTCCCAAAACGATTCTGGAGATAGGAACGTACACCGGTTACTCTGCGCTTTGCCTTGCCGAAGGTCTTACTTCCGATGGTAAACTCATCACACTTGATGTCAATGAAGAACTGGAAGGCAGGGTAAGAGGCTACTTTAATCATTCCGAATGGAAAGACAGGATTGACTTTCGCATTGGCAATGCCCTGAAGATTATTCCTGAACTGACCGATTCATTCGACCTCGTATTTATCGATGCCGATAAGGAAAACTATGTTTCTTATTTTGATCTGGTAATCGATAAAGTTTCTGCGGGTGGATTTATGCTGGCAGATAATGTGTTGTGGAGCGGAAAAGTACTGGACAGCAAACCGGATAAAGACACCAGAGCAATCCTGGCCTTTAATGATAAGGTGCACAATGATCCGCGGGTGGAAAACGTTCTTCTTCCAGTACGGGATGGTATCACGCTGATCCGCAAATTGTAGTTCGGTCACGGCTTGCAAGGATAGCAGACATTGGTTTGTAGTTGACTGGCCGTGTACTATTGACATTTTTAATTAACTTTACCGCAATGAGATTTTTTGCAGTCGCACTCATTTTTTTCGGAGTTGCTGCCTCTTACGCACAAACTCCTGAAGTGCCCCATAAGATGCAGTTCGCAGGAATGACACTCACGATACGTGATGATGCCAGGCGCGAAATACAGACGGATGTGGATGCGCTTACCCGCTCGCCCAAGCATTTTAATATCAAGGCAGAGCGGGCGAAAACCTATTTCCCTGTTATCGAGAAAGTTTTTGCAGAAGAAAATCTTCCTGACGATTTCAAATTTCTGGTGTTACAGGAAAGCGCATTGATCTCTGATGCCGTCTCGGTTTCGGATGCCGTAGGATTTTGGCAATTCAAAGATTATACGGCCATGGAAATGGGCTTGCGAGTAGATAAGGAAATAGATGAACGCAAAAACCTGAGCTCCGCCTCACACGCAGCAGCCAGGTACCTGAAGAAGAATAACCAGCTATTTGACAACTGGCTTTACGCACTACAGTCGTACCAGATGGGTGCCGGTGGTGTGCAGCGATCAATAGGCGACAAGAATAGCGGAGCAAAGCACATGGACATTACCAGTAACACCTACTGGTACGTTAAAAAATTTCTGGCACATAAAGTAGCTTTTGAAGGCGCACTGCAAGGTGAAGCACAACTAAAAGTGATGGATTACCAGCCGGGTATCGCCACCACTACAAAAGAAGTGGCTGCAAAACTTTCCATCGAAGAATCAAAACTTTTAGAATATAACAAGTGGATTCTAAAGGGGACTATTCCTAATGACAGAAAATACACGCTGCTGATTCCTGTCAGTGATACGGGGGCAGATGTTAGTCTCATTGTATCAGCCACATCAAAGAAACCAGATGCTGTAGCTACCGCAGCTACTTCCAGGAAGGAGATGATAGCGGCAGACAAGATTTTGATTAACGCTGTGCCTGCGATCAAAGCATTAAAGGGTGAAGCGCTCACTGCATTGGCTTCACGTTCGGGGATAAGCTTATCTGCATTCTTAAAATATAACGACATTTCCATTGATCATCAACTGAAGGCAAACAGCTATTATTTTATAGCGAAGAAGAAATCCAAATCGGTAAAACCATTCCATCAGCTGGCTAAGAATGAAAACCTGTGGTCAGTATCTCAGCAATACGGTATTCAGCTGAAACGCCTGAAGAAATTTAACAGGGTAGAAGAAGGTAAACCGATACCGGCTGGTACTACGTTATGGCTCAGTTCAAAGATGCCCAAAGGGAATAATCAGCAGCTCATTGCATCAGATACAGGTGCTATTCAGATTTCTGAAGAGGCTTTTGAATGGCAAGTAAGTGATAATGAGGCTACAAAATCTAAAAATGAAAATCCTGTGCAGTCCTTACATGCGGAACATGCGGATACAATCAGGGCAGTAATTGCTCCTGTTTCCATGGTGGAGTTGATAGAAAAAACAGAAGGAATAGAAAAAACACATACTGTGCAGCAAGGTGAAACATTGTACACGATTGCAAAAAATTATTCGGTCAGCATATCAGACATCACACGTTGGAACAGCCTGGATTTGCAACAAAACATTAAACCCGGTCAGGCATTGAAAATACTTGTCAGTGAACCTGTTGCTGAAAAAGAAATTACTCCGGTAACCAAAGAAACAACTCCGGTATCCTATCATGATGTAAAAGCCAGCGATACGCTTTACAGTGTAGCCCGTCAATATGGAGTAACCATTAAAGAATTGATGGAATGGAACGAAAAGAGTGATTTCTCGCTCGCAGTAGGGGAGCGACTTCGTATTGTTCAAAAGTAACCCGTTTTTTAATTCTTTTTCAACTAAATCCTTACACCGGGTAGCCCTAAAGTTTAGTATTTGGTAAAAAAGGATAATTTTGCGGGCTGTGTAGGAGACTTTAGTGTGAAATTTTAAGAACTTAAGATGGTAATGGACGCTGTGAAAACCATTGATCTGGTCATGCTGGTAGACGATAACGATACTGATAACTTTATCAGCAAGCGTATTATTGAGATTACCAAGTTTGCCAGACGGGTAGAAGTGAAGAGTTCAGGCAAAGGAGCGCTGGATTACATTAAGGAGAATGAGAATAGTGCGGAGAATCTCCCCAACATTATTTTCCTGGATATCAACATGCCCATTGTAGATGGTTTTGTGTTTCTCTACGAATTTGAAAAATTCAATGAGATGGTACGCAATAAGTGCAAGGTGATTATCCTTTCCAGCTCGGATAACAAGCGCGATATCGATAAAATCGTCAACAATAATCACGTCATCAAATTCATTACCAAGCCGCTTACCGAAGTAGCTTTGGACGAGATCAAGCTGAACAATATTTAGAAGGAATGGTTAGTTTTGGTACTTTAATGTACTAAAAACGAACGACCATGAAACAAACCTTCAGGCTATTCATTGCGGCTTTGATCTTTCTTTTATCGGGTACTTTAGCCCATGCGCAGGTAGTTAAGGTAGACTCTCTTTCAAACTGGAAAAAAGCATTTAAAGCGGGCCTCAATGTTAACCAGGCTTCCTTCTCCTCCAATTGGAAGGCGGGTGGTGTCAATTCCATAGGATTCAACACCTTTCTTAATTTCAAGGCCAACTATAAAAAGGGTAAAAACTCCTGGGACAATGAGATCGATATGCTCTATGGTCTGGTGAATAATGCCGGGCAGGGAACACGCAAAACATCGGATCGTATTTTTATGGATACCAAATACGGACGAAGCCTGAGTGGCAAGTGGGACCTGGCCGCTTCACTGAACTTTCAATCGCAGTTTGCTCCTGGTTACAAATACGATAAAGATGTAAACGGAGTAGAACAGGCAACGCTGATATCAGACCTGATCGCTCCGGCTTTTATTACAGCAGGTTTGGGTTTCGAATATCATCCTGTCGATTATTTTAAATTACGACTTTCGCCCTTTGCTCCACGCATTACCATTGTGAATGATGTGAATCGTTTTGTTACGGTAGATAATCCTACACCTTACGGAGTGGCTGTTGGTAAAAAGGCACGTTTTGAGTGGCTGGCTTTCCAACTCCTGGCCGAATTCAATAAAGACATTGCCGAAAACATTAATTTAAAAATGAGATACGTGATGTTTGCTAACTATGAAACACTGGAAGCAAAGACCATCGATCATCGTTTCGATTTGAATCTTACTGCAAAGGTAAATCGTTTTATTAACGTAAGCCTGGGAGGCATTCTTCTTTATGATTATGATCAGGATAGCGGTGTGCAGCTAAGTCAGGCTTTGAATCTCGGTGTGTTGTACACCTTCCAGAATTTTGAAGATAAAAAATAAATTGAGTTAAGACCAATGGTTGATGGCCCGGTAGTTCTGCCGGGTTATTTTTTGAAACAATATGATCATCAAAGAAATCTCTTCGCAGGAAATACCGGCTCTGAAAGAATTAGCCATCCGTATTTTTGTCGACACCTTTTCGGATACTAATGCTCCTGAAAACATGAAGGCGTTTCTGGATAAGGATTATACCATTGATAACTTCCAAAAGGAGTTTCAGGAAAAAGAAGCCCGCTGTTTTTTTATTATGGAAGAGGAGGTTCCTGCCGGCTATCTGCGATTGAGAAGAAGCAATACAGAAGCCGAGCATTACCTCGGAACCAATACGCTTGAAATTCATCGCTTATATGTGGATCAGAAATTTCATGGTAAAAATGCGGGAGCCTTACTGATGCAACATGCATTAGCCATAGCCAAAGAATTAAAAGTAGAGTGGATTTGGTTGGGCGTGTGGGAAAAAAACCCGCGTGCACAGCGTTTCTATGAAAAGTGGGGCTTCGAACGATTCAGTGAGCACGTGTTTCAGATGGGTGATGAAGCACAAACGGATTGGTTACTAAGGAAAAAAATGAGTTGATTAGCAAGTAAATAAATGCATCATGTCCACTACCCAATTTGTTGAGTCGATCACGAAATCCTATTCACCGGCAGGAGCTTCCATCTATTTGGGAGCCGGTATCTTTCAAAACGAGATTGTCGCAGAGGCGAAGGTGAATTTGCCGTTGCGTATGATGAACAGACACGGGCTGGTGACAGGAGCAACGGGATCAGGCAAAACAAGAACGCTTCAGTTGCTGGCAGAGCAGCTCTCGGCTGCAGGTGTTCCCGTGTTCATGCCCGATATGAAAGGGGATATCAGTGGGATGGCAAAAGAAGCGATAGCCAACGATAAAATAAAAGAGCGTGCTGCAGCATTGGGTATGAATTATTCTCCTTCCGGCTTCCCGGTAGAGTTGTATTCACTAAGCGGCAAGCTGGGTGCACAGATGCGTGCTACCATTACCGAATTCGGTCCTGTATTGCTGAGCAAAGTATTGGAGCTAAATGAAGTACAGAGTGGAGTGCTTATGATCTTGTTCAAGTATGCCGATGATAAAGATCTTCCCATTGTGGATCTGAATGACCTCAAGAAGGTATTAAACTATTTATCGGAAGGGGAAGGAGCGAAAGAAATCAAAAACGATTATGGTAAAATTTCTTCAGCCACTGCCAGCACCATCTTGCGTAAGATCGTAGCATTAGAACAACAGGGCGTTGATCAGCTGTTTGGAGAGAAGTCATTTGATGTGGAAGATCTTTTCGAAAAGACTGATGGCCGCGGGGTGATCAGCTTATTGAATGTAGCCGATGTTCAGAATCAACCGGCTATCTTTTCTACTTTCATGCTTGCATTGCTTGCCGAGATCTATCAGACACTTCCCGAAGCAGGTGATCTCGATAAACCAAAACTGATTTTCTTTTTGGATGAAGCACATCTTCTTTTTAAAGATGCGCCTAAAGCTTTCCTTGATCAGATCGACCAAGTGATCCGGTTGATCCGGTCGAAAGGTGTGGGTGTTTTCTTTTGCACCCAGTTGACGCAGGATGTACCTGGTAATGTGCTGGCACAGTTAGGCAATCGTGTTCATCATGTAATCCGTGCCTTTACACCGAACGATGTAAAAGCATTGAAGGAAACCATCAAAACGTTCCCTAAGTCGGAGTTCTATGACATGGAACAACAGTTTACCCAGTTGGGTACCGGGCAGGCTTTTATTACGGTATTGAATGAAAAAGGAATACCTACCGAAACAGTAGTTACTCACTTAGCTCCGCCTGCATCTTTTATGGGACCATTGGACAGCAAAGAATACCAGGCTCATCTTGATCAGTCGGATTTGAATAAGAAATATAAAGAGACCGTAGATCCCCGAAGCGCTTTCGAAATTCTGGGAGAGCGCATGCAGGCAGTACGTGAAGAACAGGAGAAAGCGGTAGAAGAAAAGCAGGCAGCCAAGGCTGCACCACGCGCCACACGAAAAGAGAAGAGTACGTTTGAAGAAGTCATGTCGTCCTCTGTAACCAAACAAGTAGGGAAAGAACTGGTGCGCGGTGTATTCGGAATGCTATTCGGCACTACTTCAAGAAGAAGATCAAAGGGGTTGTTTTAACCCAGGTTGCCAACTTCCTGACTTCCGGTCTTTTCCGACTTTCCGTCTTCCTCTGTATTACAACGACTCCAGGAATTTGATCAGCGCATCACGATCTGCCCCGGAAAGATTTTTTACATATTGGCGCGATGCCTCTGCTTCCCCTCCATGCCACAGTACTGCTTCCATTAAGGAACGTGCACGGCCGTCATGCAGAAAATTATTATGGCCGTTTACTACTTTAGTTAACCCAATTCCCCACAACGGAGCGGTGCGCCATTCTTTTCCGCTTGCCTCAAAGTCTGGGCGATGATCGGAAAGATCTTCACCCATATCATGCAGCAAAAGATCCGTGTATGGAAATATGGTTTGATCTGATATTTCCGGGAAGGCTACGTTAGTGGCAGTATGTGATTTGGGTATGTGACAGCTGCTGCACTTCGCGGCAACGAATATTTTTTTTCCATTCAGCACCACTACATCGTCTGCATTTCGCCTGGCAGGCACTGCCAGGGTGCGAATATAAAAGCTTACCGATTGAAGTAAGCTGTCAGAAACATCATACACTTCCTGCGTACTGAATTGAACCTGTCCATAGGAACTTTCTTTTTGGAATATAAAATTGGTTATCCCCATGTCTTCATTATAGGCGCCTGCAGATTGCTGCAGGATATTCGGGTTGTTGGCTTTCCAGCCAAAGCGGCCAATCACTTTTTTGTTCGCGATCTCATCCCACACATAATTAGGTTTGCCGGAGATGCTATCGCCATCACTATCGTTTTCATCTGCGCGTGCTATGATCTCCGATTCATCAATTGCCTCTAATAACCCCAATCCAAAAACGGGAGGAGCTACGCGTGGACTGATCATCAGGTCAGCAGGTAGTGGCTGATACGGATTCTCGATTGAATAAGCGGGGCTTTGCAGGGAGTATGAAGTTCCGTCAGCAAAGTTTCCGGTTACTTCGGTGTAAGCTATTTTAAAACTGGCTTCGGCTGCTACTCCGAAGATGCTTCTGGGCTGCAGCTGATTTCCAAAACCAGGAACAGGCTTCGGTCCGCCATGCTCAGTTGTGCCCGTTACACTCAGGCGGATCAGCAGGGAAGAATTTTGTTCTCCATTAAGAGGAGGTTTGCCACGCCCGTCATTGATATGGCAGGAAGTGCACGATACGTTATTGAAGATGGGACCAAGCCCCGGGTTAACAGGAGCAGGAGCGCTCACGAAGGTAGATCCGAAAGCAGCATCGCCTGTGCTATGTACTTTTATACGATTGGCGTTGAGGTTGGGAAAGGAGGAACTGAACGCACCATTTCCACGATTAAAAATAGTTTGTGAACCTCCGGCAAACCATTCATCTGCCGGAGTTTCTTCACGTTCATCAGGATCTACACAAGAGTAAACCGTAGTGCCTAACGCAACAATAAAAGCAATACGTAAAAATGTTTTCTCTGCGATCACTTCGTTATTTTTTTAATTGCTGTGTTGAGCCACAAATACCAGTAAGTCTTCTTCCAATACGGATTTCAAATCGTTGATGGCATCCATTGCATTCTGCACTTTTGGTGACCGATCGGTGATGGCTTGCCCAAATGGAGTAGTAATATTGTTTAAAGAATTAATTGCTGCATTCAGTTTTGTTTTGATCTCTGTATCCAGAGACAGATTGTGTGCTCTTACCAGATCTTCGAGGCCTTTGCCATCGGTTTTATATTTTCCCAGATAGACATTTTGAACGCCTTTAATGTTGTTGGTAAAGTCAATGATGGAATTAGCCGCGAAAGGAGATTCTTCCAATGATGGATTTTGAGCTTCATACGGTTCAGCCAGTTTTCCGTTGGCTACTTCATCACATATTCCGGCCATGGCATTCACCAGCTCTTCGAAAGCGGCAAGCTGTGTTTTATATTCCGCGCTGCCCGCACCTGCATTGGATACTACACTGATGTAGTTGCCCGAGGCATTGCTTGCCGACCAGTTATCACCCAGTTCTGTAGTCAGTTTCTTAAGGTTCAGAGAAAGCGCTTCGAGGTATTCCATCTGGCGTGCAGTAATATCTGCTGCTTTCTTTGTTCCCCCTTGTCCAAAGATCAGATATTCGATAGGATGAAATCCTTTAAGCGCATCATCCAGGCCATCGATATAGCTTTCATCAAATGGGTGGCTACCGGCTAACTGTTCATCCAGGTCAGTGAAGTTAACCGGCCAGGTATCAATGCGCGGGTCAATGTCTTCGGTAGCAACAGGACCGAATAAGTGCGCTTCGGTTTGCTCCCAAACCAAACGGGCATCTTTCCAGGTTTGCTGGCAGGCAGCCAGGTTAGCATCTGTTTTGCTGGCTTTCAATGTTGCTACTTGTGTGTTCAGCAGTACTGCCTTGGCTTGTAATTCGGTATAGGTAGCGCTGGCTACATCGTTGGAAAAATCAGCAAGGATTTGTGTGTTCAGGCTGGTATCGATGGTCGCTACTTTATCGTCATCATCATTGCAGCCGGACAAGGCCAGCGCTACGATGGAAGCGGAAAGAAGATATTTAATGTTCATGGATTTATTTTTTTAAACTAGAAATATTGATTTGGACTTTATTGTTGCTCACTTCTGTGGCGAATTTTTGTAAAGGATAAATGGCCGGTTCTGTTTTCACGTTTCCATCCAGATCGAACGAGCTGCCATGGGCGGAGCAATACAACCCATTGCTCGTAGCCGTAAGCGGATTGGATTGATGCGAACATTCCATGTAAATGGATTGGTATTCCTGTTCTGATTTTCTGATCACGAGGATATCGTACGTTACCTGCATATCGCGTACGATAAGAAGATTGGAGGTAAGGAAGGAGTCGGCCGGGATTTCAATCGTGTTTGTATCAAACTTTGTTTTGTAAACCGGAAGGGCAGGAGCGCAGGAGGTAGTAACCTGGCTGAGCAGCAAACCGGTTGCTGTTGCTCCCAGGCAGGCGGTGCAGGAGGACCGTATAAATTGTCTGCGGCTGATGGCTGATTCCATACGATTAAAAACTATAACCGATTCCTATATTGATAAACCCGTTGGAGGTATAGTAGGGAAGTGTTTGCGGAAAAGGAGTGACAATCAGTTCAGGATTTTGTTCGCCCGTATTTCTTAGTACATAGTCGGCCTTAATAACTACGCCCTGAGCAGGCTGGTAAGTAAATCCAAGTACCGTGTATTTCTTTTTCAGGGTTCCGTTCACAATTCCGTTGGCAGGAAGGCTTTGGTTCAGATCCATCCATTCGTACCGTGCAAAGACAGTGAAGTTTTTTGTGGTGGTGGGCTTCCAGGCTTTGATGATATTGTAACCCAGCTCCGCATAAGCACCTGACATGGCACTTGCGGTATTGTTTGCGTAAGCGCGATTGATTTGATACGCATCCTGGAGCTGCACTGTAGTAGCCAGTGCTTTAAATGAAACTCCGTTTTTATGATATTGAATATCGGCTTCCACCAATGCTACCGGTGTACCAAAGGCTCCCGATTTTAATTGAAGGCTGTCGGCCACCCGTTTTACCAGCCCGGCACTGCCGCCATAATACGCGGAGGCTTGTAAACGAAAGTCTTTAATGTAATAGAGCAATGAACCGGTTACGGCAATGTTTGATGCAGTGGCATTGCTTCCTTCAAATCTTCCCTCACTGATACCTGTTCCGTTTTTAAAAGCAGCGGAATTCAACCCATTCATCAATGCAAAAGAATAGTTGAGGCCAGGTATTCTTCTTACGTTTCCATAAATACCCACACCCAATTCCCGCCAGGTAGCAGGTATTAAAAATGTTTCCACGAAAGTGCGGTCGTTGCCATTGAATGTGGTAGGCAGGTGGTTTTCGTTGATGATACCGATTCTTGGAATGAATAAGCCAGCAGTAATGTAAATGTCACGGTTCACGTTAAACTTCAAAAACAGCTGCTCCATGCTGATCTCTCCGCTGAATTTTCCGGAGGAGCTTACGCCAGCGTTCTCCAGTTCCATTTCCGAAAAGAAGTAGATCTTGCTGCTGAACTTATGTCCGAGGAAAAGAACATTGCGCGTCAGGTTGGCTACTCCGGTTTTATATTTAAGGTCGTACTCCACTTTTGCCTGTCCATAACCGGAGAGTACAGTAGGCTGGTTGGACCTTACCAATCCCGCATTTAAAGAATCTTCCCTCGTAAAAATCTGGGCAACGGAAGCATAAGATGCTAAGAGCAAGAGGGTTGGAAGTAGTAGGCGATACATTGAATTAGACTTATTCTAAATAATGCGCAATATTAATTCACGATTAGTAAAGGAAATAGCCTTTGGAGAGAAAATATTTTACGCCTTTCCGGAATGATTCATCAGGTACTTCTTCGGAGTGATCCCAAATTTTTTGCGGAAAGCAGCGATGTAGTGGCTCGGATTAGTGTAGCCGATCTCATAGGCAACCTCGTTGACCTGGAATTTGTGCGAGTCGAGCAGGGCCCGCGAGTGGTCCAGCTTATGATCGAGCAGATACCCGTAAACAGTATTGCCATAAATCTCTTTGAAGCCCACTTTCAGCTGGTACTCATTTAAGCCGGCAAACTTTGCCAGTTCTTTCAGACTTGGTGGAGATTCCAGGTTTTTGAGCAGGTGCTCTTTGGCATGTTTGATCTTGCGAACCGTTTCTTCATCATTTAAAAAAGGACAGCTTTCGGTGTTGGGCTTTTTGGTGGAGAAATACAGGCTGAGCATTTCCAATGCCTTAGCCTGGTAGTATAGTTTCTCCGAGCTTTCGCTTAGCTGCACAGTAAAGAGCTGATTAAGCACAACGTATAAACCTGCAGGGATTTCACGCTCATCATAAAATTTACGGTTGGCATTTTCTCCTTTTAAGAAAGGAAGTGCATCATGGATAAACAACTTGTGCAAGCCCTCCAGGGTAATAGAGAGAAAAACCATTTTAGTCGCAGGCGAGAGCTTAAGTAAAAAAGGCAGGTTCTTTTCCGGATTGTAAAAAAAGTAGTTCTGCTGCTTTTGAATCTCGCGGCTATAATGAGGTCCGAATTCAAATACCGCGCTTCCCTCAAGGCAGAAGTAAAAATGAATCACGTTTTTAATCACTTCACTGGGGAAGCTAACCGGCTTTTCACCTCCATTATCAGTAGTCATCAGCCTGAAGTCTTCCCGCTCAAAAAGAATTTTGATTATACGTTTAGAGGTATTTTCTAATTCCAGGGAGGCGGACATTTCGGTATGCATAATAGAAAGTATCTTATAAAGTATTCGAAATTGAATTAATAACAGCGATTTTGATCAAAAGTATCACTTAACGATTGCATCATGGTTCAATTGCATTTACGGCATTTTACGTCTAAAGGTATTTATAATTAGCACAAAGGTACTTTTTATTTAGACTGATTCTAATCTTTGCGGCTAAATGGAACTGAAAATCTCAATAGTAGTTGGTGCAATACTAATTTTTTCGGGTAAGCTGTATGCGCAGTCTATCATTTCAACGGATTCCTTGAAAACAAAGGAATTAGATGAAGTAGTAGTAACTGCTACACGCAGCGAGCGTATGATGGGTGCCTTGCCTATGCCGGTTTCATTAATCGCGAAGATGCAGATCAAGGCGATGGGTTCCATGAGATTGAATGATGTCCTTACTGAGCAAACGGGTCTGGTTATCGTGCCTCAGGTAAATGGTTCGGGCAATGGTATTCAGGTTCAGGGATTTAATCCTGATTACACATTAATCCTGATAGACGGTGAGCCATTGATTGGCCGCAGTACAGGTTCCCTGGATTTGAGTCGCATCACCGTTGGAAACATCAAACAAATTGAAATAGTAAAAGGTCCTTCGTCCAGTCTTTACGGATCGGAAGCATTAGCCGGTGTAATTAATATTATAACCGAACGACCGCGAAGTACTGCAGGGAGTCTCTACTCCCGCTACGGTACAAACAATACTTTAGACCTTTCGGGAGATGCAAGTTGGTCGAAAAACAAGTTCACTGCCTATCTTTTCGCTAATCGCTATAGTACGGATGGTTACGATTTGTCATCTGAGAGCATAGGACCAACAGTTTCTCCTTTTCGTAGCTATACGTTCAATTCAAAGGTCACTTATAAATTTAATTTAAAGACAGATCTCAGCATATCAGGAAGATATTTCAATGAAGAGCAGCGTTTTCATGATGAAGTTGTTAATAGCGAGAATGAATTAAGCGGTGCCTCTAACAATGGAAGTATCAAAGAATGGAATATCAATCCTGTACTCACTCACCGGTTTTCCAATCGGTTTAAAACAGTAGCCCGATTCTATTCCACTCAATATAAAACTGAGAGTAACATTAATTTGGATGTGGACGGTAGTCTCTATTATCATGATGATTTCAAACAGACATTTACCCGGCCGGAACTGAATGCTGAATATTTCATTAACGATAACAACAATATAACAGTTGGGGCAGGCACAATCCGGGAAGGTGTTCAAACCTCACGTTACGGTGATGCCAATAAAAGAAAACAGCAAACGAGCTATGGATTTTTTCAATATGAGTGGCAGCCAGTTGAGAGAGCAAATATTATAATTGGTGGTCGTTTCGATCATAATTCAGTTTACGGTTCACAGTTCAGCCCTAAGCTTTCCGCACAATATGAATTAAACGATCGCATCACATTAAAAGCTTCAGGGGGATTAGGGTTCAAGGCACCTGACTTCAGGCAGCTTTATCTGAATTTTAATAATAGTAGTGTTGGCTATACGGTATTGGGCACAGAAGTAGTGGTTGATCGTTTGAAAGAACTGGAAGCACAGGGAAAAATTCAAACCTATCTCTATGATTCTGCTTTAATTGGAAAACTGGAAGCGGAGCGTTCTGCCGCTGTAAATGTTGGTGGTAAAGTGAAGCTTACATCCGTTGTCACATGGGATGTAAACGGATTTTATAATTCCATTAATAACCAAATCGAGAGCCAGCCAGTGGCGCTAACGAATAACAATCAAACAATTTATAGCTATCGGAATATCAGCAGGTCCTTCACTTCGGGTGTGGAATCAAATTTCTCCTGCAATATTGTAAAAAATGTGACGGTATCAGCAGGCTATCAGCTGCTGTATGCCAAAGACAAAGATGTTGAGCAGGCTGTAAAAAAAGGAGAAGTGTTTGCCCGCGATCCTGATACCGGGGCAACCAGGCGTTTAAAATCCGGTGATTATTTTGGACTCTACTCCCGTTCGCGGCACTCCGGTAACCTTAAAATCTTTTACAGTAACCCGGTCACTAAATGGGAAGGTAGCCTGCGTGTAATTTATAGAGGCAAGTTCGGAGTAAACGATATCAATAGTAACGCTATTCTCGATCGCTACGATGATTTTGTAGCCGGTTATGCATTGGTCAATTTATCCGTGGCCAAAACGATCACACAAGGCATTCGCTTTCAGTTAGGTGTTGACAATTTGTTTAACTATAAAAATGCTACTTATCTGCCCAATGTTCCGGGCCGGTTAATGTATGCCAGCATCGCTTACTCCCTTTTTAAAAATGATAAATAAATTAAACTGTTTACTACTTATGAATTCTTTTAAATCGCTGGTTCCCCTTTCTCTTATTTTTTTTGTATCCGTATTTGCTCTTTCCTGCAATGACGATGATCCTGCACCTGAAGCAGTTGTTGCCACTACTTTTACTGACCTGGCCGCAGATCCGGGCACAGGAGTTAATCCTAACACTGGTCAGCCTACCGGCATTACCAATAAGTTCACACTTTATAATTTCAAGACAGGAGCAGTAGTTGCCAATTCAGACAGTGCAACTGCAAAATGGGATGTAGGTTTCCGCAGAACAACAATCATTATCAACGGTGGTACCAGTGGACCCGGTGCTGCGGGTGCTATTATTCAAACTACATTATTTGATGAAGTAACAGAAGCTCCTGCTGACGGATATTTAACAGATGATAAAACAGCAACTGTTCCTTATGCTATTCCTACGGGATCAGGAAAGGGATGGTATACTTACAATGGATCAACCAATGTCATTACACCGACAGCCGGCAAGATTTTGATTTTCCGAACAGCAGATGGCCATTATGCAAAAATGGAAATACTTAGTTACTACAAGGGAAATAAATCAGCGCCTACAAGTGCCGATGTTTCCGGCTACTACTCATTCCGTTATGTTTATCAACCTAATGAATCGAATAGCTTCAGTAATTAATTGCAGTTGACATACTTATTCTGAAAGCCCTGGTCTCTGATCAGGGCTTTTTCTTTGCCGTCATTTTTATTACCAGCAACGGTATTTATAACATCATAAAAATTAGCCTTGGGTGACCTCAGGTGTTACATTTGTTTAGATTTAGTCTAAATAATAAATATCGATTCTATACTACAAATTAAGGAAAGAAGTATAATGACTGTGCTTGAAGTACCGGTTAGGGCGCAGTCTATTAGGTAAGGTTTTGTTTAGGTTTAGTTGAGCTTACCTGCTGGTCTCTTGCATTGTAAATACAAAAAACGATGCGGAGACCACAGTAAGCAGGATCAGTGATTTAAAATAATATAAAGTGACTCCATTTAATTAAATGACCATGAGAATACATTTACTCGTTTTGTTTTTAGCAGGCAGCGTGTCTGCCATAGCCCAATCGGGCCGCGTAAAAGGGAGCATAAAGACTTCCGACCGGCAAGCAGCCCCTTATGTGAATGTGATCCTGAAAGGAACAGCCAAAACGACCACTACCGATCTGAATGGTACTTACGAATTCAAAAATGTACAACCAGGAAATTATATAGTAGCTATTTCTTTTGTTGGACACGAAGCCAAGGAAACTAATGTAGATGTTACATCCGGCCAAACTTCTGTGGTAGCCGAAATTATTCTTACTGAAAGCAGCAGCGAATTACAAGAAGTTGTAATCACGGCCGATAAAGGGTATAAAGAAGACCGCACCTCTTCTTCTTTGCGGTTAACCACACCAATACTGGAGGCTTCTCAAAACATACAGGTGGTGAACAGTAAATTATTGTCGGACCAGCAAGTAGTATCCATGAGCGATGGTGTAATTCGCAACGTGAGTGGCGCCAACCGCGTGGAGCACTGGGGCGATTTATATACCAATATTACCATGCGCGGCTCACAGATACAGGCTTTTCGTAATGGATTTAATGTGGTGGCTTCTTATTGGGGACCACTTACGGAAGATATGAGCATTGTTGATCACATTGAATTTGTAAAAGGGCCTGCGGGCTTTATGCTGGCCAATGGTGATCCTGCTGGTTTATATAATGTAGTTACTAAAAAACCAACCGGACAAACTAAAGGAGAAGTGGCGTTTACCTTAGGCAGCTTCGATATGTTCAGAACTTCATTGGATCTGGATGGTAAGTTGAGCAAAGACAAAAAATTGTTATACCGTCTTAATGTGGCGGCACAAAATAAAAAATCATTCCGTGCTTTCGAATATAACGATCGCTACACTTTTGCTCCGGTAATCTCTTACCAGATTGATGAAAAAACAAAACTAACAGGTGAATACAATTTGCAATACGCGAAAATGTCAGACGTAGGTTCTTTCTATATGTTTTCTACGGCAGGCTATGCAACACTGCCAAGAGATTTTTCCACATTGTCTCCAGGACTTGAGCCTACCAAAATCAACGATCATAGTGCTTATGTAAGCCTGGAGCATCAAATCGATGAAGATTGGAAATTCACTACACAAGTATCTTACTTCAACTATCAGCAAAAAGGAAGTTCGATGTGGCCATCGGCCGTGAATACAGACGGAACCATGATAAGAAGTGTTGGCATCTGGGATGCAAAGAGTGAAATGACGATGGCACAGATGTTTGTTACCGGAAGTGCTCAAACCGGAAGTATTCATCATCGCATTTTGAGTGGATTAGATATGGCTAAAAAGGATTACATGGCTGATTGGGGGCAATCTCACGCATTGGATTCGGTAGGCGGAGAGTTTGATACCAGGAATCCTTCTTACGGAGTTCCCAACAATGGCTATCCTCAATTCGATCGTACGTTGCCTCTGGAGGCCAGAGCACTTAATGCAGGAGGACTTATCAATCAGCGCTATGCCGGCTTCTATATGCAAGATGAACTTGGATTCTTTGAGAATAAATTAAGAGTTACGCTCGCTGGTCGTTTTACGTATGTGAGTCAGGCCGCATGGGGAGGTGCAGCTATTTCAGCTAATCACTTTACACCACGGATAGGAGTAAGCTATTCGGTCAATGAGCAAACGTCTGTTTACGCATTGTATGATCAGGCATTTCTTCCTCAGTCAGGCAGATTATCAAGTGGAGGAAAAGTAAAGCCGATCACGGGTAACAATATGGAGTTTGGAGTAAAGAGAGATTGGTTGAATGGTAAATGGAACACCACACTTTCGTTCTACAAGATTGTCAAAAACAACGAGTTGACAGCTGATCCCAACAGTCCTAATCCAAACAATCCATTTAGTATTGAGATAGGTGAAAAGATCGCTCAGGGTATTGAGTTTGATATAAGAGGAGAGCTGTTCAAAGGATTTAATGTAACGGCTAACTATGCGTATACGGATGCCAAAATTTCAAAAGTAAATTCGGGAGTACCGGAATACGTTGCCATTGAAGGACAACGTATAGCAGGTTCTAACAAGCATACTGTGAATGGATGGTTGAGTTATAAAATTCAAAACGGTTTTTTGCAAAACTTTGGCCTCTCCGGTGGGCTTACTTATATGACCGACAGAGCAACGGGAAGCTATAGCACAACCAATCCTGAACAAAATCTTCCTGACTATTTTAAACTGGATGGTGGTTTATCATGGGATAACAATAAAATCAGGATTGCAGTAAATGTCTTTAATATATTAGATAAGTACTTATACAGCGGTGCCTACTACGTGGGGTATTTTGCTAACAACGCTTATTCATGGCAATCAGAAGCACCACGTAATTACCGTGTAAGCGTTAATTATAAATTCTAAGATATAACGAACAGGTAGTGATCAATGACTATTAAAAAAGCAATCGGCAAACTTCACCTCTGGCTCGGATTCACCTCCGGGCTGGTGGTTTTATTTCTCGGTATTACCGGATGTATACTTGCTTTTGAAAAGGAAATTGAATTGCTGACTGTTCCTTATCAGTTTGTTGAAAAACAGGACAAACCTTTTCTTTCTCCTTCTCAAATCAAAAACATCACTGATCAAAACCTGCCCGACAAAACCATTCATGGCATTGCGTACGGTGGAGCAGAGAAAGCAATCGTAGCCAGCTTCTATGGTGTAGACTATTATTACCTGATGTACATCAACCCCTATACGGGTGAAGTATTGAAAGTGAAAAACATGGCGGATGATTTTTTTCGTATCGTTATTGACGGCCATTTTTATTTATGGCTCCCTCCCACTATTGGCCAACCTATCGTAGCATCAGCTACATTGATCTTTGTAGTGATGATGATTACAGGTTTAATCCTGTGGTGGCCTAAAAATAAATCGGCAAGCAAGCAACGCTTCTCTATCAGGTGGAATGCAAAGTGGCGCAGGGTAAATTACGATCTTCATAACGTGCTGGGCTTTTATATGACCTGGATCGCTATTCTTATTGCAACTACCGGTTTGGTGTTTGGCTTTCAATGGTTTGCCAAATCATTGTATTGGGTCACATCAGGCGGTAAGCAAATGACGGAGTTCTACATGCCAGTTTCCGATAAGCTTTCTGAAAAGAATCCTGAAACACTGGCCATTGATATTTTATGGCAGCGCATGGCCCGCGAATATCCTTCTGCGAAAGTGCTTGAAGTGCATATACCCGAAAATGATTCCGCATCGATTGAAGTTGCTGCTAATCCGGATGACGGTACCTACTGGAAAGCAGACTATCGGTATTTCGATCAATACACTTTAAAAGAAATCCCGGTCACTCATTTATATGGAAAACTGGAGGATACTTCGGTGGCCGATAAAATTGCGCGTATGAACTATGACATTCATGTGGGCGCAGTGGGAGGATTGCCGGGTAAAATAATGGCTTTCATCGCAAGCCTGATCTGCGCGAGTTTACCCGTTACCGGAAGTTATATCTGGTGGGGAAGAAGAAAGAAAGAAAAAGAGCAGGTTGTTGCCGGGAAAGCAGCGCATGTGAAGAAAGACCGCCAGCCAGTGAAACGCGCAAAGGCGGTGATACGTTAGTGAAGCTAAAAATTGAATATCTTTGAATCTTTAAAACAAATGAATATGAAAAATCTGACTCTCTTTTGTTTCTTATTAATTGCAGGCATTGCTGCCTACGCACAACCGCCACAAGTGCCGGCTGATGCAGGAGCTACATTTGGCGCCAGTATTACACCTGATGGTGCAGTACCTGTAGGCCAGGTAACATCTCTTCTTGCAAATAAAGAAAGTGCAAACGTGAAGGTAACGGCTAAGGTCATTGACGTATGTCCTAAGAAGGGCTGCTGGATGCAATTGGAAATGCCGGATCAGAGCAAAGTATTTGTGAAGATGAAAGACTATGGATTTTTCGTTCCCACCGCGATCACCGGCAAAACAGTAGTGATTGATGGTGAAGCTAAAACCATCGTGACTTCGGTAGATGAGTTAAAACATTATGCAGAAGATGCAAAAAAGTCAAAGGAAGAGATTGCTGCTATTACGGAGCCTAAAAAGGAAATCCGCCTTACAGCCAATGGCATCTTGGTAATGAAGTAAGCGGGGGAATTTATAAATGAGCGCAATAAGAAATCTGAGATTTATAGGCATAGCAGAAGGTATATCCTTCCTGGTGTTATTACTGATTGCTATGCCCCTGAAATATTTTTTTGGTATACCTATAGCAGTGAAAGTAGTAGGTTGGATGCACGGTGTATTGTTTATCCTTTATATCCTGGTAGTGCTGCTGGCAATTAAAGCCATGGACTGGGGATTCTTTGGAGTAATCATTGCATTGGCGGCTTCGCTTATTCCCCTCGGCACATTTGTGCTGGACCGGTCATGGAAGAGAAGAGAGGAAGTAGTGAGGCAAACTCCTGCCAGTTGATGTTCTCCACCCATTAACAGATGAGCTGCAATTTTGAAATCATCTCGGAAAATGTTTATGGATACATTGGTAAATGTACCTGCTGCGAGGAATTCAACTTTGCGTATAAGAACCTCCTGATCACCTTCACCGAAGAGCATCTGTTCCATTTTTCAGACTGGCTGATTGGTAATCAGAATAATCCGGAATTCCTTTTTGATCTTCCTCACGGGAAATCACGAATTTATAGAAGTCCTGCCGAGAATTTATTTATTACTTTCGATGTGGGGGAGCTTCAGGAACTTTCGCATTTGTTTACCGAAGCTCATCTGGTTCTGGAAGCCAGGAAAATAATTACTCCCGACCATTAGATGAAATAGTAGCAGGCTATAAGCGTGGCACTATTCAGGTGATTGTCATTGTCTGTTTGTCGGCTTATTTAATCTTCCTCATCCGATCCATTAGATTTACGTACTAATTCGCTAACCCATTAACCGGATAGTTTCAAATCGTTTTCCGGGGATTGTTCTGAAATGATGCACATTTTTACATCCCTCTTATGGTTACCGCAATCAATAGCAGGCAATTTACTTTATTCATTTAAAATCTTTGTTGAAAGCAGCGCTTAGGTCCGGAATCATTGTGATTCCTTTATTTTTCTTTAATTTTTTTTGGATCAGCATGTAGTTTTTAATCACTTATGGCTACTAATAAAATAAGAGAATTGATGTGAACAAGATGAGTATAAGTCAGGAAGATCGTTTTGTCGGGGATTTGAATGAAAATGTTGGCATAGTTCATCGTATCTGCCGCGTTTATTTCCCTGATACGGACGACCGTAAAGATGTATTTCAGGAAATCGTCTATCAGCTTTGGAAGTCGTATCCTGCTTTTCAGGGGCAATCGAAATTTTCTACCTGGATGTACAAAGTGGCTTTGAATACGGCCATTACTCACGTTCGCAATACTAAAAGGATGATTGTTAAAGAATCGTTATCGGATCGCATTTCAGAAATAGCAATATCGAATGAGCAGAATCAAGCCGATGAAAGATTGAATCTATTGTACACAGCCATTAATACTTTATCTCTTGTTGATAAAGCAATCATATTGCTGCATCTGGAAGAAAATAACTATGACGAGATTGCTTTGATTACAGGTCTCACCAAAACCAATGTAAGTGTAAGGCTGGTTCGGATAAAAAAGAAGCTGGAAGGAGAATTGAAAAATGTATTGTATTAACATCTAAAGAACCATGGAAACATTTGATGAATTGCAAAAAAGCTGGAATGAAAATAAAGCCAGAGAGTCGGCTGCCCTGAATAAAGGAGTGGTAGTAGAAGTGATTGCTGCACAGATTAGAAAGGAGCGAAATAAGATCTTTCGTTATTTCTGGGCTTCTTACTTCTGGCAATTTTTAATCTATGCATCACTTGGTCATTTGATGGTGCGCTATTGGGGAGAGGGGCAAACCGTAATCTTATGTGCGGCCGGAATACTTATGTACCTGCCGTTTACAACTGTATTTATCAAAAAATATAATCGCATGGCCTGGCAAAAATCGAATTCATCTGCGCAAAATGTATTGGCAAGTCTCCAGATGCAGCATTCGTTGCTTACCTCTTTTTTCCGGTTCAAGAAGAAGTTTGACTGGATAGGAATACCCATCACTTGTTTGCTACTTACTGCGATCATCTTTAAGCTGTGGGTGCCCAATGGATGGGCAGCGCACGTAGCGGGCGCAATCATTTCCTATGTACTTATCCTTTCAGCCTTTCTCATCGCCACCTTCACAGAGAACAGGAGAAGTTTTAAAGTACCTCTTGAAGGGCTCCGGCTTGTAATGAGTGAGATGCAGGAAGAGTAAGGCAGCGATTCTACTGGCAAGCTACTTCATGAATTGAAGCCGAATTTGTCTAATTTCGGGATGGCTTAAAATGCCGGTTCACAATGTGGTATGAATTAAGTCAAATTGGAGTAATCACAGGGTTGGGATGGCAACAAAACAGGCATACCATACTTTGCAATCGGGTGAGTGCGATTCTTTCCTTCTTTACACTGAGTATCTTTTTCGCAGCTTTCACTTTCTTTGGATGGATCATTCCCGTAAAAATTGCGCTGATCTCCGCCTTTACTTTTTTAATACCTATCGGGTTCAATAAAATAGGTTGGGTGAATGCCAGCCGGCTTTTATTGTCTGTTCTTCTCAGCCTGGTGTGCGTGGTGGATTCAATTGCAGATAAATTTGATGTGCCCGGGCAACTGGAAGAGATGCAGTATTTTGAATTCCGGCTGTTTCTGATGGCGGCAGGGATTTTTCCGCTTATCCTTTTCTACCTGAGAGAACAAAAATACCTGATCATTGCATTGGCTTTTAACCTGGGCTGTCTCATCTTTTACGATCCGCTTCACCAACTCTTTGGAGTAGGTTATTACCAGATGGGATTTAGCGCACCTAACTACTATTTCATCAACTACATTGTAGTGGCAACTTTTACGATGCTCGCGGGCAGTACCTATTTTCTGAAAAAATCGTTTGAAGAATACGAAGGTAAAAATGAGATACTGATCCGATCTTTCCAGGAAGCCAATGAAACTATCCGCCAGCAACGTGAATTACTTGCAAAAGAAAACTTTCAGCTCAATCATGAACTGGTGGATAAGAATATACAGCTGGAGCAAACCAATCAGGAACTGATCCGACACAATAATGACCTGATGCAGTTCTCTTATTCAGTGTCGCATAATCTGCGTGCACCGGTAGCCAGCCTGATCGGGTTGATCCGTATGCTGGAGCACCCTTCTTCCACGGAAGAGTATGCACATATTTTCGGTCATATCAATCGCTCCATCACTGCCCTGGATCAGATCATTAAAGACCTGGGCAGTATTATTGATATTCGTAATTCCGTAGGGGAGATTAAGCAGAAGATCGTACTGGAAGAGGAAGTAAATAACATCCGAACACTGCTGGAAAAACAGATTAGGGATTACCAGGTGTCTTTCTTAACTCATTTTAATGAGGTTCCGGAGATACTCTCTGTAAGGCCGATGATGAGCAGCATATTATATAATCTCATCAGCAACGCCATCAAATATCGCTCTCCCGATCGCCCTCCCCATATTACGATTACTTCTTTGTTGGAAAAGAATGTGGTAAAGATCATCGTGAGCGATAACGGATTAGGTATCGACCTGCTACGCTTCAGAGATAAATTGTTTGGATTATATAAACGATTTCATACCCACACTGAAGGCAAGGGGCTTGGACTTTTTCTGGTAAAGTTACAAACGGAAGCCCTCGAAGGAACCATAGAAGTGCAGAGCGAACCAGGTGAAGGCACTACGTTTACTGTAAGCCTGAAGATGCCGGAGAATCCGTAGCACCAGAATTTATCGGATACCCGGATATTGGAATTATTTATAAGCCGCATCTCGATACGCCATCACCCTCCTCAAATTGCGTGGCAACGCACGGGTGTGATCATAGACTAAGCGGACAGGAGGCCAGCTCTCCATTTCATTCCGTTATTATTTTTTAAATCAGGTTACACATTGATTATCGTATCCGTTCTTCAGCAATCAAAAGAAACTCATAACCATTGAAATGGATCTTTTGAAGGAACATGGGTAACAGGAATGCCCTGAACTTTCGGCTGGAGCCATGGCACCAGATAACTCATGCCGGGCTCTTCGCTCACCGAATGGCCCAACACAATCAATGCCTGTTTTATCTTTGCTTCCTGTGCATCTCTCATGTACTCGATGGTTTCCCATTCGGGCGATTCGCCACATAACAATACATCTGGTGACTCGCTTTGCAATAGCTGCATTTGCCTGCGTCCGCCCGCAGCTCCGGGTATCAGGCCGATGCGTGTACATGGCTGCGAGAGGTCGCCAATTACTCTCAGGTGAGCGATTTCTAACTTCTCTTTGCATCGCTTCACAATCTCCTGAAGTGATGTGGTCGGAATAGAGAGGATTGTGGGTTTATCCGAGTTGTACTGCTTCTCCCAACCCAGGGCAGTCAGCACTCCCATAAGCACACCATCCGGCTTGTGCGAATGCCAGTAATCATGAAAGCGCCATACGGCAATATCATTCTTTTTCAGTAAATCATTTTTGAATTGCCATACCTTATCGTTTTCCAGCCACGCTGTTTCATCCAGATGATTGTAGAACGTAGGTTCATGGGCAATAATAAAATTGGCCTTCAATGCGATGGCTTTACGGATCACCTGCAGGGTGGTAAACATAGTGGTAACGATGCCCGTTACGGGTTGATCAGGTGATCCTGCCTTAAGTGTATCCGTAGTGTTGGCAATGGGAGGAACAGGAATGTTTTTCAGAATAATATCGATTACCTGCTGCACTGTAAGAGCGTTGTTTTCAGAACTGACCGCAGATGAGAAAGCCGGAAGGGTAAGCAGCGAAGCAGCCGAACCTACAAATGCTCTGCGCGTAAGCGATTGATTAAAAGCGTCTTTTATGAAATTCATTGTGTTCGTTTTTTCGTATGCGAAACAAGTTAATCAAACAATAGTTTTTAAAGGTATTTAGTTAGCATTCAGGTGTAGAATTAGTACCTCTTTTTCGGCATAAACGGCTTTAATAGCTTGTAAAATTGTGTGATTAACGATGATAACGCCCCTACAACGATTTTTAAGGCCATATTAATGTTTTAACCAAGTAAAGAATTTGCTATGGCATAACTTTGTATTGTATAATTGCGTTTTAAAAAATTAATTTATTTACAATGAAAAAAACAGTTCAAATTTTATTTGCCGCTCTGATGGTCTTTTCGGTTTATAGTGCATCGGCCCAGGTGAAATACGGAAAGGGTGATGTATTGCTCAATGTAGGTATCGGAGCTGGTTATTATTATGCCGGTGGTGTTTCCGGTATTGCTTCCGCTGAATTTTTTGTAAATGATGCAATCAGTGTTGGGCCTTATCTGGGGATCACTAGTTATAATTACGATTATAATTTTGGTAACAACTACAAGTACAAATACACATTTATTGACTTTGGAGGTCGTGCCTCTTATCACTTTAGCAAACACCTTAATTTAAACACCGACAAACTCGATTTGTACGGTGGTGCATTACTGGGTTTTGTTGCATCCAGCTATAGCGGAACAAAAGTAAATGGTTATAATGATCCTTATGACGGTTCTGTGCGAGGTGGAGTATTTGCCGGTGCACGTTATTTCTTCACCCCTGTATTTGGTGTGAACGGTGAAGTTGGAATTGGTATCACTCCCTTGTTGTTAGGCATTTCGTTCAAACTCTAAATAGGTCTTTCTTTATCGATTGAAAGGACACTCCTGAAAGAGGGGTGTCTTTTTTTATGTACACCTTGTAAAAAGATTTGCGGATTGATTCTGAAACTCTTGATTTTATAGTAGACTTGTGCCCCCAAATTTTTTCCCTATCCCTTATGACAAAGACTTCCTGTGGAATAGACTTCGGTACATCCAATTCGAGTGTGGCGGTAGCAAAGGAAGGCAACATCAGGTTGGTGCCCGTGGAAAATGCGCATGTAACTATTCCCAGCGCTATTTTTTTCCAACGAAAGGGAAATGTTCCTTTCTATGGCCGTGTAGCTGTGGATTTGTTTTTTGACCGGCAGGAGGGCCGCTTTATGCGAAGTCTGAAACGCGTGCTGGGCACATCACTGATGAAGCAGGGCACCGCGGTAAATGGCAAGCCTATGAAGTTTGAAAAGATCATCTCTGCCTTTTTACAAAATCTCAAAGAGAGAACAGATACTCTTGCCGGGGAAGAAGTGGAGCATGTGGTGATGGGGCGGCCCGTTCATTTTGTAGATAATGATGCGGAAGCAGATCGCCAGGCACAACAAGAGTTAGAAACCATTGCCGCCCAGGTGGGCTTCAGGCACATCGAATTTCAGTTCGAACCTATCGCAGCCGCTTTTGCCCATGAAGCAAATATTGTTGGAGAAAAGCTGGCGATCGTAGCCGATCTTGGTGGAGGTACATCCGACTTTACGGTGATCCGGTTGTCCAATCAATACATAAATAAGAAAGATCGCTCATCGGATATACTGGCCAATACCGGTGTGCGTGTGGGCGGAAACGATTTTGATAAAGACCTGAGTCTTGCAGCGGTAATGCCGGAGATCGGCTACAAGACTACGTATGGCGAGAAAGATCTGGAGGTTCCTTTAAAACCCTATCACGACCTGGCGGAATGGAGCAAAGTGAATTTTCTTTATACCACAAAGATCATTTCACAAACGAGGCAGATTCTTTATCAGTCGCATGATAAGAATAAGTATCAGCGGCTGTTGAAAGTACTGGAGCAGGAAACGGGGCATACCCTTTTAGCTGCTACAGAAGAAACCAAAATCGCACTTACTTTACAGGAAGAATACCAGACTCCTTTTCATTTTATCGAAGAAGGACTTCACATCCATGTTAAACGTGTGCAGTTTGAAGAAGCCATTCAGGGACGTATTGAAAAAATTTCCAGTGCTGCTACAGAATGCCTTCAACGCGCTCAGATAAAGAAGGAAGACATCGAGCTGGTCATACTTACAGGGGGCTCAACGGAAGTTCCTGCCGTACAGGCGGAATTCAAAAAGCTTTTTCCCAATGCGGGCATTGCAGATGAAAACAAGCTATCGAGTGTGGGTCTGGGGCTGGCTTATGATAGCCAGAATAAATTTGGACGATAGCGGATCGAAGGCACTTATCATTTTCTATTCTGGCACTACGGCCAGCCTGTTCAGGAAAATTCCTTAATAATATCTTTTCCACAAAGTATATTTGTGGCCAGAATAGCAAACAACCATGAGATTAGGACAACTGGCCAGGAAAATTGCAATAAAGCCTTCAGCGCTTGTTGATTTTCTTACCACCAAAGGCATTCCCGCAGAAGCAGGCATCAATACCCGCCTGGATACGGACCACATTCAGCTTATTGTACAATCGCTTGCTCCTGGGAAGCTTGCCGAAATAACAAATGAAGTGATCACACAGGAAGAGCCCGAAGTAGTTGAGCAAGTTAATCTGGTTGAACCTATCGTAGTAGTTGAAGAGCCATCACTGGTTATCAATATCAGTGAGATCCCTGAAATTCCATTTCCGGCACAGGAAACAAAAGCAGAGACAGAAGAAGCAGAGATTATCAAGGCTCCAAAGGTTGAGTTACAGGGATTGAAAGTATTGGGAAAGATTGAGCTGCCTGAGTTGAAAAAGAAAGAACCTGCAAATGAACTATCGGATACAGCAGAACCTGCAAATATCATTTCCGAAAACAGAACACCACCATCAGTTAGAAAAACTTCGCCACAGCGAAGAGAAAGAACAGAGCAGCGTCCTGCCAAAAATCCTATCGCATTGAAACGCGAGCAGGAAGCCATGGAAGCGGAGCAGAAAAGAAAGGAACGTGCCGGGATTGAAAAAGAAAAGCGTACTCAGAATTACCTGAAGCGAGTGAAGTCTGCACCTACCAAGGCAATGAAAAGAATGGACGAGCAGGTAACAGAAGTGATTGAAGACGAAGTGGAGGCTCCTAAAACATGGCTGGGCAAACTGTTCAGATGGTTCAAATCATAAACTGATTTAACTTTCATTACTGTGTAAAATACACAGTTGAAATTGTAATAACTCTCTTTGCAAACGAAAGAGGAACTATACATTAATTTTCTAAATTGGGTCGCTATAAATTAAACACGACCCATGATGCACTTCTCTTCTAAAGCAACGCGACTGTTCGCAGCTGCGTTTTTTATGGCAAGCTTCGCTTGTCTCGTCTCCTGTAAAAAACAAAAAGCAGCTTCTGCAGAAGCAACGCTTTCTTTTGAAAGTGTGATACCGAAACCTGTTTCTGATACATTATCAGGAAGCGCGTTCGAGTTAACGAAAGCAACAAAACTTACAGTAGCATCCGGTTCGGAAGAAGTAAAGGCCATAGGTCAATATCTGGCAGATCGGTTAAATCCAGCTACCGGTTTCGATCTGAAAGTAGAGACAGCTGAGAAAGCCCCTGAATCAGGAATTTATTTGGCATTGAATGAGGATACAGCGCTGGGTGCCGAAGGATATGAAGTGAAAATAACAGAGGAGGTAATCACCCTCACCGCTAATAAGCCAGCCGGTTTGTTTTATGGTGTGCAAACACTTCGCCAGTTGCTCCCGGCTGCTATTGAGCACGCTGTTGTTCAGCAAGGCCAATGGGAAATTGCAGCCGGCACTATTCGCGATTATCCGCAATATGCATGGAGAGGAGCAATGCTTGATGTGGCGCGTCATTTCTTTGGTATGGAAGATGTGAAACGATACATCGATTTGGTTGCTGCGTATAAAGTAAATGTGCTTCACCTTCATCTTAGCGATGACCAGGGATGGCGTATTGAAATAAAGTCGTGGCCTAAGCTGACTACTGAAGGAGGTCTTACCCAGGTAGGCGGAGGTAAAGGAGGTTACTACACACAGGAACAATACAAGGAGATCGTAGCTTATGCCCAAAGCAGGTACATCACTGTTATACCGGAGATTGATATGCCCGGCCATATCAACTCTGCCCTTGCCTCGTATGCGGAATTGAATACAGGTATTCCATTAAAGATGGAGCCCGGAAAGATCAGGCCAACAGCAGGGAAAGTATATACCGGTATTGAAGTAGGCTTCAGCACGCTGCACATAAAAAACGAACGTACTTTCAAATTTGTAGATGATGTATTGCGCGAACTGGCAGCCATTACCCCCGGACCCTACTTGCATATTGGTGGCGATGAAGCAGCAGTAACCAAAAAAGAAGATTATATCGCGTTCATTAATAAATTTAAAGAGATGGTAAACGCGCATGGTAAGAAGATGGTAGGGTGGGAAGAGATTGCACAAGGTAACGTTGACTCTACCGATGCAGTACAATATTGGCACTCCGAAAAATATGCCCAGCTGGCATCTTCAAAAGGCGCAAAACTGATTATGTCGCCTTCGGTGAAAGTTTATCTGGATATGAAGTACGATTCACTTACCAAACTTGGATTGAACTGGGCTGCTTATATTGAAGTAGATGATTCTTATAACTGGACGCCACAAAGTCTTGCCGGAGAACTGGAACAAAAAAATATCCTCGGTATAGAAGCACCGTTATGGTCGGAAACCATCGAGAACATGGATGACATTGAATACCTTTTGTTTCCGCGCCTTCCGGGTATTGCTGAGGTAGCATGGTCTCCGGCTGCCAATCGCAGCTGGGAGGCATATAGGATACGTCTTGGCAACCAGGCAAAAAGATGGAAGGCCATGGAAATTAACTACTACAGGTCGGTTTTAGTGCCTTGGGTGGACTAATAAACCCTTTCTGCATTTTCCGAAACCCCATCCTTTCACAGGGTGGGGTTTTTTATTGTGTGGCATGGCATTTTACATGATTGATTACCTGACTATATTTATTATAATAGACAACCGTATGAGGAAAGTTTTCAAGTGGGTAAAGTACGCAGTAGCCGTATTAGCGCTCTTTACTGCTGTTGTTTTTGCAGTTGCCTATTGGAAACGAGACGATGTACTGGAAAAGCTGAATATATATCTCAATGAACAGATTAACGGAGAGATTCATATCGGTAAACTCGATTTCACTATTCTTCACCAGTTTCCTCAGTTTTCGGTCACTCTTCATGACGTTTATCTTCGTGGCCCGCAATACGAAACGTACCATCACGATTTTTTTACGGCCGATCGGATCTTTTTAAACATTGGTGTATTTGAGTTGATAGGAAACAAAGTAAATATCAGCTCTTTCACGCTGGAGAATTCGAAGGCATTTATCTTCAGAGCAAAGAACGGTTATACCAACCTTGATATTTTTAAAAATGTTTTCCGCGATTCTTCCACCGTCCGGGCAAAGGGGAAGGATGAAAGCGAACCTTTCTTCTTTAAAATAAAGAAGGCAGAATTCAGAAACGTGAGTTTTGTTTATGCTGATTCCGTTAAAAATAAATCGATGAGTTTTCAGTTTTTGAAAACCGATCACCGCGTTAGCGGGTCCGACTCTTCGGTTACCGTCCGCATCAACGGAGATATGCACTTTGACGGGCTTACTTTTAAATCGGAGAACGGAAGCTTTCTTAGCGACAAATTTACTACCGTGGATTTAAATGCGCGTATCGATCGCTTGTCTAAAATACTGACTGTTGATTCTTCATCGTTGCAGTTTGATGACATGATCGTGAACCTGAAGGGCTTGTTCGATTTGAAAAAAGGTGGAATATTTCAGCTCCACTTTCAGTCCGACCGGCTCAATGTGGCAAAAGGTAAAGAGCTGCTTGATCAGCATTTGAATCATTCCCTGCGAAGATTTGATGTAAAGAAACCAATCAGTATCAACGTTAACCTGATGGGGAAATCGGTTCCGAATAATAAACCGGAAGTAGATGTGAGCTTCAGTGCCTCCAACACCAAAGTTAACTTTGGCAAGATGCCTTTCTCTGACATGACTTTCTCAGGCTCCTTCACCAATCATGTCAACCAGCAGAAGGAGAATGACGATTTCAATTCCAAAGTAATTGTTGCTCCTTTTGATGGAAAAATGGATGGCTTTCCTGTAAAAGGAAAGATAATGGTAACTGAATTGCGCGATCCCCTGGTAGACATGGAAATCGTAACCGAAATGAAGTTAACCGATCTCAACAGTCATCTGGACTCCACGCGTTTTAAATTCACGAAAGGATCGGTGACTACCGAGATCGTGTATAAGGGAAAACTTTCCGAATACCTTAATCACGCCAGCGTAAAGTATTATGGTAAGCTCAAGGGCAAATCGGTAGTGAAAGAGGGGGCATTTGATTTTAACCCGAGAAAACTGCATTTCTCCAAAATCGATGGTGCGTTTGAATTTAATGAAGATAAATTTTTATTGAGTCATCTGGATTTTGATATGAATGGGAGCCCGCTCCATGTGAAAGGGTCTATTAAAAATTTTATTCCTTTTTTTATTCAACCTAAAGATAAAGGCCGTATCCGGCTGGATATCACTTCTCCTCATTTTGATCTTACCTCGCTGGCCGCGAAGAAGGTGACCGAAAAAAAATCGGTAAAACAGACCCGGCAGGACAGAAAGAAAGTAACAGACATGATGGATGCTATTTTCGAGAAGCTCGAATTTGATTTGAATGTAAAAGTGGGTGAGCTCACCATGAAGCAATTCAAGGCTTCTGATTTTTCGGGCAAAATAATATTAGTTGATCAGACCCTGGAAGCTTCTCCCGTAACCATGCGCGTAGCAGGCGGGTGGATGAATCTCGATTTTAAATTATCGGATCTGGATCAATACATTAATCTGATGAATGTAACGGCCAGAATTAATAACGCAGAGATTAAGGATTTTTTTAGAAGCTTTAATAATTTCAATCAACAAACCGTTAATGATAAAAATCTATCCGGGATAATTTCTGCTAATGTAAAATTTGATGCACAGCTGGATGAAAATCTGAATGTGCTGGCGCCTTCCATGATTGGGAATATTGATTGTAAAATCAGGAATGGAAATCTGAAAGACTTTGAGCCCATGGAGAACATGAGTAATTTCTTGTTTAAGAAAAGAGATTTTTCGGATGTGCAGTTTGCTGAACTGAATAGCCATTTTTATTTGCAGGGTACAGATCTTGACATCAGCCGAATGGAGATTCAGTCCAGTGTGCTCTCTTTATTTATACACGGCCGTTATTCATTTAAAGACAGTACCAGCTTAAGTGTACAGCTGCCATTGAGTAATTTAAAAAAGCGAGATAAAGATTATACACCACAGAATGTGGGAGTAGATGCGAAAGTTGGCCCCAGCATTTTCCTTCACGTCTATAAAGACAAAGAAGGAAAAATTGCTATTGCCTATGATCCCTTTAAGAAATATGCGAAACTCAGATAGCAGCTACCACCGGTCAGGCAGAACCAAGCCTGGTTATGCTCACCATTATTTCTTCTGTAGCTTTTGATTTTTCAAATCCTGCGCCATCTTCACGGCTTCGTAAGCACTGATCAGGCCTCCTGTGTTACTCAGGTCACTGAACAGAGCTTTGCCACCGCCTGGTTTTTGCACTTCCAGCCCATCGAATTTGCGTGTGGAGTTTCGCAAGATGTTTTTTAATTCAACGGCACTCAACTCAGGAAAGTAAGAAAGCACCAGCGCGGCAACACCGGCTGTAGAAGGGCTGGCCATGCTTGTGCCGCTCTCGTCTTTATATTTATTTCCGGGCACGGTAGAGTAAATGTCAACTCCAGGAGCAAATAAGTCTACCTGCTTCTTTCCATAATTCGAAAAGCTGCCTACAAATTCCTGAGTACTTCCGGCCGATGAGGCTCCAATCTCTAACCAGTTTTTAGCTTCCTTTCCATCCAGGTAAAAACGACTTGGATAATTTTTATCGACATCAATATCTTCACCATCATTGCCAGCCGCATGAATCAATAGCACTCCTTTTTGCTCAGCATATTTCACTGCTTTATCCACCGCTTCCTTTTCGGGTGAGAAGTTTTTGCCAAAACTCATATTGATAATTTTTGCACCGTTGTTTACAGCATACAAAATAGCATTAGCTACATCTTTATCGCGCTCATCACCATTGGGCACGGTGCGCACAGACATAATTTTTACATTGTCAGCAATTCCTTTTATCCCAATATCATTTTTGCGATCGGCTGCGATAATGCCCGCCACGTGCGTGCCATGCATGGGATCGGGCCCGGTTACATCGTTGTTGCCATAGTTTTTCTCGTAACTATTTGTGTAATTATCGCCTACTATTTTTCGCGAGTCGAAGTCCTCATTGTATCCAAACTCTACAATCACCCTGAAGTAATCATAGCCTTCCTTTAGCTGTTCAATTAATTCATTCAAATCATCGCCATCGCCCATGTTCTTCATTACATTCATCACCAGCCCCTTTGCAAAAATCAGGGTAGGGTCGGAAGGAGTGTAAGCGGTGAGTGCTTCTGCGGTAAGTGTGTCGGTATGCAATACTTTTTGAAGCGTATCGGCACTCATCGCCACATTTACATACAAATTCTTGTATTGTTCGTATTGCTGTTCATTTTTGGCTTTTAGCTTCTGATACTTGTCTTTTATCTTAAGATAAGATTCGTACTCGGCTTTTTGTTTTTTAGGGATTTTCCTGTCTCCGCTATTTTCGAATTTTTTCTTTAGCCGTATGTATTCCCGGGTAAGTTCATAAGTATCTTCATTGACATTGCCGTCTTTTCCTCCGATAAAGTTCCATCCATGTACATCGTCCACATATCCATTCTTATCGTCATCTATACCGTTTCCGGGAATTTCCTTTTCATTTGTCCAGATAACGTTCTTTAAGTCTTCGTGCTCGATATCGATGCCCGAATCAATAACAGCAACAATGACCGGGCGGGAAGGCTGACCCTTAAGTAAAGTGGAATAGGCTTTCTCTGCACTTACTCCCTGCAGGTGATCTTGTTCCGGATCGCGAAGAAACCAGTCATTAGGCACTTCGGCTTGTGGAGCCTGGGCCATTAAAAGTGAAGGAAGAGATAAAAATAATACCCCACATAAATTCCGCACACATGAATTCATACCAAATTAATTTTTGGAAATATAATACAAAGCATGTTCCAGAAGTTTGAATTAAGGTTGAATGGATCATTTTAACCCATGAGGGGGTACAAAAATTTTGCATAAATGTTTCAAATATTACTTCTGTGATCTGTGTGATCAATCAGGAGGGTGGGCCATTTCCTGTTTGTTCACTTTTGTATCAACAATCACCTTAAATAACTACGATATGATCTATACTTTTTACCTGTGCTTGTTGGCTGTCGTATTGTTTCACTTTATCTTTTTCACTCTGGTGGTGAAAATACATCGTGAGGCAGGTCAGGTAGATCATCATCCTGAACTGAAACTGAAAATATCAGGTCGCATCTGAATTCCTTCTTTTTTTTAGAAATCCTCGAAAGCTTTTTTACTTTTGCAGCCCCTTCTCTGCCAAAGGCAGAGTTTTAAGCTGCCCAGGTGGTGAAATTGGTAGACACGCTACTTTGAGGGGGTAGTGCCGCAAGGTGTGCTGGTTCGAATCCAGTTCTGGGCACTTCTGATCATGATTAAAAGTTAATAGTCAGGCTATTAACTTTTGTTTTTATCGGATAGTGTGGAAATGCCGAAGTGGTGAAATTGGTAGACACGCACGTTTCAGGGGCGTGAGCCGTAACAGGTGTGAGGGTTCGAGTCCCTTCTTCGGCACCCCAAATTTTAAAGTCATCTCTTTTTTGAGATGACTTTTTTATTTCTCCGTCTTTTGGAGGGGCAAGAAGAGTAGAATGGCGGAGTGCCACAAACTGCTGTCCTTCCAATTTTTAGCTGGCAGGATAGAATTAAAGCTAAAAAGTATAAATTGAGGATTGTTTTATGCTTTCAAAGAAATGTAAGTACGCCATACACGCGCTTGTCTACCTGGCAGAGCGCTTCCAGCAAGGTCCTGTCCATATTCAGGAAATTGCCGAGAAACAGCATATTCCCAAGAAATTCCTGGAAGCGATTTTGCTGGAATTACGGAACGCCAAGATTCTTCACAGCAAAAAAGGGAAAGGTGGAGGCTACTATCTCTATAAAAATCCTGCTGACGTCAACCTCATTGAGATCATTCGTCTCATGGATGGGGCTATTGCTATGTTGCCCTGTGTTTCCCTTAATTACTATGAAGCGTGTGAAGAATGCAGGGATGAGAAGAATTGTGGGATCCGGGATGCCTTTATGGGGGTGCGCGATGAAACCCTCCGTATTCTGTCTGAAAGCACTTTAGAGCAGATTATGAAGCGCCATAAAGAGTAGAAAAATATTTCTTTTTAAATCTACTAATTCAATAGACAATAATATCTTTGTTCTGTATTAAACAAAAACAAAGCTATGTCATTACGATTAGGAGATATCGCCCCTGATTTTCAGGCGTCAACAACAGAAGGAACGATTGAATTTCATAAATACCTTGGCAACGGCTGGGGAGTCTTATTTTCACATCCTGCCGATTTCACACCGGTTTGTACGACAGAACTAGGTGCTGTGGCTAAGCTAAGATCGGAGTTCGAAAAGCGTAATGTGAAGGTGCTTGCGCTTAGTACCGATGCGCTCGACTCGCACGAAAAATGGATCGGAGATATCAACGAAACACAAAATACCGCTGTTAATTTCCCTTTGATTGCCGATCCGGAATTCAAGGTAGCCAAGTTGTATGATATGATCCACCCGGAAGTGAGCGATAAGTTTACCGTTCGTTCTGTATTCGTTGTCGGTCCGGATAAGAAAGTAAAACTGACCATTACTTATCCTGCAGCTACAGGCAGAAATTTTGATGAGATCCTTCGCGTGATTGACAGCCTTCAGCTTACCGCGAACTATAGCGTAGCTACCCCGGCTAACTGGAAGCACGGAGAAGATGTGATTATCACGGCAGCAGTAAAGGATGAAGATATAGCAGGTAAATTTCCTAAAGGATATACCCGTGTGAAGCCATACTTACGTACAACACCTCAGCCTGATCTGAAATAACTTTTTCTTTTGCTTATAAATAATAAAGGGGCTTTTGGCCCCTTTATTATTTTCGAGTGTATCGATTAAACTGCATCCGATAAGCTGGAGAAAGTGAAATCCCTGATCTTCATTGCAGGTATCAATGAACTGCCACCGCCTCCGGGGCCACCACCACTGGCTACGCGCATTGGCTTGCCGAGGGTTTCAAGATTGTTCAGCATGATCACAGGGCTTTCATTGAAGCGGAAGTTTTTAATCGGGTGTTTGATCTTTCCGTTCTCGATATAGAAAGTACCATCGCGAGTTAAACCAGTGTATAACAATGTCTGGGGATCTACAGCACGAATGTACCAGAAGCGCGTTACCAGCACACCCTTCTTGGTATCTTTGATCATATCTTCGATAGAGGCATTGCCACCGACCATGATCCGGTTACCCGGGAAAGGAGTAGGTTCTACATTTTTTTGCGATGCCCAGTAGCGATCATAAATCAGATTAGAGACAACACCATCTTTAATCAAATCCATTTTTTTACGGGCAAGTCCGCCACCGGTCCAGTTTGCTGTGGGTGCTTCCTCATTCCATGGATCGGTGTAGATCGTTACGCGTTCATCCACAATTTTTTCACCCAGCTTGGTGCCACCACCTTTTTTAGAAAGATAGCTGCGGCCTTCATCGGCCTGGCGGGCATTCATTCCAAACAGCATCAATCCTAAAAGATCTGCCGCTGCATTGGGTTCCAGGATAACGGTATACTTTCCTGGTTCGATGGCCTTTGCGTTGCGCGATTGCAATGCTTTATCAATCGCAATCTTTGACGCTTCTGCGGTGTTAAGTTTGCTTACATCATTAAAGTTACGCGCTACCCAGCCGGAACCAGTACCATCGTTGGATCGCATGGTAACAGTAAAATCCACGCTGGTCGATTGATTATAAGCAAACAATCCTTTACTGTTCATCAGTGATGAGAAACCACGGCTGTCTTCCAGATAACCGGCAGCGGTGATGTCTTTTGAGCTGGCAGGGTTAATGCTGTCTGCTGCTGCCTGGGCACGAAAGTCAGGGGTGATCTTCGCAGTAGACTCAATGAATGTTTTTGGTTCCGCTCCATAGGTCTGCTGCGGAAGAGGTTCCTGGAATTCCGGATTTTCCGGAGCCAGCTTGGCAAGCTCTTCGGCACGTCTCACTACTTTTTCAAGCGAGGCATCATCAAACTCATTGATGGTAGCGGCACCCGATTTTTTTCCGTAGTACGACTGTACTCCAAGGTTTACGTTGCTGTCTTCACCGGCAGTGGAGACACTGTTACGCGCATAGCGTATGTTACCTCCGTCATTACCGTTTAAGCTAGCTTCGATGCCATCGGCTTTGGAGAAGCTGACTACCTTCTCCAAAATCTTCTTAGCGTCTTCTTTTGAAAGTATGGCCATGTTGTTTTATCAGTTAAAAGTTATCGGTTATTAGTTATCAGTAGTTATGTTAATAGTTAAATGGATAGTTGGAGTAGTTTAGTTTTACCTGTATTACTTCGAACTATTAACTATGATTTTAAATCGTTCTTCCTGTATTGATTACGTTTACTCCGTTGAAGCGTGCGGTAGCTGATCCGTGAGATACGGCATTCGATTGGCTGGGTTGGCCTTTGCCATCATTGAATGCACCGTTCATGCGGTAATCACGCTCATCACAGACCTGCACACAAGAGTTCCAGAATTCCTGAGAGTTGGCCTGGTAAGCAACATCTTTCAGCATACCCGTGATCTTACCGTTCTTGATTTCAAAGAACAGTACGCCACCAAACTGGAAGTTGTAACGTTGCTGATCGATAGAGAACGAACCGTCTTTCACAATATAGATCCCTTTCTCTACGCCTGCGATCATTTGATCCGGAGTCAATTGTTCTTTACCAGGCTGTAAGGAAACATTAGCCATACGCTGAAACTGTACATCACTCCAGCTTTGTGAATAGCAGCAGCCATGCGATTCTTTTTCTCCCAGAATACTTACCTGGTCGCGAATGGCCTGATAGTTTACGAGAATGCCATCTTTGATGAGGTTCCATGATTTGCATTTCACTCCTTCGTCATCATAACCCACAGCACCTAACGAGCCCACTTGAGTTTTATCAGCTACAAAATTGACTTTATCACTTCCGAAATTAAATTTCTTAGTCTGCCATTTATCCAATGTGAGGAAACTGGTTCCTGCAAAATTCGCTTCATAGCCCAACACACGATCCAGTTCGGTAGGATGGCCAACGGATTCGTGAATGGTAAGCCACATGTGTGAAGGCTCCAATACTAAATCATATTTACCCGGCTCTACCGATTTGGCAGCGATCATTTGCCTGGCTTGCTCAGCAGCAAAGGACGCATCTTCAACGATGTCGTAAGACTTGTTATATAAGGTAATACCACCAGGTCCTGCGATTTTATCTTCCGCTTTTCCATCGAGGTATTCATAACCCATTCCTACCGGAGAGCTAAATGCATCTCTGTTTTTAAACTGCCCCGATTGTCTGTCGATCATGGATACGGTAAAGCCTGGCCATGTACGATGCACATCCTGATCGATGTACGATCCTTCGGAAGAAGCAAAATATTTTTGCTCATTCACCAGGAACATGCGGCTGTTGACAAAACTGGCTCCTTTTTCAAGCGCTTTTGCATTGGCATTCAAGAGCAGGTCCACTTTGTCTTTGATGGGAACTTCAAAACCATTTTTCTTAATAGGAGTTTTCCAGCTCACTTCTCCATAGGAGGGAGTGGCGGCCAACTTCACGGGTTCTTTTTGGAATTTAGAATTGGCTTTGGCAATGGCGACAGCACGTTCGGTGGTCTTTTTAATTCCATCCGGAGTTACATTGTTGCTGGCTGCAAATCCCCAGGTGCCGTTGACGATGACACGAATCCCAGCTCCGAATGATTCGGTGTTCAGTACATTCTGAACTTTCTTTTCACGGGTAATCACAAACTGATTGAGGTACCTGCCGATACGTACATCGGTGTAGGTTGCACCCAGTGATTTTGCAGTGTTCAACGCCACGTCTGCCAGTTGTTTTTTCTGCGCCACATCGAGGAGAGGCTCCAGCATGTGCGCTACATCTACCTCATTAGCAAAAGATGAGAAGGGGAGCATCATTGCTCCGGCACTCATCCCGGCTAATTGCATAAAGTTTCGTCTTTTCATTTATAGTTTAGGTTAGGTCGTTCTGTACAAGTTAACAGGCATCAAATTGTTCTTCCGGTATTAATAACATTCACTCCATTAAAGCGGGCGGTAGAACTTCCGTGTGATACAGCACTTACCTGTGAAGGCTGGCCTTTACCATCGAAGAACGATCCGAACATACGGTAATCTTTTTCATCGCATACTTTCACGCAGCTGTTCCAGAATTCCTGTGTGTTGGATTGATAGGCAACATCATTCAGCATGCCAGCAATCTTACCCTCCTTGATTTCATAGAATACGGTTCCGCCAAACTGAAAATTATAGCGTTGCTGATCGATGGAGTAAGAGCCACGGCCTGCGATGTAAATTCCTTTTTCCACATCCTTAATCATCTGATCGATGCTATAAGGATCTTTGCCCGGAGCAAGCGATACATTCGGCATACGTTGAAATTGTACATCGCTCCAGCTCTGTGCATAGCAGCAGCCGTGCGATTCATTCTGGCCAAGCATGTGCACCTGGTCGCGTATCGCTTCGAAGTTGACAAGTATACCTTCCTTGATCAGGTCCCAGCGTTTGGCTTTCACACCTTCATCATCATAACCTACAGCACCTAGTGATCCTACCTGTGTTTTATCGGCAAAGATGTTTACCTGCTTGCTTCCGTAATTGAACGTGCCCGACTTCAGTTTTTCTATGCTGGCAAAACTTGTTCCTGCATAGTTGGCTTCATATCCCAGAATACGATCGAGCTCCAGCGGGTGCCCCACCGATTCATGAATAGTTAAACCTAAATGATTCGGTTCAAGCACAAGATCATATTTACCTGGCTCCACAGATTTAGCCGTAATCATTTCTTTGGCTTGCTTTGCTGCAGTAACAGCATCTTCAATGATATCATAACTGTTACGATAAAGAGTCATCCCGGTAGGGGTGGATAATTTATCTTCTGCTTTAGGAATCATGTACTCGTATCCCAATCCCATAGGCGCACTCATGGCATCGCGTGTTTTAAATTTGCCTGATGCACGATCAATTACAGATACTGTGAAGGTAGGCCAGATACGATGAATGTCTTGATCAATGTATGATCCATCGGTAGAGGCAAAGTATTTTTGTTCGTTTACCTGAAAGAGATTAGAACTGGCAAAGCTGGCTCCGCCTTTTTGCGCAGCTGCATTGGCGCTCAAAAGCAATTCTACTTTTTCGGATACAGGCACTTCAAAGGCATTTTTTTGAATGGGTGTTTTCCAGGTTACTTCTCCGTAGCCTTGCACCGGAGCCAGCTTCACGGGCTCCTTTTGAAATTTAGAGTTTGCTTTCGCGATGGCTAATGCTTTCTCGGTTGCTTTCTTTATTCCATCCGTAGTAACATCATTCGTGGAGGCAAAGCCCCATGTTCCTTTGTTGATGACGCGAATACCTACTCCGAACGATTCGGTGTTCACGATGTTCTGAACTCTGGTTTCACGTGTGTTTAAAAACTGGTTTAAATATCTGCCGATACGTACGTCTGCATAAGTAGCACCACCCGAGCGAGCTGTGTTCAGAGCAACATCAGCCAGTTGTTTTTTTTCTCCCGCAGTAAGGGGTACCTCCAATAATGCTTCTGCAGTAACCGTGTTACCAAAGGAAGAGAATGGCAACATCAGGCTACCCAATCCCAGCCCGGTGAGCTGAACAAAATCACGTCTTTTCATTTCCGTTTTATGGCTTGTTAATTTCTGTTTTCAAGTGTGGTGTCGAAAAAGAGACTTGTACTTTCTCCTTATACGAAACAATGTTTTGAAAAGTAGCCAAAAAACAACAAAGGATACCGAAAATGGTATCCTTTGAAATATAATTATATGAGTGGTCGCTTATCCTTATTAGTCTTTGGATAGCTGCGAGAAGTCGAATGAAGTCTCTAAGAAGCTGGTGTTGAATTTGCCTGAACGGAAAACTACGTTGTCCATCAATGCCAGGTGAAAAGGAATAGTGGTTTTCACACCCTGAATAACAAATTCGCTTAGTGCGCGTTTCATGCGGGTGATTACTTCCTCGCGCGACTGTCCGCTTACGATCAGCTTGGCAATCATGGAATCATAATTAGGAGGGATTGTATAACCAGCATATACATGGCTATCGATACGAACACCATGTCCTCCAGGAAAATGAAGATTGGTGATCTTGCCTGGTGAAGGACGAAATCCGTTAGCAGGATCTTCTGCATTGATGCGGCATTCCATCGCAAACAGGTTAGGAAAATAATTCTTGCCGGAAATAGGCACACCGGCTGCTACTTTAATTTGTTCTTTGATCAAATCATAGTCGGTTACTTCTTCCGTAATAGGATGTTCTACCTGGATACGGGTATTCATTTCCATGAAGTAGAAATCGCCATGCTTATCCACGAGAAATTCAATGGTACCCACGCCTTCGTAGCTGATGGCCATGGCTCCTTTGATAGCTGCAGCACCCATACGTTCGCGCAAATCCTGACTGACTACTGGTGAAGGAGTTTCTTCCACCAGTTTCTGATGCCTGCGCTGAATGGAACAATCGCGTTCGGAAAGATGACACGCTTTTCCATATTGGTCACCCACTAATTGAATTTCAATGTGGCGGGGTTCTTCAATGTATTTTTCAAGATACAAACCATCGTTTCCGAAAGAAGCACTTGCTTCCCGCCTGGCATCGTCCCAGGCTTTTTGAAATTCGGATTCTTCCTTGATGATGCGCATTCCTTTACCACCGCCACCGGCCGTTGCTTTTACAATCACCGGGTATTTGATTTTTTTAGCCAGCTTCATTCCCTCTTCTACCGAAGAAAGCAAACCATCCGAGCCTGGAATAACAGGTACACCTGCTTTTTTCATCGTGTCTTTGGCGGTGGCCTTATCACCCATCGCGTTGATCATGGCCGGAGAGGGACCGATGAACTTAATTCCGTATTCATGACAGATGGCGGAGAATTCTGCACGTTCAGAGAGAAAACCGTAACCAGGATGAATCGCATCCGCTCCGGTGATTTCTGCAGCGGAGATCAGGCGTGGTATATTTAAATAGGATTCTTTACTCGGAGCATCACCGATACAAACTGCTTCATCGGCAAAGCGCACATGGAGGCTTTCGCGATCGGCAGTGGAATAAACGGCTACTGTTTTAATATCCATCTCCTTGCAGGTACGTATTACACGCAATGCAATTTCTCCGCGATTGGCAATCAATATTTTTTTAAACATAAAATCAGTTAAAAGTTATCAGTTAAAAGTTAATAGTCATGTGCTATTAGTTAACCGCAGAATTTGAACAGTAAATGGTGGACTTACTTCAATTACGGTTGTTAGCAGCTAACTATTAGCTGTAGACTAATCAGGTTCTACCACAAACAACACCTGATCGTATTCGACAGGTGAAGAATTTTCTGCCATGGCCTTCACTACCGTACCCGATACTTCCGATTCGATTTCATTGAAAAGCTTCATGGCTTCGATGATACATACGGTCTGGCCCTTGGTAACTTTATCTCCTACGGAGATGAAAGGAGGAGTATCCGGATTCGTAGAACGGTAGAACGTGCCGATCATAGGCGATTTGATTTCAACAGTAGCAGCTTGTGCAGCAGCAGGTTTTTCTGCCTTCACTACCTGAGCCTGAACTGCGGCAACAGGCTGCGCGATGGCAACAGGTTGCTGCGCGACCATCGGTGCAGAAGATTTTAATACTTTTTGATCCGGCTCACGTTTTACATGAAGCTTCAATTCTTTTGTCTCAATGTTTACTTCATTGAGCCCCGAATGAGCGATGAAGTCAATGAGATCTCTGATTTCAGAAGTTTTCATTTCAGAATTGGTTTGGTTTTTATCAGTGTTACCGTTTGCTACCTTTTTAGGAGTTGCTGCAGGTGTAGTATTTTTTTTGCTTGTTGCCATAACTTATTCTTTCACTCGTTCTACGTATTCGCCAGTTGCGGTTTTAATTTTAATGTTATCGCCTGTATTTACAAACAAGGGTACTTTAATTTCCGCACCGGTTTCAATGGTGGCTGATTTTAAAGTACGTGTGGCAGTATCACCAGCCAGACCTGGTTCTGTATAGGTAACTACAAAATTTACGTGTGCCGGTGCTTCCGCGGTGATGGGATTGGTTCCGTCTTCAAAAGCAATTAAAAGAGTTACTCCTTCTTTGATGAAATTAACCGACTGGCCCAATAGTACCTTATCAATATATACCTGTTCAAAAGTTTCATTGTCCATCACCACCAGACTATCGCCATCGGCATACAGGTACTGATATTCTTTTGTTTCTACGCGAAGAATCTCTGCGGAGTCACCCGGGCGAAAGCGGTTTTCCACGATCTTACCTGTGCGAACGCTACGCATTTTTACCTGATAAAATGCACGAAGGTTCCCCGGAGTCCGGTGTTGCAATTCTTCTACCTGTACTACTTCACCATTGTAGCGCATGTAGTTGCCTTTGCTTAGATCAGAAATTGATGCCATGATGATTCGTTAATCGTTATTGGTTAATTGTTATTACTAAGTAGTCAAAGGTTGGACAGATCCAATCACTCCTTTTCAGATTTAGCTGTTGTAGGCCCATTTTACGTACACCGCGCCCCAGGTAAACCCGCCACCAAAAGCTGCGATGATCAGGTTGTCGCCTTTCTTCAGCTGCTTTTCATAATCCCAGAGAAGAAGAGGTATTGTTCCACCGGTAGTATTACCATACCGTTCTATATTCATCATCACCTTGTCTTCAGTAATTCCTACACGACTTGCCGTAGCATCGATAATGCGTTTGTTTGCCTGATGCGGAACCAGCCAGGTGATGTTTGATTCATTTAAGTTGTTTCGTTCTGCAATCTGGGCAGAAACATCGGCCATGTTGTTTACTGCAAATTTAAAAACAGCAGAACCTTCCTGGTAAACAAAATGCTGACGTTTGGCAATGGTATCGCTGGAGGCCGGCATACGGCTTCCTCCTGCCTTCATGTGCAGATACGATTCGCCTGCGCCATCGCTTTTTAAAATAGTGTCCATCACACCCACTTCTTCGGTGGTCGGTTCCAGCAGCACACAACCTGCGCCATCACCAAAGATGATGCAGGTAGAGCGATCGGTATAATCCATGATGGCCGACATTTTGTCGCCACCAATCACCACCACTTTTTTATACATGCCCGATTGGATGTAGCTGGCCCCGGTTGTCAGTGCGTAAATGAAACCGGAGCACGCTGCTCCCATATCAAAACTAAAGGCATTGGTAGCACCTACTGCAGTTGCCACAATATTGGCCGTTGCCGGAAAAGTCATATCTGCAGTTACCGTGGCAAAGATGAGCACATCAATTTCTTTGGGGTCGGTTTTTGTTTTGGCCAGCATGTCTTTAACAGCGGCAATACCCAAAACTGAGACCCCCTGATTTTCTCCTTTTAATATTCTGCGTTCTTTAATTCCTGTTCGGGTGGTAATCCACTCATCAGTGGTTTCCACCATCGTTTCGAGCTCTTTGTTGGTGAGGATGTAATCGGGTACGTAACCTCCTACACCTGTAATTGCTGCTCTTATTTTATCCATACAATTTGTATTCGCCTGCCACTTTTTTGCAGTGACTAGTTCCTTTTATAAAAACAAAGACCCGACTGTGTGAACAATCGGGCTATTTCAAACGTACTTTATTCAGCTCGTTTGCCTGCGCGACAACCAAGTATTGATAATGAGCACGTTAACTTTAACGATGAAAATCGCATGGCAGCGTTTACGCCAGGACTTCTTTCTCCATTAACACATTGCCATTGAAATACAGCTTGCCTTCGTGCCAGTAAGCACGGTGCTGCAAGTGATGTTCACCTGTAGTGGCGTCTATAGAAAATTCTTTAGCAGTCGCTTTATAGTGCGTTCTTCTCTTATCTCTGCGGGTTTTCGAGGTTTTTCGTTTCGGATTTGGCATAACCTGACTTTGTTTATTTTAGCTTTTTTAATTGTTCCCATCTAGGATCTATCTGATCATCATCTTCGCCTGAAGTAGTATCAGTAGAAGAGGTATAAATCAGTTTTCCGTTTGTTTCATCATCTTCATTTTCTTCTTCCTGAAAGCGGGGATGTAGTTTCTTTATCGGAATTTCCACTCCTATAAATTCGTACATCAATTGTCCCAGGTCCAGGCCGACCGTATCATGAGTAATGGTGACTATCTCGTCACTCAGTTCTTCTTCGCTTTCCCCGTATTTGAAGACTACCTTTTTCCGGATAGTCAACGGGAAATCAAAAGTATCGAGGCTACGGTCGCAGATTAATGCGGCCTGCCCTTTTATATTGAACTGAGCTTCAATGAACGTTTCATGTTTATCCAGAATGACCTGGGCTTCAAATTTTCCTCCCGACACTAAATCCTTACCATACCTGACAAAAAACTCATCGTCAAACTGGTAGCTGAACGAGTGCATTTTGTTACTCAGGCCAATGATATTGACGCTATAGGGATTCAAACTCAAGGCTTTAAAATGAGCGGGCAAAATTACTCCAAAATGTCGGATTCCGGCACCCATTTCCGGGAATATTGCATGGGTATAGGATAATGGGCATTTTTAACCCTTTTAAGGCTGTTTTTCAGGTCAGAACAAACTCTGAAAACACCTTACTTTTGACTATCTCAGGCGACTCTTTATCGAAATTCTCTACGAGGTATTCAATCACTGATTTTTTGAAGCCCAGCTTGATAGCGATGCCTTTGCAGAAAATGAGTTCACTTTCAAAGATTTTATGATCAGCAAAGACCAGCTGAATACAGGCCATGAGGTAAGTGAATTTCTGTTCGGTTGAAAGCGCACCCAACGTTTCGATTGGTTCCGGGTTGCGGATCAACTGGTTGACAGATTCTTCAGAAAAATCACGTTCTTTTGCGATTTTGAAGATCATTTCGCGCTCGGCCTTAGCAAAGTGTTTGTCCGCTTCGGCCAGCTGAATTAAAATATTAAGTTGTTTCTTAGTAACAATGTCCATTTTCTTTATGGATTCGAATAAATCTAATGATAATAGTTTAAAATAAGACTTCCGGCAGGTAAAAAGTCGGAATTTCCTATAAACGCCATAATTATTCTATGAATTGCCTGTTCTTGCCTTAATAATAGCCGCTGCTGTATAAATGGCCTGTCGCAAGGAGCCTTCCTCCGCCAGATTTTTTCCGGCAATAGCATAAGCGGTGCCATGATCCGGTGAGGTGCGTACAATGGGTAGTCCGGCAGTATAGTTTACGCCCGTATCAAAAGCAATGGATTTGAACGGAACAAGGCCCTGATCGTGATACATAGCCAGCACGGCATCGTACTTGGTGTACATGGAGGCAGCAAAGAATCCATCTGCAGGGAATGGACCAAAGATCAGCTTACCCTTGGTTTTCAGATCCTGAATGACGGGCCTGATCACGTTGATTTCTTCATCGCCAATCAGTCCTTCGTCACCCGAGTGGGGGTTGAGGCCAAGTACTGCAATCTTTGGTTTATTAATGCCGAAGTCTTTCTTCAGAGAAAGCTCCAGCAAACGGATTTTTAATTCTACTCTTTCTCTGGTGACGTGCTGAGAGATTTCCTTTACGGGAACGTGCTCCGTAACTAATCCTACTTTTAGCTCATCACTCACCATGAGCATCAGGCTTTCAGTAGCATTGAATTCTTTGGTCAGGTATTCGGTATGGCCACGAAAAGGAAACTGATCGCTGTGAATGGTATTCTTATCGATAGGTGCAGTAACAAAGCCATCGATCCAACCTTCTTTTACTTCTTCCACTACCTTCTGTAAACAGATCAGGGCAGCGTGGGCCGATTGTTTGGAAGGCTGGCCCGGATTGATTTCAATCACTTCTTCCCAGCAGTTTACCACATTGATTGACTTGGGAAAGAATTGTCCTTTGGTTTTTACCTGGCTGTAGTTAAACTCTTCCAGGTTCATCAGTTTACGATAGTAGGAGAGTACGCGGGTAGAACCATAGATAACAGGAGTAACCAGGCTGAGCAGGCGACTGTCAGCCAATGCTTTGATCACCACCTCAGGACCGATCCCGTTAAGGTCTCCTAAGGTAATGCCAATGCGGGGTTTATCGGGAGTCTTTGCTTGTTGAGTCATACTTCAAAAAGTCCTAAAGTGTGCTGCAAGTTAGTTAATGATGGCTTAATATTCCGTTTAAATAGAAATCTTACTCTTCCCCGTTGCCTTCGAGGCGGCAGAAGTTATCCATACCAATATGTAGTAGTGCATCACCGGCATTGACAACGGGATTATTATTGAGGCCTACTACATAACCTGTTGATGGTGACTTGATCTGTTCTTTAAACTCGCCAAACGGATCGGTTAATGTTCCGATGATCTGGTTCTTGTGAATCATGTCACCGCTCTGGATCGCACTTTGAAACAACCCCGCTGTACGTGCACGAGCCCAGGAAGAGTTCCAGATGATTTTGTTTTCGTGTCCGGCAGCAGGAGCATCGTCAATCATTTTCAGGTGTTTCATCAATCGTAAGGTGCCATTCACACCTTCTTCAATAGCATGCTGATCGAAGCGGACCGATTCGCCTCCTTCGTATACAATGATGTTCTTTCCTTTTTTTGCTGCTGTTTGTCTTAATGAATGAGGCCGGAAAGGTGAATCAATGGTGAAAGGTGCATTGAATGCGGCTGCGAGTTCGGCATTCTTTTCTTCCTGCATGACACAGCGCACCTGCGGGTAGTTCGTGCGCATGGCACCTCCGGTATGAAAGTCAACACCATAATCAATAGAAGGGATGATATCGTGCGTCATGTGATAGGCTACACGCGATGCCAGTGATCCCATTTTGCTTCCGGGAAAGGAACGGTTGATGTCTTTGCCATCGGGCACTTCACGGGAGTAGTTAAGAAAACCATATACATTAATAACGGGCATACAGAGCACCGTGCCGCGCTTTACTTTATTATAGCCCTGATCCAGTATGCGTCTTACGATCTCCATTCCGTTGATCTCATCACCGTGCATACCTGCAGTCAGAGCAAGCACGGGTCCGTCTTCCGGTGCGCGGTAAACATAAATAGGAGTATCTATCTGGGTGCGGGAGGGAAGGCGGGCAATGTTAATGTTTATTTCCTTGAACTCGCCAGGGCGAATAGAGTGTTCTGCTATAGTGACTTCTTTCATTGGAAGTCAAGATAGGGAAAAATCGTTTTAAGTGAACGCTATGAGTTCTCTCGTCACGGTGTAGTGCGACCTGCTATGTAATCGGCCAGTGCAGGGGCAGTAAAATGGGTACTATTTCCATGAAAAGAAAGTCGGTCTTTAAACTTATCCGGAGGCCGGCACGAATGTTCTGATAATAAATTCATTTGTGTATTTTTGAATACGTGAAAGCTGATCAAATTATACCGCGTTATACCTATAAAGACTATGCTTCCTGGGAAGGTGAGTGGGAGCTTATTCATGGTTATCCGTATGCGATGAGCCCGTCACCCAGAATGAAGCATCAGTTGATTGGTAAGAAAATAGTGAGGCGCATCGATGACTCTTTGCTTAACAATGAGGCATGCAACTGTCAGGCCGTGTATGAACTGGACTGGATCATTGATGAGTCTACTGTAGTGCGCCCTGATATTATGGTGATATGTGGTTCTCTGGAAGGGGATTTTCTCCGTTATCCACCCACCTTAATTGTGGAAATTTTATCTGAAACAACCCGCCTTAAAGACCGTCATACTAAATTTACTTTGTATGAACAGCAGGGGGTAAAGTATTACCTTCTGGCAGACCCCGCCAAGGAGACCATAGAGATCTTTGAATTGAAGGATAACTACTACCGCTCCAATGATTCGTTATCCGTTTTTGATCTTCATGGCAAATGCGAGGCAACCATTGGTTTTGAATCCGTATTTACGGTGTAGTTGATACGTTATCCCAATCACGCATTTACTTTGTCCTTCTGGATTTTTTTCTTGCCCGCGTGCTTTTCAAGGTATTGATAGATCTGGCCGGCAATGTCTTTTTTAGTGGCTCCTTCAATTCCCTCCAGACCGGGAGAGGAATTGACTTCAATGATCAGCGGACCTCGTTTGGACAGGAGCATATCGACACCAGCTACACCAAGCCCCATTTTTTTAGCCGCCATAATGGCCGCGTGTTTTTGATGGCGGTCGAGCTTAACTACTTCCGCATAGCCACCGCGGTGGAGGTTGGAACGGAACTCCCCATCGCGTGCCTGGCGTTTCATTGCACCAACTACTTCACCGTTCACCACAAAGGCACGTATGTCTGCTCCTTTTGCTTCTTTGATAAACTCCTGTACGATAATGCGGGCATGTACTCCATGAAATGCCTCGATCACCGATTGAGCTGCTTTTTTGTTTTCAGCCAACACGACACCAATTCCTTGTGTGCCTTCGAGCAACTTGATGACTACGGGTGCGCCACCTACGGCCTCAATCACTCCTTCGGTATCTTTGGAGTAATCCATGAAAATGGTTTTGGGCAGATCGATACCTGCGCGGGAAAGAATCTGAAGGCTTCTTAGCTTATCGCGCGAGCGGATTAATGCCTGCGATTCGATAGCGGTGAATACTTTCATCATTTCGAATTGCCGTACTACCGCAGCACCATAAAATGTAACCGAAGCGCCTATTCGCGGAATGACGGCATCGAAATAATCGAGGCGCTTGCCATTGTACCAGACCATCGGGTTTTTCTTTTCAATAAGCAGCACGCACTTCATGTGATCGATGATCTCTACATGATGCCCCCTTTTCTCACCGGCTTCCTTAAGCCTGCGTGTAGAATATAGTTTGGGATCACGGGAAAGTATGGCGATGTTCATGGGCTTGCCTGGTTTAAGGGTACTACTCATCCTGTCGAAATGCTTACTGGCTTCTTAACGAAATAAAGAGGAAGTGCTTTTAAAAGTAGACAGCACAAAGAAGGAAGAAGAGGTGCTGTTCATGTGCCGGTCTGTTTACTATGGAAATATAAATCTTTTTTGGTTACGTCAATTAAAAAGCGGTTGCGCAATATTTTTCTACCCAGCAGTACCGGGAATTTTAAGTTTCCGCGATCACTTAATGAAAATTCAGCGCGTATTCTGCGATCAAAAATTTTAATAGAGGTTTTGATGATGTACCGGAGTTCTGATTCTCCAAAGGAATTCCTGATTTCGCGTTGCACGAATTTTTTAAAGACGAATTTCATGCCGGTGAACTCGGGATGCTCTTCATCAAGCAGAACGAATTCCAGCTGGCCGTTCACTACTTCCGCTTTGGAACAATGCAGGCAGCAGGTATAGGCACCTGTATCTACTTTTGCATGAAGATTGGTTAAGCCCAGTTTGGGCAGGTCTACCCGATCAAAGCGTCCGAGAATTTGCATTCAGTTGTTACGATTACAAGAGCAACTAAATTGAGGGATTTCATTAAAATAAAAAAGTCCCGCCATTGATATGACGGGACTTTAAATGGGATGAAGTTTTTATTACGCTTTTGTAACTTTAAAAGAGACTAAGAAGTTTTCCCATTTCAGCGTAACCTTGTCTTTCTCTACCGCGATATTGAATGTTTCAATAAATGCAGGTGCTTTTGCTGATTTTACAGTAACGCGAAGCGCGTCTTCTTTTTCTGTATAATCAAATGCACCGCCCTGATCTGCCTTCTTGCTGAAGATGATCACCCATTCTGTTTCGCCAGGAATAGTGAATAGCGCATATTTTCCTGCAGGCAATTCTTTTCCTTCAATCTTTACATTCTTGCTTACTTCGAAGGTGGTGGCTTTGTTTGCTCCTGTTCTCCATACTTTTCCGTAAGGATCTTTTTCTCCGATCATTTTTCTTCCTTTTGCGGAAGGTGCCGAGTAGTTGATTGTGATCTTGGCGCCATCAATAGTTCCTTCTGCAGTGGCGGGAGGGCTCAATGGTTTTTCCTGAGCAAATACACCGGCAGTGATCAGTGTAAGTACAAAAAATAAAAAGTGTTTCTTCATCATAATGAATCATGTTTAGTGACCTCGTATAAACGCAAAAATGCTCCTGAAAGTTAGGAGCATTTTTGTGTATGTAATCTTAAACCTGTAAACTTATTAGTTAAAACGGATTAACAACCGTAAAGGTTAACTTTTTGCAGGACGATTTATCAGAAATTGCTAAAAGCTCCGAAATCAGGCTTGCCCATGTTGTTTAATTCAGTTCGTTCATAGATGGGCCGGGACTGTTGGTCTTATTTTTTATGTCGAATCTTTTGCGTTGCCGATATTTCTACACAAAAAAATCAAGAACGGGGCCTTAAATGATTGTGGTATGAATAACGAGCAGCTGAAGAGCGGTGAACGAACACCATTGAGCAAATCGATACTCAGGTATATTCCGGGCCGCAGTTCATTTTGCAGTTTTCTTTTTGCTTCGCTACTTATACCGGCTTTATTTTATTCCTGTTCGGATGAGGAGGGAACCGTAGTGGGTTTTGAAACCGATGTGGTGCGGAAAACAGAGAGTGACAGTGTGTACAGTGTAAAAATTCTTCTTGGTAAAGTAACAACATCTACTACAGTAACGATTGATATCTATGGAACTGCTGCCCTGGATGGCGACTACTCCATGGTTACTCAACAGGACACCAGTACGAACATTGTTCCGGTTACCGGTTCATCATCGGCTTCTTCCCAGCAGGTGTTCGTTGTGCCGGCAGGAGGATCGTACGCAGAACTGTTTTTCAGGATTAAAGATGATCCTTATGTAGAGCCCCGCGCAGAGAACATTCTTTTTCGCATCAGCGCGATATCCAACGAGTCGATTGAAGCATCTCTGCAGAATTTTGAATACCAGTTCATCATTACCGATAACGACACACCACCTTCCGATGCCCTGCGTGTGGATTTATCGTGGAGGTTAGGCGATGGTATAAGCGTAACCAATGGCGACTTTGATATGTACCTGGTGAAGAATGTAGTGGTGAGTAACGGGCAGGTGACCAATAAGGATTTTGTGGACCAGGTAACCAGCAAGAACACCACCGGTTTTGAGAGCTTCAATCTTGATTCCTCAGTACCTGATGATAAATATTATATCATGATACGTTATGTTTCAGGTACGTACGATGCAGACACGGAGTTGATCCTGAGCAAGAGCAGCAGTTACTCCCGGGTTACCGCTCACATCGCATCAACCAGTGTAGGAAAGGATTTCTACTTCGGGCCGATAACAAAATCGGGTACTACTTTTTCCCGCGTGGCGGAAGAAGAAGTAGCACCTGACTGGATCATTGACTGAGATTTGATTTAGCGGCCAAATGGATTGAGTGCCGACAGGGCGCGCTTGCCTCCACCCATCTTGTTCATGGTCTTCATCATCTTGCGCATGTCTTCAAACTGCTTCAGCAACTGATTTACCTGTGGCACAGAAGTACCGCTTCCTTTGGCAATACGGTTTTTGCGGCTTCCGTTAATGAGCTCCGGATTTTCGCGTTCCTGAAACGTCATGGAGCGGATGATGGCTTCGATGGGCTTAAAGGAGTTGTCGTCTACATTGACATCTTTCATGGCCTTGCCCATGCCGGGAATCATACCCAGCAGGTCTTTCATGTTTCCCATCTTTTTGATTTGCTCCAGCTGACCAAGAAAGTCATTGAAATCAAACTGGTTCTTGCGGATCTTTTTATTGAGTCGTGCAGCTTCGTCTGCATCAAAAGTCTGTTGTGCTTTTTCCACCAGCGAGACCACATCACCCATGCCCAGAATACGGCTGGCCATACGATCGGGATAGAAGCGATCGATGGCATCCATTTTCTCTCCGGAGCTGATGAACTTGATGGGCTTTTCAACGATACGTCTGATGGATAGCGCGGCACCACCACGAGTATCACCATCTAATTTAGTTAACACTACGCCACTGAAATTAAGGCGGTCGTTAAAGGCTTTGGCGGTGTTTACTGCATCCTGCCCCGTCATGGAATCCACGACAAACAAAGTTTCGGATGGATTGAGCGCCTCTTTTAATCTGGCGATCTCGTTCATCATCTCTTCGTCTACTGCAAGGCGGCCAGCTGTATCTACAATTACAATACGATGATTGTTTTTCTTTGCATGCTCAATGGCCGCCTTCGCAATTTTAACTGCGTCTTTATTTTCCGGTTCGGCATAAACTTCCACGCCTACCTGCTCGCCCAATACTTTTAACTGGTCAATGGCAGCAGGGCGGTAGATATCGCAGGCTGTAAGCAACACACTTCTTCCCTGGCGTTTGAGATAGCTGGCAAGCTTACCGGAGAACGTTGTTTTACCGGAACCCTGAAGACCGGCAATTAATATAATGGCGGGATTACCTTCTATTTTGATGTCCTCACTTTCGGCACCCATCAGACGGGTGAGCTCATCATTGGTGATTTTGGTGAGCAACTGACCAGGAGATATAGCGGTAAGCACATCCTGTCCCATGGCTTTTTCCTTGATCTCGTCCGTGACTTCTTTAGCCACTTTATAGTTCACATCGGCATCGATCAGCGCCTTGCGGATTTCTTTAATCGTGGCGGCTACGTTGATTTCGGTGATCCGTCCCTGGCCTTTGAGGTTTTGAAAGGCCTTATCTAATTTTAAACTTAAACTATCGAACACGGCTGTAATTTTTAGTAGTTGAAGGATTCCATCAGAATCCGGGGAGCAAATTTAACCCTATTTTTAATGTAGAAAATTCAAATTTCGGCTATTCTCAAGAACTCTTCACAAGCGAAACAAGCGTGAAAGAATTATCTTTGATGAAGTAATACTCAGAATTATGAATATCCAGGCAGAAATAAAATGGATTCAGGCGGAGTTGAATGAGCTCAAAGACCCGGCTTTGATAGAAATTTTTGTGAGGCTATTGAAATACCGAAAAGCCTCCAATGAGCAGACAATCGATGAATACAACAGGCAACTGGATGAGGCAAATGCCCGAATTGATGCTGGAAAATTTGTCTCTCAGGAAGATCTTGAAAAAGAGTCTTCTCAATGGTGAGTAGGAAAAAAGTAGTTTGGGATGAACTGGCCAGAAAGGCCTTAAAGGAATCGTATTATTACATAAAGCAGGACTCGCCACAACAGGCAGAGAGAGTAAGACGGGAGATTCTTGAAGCCGTCAGAAAGCTTGCCGACCATCCGGAAATGTATTCTCCTGATAAATATCGAAAAGATAAGGATGAACGCTTTCGTGCTTTCGAAATTTACAGTTATAGATTATCCTACTTTATTGCGGAAGACACTATCCGTGTGCTACAGTTGAGACATGTTAAACGTGAGCCTAAGGAATATTGATGTTCTCAGCTACTCTCCGAGCAGGCGATAAGCGTTTTTAACCGCTCTTATGAAAGTGTCGGGCACAGCGCCTAACGCTTTACCTCCTTCTTTATCATCGCTGGCAAGTTGTTGGTATTTTAAATTGCGTTGTAAAATAAGCAACTAAGCTTAAGATTGGGACTATCATTTCCGTCTTCGCAGCATCTCCACCTCTGTCCTGCCCCCGAAGTGTCGGGCGAAAATGTCAGTCTGTTTTATAATTCCAGCTTTTTACCAAGGCCGAAAACTTTGTAGTGATCTCCGAATACATTTTTGAAAATAGAAAAACCCATGTGCCCTGTGCAATGAGCCGGGGCCACAGACTCCACATGATATACCTCTTTCATTCGTGAAGCGAGTCCTTCAATGTATTCACGGCTATAAGGAATCAGGTGAAAGCCCCCGGTGACTAAAAGAATTTTGTCTGCGTTTAGTTTTATTGTTTCCTGAATTATCGTTTCAATCGTGCTGTGCGAGCAGCCGGCAAGAATAATCTGACCATCGCTGGTTGAAAATGTTACAGACAACTCCGGCATACCGATGTATTGAGGATTATTTTCAAAGGGTGGATATTTGATAAAAGTACCCATGAGTGACGAAACGGTTGGAACCAAATGCACACCAGGCAATATCTCTCTGCCAGCGGTTACGTATTCTACATTGCCTTTCCAAAACCTTCCCGTAGGCACCGTTACCATTCCTTCCACCACCTTTTCTCCCCTGAAGTATTGTTCATCTGCAGGAAGCGTTTTTGCGATGGAAGGTTCCGTTTCTTTAAAAGGAAATTTGACCGGAGCCCCCAGCGAGAAAAAATCATTAGGTAAATAAATTTTCACATCAGGATTTACGCTCAATAAATAATCCAGGCCTCCCATGTGATCATAGTGGCCATGCGATAAGATGGCAACGTCAATTGTTTTGGGATCTACTTTTAATGTCTTAATATTTTGTTGGAAGATTTTTGAATCCGTGCCTGCATCGAATAGTATGGTTTGTCCATTGTATTCCACCACACATGAAAAACCAAAGTCTTGCTTTAGATTTTTGTTATCAACACCAAAAGCATCATAGGCGTTTAGAAGTACCACCTTTTGCCTTGAGTTGGGTTGTGCATTAATAAAATGATTGCCTGATGTAAGCGCAATCAATAGGAGTACGGAAAGATGTGTTATTTTCATTGCAGAATAATTTGTTTGATTTAGAGAGGCAGGGCGGTACATCCAAATTAGAAAAAAAAATCTAATCGAATACGATTTTGTTATTCCCGATAACCTTGAAACGAAAGGCAGAGATTTATTTGAAGAGAATTGGTATCAATGAAATGGACAATAGCATGAAAGCATTTGTGAGCATTATTTCCATCTTGCAAGGTCTCCGCTTCCTCCGGACTTTGCGCAATGCACAACAGCCGCGGTCTCTCCTTCGGGTGATCACACGAAGAAGAAATCATTTCACATATTCCCCGCCACTCTTTCTCCGAGCAGCTGATAGGCATTTTTAATCGCCTCTTCCTGCGAAGTGAACGGGTCGGTAAGGGAAATCAGTTCATGGATGCCCATTTTGTAAAGTTCTTCCTGCCGTAATTCACACTGGCCACATACTGCAATCACCTTTTTGTGATACTGCGAGGCAAGTTTTGCCACAGCGGAGACCACTTTGCCAGATAGTGTTTGCCGGTCGATCTTTCCCTCACCCGTAATCACAATGTCAGCTTGCTTTATTTTTTCTTCGAGCCGAAGTGCATGGATGACATACTCCATTCCTTTTTCGATGCGAGCATTTAAAAATACGTGAGCTCCGCTGGCAATACCACCACCTGCGCCAGCTCCGGGGAAGTCGGCAGCTACACCAAATGTATTTTGAATAACTCTTTCGTAGTTTTTCAATCCTTCCTCCAACAGAGCAATGGCATTGTTATCAGCACCTTTTTGCAATGCGTAGACGTGAGCCGCACCATTGCTTCCATGGAGCGGATTGACCACATCGCAGAGCGCAATGAATTCCGTTTCCTTTATTCGCGGATGAAGGCGTGAAGCATCGATGGTATGCAGGTGAGTCAGATTTTCACCCGTTGGTTTTATTCTTTGACTGTGCTGATCGAAGAACTGAAATCCAAGTGCCTTGGCCATACCTATACCGGCATCATTGGTAGCGCTTCCGCCAATACCAAGTAGTATCTTTTTTGCGCCACGCTCAAGAGCATCTTTAATCAGCTCGCCTGTGCCATAGGTGGTCGTATAAAGAGGATTTCGTTTTTCTCGAGGTATCTGTTCAAGCCCTGATGCGCTGGCCATTTCAATGAAGGCAATCTGCTCATCGGCCGCATAGCCATACGTAGCAGTAATTTTTTCGAACAAAGGATTGGTAACGGATGCGGTTACCATTATTCCATTGAAGTAACGTGTCAGTAATTCGCTCGTGCCTTCACCGCCATCAGCAAGAGGTACGCTGACGATGGTCGCATCCGGATATTTTTTTATTAGCCCTTCGCTCAATGCGGCACACACTTGCTCTGCGCTAAGCGAACCTTTGAATTTATCGGGTGCAAGAAGAATGTTCAAGTGATGATAAAACGCTAAAATAATGCAATAACGGTTAGTCCCGCCATCGGATGACCCGGTCGTTGATTTTACATTTCACTTCCGGGATCAACCGAAACACTAACAGAAGATGTCAGCAATTAGCATCCGGGAAAATCTGCGCTATCCGCTGGAAAATAGCCTTGCACGCGTGATGGCTGGCTTGTAGCTGGCTTGCCGCGCTCATAAACGATGCCTTTTATGAAGCGTGGTTACGAGCTGCACCTCATCTTGTTTAAAAAAGAACCTGTAACGCAGCACTACACCACTATGTTTCAACACTAGTGGTGACAGAAAGTCTTAGGCAAGACTTAGGGAACACTTAGAGCAGACTTAGGGAGGGAGTGAGGAAAATAATGTATTTTTTTTGAATAGCAAGGATATCAGTATCCCCTGCTGTGGGTGGCATTGGTAAGACACGCACCTTTTAGCAGGTTACCAGTGTATCTCCAGAACATTATTGGAATTTATCATTAAGCTGTTTTGATGTTGTATTGCGTATGCGCTTGGCGCAGCTCGCCATACAGCAAGAGCCAAATTCCCACCGCACAACAAAAGCGGCTAAAGGGCACCAACGTTAGTTGTTATTTTATGACATCCTGCTATTGACAAAAAATATCTTTCTTCTTGTCCCCATCTTTGACTTCCAATCGACATTAGGGTATAACGATCAAAAATTAAAAAAATGAAAGAATTCGTATTAGTTTTCAGAGACAGTAACAATCCAGACCTTAAGCCATCACCCGAGCAAATGCAGGAAGTGTTGTCAAGTTGGATGAATTGGATGGGTGGCATAGCTGCCCAAAACAAATTAGTAGACAGAGGTAGCAGATTATCTGTTAGCAACGCAAAAACTGTAAAGCCTAATAATGTAGTGACTGATGGACCTTACATGGAAATTAAGGAGTTCATCAATGGCTACACTATTGTGAAAACTGCAAATATTGATGAAGCAGTTGATTTAGCAAAAGGTTGCCCAATTCTTAAAATTGGTGGGAATGTTGAGGTTAGAGCTATTGTAGCATCTGATGACAACAGCTAATTAAGAAGTAGCCCTGTTCTATTGTAGACAGGGCTAACTTTTTAACCATAACTATTTACGCTGGTGGCAATGAAGTAGCCCTCGTAAAAAAATATTTCTGTTCAGTAACCATTTCTCAAATTATAAAACAGATAGGTATTATGATTAAAATAAAATTACTACCATTATGCTTTGCATTAATAGGATTGATAAGTTGCACATCCAGTCAATTAAAACATTTACCTATCCCTGAAACGGGCATGTTTAAAGTAGAAATACTTTACCCGAATGAAGAAGGAAAAACCTTCGACATGGGCTATTATGAAAAAACACATATGCCTTTCATGTCTGGATTATTAGGTAAAAATTTAAAGTTTTATGAAATTGACAAGGGAATAGCCGGAAGAACACCAAATGATGTAGTGCCTTTTGTGGCTATAGGTTATTTCTATTGTTATGATGTTACTGAATATAACAAAGTAGTGGGACAAAACATAGGTATCATTCTCAACGACATAAAGAAATACACGAATATTCAGCCTATAATACAAATAAGTGAAATCAAACAGTTGAAAAACAATAACCTAAAATAATGAATAAAGAAGTCTCTTGACTCATGGCAAATAATTTTCCAACAAGCAATGAATTATTACCCCATTTATTTAGGGTAGAATATTCCAAAATGACGGCAGTATTATGCCGTCTTTTTGGTTTAAAGCACATTGAAATTGCGGAAGACATCGCAAGCGAAACATTCTTGAAAGCAACTGAAATATGGAGTATCAAAGGATTGCCTGAAAACCCAACTGCATGGCTTTATGCTGTAGCTAAAAATAAAACAAAAGACTACCTAAGACGAAATGTATTTTTTGAGCAAGTAATTACACTTGAAGTTAAACCAGAAGAGATTCAAAATGATGAACCATTCATTGATTTTACAAAACAAAATATTAACGATAGCCAATTAGCAATGATTTTCGCTGTGTGCAATCCAGTAAATTCAGTTGAAGCTCAAATTTGCTTAGCACTTCAAATTCTTTGTGGTTTTAGTGTAGAGGAAATCGCAAGTGCTTTTTTAAGTAATAAAGAAACCATTAAAAAACGGTTGCTAAGGGCAAGAGAAAATTTACGTAAAGAAAATTTCAGTCTTCAAAGTTTAAACACATCTGAAATAAAAGCAAGGCTTGATACAGTATTGACAGTATTATACCTGTTTTTTAGCGAAGGATATTTTTCAAAATCTAATAACAGTCTTATCAGAAAAGACCTTTGCGCAGAAGCAATTAGGCTAACCCTTACATTAACTGAAAATCCACAAACAGGCATAGCAAAAACAAACGCATTGCTTGCTTTAATGTGTTTTCAAAGTTCCAGATTAGATGCAAGAATTAATGAAATGGAAGAAGTCGTTTTGTTTGACGAACAGGATAAAACTCTTTGGGACAAAGAATTAATTGACAGAGGAAATTATTACCTGGTCAAGGCTTGTTCTGGAAATGAAGTATCAAAATATCATTTGGAAGCCAAAATTGCCTACTGGCATTCAACCTCTACTGAATTTAAAAAGTGGGAGAATGTTTTAGAGCTTTATAATATTCTACTACAATTAGAATATTCCCCAGTCGCTGCATTGAACAGAATTTTTGCTTTTTCAAAAGTCCATGGAAGGAAGAATGCAATTGCTGAAGCAGAAAAATTAGCTCTTACCGACAATCTTTTTTATCATTCATTATTAGGTAACCTTTGCACAGACAATGACAATAGAAAGGCTATACAACATTTTAGGATAGCGTTACAACTTACAGAATCAATTTCAGACAAAGCGACTATTAATAAAAACATTGACAGATTAACCGCGGGGCAAAAAAACAACAGCTAGCAAAATGTTTATGCCGCTGTAAGTCTTTGTGAAATAATCGCACACACATTGCCAGGCCGCGCTTGCAGCCCACATGCGTAATCTGGTTGTGTATGGTGATGATTTCTTTCTGGACTTACTCTTTTATAACTACCACCTGCACTGCTTTGTAGTATTTGAATTGAAAGTGGGTGATTTCATGCCGGAATATGCAGGCAAGCTGAATTTTTACATCAATACAATAGACCAACAAATAAAGGGAGAAGATGATAAGCCAACCATTGGCGTGTTGTTATGCAAAACACCCAATGAAACCGTAGTAAAGTTTGCTTTAACAGGAATCCAATCTCCCATTGGAGTAGCTGAGTATGAATTAATCAATTCACTTCCTAAACAGTTGAAGGCGCAAATGCCGACAGTAGAGGAATTGGAAGCTGAATTGGATAAGGAAGTTGAGGAGAATTTAAGTGCGGTAGAAAAAAGATTGAAGACTATTAAAGAGAAAGTAAAAGCCATGCAAACGGAAGAACTGCAAACACCAGCCACGTATCAACTACTGCAGCAACTTTTCAAAAAAAGTTTAAAGCCGTTGTTCATTCAAATTTTACAAAAGCTTTCACACGACTTTAAGGATGAATACCTAACACATAGAGCAAACTGGCATTTGAAGCAGAATCTTGTTTACGGAATAGAAGATGTTGAGGAGTTCTGGAAAAAGGAAGAGAACCTAAAAAGCGTTACCGAAATCACTTTCGAATACGCCATGTTTGGCTTGCGTAAGGCTGGAACAGAAAACTACAATGAACATCTTTCATTAAAGTTTATTATGGACACCTACTGGTATGGATTTGCACTGGTGAACCATAACAACCAGCAACCATTTCTAAAGAAGATGTATCACCAGCAACTAACCAACGAAGAAATGCAAAGCGTTTTAGAATTAATGGTTTCTAAAGTGCTGGATAGAATTGAGTGGGCGATTGAACACTTTGAAGCTAAAAGCAAGAAAACAAATTGATGCCTTGGTATAAACAAATTGTAGAATTCAAGCCTATTGACCTCGCTCTGATTGTTTCAGGTTTGGCGTTTGCAATTTGGTTCTTTATAAACCGATTTTATCAAAGAGAGACAGCTTGAAATCTGCAAGATTAGAGACATACAGAAATTTCCTCAACAAAATGGATGAAGCACATTATTCTTCAAGGATGAATTGTGGAGAAATAATGAAAGTATCTGCAGAAACTGTCAACCTACCAGTATTTTAATTAAGACACGTGGCTGTAAAAAACTCGATGCCATGATCCATACTAGTGGAAGTTAACGATAATCAGCCTTCGTACAATTTACAAAGAGTGTGTGCAGGTATAGTGTCCCCACCGACCTGAGGCGATCTGATCACTGATATTAACGTGAGGTGTACAATACCGACAATTTGGTCGGTGTTGTACACCTTTTTTTCATTGATATATATGCAGCAGGTGTATATATTCGTTAGTAGGCAGTAATAGGCCCTCGACAATTTCAGACATCTAACTGGAGACACTCAACAAACAAAGATTTCCTCACTAAGACAAGTGAACGGCTTCGAGACAATTTGAACTTTTAAAAGATAAAACGGGGCAGACTAAAAGAACTAATACAGTGCCATGAAAAGCTTATATAGATAGTATAACTTTTAATTCATAAGGAGATAAAATGATGACAAAAAGTAAATTGTTGCGAATGGACAATGTCGGCATCGTGGTAGAATCCCTCGATGAGGCTATCTCTTTTTTCACGGAGCTTGGCCTGAAGCTCGAAGGGCGAGCTATGGTGGAAGGAGAATGGGCTGGGCGCGTTACGGGACTTGGAAATCAGTCCGTAGAGATTGCTATGATGGTTACTCCCGATGGACATAGCCGATTGGAGATCTCACGATTTCTCACTCCGCCTGTAGTTGCTGATCATCGGAACGCGCCTGTAAATGCGCTTGGCTATCTACGAGTAATGTTTACCGTGGACGACATTGACGAGTTGCTTGACAGACTCCTCAAGCGAGGCGCACAACTCGTTGGTGATGTGGTTCAGTACGAGAATTCGTATCGACTCTGCTACATCCGCGGACCGGAAGGGCTTCTCATTGGCCTGGCAGAACAACTTGGTAATAAATGAGTACCGGATATTCTAAAAAATCTTTGGCCAAAGGCACGGCTAAGAATGGAAGTAAGGTGAAGGGCCTACTATTGCCAATATAATGTTGATGCAATGGTGGGTTGAGTGCAAGCTTTAAGGTTTTATCTTTGTTCAACGTTTGGTCAAGTAGGACAGATGCGTTTTCAAAAACTACTACTACATAAACACAAACGTGTGTGATTGCTGCTGGCATAACATCCGGGGTAAGCGAACAAGACTTCAATAGCACCTGTGTGCCGGAGCGCTTCGGTGCGCAGGCACAGGTTTTGTATGGAACAAGAGAAGTTGCTATCATACTGATGATTCATAAAGAAGATCAGTCATGTAAGGATAACATGAGATAGCAGTGACGGACTAAGTTGTAATAGCGATGAAGTTGCTGAAAGGTGATGGAGCGAAGGACTTAGCCTGTTTGGTTTTGTAATTGATTTACAACCAATAGATATTGGGATGATTGATTATTATGAAACGAGATCACAACCTAATTTTGTTGGTATATCTATGATGTAGAAATACATTGTGATTGAAGAGGAAGAGCCGCGTGCCTGCGCACCGAAGTGCTTCAGCACATAGATGTGAAGGGAGGCTTTCAAGCACGGTTCCGTGAGCACCTAAGGGTGAAACTCCCTTGGGTGACTCGACTGGACGCAATACAGACAACCTTAACTAGAAATATTTATGGATACAAATTTTGATTCAAGGCAATTATTGGTAAACGGAATTCCGATTCATCTGGTTGAAGTCGGAGACAAAAGCAAACAACCTATTTTGTTTCTTCATGGCTATCCTGAAAATTGGAAAGAATTTGAGTCAGTTATGAATCTACTCAAAGACAACTATTATTTGTTAGCTATCGATTTGCCTGGAATTGGAAAATCAGGATATGTGGAAAAATTTAACAAGTTGTCCATAGCAAACTTTATTAAAGATCTTATTAAAACTTTAAGACTTAAGAATGTAGTTTTAGCAGGGCATGATGTAGGAGGAATGATAACTTATGCGTTTGCAAAAAACTTTCCAGAATTAATCAGCAAAGCGGTAATCATGTGTACAGCAGTTCCTGGTGTAGAACCATGGGAAGAAGTAAAGCACAATCCTTACATATGGCATTTTGCATTTTATGCTGTGCCTGAATTGCCTGAAAATTTGATCAGAGGCAAACATCAAATGCTTTTTGATTATTTCTATAACACTATTTCTTTCAACAAATCTGCCATTACAGCAGAAAACAGGCAAGCGTATGTGGAAAGTTATAATTCCGAGGAAGCATTAAAAACAGGTTTAGGTTGGTATCGATCTTTTGTGCAGGACGAAAAAGATAATTCCTTAGGAAATCGGGTTGAAATACCTGTATTATATCTGAAAGGGCTAAAAGATTTTGGAGACGTAGATGCGTACATCGAAGGGTTTAAGAAAAGTGGATTAGTAAATATTCGTGGTCAATCTGTTCCAAATAGTGGGCACTTTGCTCCTGAAGAAAATTCTCAATTTGTTGCCGAATCAATTGAGCAGTTTGTTTCAATTAAATGAGTATTGCTGCTCGTTTGGTTAAGTTGGGACAGGACGCGCTATAGAAATCAATAGCTATAGAATCTCCTATCGATACACTGAACATACGATCCAAGTATTAAGATTTCGTCATGTGAAGCAGAATCCTCAAGAGTACTGATGTAGGCTCTTCTACTGTCTAAAGGAATAATAATAAAATGCATCACCTGCCTTGAATTCTGACTTCTCTTTAGGCAATTCCAAAAAACCACTTACCTTTTTCAGATTGGCAAAGTCACCTGAGCCACCCCCTGCATCGGGATAAGCCATTAACTGCCCTGATTCATTAACTGCATTTACCTGCAAGAAATAAGTGAGCGATGGTTGAAAGGAAAAATCTTTTGCAAGTATCGCTTTCTGCTCATCGGCCGGAAGGCTCATGCTTTGAAGCAACCACGGCTGTATGTAGCGATAGAAGCACATGTAAGTAGAAACCGGATTCCCAGGAAGGGCAAAGACTGTATGCTTTGAAGAAGTACCGAACCAGAACGGCTTGCCTGGTTTCTGGCTCACCTGGTGAAACTTCTTTTCAATCCCCAATGAAGTTAACACCTCCGGAATGAAATCAAACCTGCCTTTGGATACTCCGCCACTGAGTATAATCAGTTCGTGAGTAGCAAAGATTTCTTT